>Ga0316204_10001130_pt1 | contig 78155 bp, 67 predicted proteins | sample 6monrhotite_MG_2_FD_205661 | JGI IMG/M metagenome (GOLD analysis project Ga0316204, IMG submission 205661) | Microbial mat bacterial communities from mineral coupon in-situ incubated in ocean water Damariscotta River, Maine, United States -... | ecosystem: Environmental > Aquatic > Marine >... | reverse complement strand
GCCAAAATCATGTCGCACCTGATGTTCGGTATATTGGCATTGACTGCGGATCAGATTCAAAGATTGCTGACGTAATCTGTACGGCAGGAAGTGATACATGTGTCAAACCGGCGATGCCGGTGAAGGTACTCGCCCTCAAAAGCAGAGAGAAGCGATAAATTTGAAAAATTGACGCGAACAAGGGGAAGAATTGCTACTTCGATGCATAAATTCCTGCATCAGATGTCGGCACGGCTCATTTTAAAAATAGTTTTGCAAGAAGCTCACCTGTGCCGCCTGCTGCACTAGATTTTCAAGGTTGAAACGGTGATCGACATCCATGGCGCTCTTATTAGCTCGCGCCGCGACTTCCTCAGACAAGCTCACTCCGCAGCGACCACAGAACGCATCGCCCGTAGCCGTCACAAAGCCACAACGACAGTGCACTGCATCCAAAGACTCTCCACAATGAGCACAGAAGAGATAGCCATCAGGGTTGACATGATTACAACTCATAATTTTTTAGCCTCCGCAATCGCGCTCATATAGTCAGTCCATGTGCTACTAATTTCCTTGTGTAATTCTTCCGCCGTAGTGTTTTTTAGAAGATAGTTCCATGCACCGTTGTCTATACATTCCTTCACCACATCAATCGCATTAAGCGAGGTCAGCATTACAGCTAGCGTCTTGGGATTAATTGCCATGATTTGTTTAAGAACGGCGATTCCATCTAGCTTGGGCATATTGATATCCAGCATAACCATATCCGGTTGATGTTGTTTGTACAGACTCAGCGCCTGCGCCCCATCCGCTGCTTCAGCAACCACTTCGGCACCTAACGAGGTAACAATCATACTGATCAAGCTACGAATATGTTCTTCGTCATCCGCGACGAGCACTCGAACTTTACGCTTTTCCATATAATCCTTTTACCTATATCTTCGCTTTAGATGGAATGTTCAGATTACAGAATATCATTTATTTAAGGAGTGTGGTCGCAGCCTCGCGCATAAATAGCTTTAGTTTAATCACGTTGCAAATGTATGGGTGCCACTATGCAGTAAATGAGCTATGCATATAATGCGAACATAGCTTAATATTACTTTCAATTATTAAAGAATTTTTCGCCAACCACAGGTAAACCACACTCGCAGCTTGCTAGCGTGAATGGATATTCTGCTGACATCATTCGATCTTATAAAAACACATGCCAACATCAAGTAATACCAACGTAGGGAATCAGAAAGCAGAGCATCTCCCCCCCGCTATTTTCCTAATGGGTCCAACGGCCAGCGGTAAGACCAGCATTGCCGTAGAGCTAGCACAGCATTTGCCAGTAGAACTCATCAGTGTGGATTCTGCTTTGGTATTTCGCGATATGAATATCGGCACAGCCAAGCCGAATGCCGCCACCCTCGCTCGTGCGCCTCATCACCTTATTGACATCATTGACCCTACCGAAGCCTATTCCGTAGCTGCATTTCGCCGTGACGCTATGCGCTTAATGGCGGATATCACGGCACGTGGCAGGACTCCCCTATTGGTCGGCGGCACGATGTTGTATTTCAAAGCACTGCGCGACGGCTTGAGCCCTTTACCGCAAGCCGATGCAGAATTACGTATAGCGTTAGATAAAGAGATCGCGCAGTTCGGCATTGAACATCTGCATCGCAAGCTTGCCGAGGTGGATGCCGAAACGGCCGCGCGCCTACACCCCAGCGACACGCAGCGCATTCAACGCGCAATGGAAGTATTTCTCCTCAGCGGCCAAGCAATGTCAGTGCTGATACAGCAGCAAGAGCCAAATCCGCTTCCCTACAGCATCACCTCCGTCGCACTGCTGCCATACGACCGCGCTGTATTGCACCAACGCATCGCCTCACGTTTCGCTGAAATGTTAAATCAAGGCTTACTGGAAGAAGTGAAGGAATTGCGCAACAAATATGCGCTGCACGCTGACATGACCTCTATGCGCTGCGTAGGTTACCGACAAGCCTGGGAATTTTTAGATGGTGAGATCAACGCAGCGGAATTGTCCGCAAAAGGAATTGCCGCAACCCGCCAACTTGCCAAGCGCCAACTCACTTGGCTACGCAGCATGCCAGACAATATAGAGCTGGATTGCCTTGCACCCGATCTCTATGCGCAGGTGCTAGCCAATATCAAACCAGCTTGTTAATTCTAAAAAAGCAATTGTCTGCATACGTTAAGGCATTAGCCGCTTACCCCCTAGAGGTCAATCTCTGCAAGGCAAGTACGGCGTAAGCAGCTGAAGTTTTGCTTTTCTCTGTGCCTCTGTGTCTCTGTGGTGAAGTTTTTAGGTTCAAGCTAACTTATTGAGTTGTTCATGGTCTCGCAGTGGCGAGGGCTCCAACGTCAATATTAACAAGCGCTTTTCAGAACCAACAAGCCGATACTACCCAAGGCCACCATGCCGATAAGCAGCGAAAAAGTCGAACTCAATTTATACGCTATACCGCGTTTTCTGCTATCGAAATAGTTAAATGCCTCGCCTAGCGCCGCGATTCCTGTGAAGACAAATATGGCGAGAATATTAAACATCAGGAAAGCGGCCCAGTTGCTCGCCCCAAAGCAGTTACGCATACGCATAGAATTGAAGTTAACCAACATACTTCCTGCCACAATCAAGAATCCGATCATGATGACTGTAACCGCGAGAATGGCCCAAAACTCACGCGTCGCCATCACCGCGCCCCAGTCTTGGAGCATTTGCACCATGCTATTCACCATCCGATCCAGCCAGTTTTTTTGTTTCAACTTGACTCCTCCCCAATAAGCACTGCACGACCTTTGAATTATTATATACACATATGTATAGCCCGCGAGGGAAGATAGTTTTTCTATCCGCTGCATTGGGTTTAACACCACATGACTATGTTATTTGAATTTACCGACTTTAACCACTCCAATAGAATGGATTGCGCTTAAACCTAACCTCAAGCGGTGCCAAAATACACTATAAATACTATAAACAGGTTGTAAAATCAGTCAGTTGATGACGGATCGCATAATGAATTAATTCCGACGAACTGTTCATTTTCATTTTTTGCAAAATACGTGTTTTATGCGTGCTGACTGTTTTAACACTTAGCGATAGTTCATTGGCAACAGCACCAATCGCCACCCCGTTTACAATCATCCTGAAAATCTGATACTCGCGCTCGGAAAGTAGCGTGTGCGGTGCCGCTATATGATTTTCGCCCAATTCAAGCGCCAAACGTTCAGCTACGCCAGCGCTAATAAACACACCACCACTTGCGACTTTGCGTATCGCCATAACCAGTTGATCCGGTGCGCTCTCCTTAGTCATATAGCCTAGTGCACCAGCCTTTAAGGCACGGACGGCATATTGTTCTTCTTTGTGCATGCTGAGCACCAATACCGCCAGTTTGGGCTTTTCAGCTTTAACCTGCTTGATGAGTTCTATGCCACTCCTACCGGGCATAGACATATCCATTAACACCACATCAAAGGCTTGATCTCGTATCTGCTTGAGCGCCTCTATGCCATCGCACGCTTCAGCGCTAGCCACTAGATCAGTCTCCATAGATAAAATTTGCTTAAGCCCGCTACGCACGATGGCGTGATCATCAACAACCAATACCCGAATCATTGCACTATCCCTACCGTGTCAATCAGATGCGTAGGTAAATTCACTTCTACGCAAGTGCCCCCCTCGGCAATATTTGAAACATAAAAAACGCCACCGAGACCAGTCGCTCGTTCGCGCATCCCAATAATACCGAATGAATCCCGCTTGGTAGGCTCAGTCATTCCCTGTCCATCATCAGAGACCCGCAGCAATAGCATATCTTCTCGACAACACAGAAGCACATGTACATTTTTAGCTTGCGCATGACGCGCAACATTGCTTAAGGATTCTTGAACAATTCGATATGCCGCTGTGGCCACATCGACATCTAATTCTAAACACTCGTCATCTCCCTCCTGACGATCAAATTCCAATTGAATATTCAGCCCCGTTCGCTTGCTGAACTCTTCACTCAACCACTCAAGTGCGGCCTCCAGCCCTAAATCATCCAACATCACCGGGCGCAAGTCTGCGGCCACACGACGCATCACGTCCAGAGTGTCATCAATCAATGTAGAAAGGGAAACAATTTTATCCTGAACAAGAGGCTGTTCACTAGAAAGAATGCTCGCCAACCATTTTGCCTCCAATTTAACGCCGGTCAACATCTGTCCCAATTCATCATGCAATTCACGCGCAATCCGAGTGCGCTCTTCTTCGCGTATGGTTTGTAAATGCGCTGTCAATTTTTGCAACTGCTTGCGCGACTCAAATGATTTCTGCTCATTCAACTTACGTTGGCTGATGTCCTTAAATACGGTCACGGAGGCAACCGCTTTGCCATTTTCAACAATGGGGCTAGAGGTAATATTTACAGGGAAAAGCGAACCATCTTTGCGCGAAAACACCTCGTCTTCGGATTTATATACAGCAGCATCTTTCAATACTTTATATATCTTGCAATCAGATTCCAGCAAGGGCGTACCGTTTGGGTTCTGCCCGTGAATAATGTTATGTACATTGTGACCGAGCAATTCTGCTTTCGTCCAGCCTAGCAAACGTTCAGCTTCGGGATTCATAAAGACAAGCTTGCCCTCTGCATCCAAAACATGAATACCTTCCCCCATTGCGGAAGTAATGCCCGTTAACAGCGCGGCATTCCTCGCCAACGCTTCCTGTGCGGTTTTATGTTCCCTGCGTATAGTTGCATTATGCAATTCCAATTCGATAGCTGGCGTAAGCCGGGTAAGCTTGTCTTTCATGACAAAATCGCTGACCCCGTCCTTCATTAGCGCGACAACACTTTCCTCGCCTATACAGCCGGACACAATAATAAAGGGAACATCCAGATCTTCCTGACGCAGCAAAGCGATCGCATTTTTAGCACTAAAGCTCGGTAAATTAAAGTCTGAGATCACCACATCCCAAATGCTGTGACGAATTGCGCTACGCATTGCACCCTCAGTCTCCACTCTTTCACTCACGACATCAAAGCCGTCTTCATCCAGCGTGAATAAAATCAAGTCGGCATCATCCTGAGAGTCTTCTACCAGCAGAACGCGCAAAGGCTTACGTACTAAGTTCATGGTTTATCCTAGAAACAGCAGTTATCCACAGATTGTGTAGATTTTCGCCAAAAAAAACAACATCTAATACTGAACGCCTAAACCACCCATCGGGTTCAAATACGCGCATCTGCACGTGCTTGAAAATCTGCGTTAATCTGCGAAATCTGCGGATTGAACTACGGTTTTTTGGTTTATCCGTATAATATAAATTGCTTGCACATCAACCCCTTTCTTCAGTCGCATTTACTAAGGCCGCACTTCGCCTTCCAGAACGGAAATAATGTTGATTGTCATAATACTCTGCTCGTTCATTGTCTTGTGACCAGCCAGGTATACCCAGCAAGGGAACTGGCGTGAGTTCATGAGTATCCTGACAATGCACAGGATCATGCAGATACGCTGCTACACGCTCATCTAAATATTGCATTCTACGCACCATAGGCCATGTAAAAAATTCAGTGCTGACCCGCACAAGCAACCCTTGCCCCGTTATTCCAACATAGGGTTGCATCGCTTTTTCATATAGGCCGTGTCCAAAGATGTAAAAACCCATCTGAGAAATCACCTTATCACGCTGTGCGCAAAACAATTCTTTCCATTTAAAGTCACACAGCAACTGACTTAAATGACTATCCGCGCAGGCCACTATTACACCAGATTCATCGAACAAAGTCGCCATGTCACGCACCCTACCGCGTTGCGATGTTAAAGATTCGGAAGGAACAGTTAAAGCCTGATAATGCCTGACATTAATCGCCGTTTTACTGTGCGGAAAGTTTAACCACACCAATGCATTAAACAAATCATGTAGATTATTCTCGCGAGTCTGCACTTCACCAGTCAAGTAGCAACGTGGCTCATATTGCGACTCGAAAGTCAGCTTACCTAAACCTTGCTCAACAAAGCGCAATCGCTTCCCCGTCTGCACCGCATACGATTCATCCAAGAGTGCATTGAGTTCGTTCAAGTCTGGGAAACGCTCATACCCAAGGCGCTTAAGTGTAGAATGCAGCGGCTCAAACAACGCTGATGCCAACAACTCGCTACTATTCCATGCAAAATATTTTTCCATGCACATGAGTGTAACTCAGACCGTCTAAAATGTTTTTAGCTGAGGTTTATCACAAGCAAATAAATGGCGTAAGATGTACCTCAGCGACGAAATATAACCATCATTCATCGGGAGTTTGGCATGGCAAAGAAAAATGCGTTTTATGCTCAATCAGGCGGCGTAACCGCTGTCATCAATGCATCAGCCGCAGGTGTTATTGAAACTGCGCGCAAGCATAAAGACAAAATCGGCAAAGTATATGCAGGTCGCAACGGCATCATCGGTGCCTTAACTGAAGACTTGATCGACACTAGCAAAGAGTCCGCCAAAAACATTGCCGCTTTGCGCTACACACCTTCCGGCGCATTTGGCTCCTGCCGCTTCAAGCTCAAAGGCTTGGAAGAGAATAAAATACAATACGAGCGTTTAATCGAAGTATTCAAAGCCCACAATATCGGCTACTTCTTTTACAACGGCGGCGGTGACTCTGCCGACACCTGTTTGAAAGTTTCACAACTTTCCGAGAAGCTAGGCTATCCATTACAAGCCATTCATGTTCCAAAAACCGTAGACAACGACTTGCCCGTTACCGACTGCTGTCCAGGCTTCGGCTCAGTTGCTAAATATGTTGCTGTTTCGACACGCGAAGCTAGTTTCGATGTTGCCTCAATGGCAAAAACTTCTACCAAAGTATTCGTCATGGAAGTAATGGGACGTCATGCTGGCTGGATAGCTGCGGCAGGTGGCCTCGCCTCGGATAAAGACTGTGACTTACCTATTGTCATCCTGTTCCCAGAAATCGCTTTCAATAAAGAAAAATTCCTCGCCAAGGTAGAGACGATGGTAAAAAAATACGGCTATTGTTCCATAGTTGTTTCCGAAGGAGTCAAAGGCGAGGATGGCAACTTCCTTTCAGACCAAGGAGTACGTGACGCTTTTGGTCATGCGCAATTAGGTGGTGCAGCCCCCGTTATTGCCAACATGGTTAAAGATGCGCTAGGGTATAAATTCCACTGGGCCGTCGCGGACTATTTACAACGTGCAGCACGCCACATTGCCTCGAAAACCGATGTCAAACAAGCTTACGCACTAGGCAAGAAAGCCGTCGAACTTGCCTTAAAAGGTGAGAATGCGGTAATGCCTGCCGTGAAGCGGATTTCCGACAATCCCTACAAATGGAAAATCGGTGTCGCACAACTCAGTGAAGTCGCCAACGTTGAAAAAATGATGCCTCGCGGCTTCATTACAAGAGACGGATTCGGCATCACCGAAAAATGCCGGACTTATTTGGCACCACTCATCAAAGGTGAAGACTACCCACCATTTAAAGATGGTTTACCGCAGTATGTGCAACTTAACAATGTAGCTGTAGAAAAGAAATTGCAGGCGTTTAAAGTATAACTTGTGCGGCACGCCCCCTCTGCGTAGAGAGTGCGTGCCAGAGAAGGAGAGCATCATGTCCACAGGATTAATATTTGCACTGAGTTGTGCTCTGATTGCCATTATCTATGGTGTTCTATCCATTCGCTGGATCGTCTCTCTGCCGACCGGCAACGACAAAATGCGCAGCATCGCCGCCGCGATTCAGGAAGGGGCGACGGCTTATCTAAATCGCCAATACACCACCATCGGGTTAGTCGGAGCCGTATTGTTTTTGGCAATCGGCTTTGCACTGGCATGGAAAACTGCATTCGGCTTTCTCATCGGCGCAGTCCTTTCTGGTGCGGCAGGTTACATCGGCATGAATGTCTCAGTTCGTGCAAATGTGCGCACCGCACAAGCCGCACACAACGGCCTAAATGCCGCTCTGAACGTAGCATTCAAAGGCGGCGCTATCACAGGCATGTTGGTCGTGGGGTTGGGACTACTTGGCGTGGCTGGCTACTACGCTTTTCTTGCCGCTTTCGCCCCAGCCGGAGCGAGCACCACAGAAATTATCGAACCTCTGATTGGCTTAGGTTTCGGCGGTTCGCTGATTTCCATCTTTGCACGACTCGGGGGCGGCATCTTCACCAAGGGCGCGGATGTGGGCGCTGATCTGGTAGGCAAAGTCGAAGCAGGCATTCCCGAAGACGACCCGCGCAACCCAGCTGTGATTGCCGACAACGTGGGCGACAACGTGGGCGATTGCGCGGGCATGGCGGCTGATTTGTTTGAGACCTATGCAGTGACCATCATCGCCACCATGTTGTTGGGCGGCATGTTGATGTCCCACGCTGGCCCCAATGCGGTGATCTATCCGCTAGCGTTAGGCGGCTTCTCCATCATCGCCTCCATCGTCGGCTGTTTCTTCGTCAATGCCCGCGAAGGCGGCAAGATCATGAACGCGCTGTATCGCGGCCTAGCGGTATCCGGTGTATTGGCGCTAATCGCCTTCTACCCGATCACCTCATGGCTAATGAGTGACAACGGCAGCTATAGCGTGGCTGCGCTATATGGCTCGGCAGTAATCGGCTTGCTTCTGACCGCCGCGATGGTGGTCATCACCGAGTACTACACCGCCACCGAATATAGTCCCGTGCGCCACATCGCCAAAGCCTCAACCACCGGACACGGCACCAACATCATCGCGGGCCTAGGTGTTTCCATGAAGTCCACCGCTGCACCCGTGCTGGTCGTGTGCGCCAGCATCTACGCCGCGTATGCCTTCGCCGGACTGTATGGCATCGCTATTGCCGCAACTTCCATGCTATCCATGACTGGCATTATCGTGGCACTCGATGCCTACGGCCCGATCACCGACAACGCAGGCGGCATTGCCGAAATGTCTGGTCTACCGGAAGAAATTCGCAATATCACCGACCCACTGGATGCGGTGGGCAACACCACTAAAGCGGTGACCAAAGGCTATGCCATCGGTTCCGCCGGACTGGCAGCGCTGGTTCTTTTTGCGGATTACACCCACGCACTGGAGGCCCATCTGGGCCATTCCACGCTGTTCGACCTGTCCGACCATACCGTCATCATCGGCCTATTCATCGGCGGCCTTGTACCCTATTTATTTGCTGCGATGGGTATGGAGGCAGTAGGACGCGCAGCGGCCTCCGTAGTGGTTGAAGTACGCCGACAGTTCAAAGAAATTCCCGGCATCATGGAAGGCACGGGCAAGCCAGACTATTCCAAAGCAGTGGATATGCTAACCAAAGCCGCAATCTGGGAAATGCTTCTCCCCTCACTCCTGCCCGTCGCCGTGCCGCTTATTGTCGGCTTAACGCTCGGGCCAAAGGCTTTGGGCGGTGTATTGGTTGGCACCATCATCACTGGCATCTTCGTCGCTATTTCCATGACGACTGGCGGTGGTGCCTGGGACAATGCAAAGAAATATATCGAAGAAGGAAATTTCGGAGGTAAGGGTAGTGAGGCGCACAAAGCGGCAATCACGGGAGATACGGTGGGAGACCCCTACAAAGACACCGCAGGCCCAGCGATTAATCCGCTTATCAAGATCATCAATATCGTCGCATTATTGATTGTGCCTTTGCTGTAATCAGCTTCGAAGCTGAGCTGTAAATAAAGTATAGAAACGGAGACAATCATGAATAAGATACTTTTAGTTGATGACGAACAAGTGTACTTGATGCCCTGAGCCGCGAGCTTAGAGGGCTCTTTGAAACTGAGACCTTTAGCAACCCTGTTGAAGCGATCGAACGCTGCAAGCAAGTGAAATTTGATCTGGTTGTTGCCGATTACAAAATGCCAGAAATGAACGGCATCGAATTCTTAAAAAAATTCGGTGAACTACAGTCTGATGCAGCACGCTTAGTACTGAGCGGCGAAGCAGACATTGATGCATTGGTGCGCACCATAAATGAAACCCACATCTAACGTTTTATCTCCAAGCCATGGGAAAAAGCCGAGTTGCTATCCAGCATTCTACAAGCACTAGCCCATCGAGAAACCGTCCTTGCAAGCAACGCTGAGAGTCAAAACCCCGCTGAAGCAGCCCCACATGACTCGACCTGCCAAATCGTTTTGGTTGAAAACGACGAACGCTTATCGGCATTGATGGCTCGTGGACTGACGGATGAAGGAACTCAAGAGAGTATATGTAATGCGATGCGGCTAGAATTAAAATCCGCCATAACCCGGTGTTTCAAGTGCTCAGTCAGCAGCTTCCGTAGCGCGCAAGCAGCGCTGGATCACGTCGAAAAAACCCCTGCGACCTCATGATTGCTTCTCAGAAGTTACCTGACATGGACGGAATTCAACTTCTGCAAAAGATGAAACAAAACATTCCTGATACTGCACGCATTTTAATTAGCACCGAACCAGATAAAGCCATGCTCTCACAAGCCATAAATGATGCAGAAGTGCAAAACTTGCTGCATTTGTATTGGAGTAGTCATGAACTTCGCATTGACGCGCGTTGTCAGGCTTGGAATATCTTTCAACTTAAAACAGCGGCCATACAAGCGTTAGCGGCAAGAGCACTGATGCAAAGCAAAGTAATAAGCCGCGCTAAGCAATAGGATCAACAGGCTTCACGGGCAAAACCATGCGCATGGTCGTGCCTTTTCCTATTTCACTGCTCACTTCAAGGCACCCTTGGTGTTTTTGCATAATACCGTAGGACAGTGATAGCCCAAGGCCAGTCCCCACCCCGGCTGGCTTGGTGGTGAAAAATGGATCAAAGATACGATTTATATTGTCAGCTGAAACACCTTTGCCGCTATCTGTTATTTCCACCCATACCTCATCACCTTCCACTCCACTACGGATGGTAATGATTCCTTTTATTTCGATAGCTTGCCCGGCATTAACCAATAAATTCAAAAACACTTGGTTCACTTGCGAAATCATGCAATAGAGCTCTGGGAGAGGGCCATATTCCTTAATCAACTGGCATTTGTATCTAAGTTCGTTCCACACAATATTAAGAGTGGAATCTATACCCTGATGCAAATCGGCCCTACCCCAGTCTTCATCTGCAACATGAGAGAAACTCTTCAGATCCCGCACAATCTTATGCATGCGCATGAGACCTTCCCTAGATTGCTCCAGCAGCAAAGGAATATCCTCCTTAATGTAGTCATAACTCTTTTCTTTCTTGAGTTGCTGAATATGACTCAGTTCAGGATGATTTTCTTGTAGCGTCTTTTCAAGCTCCTCATACGCTGAATGAATAATGAAAAGATCATTCAAATATTCTTGCAATGTCCCCATGTTCGAATACACAAAACCGATGGGATTATTCAACTCATGCGCGACACCCGCAGAGAGCAGCCCCAAGGAGGACATTTTTTCTGACTGCAACAATTGACCACGCGTCTGCTCTATGACTTCCAGCTTATCGGCCAACTCATCCGCTAGTTTTTTACGTTGCTCATAAGCGCTCTCAAGATTGGAGATTTGGCGTCGGTTTTGCCTCAAACTTAATACCGAAATAAGGGAAAGCAATACGAAGGCGACAATATGAATCAACAATATAGATACTTGTTGCGAGCTAACCATGTCAGCGATGTAACTACCTGGCTGTGTAACGCTCAAACCCCCGTGCACATCACCTAATTTATATCCCTGTTGCGCATGGCAGGGTAAACAACTTTGCTCCACATAAAGGGGCGCCATATAACGATAGCTCGATGTGTCACCGCTACCCTGAAAAACCGACTCTTCCTTTACACCCTTGGTGAAACTAGTCAGTGCCTTCTGCTCCCATGCGTCGGCTTTGTTTCCGGGGTTAATTGGATTCAGGCTAGTTAATTAAATTTTGAGATCAGTCTGCGCGCCCAACAAGGTATTAATCTGCCGAGTCATATACGCAGGATTAATCAAAGTGAGCTGTTTTCCGAGACGCGTTTCAGCGAATTTATCCGGGTGATGCAGATAAATATTGGCCGGACTTTGCGGAGTAATAACTGCGTACACACCGCCATGATTAGCATTCCATACCCGCGTAATCTGCACCATGGAAAAGACTAGACGGCCGCGTAAAGTCGCCATTTCCAACGCATCCGTTTCTAGCTTTGCGTGTTGCCAGGAATAAGAAAGCGATGCCAGCACGCCCCAAAAAATCACCACTCCCCACCATCCGCGATGGATGATAAGCAATCAATGAAAATAGCTGTTTTGTACGCTCATGCATCGCGCATCACCTTGTGCTGGTTTATCCTAAAAGCGGCAGTTCAATCCGCAGATTTCCACCGATTAAACAAGATCTAATACAGAACTTCGAACACGCCCATTGGATCCAAAAGTGAACATCTTCAACTGATTTAAAATCTCCGCTAATCTGCGAAATCAGCGGATTGAACTGTGGTTTTAAGGTTTATGTGCTGAAGTGCCCTTAATTACAAATTTGGCATTTCGCTCAAACAACAAGCTCAACCGATTGCAGTTTCTAGTATGACTGCATCATCTGAAAGCCCCTGACCGGCACAGAATGCATCCAACTCATCCCACACCACTTCCAATGGCAGCTTTTCTCGATAAATACGTTGCACCAAGGCCTCCAGTCGCTCTTGCCCATACTGCTCCTGACTGGGCGACATCGCTTCGGAAATTCCATCCGAGTATTGATAAACACGTGTCTCTGCATGCACGTCAATCACTTCATGCGCAGCAAAATCTTCGTCAAATTCACTCATTCCAAGCGGCAAGCCTTTGCTAGCAACACGTAACAATTCATTTCCAGCATGCATATACAGCACTTCTGGCACACCATAGTTCCATACCCGCATCTTGTCCCGCTCGGGAGTCAACTCTAGGCAACTAGCCGCCATATACAATTGCGTGGGAAGCTGGCGGCAAAGTATACGATTCACTTCCTCAAGAATGTATTGCATATCGCGGCCTTCAGCGGTCATCTGATAGAAAATATAAGAAGCTAACGGCGCTCCAAAAGCGGCGGGCAAGCCATGCCCTGAGAAGTCCCCGACCAGCACATGATGAGCACCATCAGGGCGATACGCTGACAAAGCAATATCGCCTGCGGTTCTTTCCAACGATTTTTGAATATACTGAACTTTACGCTCATCAAACGGACTAGCCGAACGCATACGCGTAACGATATTCTCAAGCAATTCTTTTTCGTCGTTCAGAATCAGATTCTTTTCTTCTAACTCACGTCGCACTTGACGCAAGGCCAGATGAGCACTAACTCGCGCTTTCACAATGGCAGGTACAACTGGCTTGGTCAAATAGTCCACCGCTCCTAAGCTCAGCCCATGAACCTCATCTTTTGTCTCAGCTTTAGCCGTAACAAAAATGACGGGAATACTCTGAGTACGAGGATTGTCTTTCAGTCTTCGACATACCTCGTAACCATCCATTCCCGGCATCATGACATCCAGCAGGATAAGCTCCGGCATCGGATCAATCAGTACCAGACGTAGTGCAAGTTCACCGCTAATCGCGGGGCGTAATACGTATTCCTCATGTAACAACCCTCTGAGCACATCAATATTCTCAGGAGCATCGTCCACCACTAGGATAGTTGGCCTTAGAGGCGAGTTTTTCATGGCTGACTCACTTCAGCGGGATGGTGCACATCCGCAGCTTCTCTGTATTCAATCGCGACACGTCGAATTTCTGCTTCTAGGCTTAAAAACAGCTTTACCAAGCTGGGATCAAAATGCTCTCCAGCCTCACTTGAAATAAGCTCCAAGGCTTTTTCTATCGGCCATGCAGTTTTGTATGGGCGCACACAAGTTAGCGCATCAAACACATCTGCAATGGCGACAATTCGCCCGAGCAAGGGAATGTCATCTCCTGCCAAACCATGGGGATAACCCTTGCCGTTCCATTTTTCATGATGAGACACAGCGACTTCTCTGGCCATTTGCATAATCTCAGCATCTTGCTCGCCGATGATTTCACCGCCAATCGCAGCGTGGGTTTTTATAACCTCAAACTCTTCAACCGTCAGTTTTGCTGGCTTAAGTAGTATGTAATCTGGAATGCCAATTTTCCCAATGTCATGCATCATGGAAGCATACATAAGTTGTTCTGCGAGCGATTCAGGCAAGCCTGCGGCACTCCCCAATAACTTGCTGTAATTACCCACCCGCATCACATGAAAGCCTGTCTCGTTATCGCGATAATCTGCGGCACGTCCTAACTGCTGAATCATGGACAGATAGCTTTGTTCGAGTTTCTTATTTGTGTTATCTAATTCACTGGTGCGTTCCGCCACCAACTCTTGCAAATAATAACGTTGATCCGCCAAAGCTAAATGGGCGCGCACTCGTGCTCGGACAATAGACGGGCTAATAGGCTGGGCAATATAGTCGGCTGCGCCCAGATCAAATCCGCGTGCCTCATCCTCCACTTCGTTGCGTGCCGTAACAAATATAACTGGGATGGATCGGCTAGCCTCATTCTCCTTAAGTTGGCGACAAACCTCATGTCCATCCATCTCCGGCATCATCACATCTAGCAGGATCAAATCAGGAGGCTGTGCCGCCACGATCTTCAAGGCCATTTTCCCGCTCGTGGCGACCTTGACAATATAGTCATCACCCAATATTTCGCGCAGCACATCAATATTCTCTGGTGTGTCATCAACCACCAGCACTGTAGATTTTTCCTTGATTCTCATTTCTCGTCCTTGTGCATATTTTTTATTTCGTCCAAAGCACTTTCGTAGTCATAATCACTTATGTATTTATCCAATTGTACATAACGATCCCAGTCTGGTGAGTCTTTAACTTGCTGTCTAAGCTTAGCCATGGTGTCGTTTGATTTTGAATCGAACACCTGCAATTGCCCGCTCAATTCGTCTAGCAAGCTGGCAATTTCTGTCTCATCCGGCAACGCAGAAGCCGTAGATACGCCTAGCTTGTTTGCATGTTCTTTTAGCACAGCATCAATTGCAACAAACAAATCTTTCAACTCATCACTTAAGGCTGACATCAACAACCCAAGTTCCGTCACCTCCCGCCCGTCACGAATCGCCACTTCAAGTTGAGATGCTTTTTTGAACAAGCCCTCCGCCCCAAGTGTTCCTGCTAAGCCTTTGAGAGTATGCGCCAGACGTTCGGCTTTTTCTCTATCACCTACACCTAGTGACTCGCTCAACTCCGCTACCACTCCGCCCTGATTGTCGCGAAACTTTTCTAGCACAGCATAATAAGTTGATAATTTACCGCCCATGCGCCCTACACTCTCAGCCACATTCACCCCACGTAACTCTGGCAAAACACTAGATTCCAATGGCGCGTTCAAACTAGCTAAAGACGCAATTGAGGGATTGGCTGGCACAATCCACTTCTTCAATGTTTGCAGCATCTTTTCCGGGTCAATCGGTTTAGATATGTAATCATTCATCCCCGCTTGCAAACATTTCTCCTGATCGCTCTGCATCGCATTGGCTGTCATCGCAATGATCGGCATAGCTTGAAAACGTTGCAGCTTGCGTATTTCTTGGGTCGCAGTAATCCCATCCATTACTGGCATCTGCATATCCATCAATACGCCGTCAAAATCTTCTTCTGGTATGCGAGCTAGGGCTTCCTTGCCGTTTTCTGCCACCATCACACTAATACCGATACGTTCTAAAAGCTCTCGCGTTACCAACTGATTCAACTCATTGTCTTCCACCAACAGCAGATGCGCACCGCTAATTTTTGTAACTGCTTGACTATCAAAACTTAGGCCCTGACGACTAAGCCCGTCCCCTCTATCCTTGCCGAACAAGCCCATAATGACTTTAAACAATCCGCTCTGCTGAAAAGGCTTGCTTATATGCTCATCAAGCAGCTTCTCCCCGACATGATGCCGCATTTCGCTCTGCCCGAAAGATGACAGCAACAGCAATTTAGGCAGCTTATGCAAATGCGTCATCGCCCTGATTTTTTTCGCTGCCTCAATACCATTTACATCAGGCATTTTCCAATCCAGTATGACCAGATCGTAAGGAGGACTCGCCTTCTCCACCGCCGCCACCGCTTCGGCACCATTACGCACCACATCGACATTAAACGTAAATAATTCAAGAAGCCCACGCAGTATATTAAGTGAACGTTCGTTATCATCCGCAGCCAGCACATGCAAATTACGCAGGTCTGGCGCGGGCAACAACACTCCGTCCTTATGTGACTTAGATTTACGGAAGCGTGCGGTAAAGATAAAGCTTGAGCCCTTACCTAACTCACTTTCCACCCAGATTTCGCCACCCATCATTTCCACTAGTTGCTTACTAATAGCCAGCCCTAAGCCCGTACCGCCAAATCTTCGAGTGATTGAAGAGTCAGCCTGACTAAAGGCCTGAAACATCTTGCCTAGCTGGTCTTGATTCATGCCTATGCCCGTATCGCGCACGGAGAAACGCAACTCCGCTTCATCGCTACGATCCTCTAACACTTCGACCTGAACTTGAACTTCACCCTTCTCAGTGAACTTGATCGCATTGCCCACGAGGTTAATTAGCACCTGCCCCAAACGCAGGGAATCTCCAATCAAGTGGGACGGAACGTCTAGCGCTGTATCAATAAGAAATTCGATGTGCTTCTCTTCGGCACGCTCCGCAGTAATGGTAGCGAGATTGGCGATTACGTCTTCTAATTCAAACTGCTTATTATCCAATTCCAACTTTCCCGCATCAATCTTCGAGAAATCCAATATATCGTTAAGTATTCCTAGCAAGGACTTAGACGATTCATGAATTTTATTCAGATAATCATCTTGCTTACGATTCAACTCGGTTTGCAAGCAGAGGAAAGTCAAACCGATAATCGCATTCATCGGAGTACGAATCTCATGCGACATATTCGCCAAAAAATCACCCTTAGCTCTGTTGGCAGATTCGGCTGCATCTTTCGCCTCCTGCAATTTACTTTCCACCAACCTGCGCTCGCGAATGTCTTTGAAGTAGCCAAAGTGACAGCTACGTCCCTTGTATTGCACATAATTAAGCGAAATCTCAACTGGGACCAAGCCACCATTCTTAACCTTATGCTCAGTCTCGATAACCAAGTTTTTTATTTTCTTGACCTCTTCTACCTGCTCACTCAGATGCTCATAGCTAAAATTCGGATCCCAATCTGGTATATGCCAAGCTAGTATTTCTTCTCTGCTAGCGCCGAAATGCCGAGCTGCAGCTTCGTTAACGTAAGCCATACGACAGTTATCGTCATCGTCAATCAAGAAAACGGGATCGCCGCTTTTCTCAATCATCAACCTATATAACTCCAAATCTTCTTCGGCTTTCTTGCGATCCGTGATGTCATCATAAGTACCCAGCACACCGATTACCCGATGTTCCGCATCCACCAGCGGCACTTTGCTAATTCTCAACCAGCGAGTTTCTCCGCCAAAGATGGTCAGTTCTTCCTCATAATTAAGTTTAGGAATGCCGCTCATTAGGACACGTTTGTCATCCTGCTGATAGCGTCCTGATTGCTCGCTCCATAGCATCGACAAATCATCTTTTCCCTCAATTTCTTGTGGCGATATAAAACCTGCATCCTCGGCAAATGCATTATTTCCGCCCAAGTAGTTAAGCTTTAAATCTTTCCAGAAAACTCGCATCGGAATATTGTCAATCACCGTGCGCAGCATCTGCTGAGCATCCCGGATCTTCTGCTCAACCTGTTTTTGTTCTGATGCTTTGTGCTCAAGTTGCGACGTGCGTTCAGCCACTTTTTCTTCAAGTGCTTCATTGCTGCTAATAAGCTTGCTGCGCTGTTCTCTCAGAATTGTCAGCATCTTTTGTAGCGAACGAGTAAGCATGGCGCGCTCGTCTTTACCCTGTGCAACAGTAATATCCTCGTCCAGATTTCCTGAACTTACATTATCGGCCACCTTCACTATTTCACGTATCGGCCGTATAAGTCTCCCCAACCAGAACCAGGCGATCATGCCAAACAACATCGCAGCAAACCCACCTACCTTTATAGTGTCCCACTTCAAACCCTCGGCACTGGCAAATGCGTGACTAGCTTTCTGACGCACGAGCACCTGCCAGCCCAAGCTAGGATATTCTGCATAACCTGCGCTTTGAGCGAAGCCATAAAGATATTCCTCATTCCCTTCCTTATACAGGAAATGCGCCACTCCATTTTTCATTGCTGGCATTGTGGTCGGCACGTGGCTAACACGCTGACCGGTCAAAAATTCAGGTGGTCCCAGAATGAGCTTCCCTTCTTTATTAAAAACTAGTACTTCAAGCCCGCCGATTTTATCAATCACTGGCTTCAACAAATTGTCACGCACCTCAGAGGCCCACTCCCAACTCATGTGCGCGATCAGCACCCCTATAAATTTATTATCTCGTATGCCATACACAGGGCGCGCCACATCAACAAAGCGTAACGGCAGCGGATCTAATTTAGGAAGAGGAAGTTGCTTGGCGAGCAATGTCGCTTCATGAACATCACCGGTGTAAGCTTTTTTACTACCTTGAATAAAGTATTTTCGCTTGGAGACATCTACCCCTTCCAATAGACCTCCAGATCCCGCCATAACGATGCCGTTTTTATCCACCATGCCTATCCATGCATAGCCAGTGTAATTTTTTACGATTTCATCCATCAACTTACGTTTCCGCGCGATAGAAAAACGTGAGTCCCTAATTCGAATCATGCTGGAAAAAAACATAAGATCTTGAGTACGGCTGTGCATGTCTTTATTTAACTCAAGCACCATACTTTGGGCAATTTCCGCATACATCATTCCCTTTTGCAGCTTAACTAGCTCCGAGAAACGTGCACCTAGAATTATGCTGCCACCCACAATCATCCCTAAAGCAATAAGCCAAATAATGGAACTCAACTTCCCTTGCAAGCTGTTAGCGGGATTAAATCTAGAAAAAAAGTATTTTAAAGTCAAGATGCAGCCTTGCTGATGCGCTGCACTTCTGCCAGCGCATTTTCATAGTCATAAGCGTTGATATAACGATCTAATTGAGCGAAGCGTTGCCATGCGGCCGTTCCCTTGGCGCGCTGCCTAATCTGCCCCATTGTGTCGCTAGCCTTAGAGTCAAAAATGCTCAATTGTGGCATCAGCTGCGCTATCAAACTGTCGAGCTCTGCTGCATCTGGAATTGACTCAGCACTCAACTCCGCGACCTTGTGCTTATCCAAATAGGCGAGCACCTCACGCTTCACTTCATCCATTTCTGCCGCCATTGCTTGCTGTTGCTGCGCATATTGTGCTGTATCGCCCTGACGCATCGAAGCCTCCAATTGGCGTGCAAGCTCTGCAAGTGCATCTGCACCAACAGTCGCAGCAATACCTTTTAAGGTATGCGCTAAACGTTCCGCCTTCTTAACATCAGCATCCGCTAAAGCCTCTTGTATCGACTCAACTACCCCGCCTTGATTGGGGATAAATCTTTCCAATATAGCCAGATAAATTTCTTGGTCGCCCATGCTTGCAATCGCTTTATCCGAATCAAGGGCAATTCCGAGAACCTCTAACTTATTCAGCGCAGGCGTGGGTATTGTCGCCGCTGCACTTTGCGTCCAGCGCCCCAGCGTGGAATACATCGCCTCGTAGTTAATTGGCTTGGTCAAATAATCATTCATCCCAGCATTAAGGCAACGCTCTCTATCGCCAAACATAGCGTTAGCTGTCATCGCAATAATGGGCAACGAATCAAAGCTCGCATCACTTCGAATCTGGCGAGTGGCCTCTAAGCCGTCCATATTCGGCATTTGCATATCCATCAACACTGCATCAAACTTGTCTTTCTGCAACGCTTGCATGGCCTCTACACCATCTCCTGCCACACTGACTCGCACCCCTGTACGGCTCAGCAAAGCGCTGGCTAATTGTTGATTGAATAAATTATCTTCCACCAACAACACATGCAAACCCGCCAAGTCGAAATCGACATCTTGCAGCGACTGAGTTTCAGGCAACACTCCCTGCCCTGCACGACTCGTCATCAACACATCATAAAGGAGCGAAGGGGTTAGCGGCTTATTCACCACACCATCCAATAGCTTGCTATTTTCGCCGTCTCTGAGCACTTCTTGCTGCGAATGTGCTGCCAGAAGTATGATGCGCGGACGCAAGTTCAAGGGCAATTCCAACTTAATGCGGCGCACCAGATCTAAGCCAGTCATTCCCAACATACTCCAGTCCAGCAAAACCTCACTGAATGGCTGTTGTACCTCGTCGGCATGACGCAGTGCCGCTTCTGCCTCTAGTCCACTGCTCACCAGCACGACCTGCGCACCGAACGATTTCAAATACCGTTGCCCCAGATTCCGTGCACTTTCATTGTCATCTACCACCAGCACCTTGCAATCTCCCAATACCGGTGAGATGTAGCTTTCCTCGGCCACTCGCACAAAGGGAATTTCAAACATGAAGCGACTGCCCTGCCCCGGCGCGCTCTCCAGCCATATCCGCCCACCCATCAACTCCACCAACTTCTTAGAAATAGCCAAGCCCAGCCCCGTGCCGCCATATTTGCGCGTAGTGGAAACATCAGCCTGACTGAAGGATTCAAACAGTCGTTCAATCTGCTCCTCTGTCATACCGATACCCGTATCACTCACGATGAAGCGCAATATAGCCTTCATATTGCTCTGTTGCGGTGCTTCAATCCGAATGGCAACCTCTCCAGAATCGGTAAACTTCACCGCATTATTCGCCAGATTATTGAGCACCTGCCCCAAGCGCAGGGAATCGCCAATCAGTGACTCGGGGAGCGACAACTCCTTGTCGATCAGAAACTCCAAACCCTTATCTTCGGCGCGAATACTTATCACAGCGGCCACACCAGCCAATACCTCGCCCAACTGGAAAGGCACTTTTTCCACTTCCAGCTTGCCCGATTCGATCTTGGAAAAGTCCAGAATGTCGTTGATAATACCCAACAAGGAATTAGCCGATTGATACACTTTATCTAAATAATCACGTTGTTGTCCTTCCAAGTGTGTTTGTAAACACAGATGTGAGAAGCCGATGATCGCATTCATCGGTGTGCGTATCTCATGACTCATATTAGCAAGGAAACCGCTCTTAGCCACATTGGCAGCTTCCGCCTGATCCCGTGCATTCTCCAGTTCGATCTCTATGCGTTTCTGTTCGGAAATATCATGAACCACCCCCACCATACGGATCGGCATGCCGTTTGCATCACGATAGACTCGCCCTTGCTCCAGAACATCGCGCACTTTCCCGTCCGGAGTAACGATACGATGTTCTATTTCATAGGGCCTGTTCAACTCCACCGCTTCTTGCATCGCACGCACCACCACCTCACGGTCATCGGGATGAATGCGCTCAACGAATGCCGAATAGTTAGCGTCAAACTGCTGAGTTTGCAAACCAAAAATTCGGTAGATTTCATCCGTCCAGGTCAATTCATCAGTCTGAATATTCCAATCCCACAGGCCGTAATGAGCAATTATCTGTGACAGAGAAAGTCGCTCCTCCATCGCCACTCGCGATGTGATATCCACGATATAAGCCAACATTTTTTCTGGCAATCCTGAGGCATCACGTAGTTTTCTGAGCAACACATGGGCATTGATGATTTCACCTGATTTTTTGACATAGCGAGTGGTGAACTCTACTGTGTCTTTATGCGCCAGTTCAAAGAGAATAAGCTGATTCATTCCCTCCCAGTCCTCCTCGAGATGGAACTGCCGCAGGGTCAGTGCCTTCAACTCATCCTGCTCGTAGCCGAACATTTTTTCTGCACCAGCGTTACACTCTCTGACATTGCCCGACAAATCGGTAAGCAAAATAGCATCCGCCACCTGCTCAATCATCAGGGCTTTTTCAAGTAATTCTCGGGTGCGTTCTCTTACCTTTTCCTCCAGCGAGGCGTTAGTCTCTTCCACCACATTGAGTGCAACACGTAGCTGCTCTTCGCTGTCGCGCAATTTATGATCTGCTCGCGCACGTTCAACCAGCGCATCGCGAAATGCCAGCACCGAAATAGCCATCGCGGTGAACTCGCTACTAGACTTATCGCGCATGCGTTCAATATCAGGCAGAGGCACACTTACCTCCTCCCCCTTCGCTGCGTTATGCCCAGATAAGAGACTTAAAGCCCCCGCCACAGTCACAATCTTGCGATTCAATAGCCGCGCTGAAAAAACAGATAACAGCAGCATGCCGAACACTCCTGACAAGCTGAACCACAGCACTTGGCTATAGAAGTCCGAAAAAGCATGGGTGGCTTCTTCATTACCCTGTTTGGCATGCTCAGCTAGCAAAGTCGAAAGACGATAAGCATGCTCAGAAAACGCAATGAACTGCCGTCGTGAGGAATCAATATAGCTTTGCGCCGTGCGGGGATCTATGGCAGCGATGTCGGTTGCCATGACCACATAGTTGCGATAGCCGGAGAAGTTCACCAGCATCTCGTCGCTATCCTTCCCACTCAAATCCCGCGCCAACGGAGCTCTCGACAAAGCATCTACACGCTTAGACAGTATGGCGAAACGATCCACCACCTCGGAGTGAATGCGATACAACTGCACCTCATCCAACTTGCCTACATTGGCACCATCCAGCGCATCCGAAACCTGCCCCTGAATTTCTGCCATGTCCTGACTCAAGCTGGCCGCCTCGGTCAACAACTGCATATCTTTAGCCTGAAGTCCACTGGTATGATCGCGCTGACTCTTGAGACTGCTCAGCGACCAGAAGTTAATCGCTGATGACAATACTGCCAACAACAACACAGGCATCAGGAATAACAGCAGCGTGGTACGTCTGATTCTCATAGCGTGTCTTACTTAAGTAGCTTTGCCCACTGCGCTGGAGTGATGCTGCCAAGATATTTAAAACCCTCGTCGCCCAAGGGTTTGAAAACCACCACCGTACCCTCAAATTTTGGAAAATAGCCCATGATGTCCATCAAATTGGGCGCATGCGCAACTAACACACGGTTTACTTTGCCCTCCACTGGCTTGCTAAGTAATGCACGGGTCATAGGTGTCATGCGCGCCTTCTCACCTGAAGTCATATTCGAGGTATAGCGCAGATGACCTAGCACAATGAAATTGTCCCCGAAAGCGGCCTGAGCAGTGTCTTTCGCGCGACACATCGGGCTGGCAAAAACCTCACCGACTGGAATCTGCGCACGTCGAATCGCGCGCCCTACCCTCGCCGCCAACTCCACTCCCTCAGCAGTCAATGGACGCTGGGTACTGCAATCGTTCAAATCCACATTCGGCACTCGGTCAGGTCGCGACGTATCTGAAGTGCCATGACGCATGTACAACACATAGCCGCCATGACGTAGCTGCATGAGTGTGGCATACGTAACCGTTGTCTCTACGAAAGGCTTCTCTGCAGCAAACGCTACTTGCGACAAGGTGAGGAAAGCGATGATGAAAGCGACAAACAGTTTCATATATTTCTCCTTATTACCCAACTCATGCGATTACAAAACACCTAGCAAAGTACGCTTAAACACCACCGAATTCAGCGGCTTGGTCAAGTAGCCGACAGCGCCTGCATCCAAAGCAGCTTGTACATCCTCCTGCATAGCATTGGCACTAAAAGACAACACCGGAAAGCTCACTTTACCCTTCAACTCCTGCAACACCTCAAGACCGCATATCCCCGGCAATTGCATATCCAGCAATAATAGATCTGGCGCAAATTCAGCTAGCATTTCCAATCCATCTTCTCCGCTATCAGCACAGCGCACTTCCAATTGCGGAAACTTGCCCAACATTTTGGTGACCAGCAGTTGATTGACAAAGTTGTCTTCAATGTAAAGCATTTTTCTAGCAGGGAATTCGCGCAACGTAGCGTCGAGTTGGCTATTGTCCATTTCTTTATCCACTTCTAGCTTGGGCTGTGCTGCAAGCACTTCCGAAAACTCGATCCAGAATGTAGATCCCTGCCCTTCGACACTATCCACGCCTAAGCCACCCCCCATCAATTCGACCAAGCGCTTACTCAACGCCAATCCAACGCCATGCCCCTCGACCTTACCCTTCTCAGCACCAAGACGACTAAACGGCTGAAACAACAAGTTCATCTTGCTTTGCGGAATACCGTTACCCGTGTCCGACACTAAAATGCGGACTTTCCCATCTGGGCGTAGCTCCTGCAAGAGCGAAACGCTCCCAGCTTCACGGTTGTATTTAATGGCATTAGACAGAAGGTTAACCAACACTTGCTTGATCCGAGTCGGATCAGCTCGCACTGCCCATGACGTGCTCTTTATGAGGCGTGGCTCAATGACAATTCCCTGCTTGTCGGCATGCGACTTATTCAGCAGTATGCAATCCTCAATGAGTTCACCTACGTTCACATTCGACAGCTCAATAGCGACTTTGCCACTTTCAACTTTAGTTAAATCTAGGATGTCATTAATCAATTCAAGTAAGTGCCAGCCTGCGGTCACAATATGCCCGACCAGCTCGCGCTGTCCCTCCTTCAACGGCGATAGCTTATCGTTTTCCAGCAACTCGGAAAATCCGATAATGGCATTCAAGGGCGTACGCAACTCGTGACTCATATTGGTGATAAATTCCGACTTGGCGCGATTGGCAAACTCCGCCTCTTTCTTGGCCAGATAGAGTTCATACTCAGCATTGCGCCGCGCTAAAATCGCGCGAGTACGCACCATCATTTCATGCTGAATATAAGCCTTATTAATATAGTCGGTGGCCCCCGCAGCGAATGCCTGCGCAATCACTTCACTGGAGTCCAGCGCGGTCATAATCACGATAGGCACCTTGGTGAACCCCAATTCCTTACGCACTTTCTCGCATACCTCTAGGCCGCTTATACCCGGCATATTCACATCCAGAAATATCGCATCAAACTGGTGTTGCTTTATCAGCTGCAAGGCGTCCTCACCGTTCACCGCCTCGCTGATCTCTGCATCAAATGAACTGAGAATCGCATGCGCAAAAGCACGCATACTCTCAGAATCATCCACCACTAAAAACCTGCTGACCTGCTGGGTTTGCTTAATATTTTCCATAATGCTTAGTTACTTTCTGCCTGCGAATAGAACGTGTAATTCGCACGTCCATACAGCTTGGTTTGGTACATTGCAGCATCGGCATTAGCCAATAACTCCACTTCTGACTTTCCGTTGTCTGGGAAGATGGCAATACCCATACTCGGCGTGACGTGAGCCTCATGACTGTCAAGGACATAAGGCTCTGAAATACTTTGCAACAGCTTGTCACACACCATTTTGGCATTCTCCTCGCTGCTGACATCATGAAGAACAAGAACGAATTCATCCCCGCCCAATCTGCATACAAAGTCGTCGGCACGGATACATGCTTGCATACGCCTCCCCGCGCCTATCAGCAGCAAGTCGCCTGCTGCATGACCCAATGTATCGTTAACCGCTTTAAAATGGTCCAAGTCCATCATTATCACCGCCAGCTTAGTTTTATGCCGTTCGGCACGGATAATGTCCCGTTCCAGTTGTTCGTTAAAAGCGCTGCGATTAGGCAAACCCGTGAGGGAATCGTGCAAGGCCAAATGACGAATTTTTTCCTGAATCGCCATGTGTTCGCTGATATTGGTGAAGGTGCTAACGTAATTGACCACTTCACCGCGCTGATCGCGAATCACGGAAATACTCAACCATTCAGGGTAGATCACCCCATCTTTACGCTTATTCCATACCTCACCTTGCCAAAAGTCCTGCTTGGTCAGTTGCCGCCACAATTGTTTGTAGAAGCTCGGGCCATGGCGCCCCGATTGCAAAAACTTAGGCGTTTTGTCCAATACCTCATCCTTGCCATAGCCGGTAATAGCAGAAAATGCTTTGTTCACTGCCACAATACGACTTCTCTCATCCGTGATGAGTACCGCTTCGTGCCCCATATCAAACAACTTGCCCAACAGTCCGAGCCGCTCGAACTCCATATTTTTAGCAACTTCCTCGCGAACCCGCTCCTCAAGGTTTAGATTTATCGCCCGCAATTCATCCTGATGACGTTTGAGCGCCAGATGATTCTCAATTCGCACCAAGGCAATTGAAGTGTGAATCGGCTTAGTAATATAGTCGATAGCCCCCAAGGACAATCCCTTCATCTCATCTTCCGCCGAGTCCAAGGCAGTAATAAAAATAACGGGGATATCGCGTGTAGCAGGATTCCTTTTGAGTTGTTTGCAGACTTCATAACCATCCATGCCTGGCATCATGATGTCTAGAAGTATCAGATTTGGGGATTGAGCGACCACCGTTTTAAGTGCTTGCTGGCCACTGTTCACCACTTTAACCGTGTACTGAGCACTAAGCGCAGCACTCAGTATTTTGATATTTTCCGGCGAGTCATCCACCAGCATAATAGTTGGCTTTACTACAGTAAGCATCATTGAATCCCCTCGCCTAATTTACTATCCATATTACTAACAAATTACACCAGATGCACATTATACTATGAGCGAGTTATGCCAAACTCCCCTTAGCGCAGCAATACCAATAGCCATACCCAACAAAATTCATTAATCAGAATCAGGAATGAGGACACAATGAATACCCCTCCTAAATTTAATGTCCACGTCATCGCCAACAACAATACCGTGACTATAAGTATTCGCGGTCACTTTGCATTCCACGCACACAAGGACTTCAAGGGCGCTTACCAGAAATACCTCAGCGACCCAAAAATCGGCCACATCATCATCAACCTCGCAGGAATCGAATATCTGGACAGCTCTGCCCTGGGCATGTTGCTAGTGTTGCGTGAACTTGCCGAAGCATCGAAAAAATCTTTAACCCTCAGCAAGCCAAGCCCGCTCACAGAACGAACCTTTGATATTGCCAACTTCGACAAAATGTTCACCATCACTTAGCCCCGCGATTAGAGAAAATTGCGCCGACGATTAAATTTTAATTAAACGTCGTGAATCCTGCCATGCATCCACATCTATCCCTGCCAAACTGTCGCTAACGGAGACATAATGACTTTCCTGACCCACATTCGAGATTTAAGTGTATTCGTAGTTGAACCTTCCGAGGTTCAGTCACAGTTTATGGATTTACTGCTAAAAAAATCGGCGTTATTCATTCGACAATGTTCAAAGATGGTGCCAGCGCGCTCAAGACAATGGAAGACAGTGGCTGCGACGTAATCATTAGTTCTATGTATTTACCAGACATGACCGGCGGTGAATTAGTCATGCAGATTCGCGCCAATGACTGGGGCAGCGAAATTGCTTTCGTTCTCGTTTCAAGTGAAACCAACCCCCACTATCTGGAACCAGTACGCCAAAGTGGCGCCAGCGCCATCCTCGGCAAACCCCTCACCGCAGAACAATTGAAAAAAGCCCTAGCCACCTCGCTGGACTACCTTAATTCTGACAGCCAAAAACTCGACGTAGAAAGTGATATTGACCTTGAATCCATCAAGGTACTACTGGTAGATGACAGCCGCAGCGCACGTGCATTCATGCGCCGCGTATTAGAAAACCTCGGCATCCAATACTTCACCGAAGCCGAAAACGGCAAGCAAGTGGTCACAATCATTCAGGAACAATATTTTGACCTAGTAGTAACCGACTACAACATGTCGGAAATGGATGGTCGCGAGCTAACCGAATACATCCGCACCCAAAGCTGGCAAAGCACAGTGCCAATATTGATCGTATCCAGCGAAAGCAACCAAGGACGCCTAGCCGCCGTAGAACAAGCCGGAGTGTCAGGCGTATGCGACAAACCATTTGAGCCAGCCATAGTCAAAAGGTTACTGGAGCAAATGTTGAGCAACGACTAGCGGGTTCGATTCTCGTGTGGCAATAACGCTTTCAGTGCGGCAAATCTAGGGAAACTCTGATTAATTCGTCATCTCCGCGAACGCGGAGATCCAGCGCCATTATTTAAAGGACAAGGACAGGAATAAACTTTCGTTCTGGCCCCAGTTCAAAGACCACTATTTTAACGACGCTTTCCAAAGGTACGCCTCTGAGTCCAACTGGAAAAAAAAGGGGGAAGTGGTGGCAAGTTAAAGAAAAAGGTAAAACTGGCTGGATTCACTCACATTACATAACAAGATAATTGCGAGACAAAGGGGCGTAAGGCGCACTCAAACTCGCACATCGCGTCACACCTAGGATGGCAAACACGCAGAGGTGAGCATCTGCAATCGTTTACTTTCCTTCTCCAGCAAGCGGGACTACGGCGTACCTCTTGAAGGGCAAGGGCTGAGGATGAGAAACCATCTCATGAAAATACATTTTTTAGTGCTCAGCCACCCCCTCTCCTGCCTACGGGAGAGGGGGTGGCTGAATTTTGTGGCTAAGTGACTATATACAATAGTTAAATATGCTTATTTTCGCTTAGACCTCCAAGCAAGTCGCCACTTATGCGGGCGACTGCTTTTTCTAAGAAGAATAACTATCTGCCCAGCCATTTAGCTGGTGTAGATACATCTGAACTTTTATCCTCGCAACCATTTACAAAAGCTGTATCAACCGGATAGTTCTGAACGGATACTTGCAGCGTCGTGTTGTTGTCAGGATATGCACAGTGTGGATGGATTATAAATACTCTGGGTGTAACCGATAATGACTTGAGTTCCTGACTTTAGCGTGCATTTGGTGATAGTGGTTGCGGTATTAAAGGTGGCGCAAACTGCATTCTCTGCACGCCATTCATCAACGTCCGTGTATTCTGCACTAGGGTTTTGCAATGACCACCAACCACCGAGTCTTGATGCATAACTGGCATTTCCTCCCCCTCCCCATGCACGATATAGAAGCACCTCCACATTAGTCTTTGGAGTGACTGTACATCCGCTCTGAATACCACCATTCCAAGGGGCTTGTACTGGCGCGTATTGAGTCGGCCAGCTCGCCGCTGTTTGTGTTGGAGCGACCTCGACAAACCCCTGCGGCACATCTATACCAGCCGATTCACATGTTTGCGCGTAAACGTTATGCGTACCTGCCAAAAGAATAGCAAGGCACAACAGGGTGTGATTTTTGACCAAGAAAATTTTCATCATGATCTTTCTTGACTAATCGTTGAATGTATTCATCTACGAGGGGATACGGTTACAATTTTTAGGTGATGGCTAGGCTCTCTCATTAAGCCTGTATTCAGCTATACACGATGTAAATTATTATTGTCGAGTGTTCGCACTAAGTCAATGAACAATAATAGAAAATCAGCATGTGCGCATTACCTAGCAACCGTCATTGATAAAACAACTGGTGAAGCAACTAGCCTTCTCACTAAGCCGCACAATACGCGTCAAGTGATTGCTAATAGCCATTCCAGTAAGCTGCAAAAATCGCAGCAAGCGTCATCGTTCGTTCCAGCTCTTCCGGCTTAGGTGTCTGCCACTTGTTTTCCATGAAATATTCCAGTTAGACATAATTTTCTAAATTCACTAGCCTGCACGTTTAAGTGCGTCAAATGCTACAATTCCAACTTATTCCATTTTCATATAAAGGCTACGCATCATGAGTTTGAACAAAGTCCCGTCCGGAAAAACTCTCCCCGATGATTTCAACGTTGTTATCGAAATCCCAATGCATGGTGAGCCGATCAAATACGAGGTAGATAAAGATTCCGGCGCGATCTTTGTAGACAGATTCATGAGCACTGCGATGCACTACCCTTGTAACTATGGTTACATTCCACACACCTTGTCTGATGACGGCGATCCAGTTGATGTATTGGTGATCACTCCTATCGCATTACAAGTTGGGGTTGTTGTTCGTTGTCGCCCGCTGGCTGTTTTAATGATGGAAGATGAAGCCGGAATGGATGCGAAGGTGCTTGCCGTGCCCGTAGACAAATTGACTACGGTTTATCGTGGCTTGAATGATTACACCGAACTACCAGAAGTGTTACTCAAACAAATTGAGCATTTCTTTGCTCACTATAAAGACCTTGAGCCAAACAAGTGGGTCAAGATAATGGGTTGGGCTGGCATTGACGAAGCGCGCAAAGAAATTATGGACGGCGTTAGCAACTATCAAAAAGCTGACGTTAAACCGGAGTTTTAATTACTATGAGCGCAAATATCATCGACGGAAAGGCTATTGCGCAGCAAGTACGCGCCGAGTGGAAGGTGCGTGCCGATGCACTCAAAGCACGTGGTATCACGCCGGGCTTAGCGGTCATCATTGTTGGCGAAGACCCGGCTTCTAGGGTCTACGTTGCCAACAAGGTAAAAGCCTGTGCCGAATTAGGCTTGCACTCCGTGCATGTTGAGCTGCTTGCGGACACTTCTGAGGCCGACTTACTCAGCAAGATTGCCGAGTTCAATGCCGACCCAAAAATACACGGCCTGCTAGTGCAACTCCCCGTTCCGAAACACATCGACAGCCGCAAAGTCATCGAGGCCATCAGCCCCGAAAAAGATGTTGATGGCTTTCATCCAATCAGCGTTGGTGCGCTAGCCACGGGCAATATGCGTTTTGCACCTTGCACGCCTTTCGGCTCTATGACTTTATTGGAAAAAAGTGGAGTCCCCATTGAGGGCAAGCATGCCGTGGTAGTTGGTCGTAGCAACATCGTCGGCAAGCCAATGGCACTGCTGCTGTTACAGCATAACGCCACCGTTACCATCTGCACCTCCAAGACCGTTGACCTCGCCAAGTACACTCGCGATGCCGACATTCTCGTGGTCGCAATTGGCAGAGCAAAAATGATTACGGGCGACATGATTAAACCCGGTGCAGCTGTCATCGACGTCGGTATGAATCGTGACGAAAACGGCAAGCTGTGCGGCGATGTGGATTTTAATTCTGCTAAGGAAGTAGCTGGCTGGATCACCCCCGTTCCCGGTGGAGTTGGGCCCATGACGATTACTATGCTGGTCGCTAATACAGTGCAATCTGCGGAACGCTCTGCGGGCTAACAATCAAAGTAGGGACGGCTGTTGTTAACAACAATCTCCATTATTAAAGCCCGCATCTGTCGATGCTTTAGCACATGGACTCGCTAGCCAGTCCCTATTTTTTCGGGCGAAAAGTGATTGTTCAACTATCACTTTCAGGCACACTGACAATGCAAACAGAAAGTAGTAAATGCGCAAGGAAATACCAGCAAAATCATCAACTCTTAGCAGAGACGAAAAAAATCAGCGCTTCAATTGTTTAAGTTTTTATAGGATAAATAGATTAGCAGCAATATTGCCAGTTGCTGGCGCTCTGCTACTGATGTCGAATACAGCTCTTGCACGGGACGGCGCGTATGTAGCGTTCGGTTTAGGCCAATCAGACACTATGATAGGCAATATTAAATACTCAGGTATAGGTACCGCCTTCTTACTCGGCGCACAGTTCAATAAAAACTTCGCTTTAGAGTTTGAGTACGTAAATTTTGGCCAACTGAAAGATACCACCTCCAACTTATCGGCTAACAGCAAAGGAATCTCGGGAATATTTCTACTGCCGCTCGCGCAACGTGTGTCTATCTACTTTAAATTAGGGGTTGCGCAGGTAAGTTCGATCGTAAACCGCACGGGCATCACTGGGCTACGTTCAACCTTAGCCAGCATGCCTTACGGAATGGGTTGGCAATATGAATTTTCTCCTAAAGCAACGTTTCGAGTATTTGCGGATGCTGGCTACGGACATCAAACAAACGGCACCACTACTACTATTTCGACCACAAATTCTAGCTTTGGTAGTGGAATCAAGAGAATTGGCTTTAGTTCTTTATATACGTTCTAGCACCAGGCAAAGCGTCACATAGTCAGTAGTCAGTGCGTAGCTTGCTGAACAGTAGCTACGGCTGATGTAGGCAATGGTGAATGCCCTCCATCTACGATTTGAAAAAATACCTCATCCTGCTTAACCATCCCCAGCTCGCTACGCGCGCATTCTTCGATGGCCTCAGTTCCATTTTTTAGATCACGGACTTCGGCATCCAACACCGCATTACGCATATGATTTTTTTGATTAATTAGAATTTTCGCTTTGACTTGACGATCAACATCCCACACTTTTAGCCAACTACCTTTACCCAGCCATAAGGGGTACTGCAACAAGAGAATAATTGCAGCCAGTATTAGTGTGACAGGACGCAGCATCATGCGATCAACCGTAGAGTATTACAGCATGACACGGAAACACACGAGTTAAACTGACTATGACTTAGCGCTTCACTCCAACAGTGTTGATAAAGCACATAACTCAAGCCATTGTTCATCTGTATTCATCCGTGGCACAGCTTCAGGAATTAACCCAGTTGGTAGTAAGCACCACGTCCAGGATAGGATGCGCTTTCACCCAAATCTTCTTCGATGCGCAGCAATTGGTTGTATTTCGCCATACGATCTGAACGTGACAAAGAACCAGTTTTGATTTGCAAAGCATTCGTCGCTACAGCCAAATCAGCAATCGTAGAGTCTTCTGTCTCACCGGAGCGATGTGAAATCACTGCGGTGTAGCCAGCACGTTTTGCCATTTCAATAGCAGCAAAAGTTTCTGTCAACGTACCAATCTGATTGATTTTAATCAAAATGGAATTGGCAATGCCGCGCTTAATGCCTTCGCTCAGGATTTTGGTATTGGTCACGAATATATCGTCACCTACCAATTGGATATTCTTGCCTAGACGATCTGTCAGCAACTTCCAACCGTCCCAATCGTGCTCGCTCATACCATCTTCAATGCTGATAATAGGATACTTGTCCACCCATGTAGCATACAGATCAACGACCTGCTCAGTGTTCAACACTAGGCCGTCCGCCTTAAAGTGGTACTTGCCATCTATGTAGAACTCAGATGCAGCAGCATCCATACCAATAGCGACATCTGCACCCGGCACATAACCGGCAGCCTCAATCGCTTCTACGATTACTTTCAGCGCACCTTCATTAGAACCAAGAGCTGGAGCGAAACCACCTTCATCACCCACGGTTGTTGCTAAGCCACGGTCTTGCAAAATCTTTTTCAGATGATGGAACACTTCAGCACCACAGCGCAAGGCTTCGCTAAAGCTGCTCGCACCAACAGGAATAACCATAAATTCTTGAATGTCTGCACCGCCTTCAGCGTGTGCACCACCGTTAATGATGTTCATCATCGGCACTGGCATTTCCATGCGTGCAGCACCGCCGAAATAGCGATACAACGGCAGGCCAGACTCTTCGGCAGCAGCTTTAGCAACCGCAACAGACACCGCCAGAATTGCATTCGCGCCTAGACGCGATTTGTTTTCTGTACCGTCCAAGTCGATCATGAGCTTGTCGATAAATGCTTGCTCGGCAGCATCAAGACCAACAATAGCTTCAGCTATTTCAGTGTTAATAAACTCAACCGCTTTCAAAACGCCTTTGCCAAGGTAGCGTGCTTTGTCGCCATCACGCAATTCAACCGCTTCTTTGGTTCCGGTGGAAGCACCGGATGGTACGGACGCACGTCCCATTACACCTGACTCCAACAACACATCAGCTTCTACGGTAGGATTGCCACGGGAATCTAATATCTCACGTGCCACAACATCAACAATTGCACTCATTTTTATTTCCTTAAATTCATTCAAATCAAAAGCGAAACCAGCACAGCCAAACACAAGTATCAGTGCTAGGCGTGACTAATATAAATTATCAAATACTACTTAAATCCATTTTTTCTTCAATAAAGCCCTGTTGCTTCACCGCCGCATCCAAGACACGCATAGTAAGCAAAAGTTCCCTCAAGTGCCCTAATGGAAAGGCATTTGGCCCATCCGACAGCGCTTGCGAGGGATTGGGGTGCGTTTCCATAAATACGCCTGCTATACCTGCGGCAATCGCAGCACGCGCCAATACCGGCACGAATTCGCGCTGCCCACCAGAGCTTGTGCCCTGCCCACCCGGCAACTGCACCGAATGAGTTGCATCGAAAACCACCGGACATCCAGTATTCCGCATCACCGCTAAAGAGCGCATATCAGACACCAGATTGTTATAGCCAAACGAAGCGCCACGCTCACACACCATGATGTTGTCCGCGCCGCTCACTTCACGCGCTTTATCCACCACGTTCTTCATATCCCAAGGAGACAAAAACTGTCCCTTCTTGATATTTACCGGCTTACCCGCTGATGCTGCGGCATGAATAAAATCGGTCTGGCGACACAAGAAAGCAGGTGTTTGCAACACGTCCACCACCGCTGCCACAGAGCCAATCTCATCAATGCTATGCACATCGGTCAACACGGGCACACCGATTTGCGCTTTTACTTTTTCAAGTATCTGCAAACCCGCTTCCATACCGAAACCGCGAAATGTTTTGCCAGAACTACGATTGGCTTTGTCATACGACGATTTGTAGATGAAGTTTATCTGCAATTCATTACAAATCTCTTTCAATTGTCCCGCCGTATCCAACGCCATCTGCTCGGACTCAATTACGCAAGGCCCTGCAATCAAGAAGAATGGCTGATCTAAGCCAACCTCAAATCCACATAGCTTCATTTGGATTCCTTCGCAGCAACAGCAGCATTAACAAAGGCATTGAACAAAGGATGACCTTCGCGCGGTGACGAGGTAAACTCAGGATGGAACTGCACACCGACAAACCAAGGGTGCATACTCTGCGGCAACTCCATTATTTCAGGCAAGTTTTCCGACGGTGTACGTGCCGAAATAATCATGCCAGCACTTTCCAGCGCGGGCACATAGTAATTATTAACCTCATAACGATGGCGATGACGTTCATTTACCTCGTCACCATATATCCGCTGCGCCATCGTGTCGGCTTTAACCGGACAGCGCTGTGAACCAAGACGCATCGTCCCACCCAAATCAGAATCAGCACTACGCGTAGCAACCTTGCCATCGCGATCTAACCACTCAGTAATAAGTGCGACCACAGGATGCTCTGTTTCCAAATCGAACTCGGTACTGCCCGCATCGCTCATATTTGCAACATGACGGGCGTATTCAACCACTGCGAGCTGCATACCAAGACAAATACCCAAATAAGGAACTTTGCTTTCGCGTGCATAACGTATCGCAGCGATCTTGCCTTCCGTGCCACGTATGCCAAAGCCGCCCGGCACGAGAATCGCATCAAGCTTTTCCAAGCCTGACGTACCCTCAGTCTCGATCACTTCAGAATCCAGATACTCAATATTTACACGCGTTGAGGTATGAATTCCGGCATGACGCAAAGCCTCGATCAATGATTTGTAAGATTCGGTAAGGTCAACATATTTACCCACCATACCAATGGTGATTTCATGCGTTGGGTTTTCTTGTGCCGTAATGAGATTGTGCCATACAGATAAATCCGCAGGCGGCGCATTCAGCGCTAGCTCTTCACAGACGATACGATCTAGGCCCTGCTCATGCAGTATTTGTGGCACTTTATAAATGCTATCCACATCCCACATTGAAATCACAGCGTCTTCGCGCACATTGGCAAACAGGGAAATCTTGGAACGCTCATCGTCAGGAATAGGTCGATCTGCACGGCAGATCAAAGCCGTTGGGAAAATACCAATTTCGCGCAACTTCTGCACACTATGCTGAGTCGGTTTAGTTTTCAACTCTCCAGCAGTAGCGATGTAAGGCACCAAAGTGAGGTGCACATAGGCCACCATATTGCGCTTCATGCGCAAACCCATTTGACGCGCTGCCTCCAAGAAAGGCAAAGACTCGATATCACCCACCGTGCCGCCAATCTCAACGATAGCTACATCTGCCTTGCCATCCAGCGATGCTGCTGCACCACGTTCCACAAAAGCCTGAATCTCATTGGTAATATGCGGAATAACTTGCACCGTCTTGCCCAAATATTCGCCGCGTCGCTCTTTGCGAATTACGCTATCGTATATCTGCCCAGTTGTGAAATTATTCGCTTTGCGCATCTTGGCCGAGATAAAACGCTCGTAGTGCCCCAAGTCCAAATCGGTTTCGGCCCCGTCTTCGGTAACGAAAACTTCGCCGTGCTGAAAGGGACTCATGGTGCCAGGATCAACGTTGATATACGGATCCAGCTTGAGCATTGTGACCTTGAGACCGCGCGATTCAAGAATCGCAGCGAGGGATGCGGCGGCGATTCCTTTGCCCAGAGAGGACACAACGCCACCAGTAATAAATATGTATTTGGTCATAGTGCGCCATGATACCGGAAAACGGGCATCTCTCAAAACGGTCACACAAACAATTTAAGCCCTGCTTGAAGATTAGCAGGGCTTAAAAATCAAACTAAAGCACTTAATTTGAGCGGATCACTCATCACCCCGAGCGATAAATATCGCTCTTGCTCTAGCAAGAATCATTCCGACACCTTCACCATCAGCCCCAACTCGCGAATCCGCTGTGCAAAATCATTTAGCTGCACCAAGGTGAGGGCACTCAAACGTGGCGCTTCGGCTTGCATGGGAGTACGAGCTATGCCGTATAACAACACCCCGCGCGGCTCAATGTGCTGTTGTTTCAAGCCTTGAATAAAATCCAAATATTCATCTTCATCCTGCTTGCTCGGCGCAACACCATCCAGTGCAAACCAGCAGGTTTGCAGCCACGTATTCGGGCAGCATGCAATTGCAGCAGTCAGATTTGCACGCACTTTATTCATCGTACTCTGGGTGTCGTTTACTTGCACCATACCGCGTTCACTAGCGCGATCCAACTTAAACCACACTTCGCCATTGGCTTGCGCCATCGTACGCAATCCCTGTTGTACGTTGTCACGATGCAACTGACTACCATTCGTGATGAGTACCAGTTTGATATGTTCGGGGAGTGCCAGCTCTAACTTAAGCTTGGCGATCAAGTCTATAACTTGCAAAAATTCCGCAGCACTGGTCGGTTCGCCGTTGCCGGATATAGCGATGTCATTGATACGCCGCGCCTCTTCCGGCACACGTGTCGCCATAAAATCACCATGCAGCAATTCATGCAAAAAGCCGCGCAATTCATTTTCCAACACAAGCAAATCAACAGGAGGTGCGGCACCCAGCTTCAGACCGGGCACTTGGCAATAGATACAACGCCAGTTGCAGGCATTGTTGGTGTTCAAATTTACGCCTACGGATACTCCGCCAGCACGCCGTGAAACCACGGGATAGACGTATTGCAGTCCGGCGACATCACGACTGTGCTCGCTTATTTTGAGTTTATTGTCGCCCACGTCGTTCTCAGGATTTAAGCAAGGGCAAATATTGCTCGGGGTCAACTGGCTTGCCGAGCTTACGAATTTCAAAGTGCAGCATCACCCGATTCGCGCCAGTACTACCCATTTCTGCGATGGTCTGGCCCTTGTTTACACGTTGCCCTTCCTTGACCCGCACTTTATCGTTGTGCGCATAAGCGCTTAAAAAAGTTTTATTGTGCTTAATAATAATCAGCTTGCCATAGCCACGTAGACCACTACCGCTATACACTACTTTACCACCAGCGCTAGCCACTACAGGCTGACCGCGCCGCCCCATAATATCTATCCCTTTACGATTTTCACTTTTAGAAAATCGGGCAATAACCTTGCCGCTAGTTGGCATACCCCACACCATATTTCCTGCTTTTCGCACAGATTCACGTTTCTCGGCGTTAGTTCTGCTCTTTGAACTAGCCCGTGCTGATGCCGCTTTTGAGCCCGAAGCTTTTGCTGCCTGCGACCGCTTTCCGCCCCGACTTGTACTAGCACGAGACGCAGTCTTGCTCACTGCGACATCATCAGAACCGGACAAAGGGATACGTAATTTCTGCCCTATCTGTATCTCACTGGGGTTATCAATGTGATTCAAGGCAACCAGCTCATCAACGTCCATACCTGCTTCAAAAGAGATGCCATACAAGGTATCGCCCTTTTGCACTTGATAAGTCCGAGTTCTCAAGCGAGAAGTTTTGGACCTACTTGCATGCGATGAAGATGAGCGCGCGCCCATTTCGACGCCGCGTTCAAAAATGGGCGCAGGAACGACACGTTGACGCACGCAGGCGGACAAAATCAGTACAGTGGGCAATAGCAATATCAACCATCGCACGGCTTGCGCATTTATAAAGCTACGTTTTGTAGAGCTTACGCTCATGCTCTTCCTGTCAATATAGGTACGAACTTCACTGCCTCCAAACGACTTTCATGATAACCATTTTCATCTCGTTCAATTAAGGTCAAAACCTGCTCCTGTGCGCCTAGTGGCAAAACCATTCTACCGCCCACTGCAAGTTGCTCCAACAGCGCCGGCGGCACATGCGTTGCCGCCGCTGCCATAATAATGCCATCGAACGGTCCGAGCTCCGGCCTGCCCATCGTACCATCCGCATAGCTCAATATCACATTGCGTGCCTGCAATTCTTTCAGTGAAGCCAAAGCGCGTTTATGCAATGGCTGAATACGCTCTACCGAGTAGACTTCACGAGCCACTTGTCCCAAGACTGCCGCTTGATAACCACAACCCGTGCCGATCTCCAGCACGCGATTCAATTGTCGCCCATTGCGCAATATCTCAATCATGCGCGCCACAATATAAGGCTGTGAAATAGTTTGCGCATGCCCGATAGGCAGAGACACATCATCATAAGCGCGGCTAGACAAAGCCTCGTCTATGAAGATATGACGCGGCACTGAGCTTATTGCCTCCAACACCACCTCATCACTAACTCCCTGAGCGCGCAAACGCTCAATCAAGCGCCCTCGGGTGCGCTGAGAAGTCATACCTATGCCAGCGTGACGGACGTTCATACCGTCGCCTCAATCCACGTGCGCACCGCATCCTGTTGTGAGTATTGCGTCAGGTCGACTTGCAAAGGCGTGACTGACACTCGATTTTCCGCAATCGCGCCAAAATCTGTGCCCTTGCCCGCGTCTTGCTCCTTGCCCGCTGCGCCAATCCAATACACCGTCTGACCATGCGGATTGCTCGCTTTGATGACCGGCTCAGCCTTATGCCGCTTCCCTAAACGCGTCACTTCGATTCCTTGCAACTCCTCATACGCCACATCCGGCACATTCACATTCAGCAACCAAGGTGCGCTATGCGTGTTTTTCTCGAAACGGCGCACCAGATCCACCACCACCCGTGCTGCGGTTTCGTAATTCTCCTGCTCACGTCCAGCCAAGGAAACCGCAATCGCGGGGATGCCCAATAAAAAACCCTCTGTAGCCGCCGCCACCGTACCAGAGTAAATCGTATCGTCACCCATATTGGCAGCGGAATTAATCCCAGAAACAACCATATCCGGCTGATAATCCAGCATGCCGGTTACTGCCAGATGCACACAATCGGTAGGCGTGCCGTTCACATAGTAAAAACCACTGGCAGCACGGCGTAAATTTAGCGGCCTATCCAAGGTTAGCGAGTTACTCGCGCCACTACGATCACGCTCCGGCGCGACCACAACCACATCAGCAATTGCAGAAAGGTGCGTCGCCAAACAGGCTAGCCCAGGGGAAAAATAACCATCATCATTACTAAGCAGAATACGCATTGGGACAGGAAAATATCAATAAATTCTAAACATCAAAAAGGCAACTCGAGCCCGAGCATGCTGCACTCACTCGTAGCGAGAAGCCACTATTACAAACACTACAATCGCACTTCTAGAGAGGCCGAGTGGAAACAAGCTATAAGCATAACCTTATAGATTCCTCATCGTTTGACCCAGCAAAACCTTTATTGTTTTGATTTTTTCTGAATCTCTGCGTCTATGTGGTGAGTTATTAAGGCTTATTTACAGCGCGTAGATTAGCATAATCGACTATCAGCCGCCATAAAAGCCACCCGTGCGCACCATCAACAAGCCTGTCTCACAGCGCTGCGCAGCTATTTTTCAGCGGATTTAGTATCACTTTTCGCCGCATCAAACAGACTTTGCAAAGTCATATTTCCGGGCTGCGCCAAACGCTGCGTCACCAAATCAAACCAAGCATGAATCTTCTCATCACCTACTTGATGAGGTAGCGTATTCACGTTCAACAGAAACAAATCTACCATCTGACGCAAAGAAACATATTCAGGGCTGCGAATCATCGCCCAACCATTTCCTGAAAGCCTGCGCACCAAATCGGCCTGACGCAGTTTTTCCAGAACGGATTCCGTTTCATCAAAGGCAATATGTAAGCGACGCGACAAAGACACATGAGTCTGCACCTCTCCCTTCACCAATCCCTCTTGCATCAATCCCATAATGCGTACCGCAAAATAAAACTGGCTGGTTGGATTGAGTTGTTGAAGGCCGTGATGCTTCCAGCGAGACAAAGAAGCAGCAATCAGCGCGCCCATCAAGATGGTGAGCCAAGACCAATATATCCACAGCAAAAAGATTGGGACACTGGCAAAAGCACCATATACCAATTTATACGCAGGAAAATGCACGATAAAGTATCCAAACACACGGTTCATCGTTTCAAACGCGACCGAGGCAACTACACCCCCAATCAGCGCATGACGAATAGGAACATGGCAATTGGGCACGACTTTAATTAACAGGCCAAACGCTATCGTAGTGAGAAATACAGGCACAACTTTCAATGAAAGACTACCGAAAAGTGGCATATTTTTAGCATAGCCGACCGACAGCCCCACCAACCATGAAGTCAGCGTCAAACTTGCGCCGATCAACAAAGGTGCCAAAGTAATCACCGCCCAATACACCATCAAACGTCTTACCCACGGGCGCGGCTTGGTGACACGCCAGATCGTATTAAATGCATTATTGATCGTAACCAACATTAGCATCGCCGTCACCGCCAGAAATGCCAGTCCGTAGGCAGTAAGCCTGCTAGCACTCTCAGCGAACTGCTCCACATAAAGAGAGATCATCTTGCCCCCCGTTTCGGGCAACATATTACTCAGCAAGAATTCTTTTATACGTTCGGAAAAATCAGAAAACACCGGAAAAGCGGAAAACATAGTCAGCGCGATTGTTATCAAAGGCACCAGCGACAACAGCGAATCAAAAGTTAGACTCGCCGCCATTTGCGTACATTTATCCTGCTTAAACTTAGCGATCACATAACGCATAAATTCAAGAAAATCGTGTCCTGCTGTTTTCATCTTCCACTCAACTCCCATACAATGTCCGCATGATAACCGACAACAGCCCTTCCCCCCATACCCACGCACGCGAAGCCCGACAACTATTACGTGCGCATCGCTACGGCGCGCTCTGCACCTTGTCCAAAAAATTTGACGGACACCCCTTCGGCTCCATCACTCCATATATGGTTGACCACGACGGCAGCCTACTCATCCTCATCAGCGACCTCGCCGAACATACCAAAAATATCAAAGCCGATTCGCGTGTCAGCCTAATCACCCACAACCAGAATGACTCACACATCCAAACCCAAGGCCGAGTCACCCTAGTTGGCAACGCCAGCCACATCCCCGACCGCGACAACGCAGGTAAACGCTACCTGCGTTATTTCCCCGAAGCCCAAACCTACTTCGCCATGCACGACTTCCAGTTCTACCGCATCGTCCCGCAATCCATCCGCTATATCGGCGGCTTCGGCAACATTCATTGGGCAAAAGCAGAGCGCTACAGCGTTCAACCTTACCCACTGATTGAGCAAGAAGATGCCCTAATAGAAACACTCAACGCAAACCGGACAGCATCACAAGGAAGCGTGATTGGAATTGATTGCGATGGCTATGATGTGAGACTTGAAAACGAAGTGATGCGTTGTCAGTTTGAGGAGGTGGTGCGGGATGGGGAGATGGCAAGCAAAGCGCTTAGCGCCTAATTCATCATCAATACCACTGAGACGAGACCTAATGTAGGGTGGGCAGGATGTTTTGCCCACGCGGTTGCGGGCTATTTATTTTAGAAGTTAAAGTCAAAACCGTCGGGGGTAGCCCGACAGCTAGTTACTTTCTTTTGGCGAGACCAGTAAGCTGCTGTCGGGCAGCCCCCGACGGTTTTGAATTTGAAAACAAATAGACGGCAACCGCGTGGGCAAAAAATCCTGCCCACCCTACCTTAGACCAGCACCGACGATTGGTTGCTACACTGAACTCAATCTGGAACAAGTCAGTAGCACTAAATAGAAAGTATCGCTCAATTAAACCTAGCGAGCCAAGCAGGGAAACGACCTGCTTTAATTGCTACGTTTGAACGTATGTACCCATACCTGAGCGTCATCATTCCAGTTCATGTTCGAGTGCATTCTCAAGATAATTTGCTTGTACGCTTCGAGATCTGGATAACCTTCTGCCTGTGCATCGGCATCGCTCATCTCTCCCAGAGACTTGCTTTCGACCGAGGTGACTACAAAAGGGATTCCTTCGAGTTCAAACACCTCATTTGGATAAGCGTAAAGCCCGTTGCGTCGCTGCTGAACTTTTGTTCCTGCGATGACCGACGCGACCATTTTCGGGTGCGTTACGAGTCGGGATATTTCACAAGTGCGTTCGGGAAGATCGGTGTTCATATGGGGTTTTTTCCTTGTTTAGTTTACGTCACTGAGATCAGTTCGATAAAGATTACATTTTGCGACATGTTAGCAAGCGGGACTTGAGCCCGAGATTTTATAAATTCCAATCAGGAGCAACAGTCATGGCTCCCGAATAGCTTCATCCGGTGCAATGTGCTGCGCTTATTGCCCCCTACTCAAGCGAATCAAACCTGTGGATGAGCCCGTTCAACTCCAGCATCCAGCTTATTCAAGCCATTCAAATAAGCTTTGACAGAAGCCACCACAATGTCGGTATCCGCGCCCTGCCCGTTAACCACTCGTCCACCTTTGGACAAACGCACGGTTACTTCGCCTTGCGCATCGGTTCCGCTGGTGATGTTATTTACTGAGTACAGCAATAGCTCGGTCTTGCTGCACACGACTTGTTCAATCGCCTTGAATGCCGCATCGACTGGGCCTCCGCCTTCAGAGTCCGATTGATGCTCAATGCCCCCTACACTGAGAATCACGCGCGCTACGGGCAGCTTACCGCTTTCGGAGTGTGCGCCCATTGATACCAAACGGTAATGATCACGCACTTTCGCAATGCCATCGTCGCTCATTAGCGCCTGAATATCCTCATCGAATATCTCACTCTTGCGATCCGCCAAATCTTTGAAACGTACGAACGCTGCGTTCAGCGCATCTTCGTTTTCCAACACGATGCCCAGCTCTTTCAAGCGAGTGCGGAAAGCATTACGCCCTGAGAGTTTGCCCAAGGTTAATTTATTCGCACCCCAGCCTACGTCTTCGGCACGCATAATTTCGTATGTTTCGCGGTGTTTAAGCACGCCGTCTTGATGAATACCAGATTCATGCGCAAACGCATTCGCACCGACAATGGCTTTGTTCGGCTGCACTGGGTAGCCCGTGATGCTCGAAACCAGTTTGGAACTTGCGACGATTTGTGTCGCGTCGATGCGGCAATCGCAATCAAATATGTCACGACGTGTGCGCACAGCCATCACCACTTCTTCCAATGCCGCATTGCCTGCGCGCTCGCCCAAGCCATTGATGGTGCATTCCACTTGCCGCGCACCGTTCATCACAGCGGCCAATGAGTTAGCCGAAGCCATGCCCAAGTCATTATGGCAATGTGTTGACCAGATCACTTTGTCGCTATTCGGCACGCGCGCGATCAAGTCCTTGAAGCGCTCGCCCCACAGCAAGGGAATGCTGTAACCGACCGTATCCGGCACATTCAATGTCGTTGCGCCCGCCTTGATGACTTCATTGAAAATACGCTCCAAAAAGCCCATTTCCGAGCGCACCGCATCCTCGGCCGAAAACTCAACGTCATCTGTATATTCCAGAGCCCATTTCACCGCTTGCACTGCGCGCTCCACCACTTGGTCTTCGCTCATACGCAATTTGTGCTGCATATGAATCGGCGATGTGGCGATGAAGGTGTGAATGCGTCCGCGTTTGGCTGGCTTAATTGCTTCGCCAGCTGCGCGCACGTCTTTTTCACTGGCACGTGCTAGAGAACAAATGGTGGAATTCACCACCACTTTAGCAATGTTCTGAATCGCTTCTGCATCGCCAGGGCTGGCAGCGGCAAAGCCTGCTTCAATTACGTCTACACCCAGCTTTTCCAACTGGCGCGCGATGCGTAATTTTTCTTCTTTACTCATGGATGCGCCGGGACTTTGTTCGCCGTCGCGCAAGGTGGTGTCGAATATTATTAACTGTTTACTCATTTTAAACTCCGTTACTGTATTTAATCACGGCGCGCCTTGTGAGGCACGGCCTGCTTTGAAACCGAAAGGGGGAAATTATTAGCGCGCGACGCGCAGCTTCAGCGCCGCCAGCAAGCTGGAGGTGGAATGTAACTGTGAGATCTGTCTAGAGAAACACATAGTCGAAATATAACGACTTTCATTTCTCCGCGCAAGCAAGCCACCTCTTTACTCACATGGAACAACCTTTAGTTCAACCTTGGGAAACTTTTTAGCTAAGCTGGTGATATGCGAGGACATGGAATCATCTATGCGGTCGAGTTCAAAAATTGTAAATTTCAACTTACTCTCTCGCTTGCCCAATGAAGCAGTCCTTACTCCTTGCTTACGCAATTTCGCTAAATATCTTTTTGCCGCCAATTTAGTTTTGAACACCCCCAGTGAAATCGTGTTATGCCATATTCCTGCGTCCCGAACAACAAAATGATCTTCGACCCCAAGAGCATTTAATTGCGCAATTTTGCGAGCTATGCGCGATTGTGTTTTCAATGGCCCCATGTATACCCAATAAACACTAGCATGCTCAACTGCACGCAGTTTCAAGTGTTTACCCAGATTCATGTCATGCAATTTTCTTTGCACACGCTGCAAAGAAACGCCGGAGAACTCACCCCATTTCATACAACTCAATTTAACACGCTCAGCTCGCGGCTTAGTTGGCTTTGCATCGAGCTGCACGGTCTCAGGCAACACGGCAGATCCGGCGAGCACTGACGATGAGGCGATAACGCTTGATGCCGCAACTGAACTCGCCGCCTGCACCGCCGGCATAGGCATATCGTTTGAACCTGGCGGCAACAGCTTCATCTTGTCGGCATTGAGTTCCGCTTGCACGGATGGGTTGTATACATCTTCCGTTAATGCATCGCCCCAATACATTACGGAAAAAAACACCACATTCCCTAACAACAACAGACTAAACATCCACTTCCTCATGCGCTCGCTTCTCCAATAATTTGCAACCCTTCCAGCACCAGATTATCTACACCTTGCAGCGCTATGCCAAGTTGCGTTTGAATCTCACCTGCTGCACCACCGCTCAACACGCATTCCACTTCGCCATTTTTGCTCAATAATGCTCCTTGATGCTGAATCGCTCCAATGGTTGCGTGAATAACCCCGCTGTATATTGCGTCCGCCGTATTATGCGGAAAATCTTGCACGCTACCCGTCTCCCCCGCCAACTGAGCGGTATTGAGTGACAGGCTTTGCTGCATCAAAGATATACCCGGAAGAATCAATCCCCCCAAGAATTCACCTGTATCCGACAGCGCATCAATCGTCGTCGCCGTACCGCAATTCACCACCAGGCAAGCTTTACGTTTACGCTGCCATGCCGCAATAAGTGCCGCCCATCTATCACTCCCTAAGCGTGCCGGATGCGAATAGCAGTTACTCACACCACATTGTTCGCTTTGGCTAACAATGAATTCAATAGACACCGTCCATTGACCACATAATTTACGTATTTGTTGCTCCAGCATAGCGCCGCCCACATTGGAAACAATGATACGAGCTGGGGCTGACAAGGCGGCGAATTCTGCCCCCAGTGCTTCAAGCTCAGCGTTATCCTCCACACCTTTATGCGTCCACACACCGTTCTCGATGCGCGCCCACTTACAGCGACTATTTCCAACATCGAGCAATAACATCAAATCTCCCGCAAGCTAATTTCACCCGCATTAAACACCTGCAAGCCTTCTAGCGTTTCCACCCGCAGCGCGCCCTCATCCGTCGCCCCACGCACGATACCGACAACTTGAGTTCCATCCGGTAGCAGCAGCTTAACCTTACGATCTTGATACAGATGATAACTTTCCCACTCAGCGCGTAAAGCCGCAAATCCTTGCGTTGCGAACACATTCAACATGTCTGCCAATTCTTGCAGAAGCATCGCTAGTAAGTGATTACGTTCTGGCAGCGTGCTGGCAGAATGCGCCAAGTCGCTCACCGGCTGGTCAATATGCTGTGCGACCAAGGCTGGCAGGCGCAAATTTAAACCTATACCAATCACAACCAAGCTGGGGCCCAACATATCGCCATGCGCCTCAATCAATATTCCGGCCAACTTACCTTGCTCGTTTAGCAAATCGTTCGGCCACTTCAAACCGACACCTTGTACATTGAGTTTGCGCAGCGCACGCATCATCGCAAGCCCGACGGCCAAACTCAAGCCAGACAATGCTGCAATACCGGTTTCGAAGCGCCACAACAAAGAAAAAGTCAGCGCATTTCCCAAGCCAGAATGCCATGCCCTTCCCAGTCGCCCACGCCCAGCACTCTGCCACTCCAGTGCCAACATGCTACCGCTAGCTGCACCTTGTGAAGCCCGTTGCAATAGCAGCGTGTTGCTAGATGTCGCCGCATCCAGCACATCAAGATGAAAACTAGCTGGCGTTCTGAGTGAAGCTTGCACTTTCGCCACATCCAACCATTGCGGCGGCTCAGGTAAGCGATAACCGCGACCACGCACGCTATACAAAGTAAGCCCTAACTGCTCAATACCTTGCAAAGCATTATTTACGCTAGCGCGTGAAATATTGAGTTGCCGCGCTAAGACCTGCCCAGAATGAAACTCTCCATCTGCCAACAATCGCAGCAAAGAGAAGGTCAGTGGTTTCGGCATAGCAATGTTAGGCACACTCATTCTGGCGCGACCAAAAACCTACGCAATACATTGTCAGCATTTATTCGTAACAATCTGTAGCAAGTAGTGAATATAAAATTCATTCCGAGAAGGTATCGTCATACTTTATTGGCTCTTGACTCAGAAAAGCCATAATCTCGGTTTTACGATGCATGGCATCCTGATAGCCCAACTCAATCAATGCACGACAATAAGCTTTATCAAATAGCAAATAACTAACCAGATTAGCGCCACGTCGCCGCATTACACCCACCATGCGTAACAGAATGCGTATGGTCCAAGGCAAGCTCTGCACGTGTTGCTCAGCGATATTTTCCAACGCTTGACTGGGGGAAATCACCAGCACATCGACATGGCGCAAATTGATGGTATCGCGTAATTCTTCAGGAATTTGCCTCACGGTCTGGTTGATGCGCTTCAATCTTTCCAGGTCAACTTCCATGCTGTCCAGAAAGATACTGTCGAGCGCATGCCCAGCTATTTGAGCCAGTGAAGGATATTCGTTGATCTTGCTGCGTTTTGATTCATCATCATCATCGTCGTCGTCATCACCCCCATGCCCCATGCCCACCACGAGTATACGATCCGCGCCAAGGTGCAGAGCAGAGCTAATGGGAGCAAGCTGACGCATAGAGCCATCACCGAAATGTTCGCGATGAATGTGGACTGCCGGAAAAATAAACGGAATCGCCGCCGATGCGAGCAAATGCTGTATGCCGATCTGCGTAGGAACGCCCACGCGACGTGCTCGCTTCCAAGGCTTTATCTCGTCCACGCCTTGATAAAAGGTGACAGACTGCCCCGAACCATAGCCAGATGCGGTAATACTCAAAGCATGTAATACACCGCTATTAATACTCTCCTGTATTTTTTCACAGGGCAGCGTCTCTTCCAACAACTCCACCAACGGCGTGTTATCCAGAAGAGAAACGTGATTGAGTTTATCAATGCCGAAACTACTCAGTATCAAGCCAGCTAACCAACGCGAACTATTGACAAGCACGCCGACAACATCGGTGCGATACACCTCATCCACATGGAAGTTTTTCCAGACATTGAGCAGATAGTTCACACCCTTGCGAAAGTGCTTGGCATTGACGGCCAAAGTCACGGCATTCAACGCCCCCGCTGAAGTGCCGCAAATAATAGCGAAAGGACTGGATGATCTACGCGGAGAAAGTTCCGCAATCGCTTTTAGCACCCCGACTTGATAGGCCGCACGCGACCCTCCCCCGGTTAGAATAAGTCCGATTTTTTTCGGTTGCATGGCGCTTTTACTTAAGTCTTCGCAAGACTAATTATCGGAAGCACTAAGCGCATGCACTGCTTCCAAGGCATCTTTAAGCGTTTCATCGGAAAGATCATTGACGAATCTTGATAGTAAATCCGCCGCTTCTGCAGCCTCCTTCGGCAACTCACTAGCATTGGTATTTGCCACCAGCACCGCTGCGGCACCAGCCACATTCAGCAAGGCAGCACGCTCGCCCATTAATATTTCGACTTCTTTACTTAGCAATTCCACTTCCTGCTTATTCATTTCTTCTCCTTAGTGCGTTTCAACCCCGACAACTGCCAGCGCACTCATATTAACAATGCGCCTTACTGTCGTGGTATTCGTCATGATATGTACCGATTTTGCAGCTCCCAACAATAAGGGGCCGATAGTAATCCCGTCTCCTGCTAATACTTTGAGCAGATTGAATGCGATGTTTGCCGCACCCAGATTTGGCATCACCAACAGATTGGCATCTTCTTTCAAACGCGAGTCTGGGAACATCTGTCCGCGAATCGCAGATGACACGGCAGCATCACCATGTATCTCACCTTCCACCTCTAAATCCGGCGCAAGCTTTTCGAGCAGTTCGCGCGCACGGCTCATTTTGAGTGCGGATGCATCATCGAAGCTGCCAAAATTAGAATGCGACAGCAATGCAACTCTTGGTTTAATACCAAAACGACGTACGTCTTCCGCTGCCAGCAAAGTCATTTCAGCGATTTGTTCAGCTGTGGGATCAAGATTCACATGTGTATCGCAAATAAACAAGGTGTGTTGACGCAGCATCAGAATATTCATTGCTGCAAATACCGTAGCACCTGCGCGTAGGCCGATCTTTTCTTTCACATGGCTTAGATGCTCATGCGGCTTTCCCGTGCTGCCGCATAACATCGCATCTGCCTTGCCCTCACTCACTAGCGTCGCGGCGACCAAAGACGAGTGACACTCACCGCATGCCTCGGTTTCATAGTGTTCGCCCTCTTTTAAACGCAGACCCAGATCGTCGATACGCTGCGCAATAACACTCGATTCACCAACCAGAATAGGCTTTGCCAAACCCTCATCCACCACGACTTGCACCGCATGCAAGACATTATCCTCTTCGCCTTCGGCATAGACCAAACGCTTCGGTTGATTCTTCGCCGAATCAAATACAGGTCTCATCAACAGGCCGGACTGATAAACAAAGTTTGATATTTGTTCACGATAGGCAAGCATATCCACAATCGGGCGCGTCGCCACGCCGCTGTCCATCCCTGCTTGAGCTACCGCAGGTGCTACACGTTTAATAAGACGCGGATCAAAAGGCTTGGGAATAAGATAATGCTCTCCAAATCGCAACTCTTCTTTGGCATACACCTCGGCTACTGTATGTGACTGCTCAGCGCGCGCCAGATCCGCAATCGCATATACCGCAGCGCGCTTCATCTCTTCATTGATGGTGGTCGCACCGACATCTAGCGCACCACGGAACATGTACGGGAAACACAGTGCATTATTTACCTGATTCGGATAATCAGAACGCCCGGTCGCTAAAATCGCATCCGGGCGAACCTCCTTGGCGAGATGCGGCAATATCTCAGGATTGGGATTCGCCAAAGCAAAGATCAGCGGGCGCGGTGCCATTTTCTTAACCATTTCCTGCTTCAACACCCCTCCCGCCGAAAGGCCGAGAAACACATCTGTGTCAGCGATCACATCGCCCAAAGTCCGTGCGCTGGTATTCACTGCGTAACGCGCTTTGTTTTCATCCATCTCTTCGACACGGCCTTGATAAACCACGCCTTTAATATCGGTGACGATGATATTGCCCATCTTTACGCCCAAACCCACTAGCATATCCAAACAAGCCAAAGCCGCCGCACCCGCTCCGCTCACCACTAGTTTGATCTGAGCAATATCTTTACCCACCACCTTTAAACCGTTAATCAATGCCGCGCCAACGATAATTGAAGTGCCGTGCTGATCGTCGTGAAACACTGGGATGCTCATACGTTCGCGCAACTTGCGCTCGATGTAAAAACACTCCGGCGCTTTAATATCTTCTAAGTTAATACCGCCGAAAGTCGGCTCAAGGGAAGCGATTATTTCCACCAGTTTGTCAGGGTCGTTTTCCGCAATCTCAATATCGAATACGTCAATACCTGCGAACTTCTTAAACAACACGCCCTTGCCTTCCATTACCGGCTTACTCGCCAGCGGGCCGATATTACCTAGCCCAAGCACCGCAGTGCCATTACTGATAACCGCCACCAGATTGCCGCGCGCCGTTAGATTGCGTGCCTCATTCGGGTCACGTACGATCTCCTCACATGCCGCAGCCACGCCGGGCGAATAGGCCAAAGCCAGATCGCGTTGCGTCTGCATAGGTTTGCTGGGAGTGACAGTTATCTTACCTGCTGGTGATAACCGATGATATTGCAGCGCGGCTTCGCGCAATTGCTTGTCCATTGCTTCCTCTTGATTCTGTATACAACACTGCTGTAATTATAACGCAGCTAGCGCATTCTCAGAGCCTCACTGAACGGGATCAAAAACAACGCTAGCCCATGCCACTTTCTCACCAACACCCATATCAAAACAAAGACTATTTACATCAATGAATCATCATGTAAGGTGGCAATCATATCCATCTTCAGCGCTATTGTAGTAAAGTACGAGGGGAAATTCATGCAACAATTGCTCTTAAGGAATGTCTGATGCAAATTCATTGGGATATTGGTCTGATTCTTCTGTCACTGTTAGTGGCTATGTTCGGCTCATTCCACCGCGCTTGCACATGCGCAACGCATGCGCGATTCATCAGGCAGGTCAAGTTGGTATTGGCTAATCGCTGGTGGTGTTACGCTAGGCATGGCAATCTGGTCTATGCACTTTATCGGCATGCTGGCATTCCACCTGCCGATTAAACTTTCTTACAACCTTTCACTGACACTCTTGTCCGTCCTACCCGCTATTGCGGCAGCATTGCTAGGCTTTTACCTACTGCGCAGCACAAAAATGCAACTCGGGCGCATCATCGGCGGCGGCGTAGTAATGGGACTTGGAATTGCGTCCATGCACTACATCGGCATGGCGGCACTCAGAATGCAGCCGCCGATTAGTTACGCTCCGATAATTGTCGCTCTATCTATCACTATCGCCATTGCGGCATCCATAGGTGCGCTATTTATTGTCTATGCGAGCGAGAATAGCCGACTACATCCCTTGCTATCCCAATTATTAGGCTCAGTTATTATGGCTTGCGCCATTAGCGGCATGCATTATACAGCCATGATAGGAATGAAGATTTCAGCCTCTGGGATCAGCATGGCTGGAGCTTCACATATCCCAGCTTCCGTGCTTGCAGTGGCAGTAAGCGTAGATGTATTCATACTATTTGGCGGTGGGTTGATCGCCAATCTGTTTGATCGACGCATGAGCAATCAAAATTCAGCAGCATTGGCGCGCCTAAGCGAAGCAGAAACACTATTGCGCGAAATGACTGACAACATACCCGCCGTAATTTTCCGCTTTCAAGGCAACTGGGACAGCGGGCGTTTCGTCTACATAAACACGTATATTTATCTGCTAATGGGCATTAAACCTAAAACTATGCTGGATAATCCTCGTGTATGGATTGAACTGATCAGCGATGAAGACAAACCAAAACTATTCGCTACTATTGAGCAGGCAGTTGCAAAACAAATGCCGTGGCAAAATGAATTCCGCATTAATCATCCTAGCAATGGAATACGCTGGATTCAGGGAAATGCCACACCTGGGGTTGACACACAGGGAGAGCCAGTGTGGAACGGATATTGGATTGATGTGACGGAGCGACGCCATCGTGAAGCTGAAACTAAAGGGCTGCTCGAATACAACCCAGATGGACTTATCATTCTCAACCGCGCTGGTTTAATCACACTGGTAAACACCCAGTCGGAACAACTGTTTGGATACAAACGCGAAGAAATGCTCGGGCAGCCTGTTGAAATGCTGATACCAGAAAGCCTGCGCGACACACATACCCATAAACGCGACAACTATTTTAGTGAACCGGAAGAACGCCGAATGCGCCCCGGTCGGGATTTTTATGGGCTGCGCCGCGATGGTGAGCAAATAGCAATTGAAGTCAGCCTAAATCCGTTACAAACAGAAAATGGGGTGTCGGTGATTGCCTCGGTTCGCGACATAACCCAACGTAAAGCGGCGGAATCCATGCTGCGCGAAGCGGAAAGCATGTTGCGTGAAATGTCGAATAATCTTCCGGGTGTCGTATATGAATATATTTCTTTCGGCACCGGCGGCGGACGCTATAACTTTATTAGCAAACAAGTACAGGATTTGTTCTGCATTGATGCTGAAACGGTGCAGGATGATGCCAACCGTTTGCACGATGCCGTCGTTGAGGAGGATCGCGAGTCCTTACGTGCCATCATCGCAGCCGCTGAAGAAATACAACATTCCTGGGAGGCAGAATGCCGCATTCGGCGTAACAATGGAGATATTCACTGGCTAAGGGGGGCGGCCGTGCCTGTGCGTCAGATGGAGATGGACAATCTCACTTTATATGGCACCATGATTTGGAGTGGCTACTGGATTGACATCACCCAGCAGAAAAAGATGGAAGTGGCACTATTTGAAGCAACAGAAGTTGCCAAAAATGCCAGTAGTGCCAAAAGTGATTTCCTAGCCAATATGAGCCACGAGATACGCACACCAATGAACGCCATTATCGGCTTGTCTCATCTAGCGCTTAAAACCGAACTTGATACAAAACAGCGCAATTACCTCGACAAGGTTCAGCAATCAGCGCAACACTTGCTGGGCATCATTAACGACATTCTTGATTTCTCCAAAGTAGAAGCTGGCAAGCTGACCGTTGAGCATATCGCCATGAATCTGGAGAAAGTGTTGAATAATGTCACCAACCTTATTGCTGAAAAAGCCGACGCAAAGGGACTAGAGTTGCTATTCGACATCGCGCCTGATGTTCCAATAAACCTGATCGGCGATCCGCTACGCCTGGGACAAATCCTCATCAACTATGCCAACAATGCCAACAATGCCAACAATGCCATCAATGCCATCAAGTTTACCGAAAATGGCGAGATCGCGATTGTTGTGCGCATGGAGGAGGAGGAGGACCAAGAAAGTATCCTATTACGCTTAGCGGTACGCGACACTGGCATCGGATTAACTGAGGAGCAAAAAGGACGTTTATTTCAAAGTTTCCAGCAGGCAGATGCGTCGACTACTCGCAAATACGGCGGAACAGGCTTGGGCTTAGCGATTAGCAAGAACCTCGCCGAATTAATGGGTGGTCAGGTTGGCGTAAACAGCGTTCCAGAACAGGGTTCAACGTTCTGGTTCACCGCTAGACTGGGCAAAGGTGTTAATCACAAGATATTGATGCCACGCCTAGACCTATGTGGCCGCAAGATGCTTGTCGTCGATGACAACGAAAGTGCGCTAACAGTGATGGCGGACATTCTAAAATCCATGTCCTTCAAGGTAGCTACTGCCAACTCCGGTCAGGCGGCGATCACCGAAATCGAAACAGCGAACCAGTCTGGCACTCCGTTCGACATAGTCTTCCTCGACTGGCAAATGCCTGGCATGGATGGCATCGAAACCGCGCAAAAAATAGCTGAGCTTGGACTGGCACATACTTCTCGCTGCATGATGGTCACGGCCCATAGCCGCGAAGAGGTCATCGCTGGAGCTCACCGTGCAGGCATTGCAGATGTGCTGACCAAACCAGTTAATCATACCACCCTGTTCGACAGCGTAATGCGCATGTTAGACGAAAATGCAAAAAGCATATCTACACGTAGCGCCATGCCCGTCTCATCCGCACAGTATGATTTGTCACGACTACGCGGCACACGCATTTTGTTAGTCGAAGACAACGATTTGAACCAAGAGGTGGCCTCCGAGTAGACATTGCCGACAATGGCCAAATAGCAGTAGACATGATTCAGCAGTCTCCTTATGACATTGTGTTAATGGACATGCAGATGTCGGTGATGGACGGCGTGACTGCAACAATAGAGATACGCAAACTGCCACAATATGACCACATTCCCATCGTCGCTATGACTGCCAATGCCATGCAAGCCGACAAGGGAAGTTGTTTAGCGGCAGGCATGGTGGACTTCGTTAGCAAGCCGATAGATCCCGATGAACTGTGGCGCGCACTGCTTGCCTGGGTAAAACCACAACATGCTTCTGCGGCAATTTCTGCGAAAAGTAGCGTTGTTAACGATGCAAACGCATCCATACCCACGAACATTGCAGGGCTGAACACCAAGCTAGGGTTAAAACGCGGGCTGGGCAAATCCAGCTTGTATCTGTCCATGCTGCGCAAATTCGTTACTGGTCAGAAGGATTTTGCGGCAAATATAGAGACCGCGTTGAATGCACAAAACTGGGAAACCGCCGAACTACTGGCGCACACATTGAAGAGCGTCGCGGCCAACATCGGCGCAAGCGAGTTACAGGAAGAGGCCGACAAAATTGAGACTGCCTGTCGCGAAAAACAAGCTCGCAGCAGCGTGGATGACTTGCTGGCTATTTTGACCCCCTTACTGAACGTGATTATCAACGGACTTGAAGCCCAGTCACCTACGGTCGAAACAACTCAGGCAACGCAAGTTGATGAAGAACTGCTAAAAACGGTTAGCCAACAACTCGTCCGCTTGCTGGGCGAAGGTGATTCCGAAGCCGCCGAACTACTTGAAGAAAACAGCGCCTTACTAAAAACGGCTTACAGTAAACACTATCGCGCCATTGAGTCCGGCGTACGCGACTTCGACTTTGAGCCTGCGCTGGAAGCACTTGAACAAGCAATGAACACTTCTGCATAGGAGGCAGTATGGAACATACCGTATATTTAAACGAAGCCACCGTATTGGTCGTTGATGACACGCCAGACAATTTGACCCTGATGAATGCCTTATTAAAAGACACTTACAAGGTCAAAATCGCCAATAGCGGCGAACGGGCACTAAAAATTGCCCAGGCCGAAGTCCCGCCAGACATCATCCTACTCGACATCATGATGCCGGAAATGGATGGCTACGAAGTCTGCCGCCGCTTAAAACAGGATGTAAAAACCAAAAATATTCCGGTTTTGTTTCTGACCGCAAAAAATGAAATTGACCATGAAACAAAAGGCTTCGAATGCGGCGCGGTGGACTACATCACCAAACCAATCAGCCCGCCCATCGTAATGGCGCGCGTCCACTCGCAACTGCAACTCAAAACCGCAGCAGACTTTTTAAAAGACAAAGCCAGCTTCCTCGAACAGGAAGTCGCCAAACGCACCCGCGAAGTAATGGCGATTCAAGATGTCACCATTCTGGCGATGGCTTCGCTAGCAGAAACGCGCGATTCCGATACCGGCAACCACATCCGTCGCACCCAGTTTTACGTCAAAGCACTAGCACTGAAACTGCAAGCGCATCCGCGTTTTGCTCACTTTTTGGACGATCACACGATCGAAATTTTGTTCAAGTCCGCGCCATTGCACGACATAGGCAAAGTCGGCATCCCAGATCGCATCCTACTCAAACCCGGACGCTTCGAGCCGCATGAGATGGAGATCATGAAGACTCACACCACACTAGGAAAAGAAGCTATCGAACATGCCGAAAGAGCACTCGGCACCGAGGTGGAGTTCCTCAAAATGGCGAAAGAAATCGCCGTCGGTCACCAAGAAAAGTGGGACGGCAGCGGCTACCCTACGGGGCTAGCGGGCGACAACATCCCTATTCCAGCACGACTAATGGCAGTCGCAGATGTATACGATGCGCTAATCAGCCGCCGCGTATATAAAGAAGGAATGTCACACGAAAAAGCAGTGCAAATCATAACCGAAGGAAAAGGCCAGCACTTCGATCCAGATATGGTTGATGCCTTTCTCGACATCACCGAAGAATTTCAAGCAATTGCAGCACGTTTTGCGGATAGCGATAGCGACATGCAAAAGAAAGCAGAATATCTGTCGCAGGCGAGCGGAAATTAGGGCGGAATTGCGCCCTAAATCCTGATAGTTCAATAGGTCGTCAATTGTAGGAGCACGCCCTGCGTGCGATTGCCATCTCTATTCGCGAGCAGGGCTCGCTCCTACAACAGATATAGTTCTAATGGATATTTGGGTATTTTTCCAGACAATTCTTCAGACAAAACACCCCGCTTTTAAACATCCGCCAAACCGCTCCTCCCCTGACAAGCGGAGGCTGGGAGGGGTTTAAACCCCCTCTAACTCCCCCTTGTCTGGGGAGAACAGGACAGCAGGTATTAAACCGTGCAGAGGAAATTTATTGCAACGCTGATGCCCCCGTCATCCCCATGAACCCGTCATTCCCGCGAAAGCGGGAATCCAGCTAAACAAACATCCCGCATAGCGGACAAAACCTTAATGTTCAATTTGAGATAGCTTCACTCTGACCCAAATCGCCTCGTATCTCAGCACGCCCTTTCCCCACCCTTAAAAACAGATTCCCTTCCACTGCCTCTATCGTAATATCCTCAGATGGAACCCCGCACTTGCGCGCAAGCCCAAAAAGCTCACCTTCCGTACGGTGATTCATAAACCAGCCCAATGCTTCCATATAATCCCGGCTCGGGTTGTTCTCAGAGAAACTTCCCATGGCAAGTTCGCCACCCTCTTTCAACTGGCATAATAAGCGAGCAAACAAAAGGCAAAATGTCTCGTCATCCAAATAATCTCCCCCTCCCGCCGACCACACCAAGTCATACTCTTTATCAAAACCGTAATTGAAGGCGCTGCCAGTGCTAAAGCTAATTTGTCGTAAATAATCCTTGTTGAGTTTTTTCGCAAAAGCGATGGCTTTTTTATCTTTATCCAGACAGTCAAAACTCGCACGTTCAATATCATTCAGGAACTGCAAGCATTCCTTCACATCCCGCGCTGCGCCACAACCAGTATTGAGAATATGGAGTTCACCACTCGGGTGGGAAATCAGCACACCCTCCACCAGATCGTACAAATACCCCTTGCGATATCGTAACGTCCGCGACATCGCCTGCTCTTGGAAGTAATAATCCCATCTATATAGATGCTCCTTGGGCGACTTCCAATACTGGGAAATCTGCTCGATGATTTCAAAATCACCGGAATAGCTATGCGGCTTCACAAACACCCAGCCCTGCATCGTCTGCGCTGATGAAAAAGCTTCACCAAGGGTTTTCCACCAGACAGTAAGGCCGTCCAGATAACTCAACTGCCTTAGCCGAACAAGATCACCAATCGAGTGAAAGCAAGCTGTCAGCTCGTCATAATCGTCGAATTCTGGACCACCTTTGGCGGTGAGGTGTTTTAGATATTCGAATAGGTCGCGGGGGGTTGGAGAGATTGGGAGGGTGGAGCTAGGAGGATTGGGATTGGGCATATCGCATTCCTTGTTTTTGGGCGAATGGGGTGGTTGTTTTGCATAGCGCTCGTTTACTTAAAGAGTCCATCATAGATATTAATTCAATAATAGACTTTATATACCCACTGACGACTTACAACATCATTCCACATTTCTTGTTGTCAGGCAATCATTAACCTCTCTTTTATTAAGGTGTAATGGTGATGGCTAGAAAAGCGCGAATTACAAGCACATTGGGAAATCAGCTCGGTAAGCGTGTTGCCGAACGGCGTAAAGCGCACGGTTGGTTGCAGGCCGAGTTGGCCGATAAACTTGGAGTCGAGACGGAAACAATTTCTCGTTTTGAACGCGGACTGGCTCTGCCATCGTTGGAGCGACTGGATGAATTGGCTCAAGTATTGGGTGTAGCAATAGGCGATTTATTATCTTCGGCTACCGGAAATCCGATTGACCAAGCTGTGCAGATTGCAAGCTGGTTGGCTCCGCTTTCGGAAGCTGATCGGTTTTTTGTAACGGAACACATTCAAAATTTGTGCCGACAATTGGACAAGAAATAGCTAAGGAGGCGCTGACCATCACTCCGTTCGTGGTGAGCTTGTCGAACCATGAATGGGGGAGTTAATCCGAGATTTTCCAATAGCCCAAAATTTCTAATGGAAGCCATTAGAGCATCTATCTGATTCAATTTAAGTTTAGCTTGATTTGAGCTATATTTCCAACTTCACTTTTTAAGTGTGGAGGAAATCATGGGCTTTGACCTGCGCTTTACCGACAAAGAGATCACTGCTTGGGGCGGCATGGTGATCATGAAACGGATGCTCGACCATCTGGGATTTGATGTGGCGCTCAGTGCCGCAGGGTTGCCCCAACCTCAGAGTAATCGCGGCTATCGACCGGAACAGCTCATCACCCAGTTCATGCTCTCGATCTGGTGTGGTGCCAACCGATTTGAACACGGTGAAGTGACTCGGCAAGATCCGGTGTTAAAGCGCGTATTTGGCTTTACGCGCATGGCGAACTTTAAGGCCGTGATGCGGCTGTTCAACAAGTTCACCCAAGACACGAATGAAACGGTGATGGATTCGCTTTACCAGTGGATGTTCGGGCAACTGTCCATCAACGGTATCACGCTCGATTTGGATTCGACCGTGATGACGCGCTACGGTACGCAACAGGGCGCGGCACGCGGCTACAACCCAGCCAAACGGGGACGACTTAGCCATCATCCACTGATGGCCTGTGTTGCTGACACACGCATGATTGCCAACTTGTGGTTGCGCCCCGGCAACACCAGTTCAGCCAATAATGTACGAGGCTTTCTGGCGAACACGCTACATCGTTTAGGTGACAAACACGTCAGCCTATTACGCGCCGACAGTGGCTTTAGCGATAGCGCCTTTCTCGATGATCTAGAAGAACGGCAAATGCATTACGTCATCGCCTTACGCCAGAATCAACCCTTGCAGCGTGCCTTAGTGGATGCACAGGATTGGTGGCCTTTGCATGACGAGGCGGGCAAGCCCGTGCCTGGCATCGAACTGAATCGGTTTATCTATCAGGCGAATGCATGGTCAAAGCCACGCTGGGTGATCGGTATACGACAACATGTAGCGCAGCGTGCTTCGCCAAAAGGCAAGACACTCAATCTGTTCGCTGACGATCCTGTCATTGGAAAGTATCGTTTCTCTGCGCTGGTCACAGATCTGGATTTGCCAGCAGTGACTGTATGGCGTACTTACCGTGGGCGTGCTGACTGCGAGAACCGGATCAAGGAACTCAAATATGATTTCGCCGCAGACAGTTTTAATATGAAAGACTTTTGGGCGACGGAGGCGGCACTCAACACCGTGATGTTGGCCTACAATTTAATGAGTTTGATGCGTCAAGTCTTGCTCAAAAGCAGCACGGTCAAACATTCTGCGAATACCGTGCAGCACACCCTGCAAACCTTGCGATACAAACTCTTCGCAAAACCCGCCTACCTCACCACTGAAAGCCGAAAAACAATCTTGAATTTGGCCTTGGCAATGCAACAGCGAACGTGGATGCAAGGCTTGTGGGATGCGTCAAAATCGTTCGACGTGCCCGCCAAGTTCACCCCCATTTATTCGCTATGAATAGTTTCTAATGGAAAATCTCGGTTAATCAGTTCGATAAGTAATGCACGGTGCTAAATTTGCACATATATGTGAGTTACAATAATTTCACTCTACCCCTCATTGCTCCCCCCCGCATTGACAAAACATACCTATCAGTTCTGCTAGCTAGATTAAGCAGCTCATATCTGCAAGAATAGGTGGGCGTGGAAGTGCTTGATTTTTGCGAGACAGTTCAGACAATAATTGCTAGGAACGTTTATAAGCCATCGAGACTACTGCAATTGATTTTTTTGAAAGTATCGGGCCGTACAGCAAGCTGTATGTACTGCTAGTAAATAAAATGGTGTAATCGTACGATGAAAATAAATCAAAATCCCGTCGTTTTTATAAGCTACGCCCACGAAGGTGATCTGGGCAAGCGCGTTGGCGCACTGGCAGCTTGGTTCACCGAACATGGGATTCAGGTCATCACCGACCACCCCTATGTGAACCGCCCACCTGAAAATGGTTGGCGCGCTTGGATGCAGCACCACATCGAAGATGCGGACATGGTGTTGATCGTCTGTAGCGAACGCTACAAAAACCTATTCGAGAAACGAGAAGTTGCCGATGCAGGTGGGCGGGGTGCAACGTGGGAAAGCGCCATCATCACCGATGACCTCTATAGTTCCCGCCTTAATAATCGGCGTTTCTACCCCATCCTGCCAGACAACGGTGAACACAGCCATGTACCACGCATACTGAACGACTGGCATAACAACCATCGCTTCCCATCGGGAAACCAGCGCATCCTCGCATTAATCCGTGAAGAAATTACTATTCCCACTCCCACGCAGCCCTTTTTACCGCTACTTCTAGGCGAACTGTCGGGCAGCAGTGATAGCCGTTTAAGTCCTCGCGAAGGGGAAGTCATCGGACGCGAGGAAGAACTGGCGGAGGTGATGGCATTTTTAACTGGCGACAGCCCTAGCGCTACAGTCTGTGGTCATGTCACAGGCAGCGGCGGTATCGGCAAAACCGAGGTGTGCAAAGCCGCACTCAAGCGCTGGCTGAATAGCGACAGTGCCACCCGTGCCTTTTGGGTGCAGGTAAGTGACGATGCCGATTCCCTGCATCTGCTTGGGCTGCTGGGAACCGCGCTAGATTTGCCGCCCGAAACCATCGCCAAAATTACAGAAATTTCTCAACTGCGCCCCTATCTCCGTGAAGGGCTCTATTATCTAGATAATCTAGAAAGCGTTGCCGAAGCGCCCGGCGACATACAGTTGCTGCGCGAGCTCGTCCAGATACCGGGCATACGCCTGCTGGCCTCATCGAGGGTGGCGCTTGATGGAGTGTTGGGCAGCAGCATCCCCATTGATCGGCTGGATGCCGACAGCGCAGTGAAACTTTTCCTTAAATGTTGGACAGGCCGTGACACACTTAACCTCGTCGAACTCAAACCATTTGTCGATCAACAACTGGGCGGTCATGCGTTGAGTATCACTTTGCTCGCCCGCCTAGGTCGCGCCTACGGCTGGCAAACTCTACAAAATCGGTGGTATGAACAGGGCACGGCTTCGGCCCAGATCCATAACACAGGTCATCGTCTGGACAGTTTGGAAATATCCTTTGCGCTTACTGAAAAATCATTAGTTGAAAAGCAAGGCGCGCTTGATCTATGGCAATTTGTTGCGCTGTTTCCAAACGGTTTGGACGAAGAATCCTTGAATTTATGGGGCGAAATCAGCGGGCAGCAGGATGCCCGTTTCGTACTCGCCGAACATCATCTGCTCAGCCTAGATGCTGGGCACATCACCATGCTCCCTCCCGTTGCCCGTTATGCATTGGGACATGTTGCAAATGACACATCTGCAGGCAGCGGATTTAACTGGGAACAAGCGCGTAAACACGCTTACCACTATTTCATAGCGCTTTCCTATGATGCCTCCGCTACTGTCAGTAGCGACGCCAATATTTTGTCACGCACACAAAGTAGCCAACAACTTTGGGCGATTGAAAAACTGTGCAAAACGGATTTAGCCTGTGCTAGCTCTAATATAGAATTAGCTCGCCAGTTGCACAGGCAACTTAACAACGTCTACGCCTTCAACGTTCTCGCGGGTCAAGCAGTATTAAGTTCATTTAATAAATTGCTTGGCGACGCATTATCTTCAGAGCGCCTCGGCGACCTCGAGAGTCGACTCGGCAACGTCGATCTGGCGCGGGGACACTACGACAAGGCCATCGAACTCTACAATAAGGAACAGGCGAAGCTCGGTCTGGCAAATGCTCTTCAAGCCCTCGGCGACCTCGAGAGTCGACTCGGCAACGTCGATCTGGCGCGGGGACACTACGACAAGGCCATCGAACTCTACAATAAGGAACAGGCGAAGCTCGGTCTGGCAAATGCTCTTCAAGCCCTCGGCGACCTCGAGAGTCGACTCGGCAACGTCGATCTGGCGCGGGGACACTACGACAAGGCCATCGAACTCTACAATAAGGAACAGGATCAGCTCGGTCTGGCAAATGCTTATCAAAGCCTTGGAGACTTGCTGTTATCCATAAAACATTTAGAAGAAGCGCTAAGCTATTATCAGGATGCTGTTTCGCTCTACCGCACCGAACAAGATCCGATGGGGCAAGCTTATACCTTGGCTGAGATTATTCGCTGCCTTTATCGGCTGGGTGGGCTAGGCTCTGATGAGTTGCGGAAGCTCGCGCTGGATGCGCTTGAGCAAGCCGATAAAAGTGGCATTGAGTCTGTAACAAACTATGTAGTGGGCGCATTATTTGAGGCTTGTGAAAATAGCAAGGACAAACTGTAAACGCTACTCGGAATTGCCTAGCCCGCGTAGATACTGTTATCCAAGTCCACATCAGTGCAATGCTGGGTGCGCGGGGTCAGGTCCAACATCCCACATTTACCCCTTCAGCTACTCCACCTGCCTGTCCTGCACATACCTAATAAGGAGCGAGTCATTTTTGACGCGCCTCGCTTGAACGCCGCGCTAGACTGGACTTAGATTCCACAAGCCGCCCCGACACAAACTTATGCAGCACGCTGGCGATTAAGGTTTGATATGGCATGCCTTCTTCAAGTGCACGGGCTTGAATATCCATCAAGTCTGGCGTAGACAGGCGAATGTTGACACGCTTTTCCTTGAGAAAAGTCGAGCTGGCAGCGGCTTTGAATTTATCCAACTTTGCCTTTGAAGGTGAGGTGGATTTGAGTTCGCCATTGTCGTAGGCATCTAAAATATCGTTCTCAAATGTATCAAGTTTTTTCATCAGTATTGCTCCTCAGCAAATAATCTCTAGTCGCCTTTCTGCTTGGGATCACGGTCTTCAGGAAATAGTGTTCCGGTTCTTCAACATAAGGTACCAAGTAAACATATCCATCAAATGCCACGACAAGAACAGACTGGTGTGGATATTTCTCTGTATTCGGATGGCGCAATTCATCCAGCAGACCACCCGCTTCAATAGCAAGCGTAATTATCTCGAACGATATATCACGCTCAACTTTCAACACTTCGTTTTTATCGTGGTTCCAGCGAAATGGTTTCATATCGCCAGTTTAGCTTTATGTGTGCCTATTGTCACCGTGTCTTCTTCGGGATTTTGGCCAATTCTCCATTATTTAACAGGCGGAAAACTTCGGAGCTTCTGATAGGTTCTGCACCCAAGCACGTAGTACGCTTTACCTTCGATGCTTTATACGCAGCAAATATTGCCAGACATGGCTCTGGGTCAAGCCTTACATTTCACACTAATGTACAACGTAAAACCTATCTCATCAACTGTGTTAAGCCCTGTTTCAACAGCGCTTCAAGCTGCTCTATCGGAACTGGCTTGCCGAATAAATACCCTTGATAGTGGTTGCATCCTTTGTCCAAGAGAATTTCTTGTTGTGCGCTCGTTTCCACCCCTTCTGCAATGATGTCAAGATTGAGGCTGCCCGCCATGGCAATGATAGTGCGCACAATGGCTCGATCACTTCCATCCTCTTCCAAATCCCGCACGAACGACTGATCAATCTTGAGCTGATTGAGGGGTAAGCGTTTAAGATATTGCAAGGATGAGTACCCTGTGCCGAAATCATCCAATGAGAAGCGGACGCCGATTTCGTTCAATGCGTTCATAGTTGCAATAGTTTCTTCAATATTCTCCAGCAACAAACTTTCGGTCAGTTCAAGCTTGAGCAGCTTCGGGTTGATGGAATAACGTTGCACCACAGCTTGGATTTTAGCAACGAAATCAACTTGTCGAAATTGCTTGGCGCTTACGTTCACCGCCAGAATAAGTTCGCGAGTGTGCTCTTGCTCTTGCCACGCCTCAAGTTGGGCACAAGCCGTATTTAGCACCCAATTCCCGATTGGTAGGATAAGCCCTGTTTCTTCAGCCAACGGAATGAATCGAACAGGAGGAATTAGGCCGCGTTCGGGGTGTATCCAGCGGATCAATGCTTCGGCACCTAATGAATGATGTGAGGCATCAACCTGAATTTGGTAATACAACTGGAATTGATTGTTCTCGATTGCTTTGCGTAATTCGCCTTCCAAATCCGCACGAACGGAAATAGTTTCCTGCATCTTCGGGTCGAAGAAGCGCAAGGTATTACGCCCTCCTTGCTTGGACTGATACATCGCGATGTCGGCCTGTTTCAGCAGCTCATCTGTCGTCAGATGACCTCCATTGAACAGCGTCGCACCGATGCTCGGCGTATTGCGATATTCGTGTGTGGCTAGCTGGTATGGCTGGTTGAGCATAGCGAGAATTTTCTCGCCGATGACTTTCGTCTGTGCCGCCGCCTCAAGAGCCTGTGTGTCTAGTTCTTCCAGCATCACAACAAATTCGTCGCCGCCTAGACGTGCCACGGTGTCACCTTCGCGCACACAAGATTCCAGACGTAGCGCGACTTGTTGCAACAGCAAGTCTCCTACATCGTGACCGAGAGTGTCGTTGAGGGTCTTAAAGTTATCCAGATCAAGAAACAGCAACGCACCCTTTTTGCCGCCACGTGAACTGAATATCAGTGCCTGCTTGAGGCGATCCAGCAGAAGGCGACGATTGGGCAAATGGGTGAGTGGATCGTAAAAGGCTAGGTTTTTGATTTCTTCCTCTGCCTGCTTGCGTTCAGTAATGTCGATATGCGAGCCTACATAATGGGTAACCACGCCAGCGTCGTCCTTGACAGCTGAGATAGTGAGCAGCTTGGGGAATATGTCACCATTTTTACGCCGATCCCATACCTCGCCCTGCCATGCACCCTCGCAGCGTATGGTCTCCCACATATGGCGATAGAACTCCTCATCGTGGCGACCAGATTGCAGTAGTTGAGGTGTTTGTCCGATCACCTCCTCAACCGTATAACCGTTGGTCTCGACAAATGCGGAGTTGACTCTAATGATCACGCCATCGGCATTTGTAATCATCATACTTTCATGCGATTCAAAAGCTGTGGCCGCGACGCGAAGTTCGACCTCAATTTTCTTGCGCTCAATCATTTCGGCGGTCAGCAATCTGCGTGCGACCGTGACCTCGGCGAGCTTTTCGGTCATTTCATTGAATTTTTGAGCGAGTTGCGCAAGCTCATCTTTACCTGTTACCACGATGCGTAATGCCAGATCTCCCAGCGCCACCTGCTGCATACCGTTTTTCAAGCGATTAACCGAGCCAGAAATGCCACGAATCAACGGCCACAAAATTAAAATAAGCGATGCCGCAATAAAAATCAGCGCGAAGACCATAATGAGCTCGCGCTTTTTCTCGAAGGTTACGGCTTGTTCTTGGTTGAACGAGGCAAGCCGCTCAGCTAGTGGAATCGCACTTTGCAAACGACATGGAGTCGTTCGGTCAGTCTGCTCGCATAACCCTTCTCTGCCACGCTCAACACTTGGCCTTGGTGCTGCTTGTGCCAGCGCGAGAACTCCATAAAGCCACGCTGGCTGTTTTTGAAATATTCAGACAGCATCTCAATCAGCTCAGTTTCATCGCCAGAAGAAAACACTTCCTTGGCCTTGGACAATTGCCCCTTGAGATCTTGCGTGGTGGACGACCATTGCTGAAGTGGTCGCTCATACTTGTTTTCCATTGTCATGTCGTGCGCGGCAATGAACAGATTGAAGAAGTTTTTGCCTATGTGATTAGCAAAGACGGCTTTTTCGCGATAACTATCCAGCTGCTGCTGCGTCTGCAGCATTCCTCCGACGAATATCAGGAGTAACAGCAACGGCAGCATGCCAATTAAAATCAGTCGGGTTCGAATGAGCATGGAGTTACTCGATAATCGTTACTGAATTGGATTTCACCTTCCGTAGCAAACCCGTATTGATCATGGGCAAGAAATTCGGTATCGATTTTGTCTTCATGAGCTTTTCATCCATAGCCCAGTTTACGATATTCTCCAGCACATAAACAAGCCGCCGTTCAAGGCCAAGACGCAGCTTCACATGCTTCAGATCAGACGCTATCTGTTCCGGTGAGCGATTGAAGTGTGCCGCCAGAATAGTTGCCGCTTTAGCGGGCTGCTCTCGCACCAGCATTTCTGCCTGGCGCAACGCACGTAGAAATTTTTGCAACGCAACGGAGCGATTTTTCAGTGTTTCGTTGCGAGCCACTAAACTAAACGATTTCCAATATAAGCCTGGCTCAGCAAATACTTTGATGTTGCCTTTAAGTAACTTTCTGGCTTGTCCAATGAATGGCTCCCGCAATGAAAACGCATCAATCTCACCGCGCTCAAGTGCCGCTGGCAATTTGCCAGCTTCCATGAACACTGGCTTTATATCGTGCATCGTCAAACCGTGCTTGAGCAGGGCTTGAGTTAAAAAATAGTGCACCGAGATTTTGGGGTGGGTCCCCACGACTTTGCCGCGCAAATCTGCAATGCTGTTGATATCGCGATCGGTGCGCGCCACAATTTTCACCTCGTTGTCCCAGCTGCCGATAGTCGCAAAAAGGCTAAAATCTTTTTCTCGAAAACTGTCAAAGACAAAGGCAGTTTCCGCGACCGTTGCGACATCCGCCTGACCTACAAACATGGCTCGCGTGGCAGCGTCTCCGGTCTTGGCATTATTGACCACGACCTCTAACCCTTGCTCGGTGAAATATCCTTTGTCTGCGGCAATGTTCAACAGCCCAGTTAATAGCGTGGGTGCGTTAGCAACAATCAAGCGCTCTGCGGCAAGAATAATGGACGAAGACGTTAACAGGCAAAAAAGCAAACAAAAGGTGAAAAAAACCCGTTTCATGGCACTCTCCTCGTCAAGTAGTATGACTTTTTATTATATTTAATTGAGCGACCAAAACAACTCGCGCTCATATAAACCACTAAAAGCATTATACATAAATATTTTCTGGGCTGAAAGCTAAGGGACGGGGTTAACATTCCCAGCGCTTTGCTTTTGGCTGACTGTCGAGATGTAAAATTTCCAGCGGACACCGACGCTCATGAACAACACAATGTGCCAGAATCCGCACTGCGTCCAATTGGTCAAATCGCTGACACTTGGCTACATATTTCTCAACATATCTAATCGCTCTCAATCCCCGCCAATTGTCATGTGCATATAAGTTGTTATGACTTTGTTGTACTTAAATAGAGAATACTATATATTAGCACATGCTAATATATAGAGGGTATTTAGCCATTTTTCAACTAAGGCTAAATATCAAAACAGTCAATTACAACTTATCAAGGAAAGATCGGAATGTATAACTTATTCAAACCAGACCAAGCTGTTGGCTTGATGGATTTCGTGCGTGCGGCCAAATCCTGCATCACTGAAATCACACCTGCTGAGTTCAAGGCCAAAGTGGATGCGAAGGAAGATATAGTACTTATCGACGTACGTGAAGCCGCCGAGTTTGAGCATGGGCATATTGTCGGCGCGCATCTTGTACCGAGAGGGATCATCGAAGCGGCAGCAGACACAAGTTACCCCAAGCACTACCCACCTTTATCTGGCGCGAGAGACCAGCAGGTCGTCATCTACTGTGCCACAAGTGGCCGTTCGGCTATGGCTGCGGCGGTGTTGCAAATGATGGGTTTTAAGAATGTGCTTAACCTTGCTGGGGGTATTACTCGCTGGGAAGATGAAGGCATGCCACAGGTTCGTGAAGCAGCGTACTAAATCGAACTATCTATCAATATTCAATCAATTCAAACTAATAAGGAGTTATATGCATTTTCTTGAAACATATTGGCCGTTTCTGGCCTTGGGTCTTTGGTTTGCGTACAAGTGGTGGAATACAAAAAAAGTCATTGCCATGCTGCCAGAACTTAAAAAGAGCGGTGCAACACTTGTAGACGTTAGAACATCTGGCGAGTTTGCAAATGGCAGCGCCCCTGGAACAATTAACATCCCCCTTCAGGAGCTGGGACGCAGATTTGCTGAGATACCTAAAAACTCCCCAGTTGTTGTCTGCTGTGCAAGCGGAACACGCAGTGGCATGGCAAAACGTTTATTAAGGAAGAAGGGCTACCTGAATGTTCATAACATCGGCACTTGGAGCAAGTTGTGTGCAGAATAGAGACCTTTCGCCTCGGCCAGCGGCGTGTCGAAAGCGGACTCAGTTAGTAAATCATCCCAACGTCTACTTTGGCCAAAATAGGGGGGCAGCAAGGAATCAACCAAAGCAACTGGTCGATCCGTCAGCGCTCAATTGACTATGGATGACCGAAAGTTAGAGCAACCCTCAGCGCTTTTCTTTCGTGTCGAAATTTCAACCTATATTCAAAATATAGGTGCAAGGTGCAAGGTGCAAGGTGCAAGTAAAAAATTTTTGCAACTTAAAACTATTGTTAACTTCCAATAAGTTAACGTATTTATAGAACATTCTCAGATGGCCTTCCGATTGCAGCTCTGTCGCCATAGACGAGCATCGGACACTCCATACTCCTTCGCTTCGCTTACCCTGTTGCCGCTGGTGCTGATAGTCATGCCGGTATTGTTCGACCTGACGCAAAATGGAAGCTAAATGAAATGGACAGTTAAGTCTTTCTTAAGTACTGGTGTCGTATCCTGATTTCAGTGTCATACATTCATAGCGTGAAAAAACTAAGGAGATCGAATTGAAGAAAACTGTTACCGCAATAATTGCAACCAGCGCTATTGCCTTTGCCATTTCTGCGCATGCCAATGTCGGCAAGGAACTAGCCAAGGATGCCAAAATTACCATCAAGGAAGCTCGCGCCATTGCGCTCAAGGCTCATCCAGGGAAAGTCACCGATGAAGAACTGGAAAAAGAGGATGGGGGCAGCGGGTTGCGCTATTCTTTCGATATCAAACACGGCAAAGCCAAAATCCAAGAAGTGGGCGTGGATGCGATAACCGGCAAGGTATTGGAAAATGCAGCTGAAGGGGAAAATCCTGACTGATGATTTGGCATTGTTCAGTAGCGCTACAGGCTATTCTGATTGCGACGTTCAAGTTGCGTTGAGGGAGACTTGATGTACTGGCATGACAATTCAAGTTCGTATAACCCTGCCCAATTAAATACGCTATTACTTGATTGATTCGATGAACTTACGCTTTTATTTAATAATCCTGGTTATGTTGTCCGGTTGTTCGACTTATCACGCACAAGCTATTTCCCCAGCAGCGTTGATGAATGGCTTTGAGGCGCGCGCACTGGACAATCCGGCGTTACGACGATATGTCGCCGCGCACTGCGGCGGTGCTGGCGCTTGCGCGCCCGGCATCTGGAATTTCAACACGCTGATGCTGGCCGCTTTTTATTTCAGCCCAGAGTTGGATGTCGCGCGCGCCAAGCATGGCATCAGTCAGGCGGTCATTCAGAGCGCGGGGCAGCGCCCCAATCCCGCGCTCCGGCTCCCGTTCGGATACACCACCAATGCTAAACCCGGCGAATCGCCCTACACCTTCGGTCTGGGTCTGGATATTCCGATTGAAACCGCTGGCAAACGCGGCTACCGGACGGTGCAGGCACAGCAACTTTCAAATGCGGCACGTTTCAATATCGGGAATGTAGCCTGGCAAATACGCAGCCGCTTGCGCGGCCATCTGCTCAATCTTTGTGCCGCAAGCCGCAGGGCGCAGTTGCTGGAACAACAAATTGCCACGCAACAGCAAATCGTAGCAATGCTGGACAAGCGGCTGGCGGTGGGCGCCGCATCCGCGCCGGAGGACAACCAGGCGCATATTGCACTCGCCCGGAATCGGGTCGATCTGGCGCACGCGCAACAACAGACACAGAACGAGCGCGCACAAATCGCCGCAACCATAGGCCTGCCAGTGGCTGCGCTGGCAAAGATTAAAATCAACTTCGATACTTTTGAGCGCGTTTATCCTGCCATTCCGGTCAAAGAAGCCCGCCGTCAGGCCGTGTTCAACCGTGCCGATGTATTATCCGCGTTATCGGAATACGAGGCCAGTCAGGCGGCATTGCAACTGGAAATTGCTCGGCAGTATCCCGATTTTCATATCGGACCCGGCTATACTTTCGATGCTGGGGCGCACAAATTCCTGTTACCGCTTTCCGGCATCACGCTGCCTCTGTTCAATCAGAATCAGGGGCAGATTGCCGAAGCTCGCGCACGCCGCAAGGAAATGGCCGCGCGCGTCAACGCCGTGCAGGCACAAGCCATCAATGACACCGAGCGAAGCGTACAAAATTACCGCACCGCATTGGCAAGTTTGCGTCTTGCCGAATCGCTGCTGGCGGCTCAGCAGCGTCAATTGCAAGACCTGCAAAAGACCTATAAGGCCGATGAAACTGACCGGTTGACGTTAGCCACTGCACAACACGCTTGGTATACGCAGGCTCTTATTCATCAGGATGCACAAGTGCAGGTGCAACAGCATATCGGAAAACTGGAAGATGCCATGCAACGACCGTTATCGGCGACCGATTTCCCCGCTATTCCGAATACAGGAGATTAAATTGACCTCGCGGCTTAATATCAAACACATCATGCTGGCAATCCTGATGATAGGGGTCGCCGCGATTGCGGGCTGGTTACTCGGTTCAGGAAAGCTAGACTCATCAGCACAGCAAACAACCTCGCAGCTGGCGGTCACACCGCCCGTTGAGATTGTGAACGGTGTCACTGTCGTAACGATGGACACTGCTACCCAGATACAGAACGGCATCCATGCGGACGCGCTGACCAGTTCGGAAAGCCGGACGGAAATCACCGCTTATGGCACGGTGCTGGATTTGCAGCCGCTGATCGGTTTGCGCACCCGTTATGCTGCCGGACTGGCCGATGCAGATACGGCCAGAGCCGCCCAGGCAGCATCGCAGCAGGAGTACCAGCGCAGCCTGGCCCTGTATCAGGACAAGCAGAATATTTCCCTAAAATCGTTTCAGGCCGCGCAAGCGATTTATCGCTCCGATCAGGCCAAGACGCAAATGACTACAGTTAAGCTGCAAAATATCCAGGCAGAGATGCGGCAACAATTCGGTGCGACGATCACGCATTGGGCACTCGACTCTCGTTCACCGAAATTTGCCCGGCTATTAAAGCGGCAGGAGGTATTGCTGCGCATTACCGTGCCGCTCGATGACGGCAACGCAGCACCTGTCCGGATCAAAATTGACGCGAACGACAAGCGTCGCTTGCCAGCACAGTTAGTTTCGCCATCACCGCAAAGCGACCCGCTTATTCAGGGCCGCGCCTTTATTTATCGTACTGCGACACCGCTGGCGAGCGGCACCCGGATCGCCGCATACCTGCCGACAGCCACACAAACTACGCATGGCATTGTTATTCCCGCCGATGCCATAGTCTGGTATGGCGGTCAGCCATGGGCTTATGTGCAAATCAATGCCAAGCAGTTTGGCCGCTACCCGGTCGCTGAACAATCTCCGATGCTGGGTGGCTTTTTTGTAACCCGTGGTTTCAAAGCTGAACAGCGTGTCGTCGTCAACGGCGCGCAACTGCTGCTTTCCGAGGAGTTGAAACCACCACCCGGCGGTTCGGGCTGCAAGGACCCGGAATGCGACGACTAATGAACGGGCGACACTTCGTCGGGATTCAGGCATGTTGACCGCCATCGTCCGTTTCGCCATCCGCTGGCGCGGCGTGGTAATCAGTCTGGCGTGCCTGCTGGCAGGCTACGGCATCTTTACGCTTTACCAGTCGCGGCTGGATGTGTTCCCCGAATTCGCTCCGCCTCAGGCGATTATCCAGACCGAAGCGCCCGGTCTGTCCAGCGAACAGGTCGAGACTTTGGTCACCCAGCCGATCGAAAACGCGCTGGGCGGTACGGTCGGGTTGCAAACACTGCGCTCAAAATCGTTGCAGGGTCTGTCCATGGTCACCATCACGTTTCGCGACGGCATGGATGTTTACCGGGCACGTCAACTTGCATCCGAGCGGCTAAGCACGGTTGTCGGCAATTTGCCGCGCGGTGTCAGGCCGCCAGCGCTGTTGCCGCTCACCTCCTCGACCAGTGTAGCAATGGTTGTCGGATTGACTTCTTCCGCCCGCACCTCGATGGAATTGCACGATCTCGCGCAATGGACCCTGCGACCCAGACTGCTGGGTTTGCCCGGTGTCGCCGACGTGGTGGTGTTCGGTGGCGATGTGCCGCAATTGCAGATTCAGGTCGATCCGCAGAAACTGGTGCATTACGGCTTGTCTTTGCAGGATGTGCTGAATGCCGCGCGCCGCGCTACCGGGGTGCGCGGTGCGGGTTTTCTAGAAAACGCCAACCAGCGCATCGTGATCAATACCGCAGGACAGGTACAGACCAGCGGACAACTGGCTCAAGTGTTGGTGAAATATAACAATGGCATCGGCATTCATCTGGGCGATATCGGCAGGATAGTCATGGCACCTGCACCCGCTGTCGGTGCTGCATCCATCGGGGGTAAGCCGGGTGTGATGTTGATCATCGAAAGCCAGTACCGTGCGGATACATTGTCCGTAACGCATTCGGTGGAGCAGACACTGGCGGGATTAAAACCGTTATTGGTCAGCAACCAAGTGGTGCTGCATCCAGATATTTTCCGCCCCGCTAACTTCATATTGACTGCCATCGGCCATTTGCGCACGGCGCTGTTACTGGGCGGCATCCTAGTTGTCGCCGTGCTGTTTTTATTCCTGCTCGATGTCAGAACGGCTTTTATTTCGGCCACGGCCATTCCCTTGTCGCTACTGGCGGCGGTGATCAGCCTGCACTATTTCGGTATCAGCCTGAATACCATGACCCTCGGCGGATTGGCGATCGCACTCGGCGAGGTGGTGGATGATGCTATTGTCGATGTGGAAAATATTCTGCGCCGATTGCGCGAAAATCAGGCGCTAGCAAACCCCCTGCCCGCCGTACGTGTGGTGTTAAATGCCTCGATAGAAGTGCGCAGCGCGGTGGTATTCGCGACCTTTATTGTCGCGCTGGTATTCCTGCCGGTGTTGACTCTGTCCGGCGTTGCCGGAAAATTGTTTGCGCCCATGGGAATCGCGTATATTTTGGCGATACTTGCATCGCTAGTGGTTGCCCTGACTGTGACCCCGGCTTTGGCATATGTTCTGCTGACAGGCAAGCCGCTGCAAACAGGGGAGCCGCGCTTAGTCCAAGGATTAAAGTCACGTTATGCTAGGCTATTATCACGCGTCGAACATCGCTCGAAACTCATCATTTCGATCATCGCCGTGACGTGCATTGCGGCACTGGCGACCCTGCCGTTTCTTAACGGCAGCTTTATTCCTGAGCTGCGCGAGGGGCATTATATCGTGCATATGGCAGCGACACCCGGCACCTCTCTGGCTGAATCGATGCGCATCGGCCGCAAAATCACCCTAGCCTTAAGCACTATTCCCGGTGTGCGCTTGGTCGCGCAACGGGCAGGGCGAGCCGCCGAGGTGGTTGACCCAGTGGATGTCAACACCAGTGAATTCGAGGTTGATCTAAAAACCCTGACGGGGAAGCAACAGGAGCAGGTTCTGGACGATATCCAGCGCACCCTGGAACACTTTCCGGGTCTGGCGACTTCCGCCAACACCTTCCTCACTGAGCGTATAGATGAAACTATTTCCGGCTTTACGTCGCCAGTCATCGTCAACATCTTCGGCAACAACCTAGATGTCCTTGATGCCAAGGCACAGCAAATTGCGCGGATATTGAAAACCATTCCTGGTGCTGTCGGGGTAAGCGTACGCGCCCCGCCCGGCACACCGCAACTGGTCATCCGTTTACGCCAGGATCAACTGACACGCTTCGGTTTTGAGCCGATAGATGTGCTGGATACCATACAGGCCGCGTACAAGGGCGTAAATGTTGCGCAGGTTTACGCAGGCAATCAGGTTCACAATGTTACCGTGTCCCTGAGTCCCGCAAGTCGCCAGAGTCCGGCGCAGGTGGGGCTGCTGTCGATGCGCAATCCGCAAGGGTTGATCGTACCGCTTAAGCAACTCGCCGATATCTATCAATCGTCCGGACGTTTCCAGATCCAGCATAGCGGCGGGCAACGTTTGCAAACCGTCACCTCCGGCGTGCGCGGACGCGCCATCAGCGCTTTTGTCGCAGAGGCACAGGCACGCATCAAACGGGACGTGGTTTTTCCCGGCGGAACTTATGCGGTGTTCGCCGGAGAAGCGCAGGCTAGGGCAAAATCACAACATGGTTTGCTGGTTAACGCCGCTTTGGCAGGTGTTGGCATCGTGCTGCTGTTGTTCATGGCCTTGCGCAGTACGCGCGCATTGCTGCTGGTGCTGGTGAATCTGCCTTTTGCGTTGGTCGGCGGCGTGGTGATGGTGCTGATCACGGGCGGTGATCTGACGCTGGGGTCCCTGATCGGTTTCGTCACTTTGTTCGGTATTACTTTACGCAATTCGATCATGCTCATTTCCCATTTTCAGCATCTGGTCACACGGGAAGGCATGGTTTGGAATTCGGTCGCAGCAAAGCGCGGCGCATCCGAGCGCTTGGTGCCGATCATCATGACAGCCCTAGTGACAGGTCTCGGTCTGTTGCCGCTGGCACTGTACAGCGGTGCGCCCGGCAACGAGATCGAAGGGTCGATGGCACTGGTCATCCTCGGCGGTTTGATTACCTCGACGATTCTGAATCTGTTGGTGCTGCCAACATTGGCCTTGCGTTTCGGGCGCTTTGAGAAAAAAACGGTGTGAATTTATTGCCCCCCGACTTTGAATAGGCGTACTGAAATAAAAAAGGCGAATGGTAGAAGCGGTTTGCGCTATTCTTTCGATATCAAACACGGCAAAGCCAAAACTTAGGAAGTGGGCGTGGATGCCGTGAGCGGCAAGGTATTAGGAAACTCACCCAAAGGTACAAACCTGACTGAAGGAGAATTATCATGCGGGTTCTGGTAGTGGAAGATGACCCAATGATCGGGGACAGCATGCAGCGCGGACTCAAAAAAAACGGCTTTGCCGTTGATTGGGTGCGGGATGGAAGAGCGGCAGAATTGGCGCTGGGGAATGGTGTCTACGACATGATGGTTCTTGACCTTGGCCTTCCACGAAAAGGCGGACTGGAACTGCTTGGTCAAATGCGCGAACGGGGAAACGATCTGCCCGTATTGATTGTCACCGCCCGAGACTCGGTGGATGACAAGGTAGCGGGATTAAACAGCGGAGCGGACGATTATTTGGTCAAGCCCTTCGATTTTAATGAGTTGAATGCCCGCGTAAATGCCATCATGCGCCGACGAAGTGGCAGGGGTAACCCGGTCATAATCTACGGTGCGCTAACCTTGGACCCCATTGCACATCAGCTAACTTTACACGGAGATTCAGTTAACCTTTCGGCCAAGGAATTCGCGTTGTTACGCGTGTTGATGGCGAAGCCCGGTTCGCTTCTATCCCGCGCCGAACTGGAAGAAGCTCTATACGGATGGGAAGAGGAAATAGGCAGCAATGCCGTGGAAGTTCATATCCACAATTTACGCAACAAGCTTGGTACCCATACCATCCTAAACGTACGCGGTGCGGGTTACCGAGTGTCGATGCTCAATGATGTCGATTCGTAAAAATTTATTAACTTGGTTGCTGACCGGACTGCTTGTTGCCGGTCTAGGTACGGGGATTGCCACTTATTTCAAGACGCTTGAAGAGGTCGGCAAGGTACTCGATTTCGAGCTGCGTGAAATTACTTACTCGATGCGCTACTCTAGCAGCTTTATCCCAGATCAGCTCGAAAGTTTCGGCGATACAAGCCGCGACGACAACGATTTCATCGTCCAGGTGTGGAACACGAGCGGTACGCTGCTCTATTCATCACAACCTTCCATCAACCTGCCTCAGGCATCCGCGCAAGGACTCTCAATCATCACGCGCTCCGATGGTGATTGGCGTACATTTCGCCTGATCTCCGGCAGTCACGTCATACAGGCCGCACAGACAGAGGGAGACCGCTGGGAAATTACTGCGGGGATAGCCTTGCGTATGCTTGTTCCACTAGCAATGTTAGTCCCGGCTTTGGCGTTTCTGGTCTGGATCGCAGTCGGCAAAAGCCTTGCGCCCCTGACTCGAATTACCGCAGAAGTGGGACGGCGCAACGCCTCTGCTATGGAGCCACTGGACAGCCAATCGGTTCCTGAAGAAATTCTTCCTCTGCTGATGGCGCTTAACGGGTTGCTAAGCCGTCTGGAAGAATCTATAGCCTCTCAGCGACGATTCGTGGCGGATGCCGCACATGAACTGCGCACACCATTGACAGCTCTCTCTTTGCAGGCTCAGCTGGTTGAGCAAGCTCAGGAACCCAAAGAGCGAAATGAAACTGTAAATAATTTGCGGCTGGGCATTGCCCGCGCGACACACCTAGTTACCCAACTACTGACACTCGCCCGCCAGGAGCCAGACGCACAACTCCCGTTTGTGCATCTTGATCTTGCTGTTTTGGTTCGCCAAGTGGTTGGTGAATTCGCCCCAATGGCAGATTTTAGGAGGATCGATCTTGGGGTTAATGCTAATCAATCTGAGCTCATGGATGGAGATGAAGAAGCGTTAAGAATATTGGTTGGTAATTTGGTGGACAATGCCATTCGCTACACACCGCAGGGTGGAAAGGTTGACGTAACATTGAGTAAAAATGAAACAGGCCTGACCCTTGATGTAAAAGATACTGGAGCCGGCGTTCCGATTGAAGAGCGGGAACGAATTTTCGGGCGATTTTATCGCATTGCAGGAAATGAAATTCAAGGTAGTGGCCTAGGACTTGCCATTGTTCATCAAATTGCTCAAAGTCATAGGGCTGCTATTGAGATTTCTATTGGTGAAAGAGGGATTGGTGCAATATTTAGTGTTCAGTTTTCAATGATTGCTCAGAAGAAAAATAAAACTATTTGAGAGAGCTGTACAGCCCAAGCGAATAGAATGTTCGCCAGTCAATCATGCTGATTTAGATTTAAAGTGTATGAGACTCCATAAAGTGCAACACCCGCAATGCAGACTCTTCTTGAAGAAACAGTTCAACGGCAATTGGATCAAATTGAGTACCTGCCATGCGAATAATTTCAGCCTTGGCAATATCGAAAGAGAGCGCCTTACGATAAGTGCGATCAAAAGTCATAGCATCTAAGGTGTCGATAACAGCAAACAGCCTTGCCTCAAATGGAATTTGTGTACCCTTGAGTCCAGCCGGATAGCCAGAACCATCAAAACGCTCCTCGTGACAAAGAACGATATCAGCAGCCTTCGATAAAAAAGGTAGCTTTTGAAGGATAAGATGGCCATTACTTGGATGCGCTTGCATAATCTGCCACTCTTCCTCCGACAATGGACCAGCTTTAAGGAGAATGGTGTCAGGCACACCAATTTTTCCAATATCATGAAGAAGACTGCCCCAATAAATCTCCCTCAGATCATTGACGCTATTAAAGAGATGCCGTGCCAAAAGGAGTGTACTGGTTGCAACCCGTTTGGAATGAAGGCCTGTTTCCTTCTCCCTCAAATCCATGGCCTCAGCAATGGATTCAACAAACATTTCGTAAGGACTATCGTCCTTCAGGCCCGCAATACGTTTATGAAGTTGCAATCGATTATGTTCGCTTTTGTGACGACCTGTATGCGGCTGATCATGAGAAAGCTTACTGCACTCAGCGTATGCATCATTAAAATTATCGGGCAGTGAAGTTGGTGGAGTCGAATTTCCCATTGTTATATACCTTGTAATTTAATGAGGCCTGTCACATTTCGGCATTAACCCACCACCGATTTCCGCCGTAATGGTGTTACTTTGAAGTGCAATGTCAGAGACTCAGACTGTGAGTAAAAAAAGCGTGACTTATGCTGCACAGTATTTTTTGAGGGGAAAGTGGCCGCGAGGATATTGATATCATGTCATTTTCACAATCAGTTAATGTTTCGCTGGGATGTCGTTTGAGCGTCGAATTATATTCACCCCTCAGAGTATATTTGAAATGACAGCTTTGGAGTGTAAAGCAGAAATGCATCTTAGGCATTCAGACCGCGCCTAATGGAGAGTCCCAGAAGGGCACTTGAGCAAATTTTTCAAATTCTGACCGAGTGAAAAAGGTCGAGAGTACGCAGTCGCGTTGCGAAAAAGCAGCCGTTCTGGATGTATAGCAGATTATGATTCCATACCGAGCATTGGTGCACCAAGATACCCTAGCCGTTCCGCAAAGGTGTGTAGAAACATATTAAACTCTGCCGAAATCTTCATATAAAGAAGGTCTTGATAGATATTTTATTGAACGAAAATAAATTTCATAAAAAAACGGCTTGAATGTCTTAC
>Ga0316204_10001129_pt1 | contig 78234 bp, 73 predicted proteins | sample 6monrhotite_MG_2_FD_205661 | JGI IMG/M metagenome (GOLD analysis project Ga0316204, IMG submission 205661) | Microbial mat bacterial communities from mineral coupon in-situ incubated in ocean water Damariscotta River, Maine, United States -... | ecosystem: Environmental > Aquatic > Marine >... | reverse complement strand
TAATTTTAATTCAGAGGCTGAATCAACAATGGGATTAACTTTGTTCTTTTTTTTAATCCAAGCATGAATTGTTCCATCTGATATTGAGTATTTTTTTGCTGTTGCCACAATATTTCCAGCTTCTTTTACTTCTTGAATAATTTTTAATATTTCATCATTTGAATACAATTTTTTAGCCATTTTAAATCTCCCTTATTAGTTAAATCCTTACAAAAAATGTGTCCAAAGTATATAGGGGGCTAAAGAGAAAGTGTCCACTGGACAAAAAAAAGACCCACTATAAGTGAGCCTTCTTTTGAAATAGTTTTATCCTCGCTTTGAATAAAAATCTTAGATTTTTATTGTTGCTCGGGATCGTAGTGCATCAAAAGTGTCCACTGGACACTTTTGCACGCACCTACATCATGCCAGGCATTCCGCCCATGCCGCCCATTCCGCCGCCCATAGGAGGCATAGCTGGACCATCTTCTTTAGGAAGATCAGCAATCATAGTTTCAGTAGTAAGCATAAGGCCTGCGACTGAAGCAGCATTTTGAAGAGCAGATCTTGTTACTTTAGTTGGATCAATGATCCCAGCAGCAACTAAGTCTTCATATTTGTTTTCAAGAGCATTGTATCCCCAAGTTGTTTTTTTAGAATTTTTAACTTCATTAACAACAACAGAACCTTCTTGACCAGCGTTAGCTGAAATTTGTCTTAATGGTTCTTCAAGAGATCTTCTTACTATTTTAATACCAAATGTTTGTTCTTCATTTGCACCAGTTAATTTTTCAAGAACAGAAGCAGCATGAAGTAAAGCAGATCCTCCACCAACAACAATTCCTTCTTCAACAGCAGCTCTAGTAGCATTTAATGCATCTTCAACTCTGTCTTTTTTCTCTTTCATCTCTGATTCAGTTGGAGCACCAACATTAATAACAGCAACTCCACCGTCTAACTTAGCAAGTCTTTCTTGTAATTTTTCTTTGTCGTAATCAGAAGTTGTTTCTTCGATTTGAGTTTTGATTTGAGAAACTCTAGCAGCAACAGCGGCTTTATCACCAGCACCATCAACGATTGTTGTATTTTCTTTATCGATTGTTACTTTAGCAGCTGTTCCTAAGTGTTCAAGCTCTGCTGTTTCTAAACTCATTCCAATTTCTTCAGAAATAACTTGTCCACCAGTTAAAGCAGCTAAGTCTTTCAACATTTCTTTTCTTCTATCACCAAAACCTGGAGCTTTAATAGCACAAACATTTAATGAACCTCTTAATTTGTTAACAACTAAAGTAGTTAATGCTTCACCATCAACATCTTCTGCTACAATTAAAAGTGGTTTACTTGTTTGAACAGCTTTTTCAAGAATTGGAAGTAAATCTTTCATATTAGATATTTTTGAATCTGTGATTAAAATATTAGGATTATCAAAGTTTGTTTCCATTTTTTCTGGATTAGTTACAAAGTAAGGAGATAAATATCCTCTATCAAATTGCATACCTTCAACTACATCTAAAGTTGTTTCAGCAGTTTTAGATTCTTCGATTGTGATAACACCGCTGTTTCCAACTTTTTCCATTGCTTGAGCAATTAAATTACCAATTTCTAAATCATTGTTAGCTGAAATTGTACCAACTTGAGCAATTTCATCATTTGTTTTAATTTGTTTTGAATTTTTCTTAAGGGCATCAGATACAGCTGCTACAGCTAAATCAATTCCTCTTTTTAAATCCATAGGATTGTGACCAGCAGAAACAAGTTTAACACCTTCTCTGTAAATAGCTTGAGCTAAAACAGTAGCAGTTGTTGTACCGTCACCAGCATCATCATTTGTTTTTTGAGCAACTTCTTTAACCATCTGTGCGCCCATATTTTCGAAATTATTTTCTAATTCGATTTCTTTAGCAACAGATACACCGTCTTTAGTTATTTGTGGTGCTCCAAAACTTTTTTGAATAATTACATTTCGACCCTTTGGCCCTAATGTAACTTTAACAGCATTAGAAAGTGTATTAACACCTCTTAAAATTTGTGTTCTAGCATCTTCTGAATATCTTAATTCCTTAGCCATGATTTTCTCCTTTTTAGATTAAATGATTATTGTAAAATTCCTAAAATATCGTCTTCTTTCATTATTAAGTAATCGTTACCTTCAACTTTTACTTCTGTTCCTGCGTATTTACCAAATAATACTGTGTCACCTTCTTTAAGTTCAAGTGCTCTAATTGTACCGTCTTGTAATCTATAACCTGATCCAACTGAAACAACTTTTCCTTGTGCTGGTTTTTCTTTATTGTTGTCTGGAATAATTATTCCACCAGCTGTTTTTGTTTCTTCTTCTGTTCTTGTAATTAAAACTCTGTCTTGTAATGGTCTTACTTGCATATTCTTCCTCCTAATAAAAGTTTCTATGTCCGACATAACTTAATATCAAACTCGGCAGAGTCAACCTTTGAAAGTAAAAATTAATATAAAAAATTATTAACGCGTAGAAAAGTGATTGATTTTACTTAAGGTCATACCAAGAAAGTCCAGTGTTAATATCGACAATTAAAGGTACTTTCAATTTTATGACGCCTTCCATCTTAGTTTTAACTAAATCAGTTATTTCTTCTAGCTCATTATTTAAAACTTCAAAAATAAGCTCATCATGAATTTGAAGAAGCATTTTAGACTCAAGTTTTCGGATTTTTAATTCCTTAGATATTTCAATCATAGCAATTTTTATAAGATCTGCTGCCGTACCTTGTATTGGACTATTTATCGCGACTCTTTCACTTGAAGCTTGTTCCATCTTATTATGTGAATTTATCTGTGGAAGAAATCTTTTTCTTTTATACATCGTTTCCACATAATTGTGTTCATGTCCAAAAGCTTTGAGTGATTGCAGGTAACTTTTAATACTACTAAATCTATTAAAATATTTCTCAATGTAAGCCTTGGCTTCACTTCTTGTAATATTTAATTGCTTCGATAATCCAAAAACTCCCTGGCCGTACATTAAACCAAAATTAATTGCTTTTGCTGAACTTCTTTCATCTTTATTAATTTCACCTGGATCTTTACCTAATATTTCAGCAGCAGTTTGCAAGTGAATGTCTCCCGAGTTGTTAAATGTATCAATCATTATTTTATCTTCAGACATATGTGCTAGAAGCCTAAGTTCTATTTGCGAATAATCCGCTCCGAGTAATGTTTTGCCATTATCTGTAACGAACCCTTTTCTTATTTCTCTTCCGAGTTTTGTTCGAACTGGAATATTCTGGAGGTTTGGTTCTGTACAAGATAGCCTTCCTGTAGCTGCTCCATCGATATTAAATGTTGGATGAATTCGTTTATCAACTTTTGAAACAAGTTCTGGTAATGTTTTTACATAAGTTGAAAGAAGCTTATTTAATTCACGATACCTTACTATAAGCTCTGGTGCAGGATGAAGGTCTTTTTTAACAAGTGTTTCTAGAACTTCAGCATCTGTAGAAAATCCGGTTTTCGTTTTCTTTACCGGGGGTAAATCAAGTTCAGTGAACAAAAACTCTGCAAGTTGTTTTGTCGAATTAATATTTAATTCTTCATTTTTTGTATAAGACCTAATTTGAGAATCTAAATCTTCTAAACTTTTTTGATATTCTTTTTCAAGATCATTAAGAAAAGAAATATCACATTTGATACCATTTACCTCAAGTTGTGCTAGTACTTTTATTATTGGTTCATCAATTTTTGTATAAACATCTTCAATTTCATTTTCTATCATTAGACGATCTATAATATTATTTATTGAAAAAATAAAAGTGGCATTTAAAGAAACTTTTTCAAAATCTACTTCTTTTTGAAAATATTTTTTTACTAGAGTTTCTAAATCATTTTTTCTTTCATGAGTTATCATATATTGTTTTAATGAAACGTCGTGAATAATAGCTTTTATATTACTTAAATCATTTTTGATGAACTCCTTCATCTGGCAACCAACAAGTCTAATTTCCTTGCTAAGTAATAGACTTATTGTTTCAGAAAGATCTGACTCAACTACTAAAACATCTTTATCAGAGGTAGCAATTGCTAGCTTGTCTAAATATGAAAATATTGCGATTTCAGAAATATTTTTTAGCTCTTCATTTAGAGATGTATATTTTATTTTTTTAATATTTAAGGCTGCTTCTAAGTCAATAGCAGAATCAACCTCAATTTCATTTTCAACTTGAGAATCAATCTTTCTTAAATCCTCTAGTTTTTTTATCGCTGACTTAAAACCTAGATTTTTTAAAAAATCAATCAGATCATCAGTTGGATAAAACTTATATTCTGTATCTTCAGGATTAAGATCCATTTTAATATCTGTTTTAAGTGTGACTAATTTTTTTGATAATAAGCCATCATCTAGATATTCAGAGAAAGCAGTTGTTAGTTTTTTGCCTTTGAAACTATCTTTGTTCTCGATACAGTTTTCGAGAGTTTTGTGTTCCGTAAGAAGTTTTGCTGCTCCTTTAGCACCAATTCCTCTCATCCCAGGAACGTTGTCGGAGGCGTCTCCCATCATTGCAAGATAATCAACTATTTGTTCAGGATAAACTCCCATTTTATTAAAAACACCATCCCTGTCATAAGTTATAGACTTCATGGTATCTAACATTTTTATTGGCCCATCAATCAATTGCATTAAATCTTTATCACTTGAAGCAAGTAGAATTTCATCAAATTGATCTTTCCACTGAAGAGATAAACTTCCAATAATATCATCTGCTTCATATTGATCATAAGCTAAACTTTTAATTCCCATTTTATCTAACATTTCACCAATTAAAGGAAATTGAGGAATTAATTCTTCAGGTGGTTCCCCCCTATTGGCTTTATATTCTGAATACATTTCATTTCTAAATGATCCACCTTTTGTATCTTTTGCTAAAATTAAATGAGTCGGTTGAAATTCTGAAATCATTTTTAAAAACATACCTAAAATTCCATGTAAAGAATTTACAGGAGTTCCATCAGGTGCATTTAACATTCTTACGCCATAAAAAGCTCTGAATATAAAACTACTTAGATCAATAATAATTAATTTTTTTTTCATTTAGATATCTCTTATTTTTGGGTTCAAAAAAGAGATATTATTGACTGTTACAATGTTTGTCCAGTTTGATTGAGCCAAGCATCAGACTTTTCAGTTTCTACTTCAAGTTTACCAGTTGGAGCAACCACAGTTGTATCAGCCATGACATCACCTAAGCGATTTGCTGAGTCCAACTTGAATAAGAAATAAATTTCTAAAGAAGTAAATGCCATACCAACGCAAAATGTTAAAATCCATCCCCATATAGGTAAAATAGAAAAAAAGAGTGGAATAGAAAACATTAGATTTCTTATAAAGGACTGTTTAATAGAACAAGGAGTTCCATCCTCTAAGGATATAACAGAAAATCCCATTATTTTTTTTCCAACAGATTGTCCCTTTTGAAGAGAATCAGCGAAAGAAATATAAAATAACGCAATCAATAAACCAAAAGGGTAAATAAAAATAGTTAACATGAAGACTATAAACATATCAATAGCTTTAGCGATTAATCGGCTAAATCTAGCTGTCTTTATTGGTGATTTTAAATATTTACGCTCCATATAATAAATTGTAACAAAATATATAATATTTAAAACAAAGATTATTTTAGGAACTTTTTGCTTTGAATTTTTACAAATTAAAGAAGATAATATATCTCTTACGAAATAATTAAGGAGAAATTATGGCAATTGACCATGTTAGTGAAACAAATTTTGAAGAAAAAGTAATTAAATCAGAAAAAGCAACACTAGTTGATTTTTGGGCAGAATGGTGTGGACCTTGTAAAGCTCTTGGACCACTTCTAGAAGAAGTCGATAGTGAACTCGCTGGTGCTTACAATATTGTAAAAGTCAACGTCGATGAAAATGGTGGACTTGCTCAACAGTATGGGATCAGAGGCATACCAACAATGATCTTCTTTAAAGATGGACAGGCACAAAAAACACTTGTTGGTTTACAATCAAAAGAAGAAATAAAAAAATCATTATCAGAATTATAGAAAATTTTAATTTTCTAAATAATAAGCAAAGAGATATTAATGATAAATATTGCTAAAGAAAGAATTATGGAATCGAGGAACTTACTTGATTCCATATTAAAAGATGATAATTTCTTTATATCTATCGAAAAAAGCATACAATTAATATCAAGCTCTCTTAAAAATGGTGGAAAAGTTATTTCATGCGGAAATGGCGGTTCCATGTCGGATGCTATGCATTTCGCAGAAGAGCTTACTGGCCGCTTTATAAAAAATAGACCAGCCCTGCCAGCAATTTCAATCTCAGACCCCAGTCATATCTCTTGCGTCGCTAATGATTATGGCTATGAATATATATTTTCAAAATACATAGAAGCTCATGGAAATAAAAATGATATTCTCTTAGCCATATCAACATCAGGCAATTCTCAAAATGTTATCAATGCTGTAAACATTGCTAAAGAGAAAGGTATGCAAAGTATTTCTTTATTGGGAAAAGATGGTGGTAAACTTAAAAATTTAAGTAATCAAAGCCTAATTGTAGACAACATGTTCACTTCAAAAATTCAAGAAGTTCATATAAAAATAATTCACATACTAATTGAAGGAATTGAGAGAGAGATTTTTCCTGATCTTTATTAAGTAATCTCCTTTTTTTCAGTAAACAGAATATCGGTAAATTATTCCATCTTATATTTTCAGGCGCAAAACTTCTAAGTAGTTTAAAATATAGATAATAATTAATGTTTAAGGAGTTAATTTTATGGAAGGATCTTCTATCTATTCGTCAATAAATGGTTTTGCAAACTTCATGCAAAGTGGTGGTATCTTTATGTGGGTTATCATTTTTGCTTGGGCTGTCGGAATTGCTATTTCAATTGAAAGGTTTATGAAACTAAGTTTTAAATTAGATGTTGATGGGTCTTCATTTATGAATGAACTTCAGCGATATGTGCTCTCAAGTGACGTTCAAGGTGCAATTAGAGTTTGCTCTGGATCAGAGGCTGCTTTACCAAAAGTTTTAAAGAGTGGATTAAAGAGATCTAATGACACCTCTGAACAAATTCAAAATGCAATCGATGCAACAGCTTTAGAAGTAATTCCAAAAGTTGAACTTAGACTTTCTTACTTACAATTAATAGCAAATATATCAACACTACTAGGTTTACTTGGAACAATTCAAGGTCTTATTCAATCCTTTAGTGCTGTAGCGGCGGCAGACCCTTCACAAAAAGCCGAACTACTAGCGTCAGGGATATCCAAAGCCATGAACACAACATTCCTAGGATTATTGGCAGCAATTTCTATTATGGTTTTTCATGCATTCTTAAATGCTAAAGCAGAAAAAATAATAGGAGAAGTTGACCAGTATTCTGTTAAACTAATTGATTTATTAACAACAAGTAAAAAAGTAGAAAGCTAAAATGTTGCGAACACCAAGCCAAAGAAGATCAAAACTGGTTGTAACGAAACCCAATCTTGTTCCAATACTTGATGCCGTATTTATTTTTATCTTTTTTTTACTCATGTCTGCAAGTTTTATAAAAATTTACGAGATCCCAAGTGATGTGCCTATAGTAACGGCATCTGAGCCTCCTAAAAATAAAAAACCTTTTGTTTTAACATTGAAAATATCAAATACTAATATGAGCCTTTATCTAGGATCAAATTTTCAATTAATAGGTAAATATCCAGTAAACAGTAAAGGTGATTATGATACAGAGTCCCTTCATCTAAGGCTTTTACATCTAAAGGAAAAACACAAAAGAGAAAACACAATTATTTTTGAACCTACGTCCAATGTCAATTATGAAAATATTGTCAAAATTATGGATTCAGTAAGAGAAATAAGAAAAACTGATAAAGGTATTTATTTAAAAGATAAAAAAACTGGAGCTGATCAAAAACTAAAGTTTTTATTTAGTAAAATTGTTTTTGGTAATATTCAAAGCTAAATAGGTAGATTAAATGAGAAGAAGTCGATCAATTAGAAATAGAGTTAAAAGACGAAAGTTACCGTTAATTGATTTAGATATTACATCACTACTAGATATTCTTGTTATTATGCTTGTCTTTTTATTAAAAAGTTACAATTCATCTAGTGTAATTATAAATGTACCAAAATCAATAAAACTTCCAAATTCTGTATCACAAAGCATGAGTACTAACGGAGTCATTATCCAAATGTCTTCTTCAAAAATATGGGTTGATGACAAAGAAGTCGTTGATAAAACTAAATCGAGATCTCATTTATACGATCACGGGGGAAGAAGAATAATCCCATTATATAACGAGCTAGTAAGAAAAAAGTTATTAATCACACGCTCTTCTAAAATGTCTGCTCAAGCTAAAAAGTTCTCAGGTATAGTTAATTTAACGGTAGAAAAAACTCTTCCTTACAGAGAAATAAAAAGATTACTTTATACCTGCGCTGAAGCAGGATTTAAAACCTACAAATTTGTTGTTTTAGGTAATGAATTTTAAACAGGCTGCGATAACATTTTTAAGTATAAGTTTAAGTTCTCAAGTCAAATCACAAATATTTAAATTTCCTAGGAATATTACTTGTAGTAAAAGCAAAACAATTTTTTATTGTGAGAATGCAAACTTTAAAAAAAATATAATTATATCAATTCCTCACTCACAATTAGAAAAACATACTTTTAAACAAGGTATCAGCATATTTATTTCGACTGAAGGTAGATTCTTAATAATTAATAGGAAACATCGTTGTTTGGATAAAACATATTCTACCTGTGAGGGCAAAACAAGAGTTTGTGGTCAAAAAAAACAAGCTTACAGAACATCTGATTCAGCTCATAATAATACTGCTTTTTACAAAACTCATGTTAATTTTGTAAAAAAATATAATTCAAAAGTAATTCAGTTTCATGAAACATTATCAAAAAATATCTCATTTATAATTAGCACAGGTGTAAAAATACTTGAAAATAAAGAACATATTTCCAACAGCGTAGTTGCCTATATTAATAAAAGTTTAAAATTTGAAAAGAAAGCTGTTAGTTGTCAAAATAAATATAAAAAACTATGTGGAAGTACTAATACTTTAGGAAGATTTTTGAATGGCTCTAGGAATTCATGCCAAAAAGAAGCTATTAAAAATAGTGAAAAATTTTTACATATTGAACAAAACTATAGAATATTTGAAAAGAAAGAAGCTATTGTTAATCAACTGTTCACAAACATTATTAAAACATATTATAATTAAATCTATCGTCCAACTTTGGCTAGAAAATTCATTGGCTGGGTTACTTCTACGACCCCTCCACCTTTCGGTTCAGGAAAACCAATTCCTTTTAGGACATTAACTACACATCCTTTAACACTTCCGGGAAGGCCACTAATTGAAGTAACATTAGCTCTTGTAACGTAGCCTGATGCTCCGATTAAGAAATTTAATTTAACAACTCCACTAAAAGCCTTTTTAGAAATATCTAGTTGTCTTTGATAACAATATCTAAACTGTGGTATGTGTTCTATCAGAATCTGCAAGATAACATCTGGATCTAATCCTCCTAAAACAACTGTTTTGTATGGAACACCTTCCGTATAAATACTGCGCTTTTGAACAATCCCTTTAATCCCTTGTCTTGAATCAAGTTTTCCACGAGCGGAACCTTTAACACTTCCTATATTTTTTGAAACCTTAGCGAGTTTAACACTTTTTCCACTAACATTTTCAGACATGTCATAGTTACTTGTAGAACCTACTCCTGTTTTATTTATTTTGAACTTCGAAGCATTTCCACCTTTTGCCATCATTCTTGATAAAGTGCTTTTAAAATTTACTGCTTTAAATGTATCAACTCTTCCTTTTGACTTTTTAATATTGGCACGTCTTTGACCTTTATTTGAAAAAGATACTTTTTTTAATTTGTTAACTTTCTTAGTTTTTGCTAACCGTTTACTAACTTTAAATTTTTTATTAGGAGCAGACTTCCCTTTCTTTGCGACAACTTTCTTTGCAACAACTTTTTTAACGAGTTTTTTTACAACAGCTTTTTTCTTGGCAATCTTTTTTACTTTTTTAACAATTTTCTTAACTTTTTTATCAATTTTTAATTTCTTTCTGATAATTTTTGGAATTTTTTTCTTATAAAGTATCGTAGCAAGTCGCTCCGGGGCTTTTTCTTTTTCTAGTTCTTTGTCGACTTTGAAATATGTAGCAACACCTGTAAAAACAGTTGCAAAAAATAAACAGAGAATTAAATATTTCTTAAACTCAGGATCTCTTCGAAACACAGGCGCCGAAGCTACTTTAGGGGTCGCTTCGGTCTTTTTAACAAATATTTGAATATCTCCATTAACAAATCTAAAAACATCTGATTCGCCCAGAAGATTTACAGCATTTTCTTTTAAATTTTCACCAACATGTTTGGGTTGGTACCCCATAATTGGGTGAATGAATATTTCATTATTTTTTATTTCTACAAAATCTACTTTGTCTTTTTTGCCTAGGTAAGCAAACTCGATTTCATCTTTTCTTTTAGAAGATCCAGCAAGTGAGTAAACACCATTTCGCGAAGGTACATAATCTACTGAAAAAATCTTCTGATTAAACAAAATAATAATTTCTACAGAGAACTTCTCAATGTCATACTTAAAGATAGGGTACAAGTGCTCAGTATCTTCAAAGATATATTCATTAAAATCAGCATTTATATCTGCACCAAGAGGATACTCGACTCTAGGAACTTTTGGATTAGTTATATCCTCTAGCTTTGTATCAGGACCAATAGTAAGTTGGCCTGGCAAGTTTGATTTAAGTGGTTGAATCAATTTTTCTGGATTTAACATCTCAAGAGGAGGTGGAACAATATCTTCTTTTTTATAATCTCTAAAGTAAAACTCTTGCTTTCCAAAAGTAACGACACTCTCTAAGTTAAATTCTTCCGTTATAACTTTATTGCCATTTATAAAACAACCTTCACTACTATTCATATCATAAAGCTTAAAATGTGAACCAGAAATCTCGATTATGGCATGAATTGGACTGATTCCTTTTATAGTAAAATCACAAACTTCTGAAGAACCTATTAAAATTCTTTTTTTCATAATAATGTAATTTTTACTAGAATCTTTTTTTGAAATTAATTCAAATAACTTAGTTGATTTTTCTGAGTATAACTCCATTAATTATCTCACTCTCGCAATAGACTTGCGCATTTCAAAATGAAAGTTTTTCCTATAGGGAAGACGATATTTAAATTTTCTTTGATTTCTTTGAATTACAGACAAATCTCCGGGCCCACCTTTTTGGCCTTCAACACTTAAAGTATCAAAGTCAAACTTTTCGTATTTTTTGTACTTATAGATAATTTTTTCTTTTGCGTAAGCACTTCCTATAACAAAAAGTATTAAAAATAAAAAAGAAAGATATTTATTCATTATTACTCCATAACAACTTTAAATTATTTGAATATCCAGGAAACAAACTTTGATAATACGAAGAAAAATATTTAAAACCTTCGGACTTATTTGTCTCTGCTTTTTGTAGAGAAGTATTCAATATCGATTTTTCAATATTTGGCAATTTACTAAAATGTAAAAAAGAAGATCTAATATCAGATTTATAAAGATATAATAAAGCCAATGATAAATTAACACTATTATTCATTGAATCATCACTGTATAAATCTAATAATAATGGCTCTGCTTTTGGGAATAATCCGTTACTTAAGTAAACATTCGCTAAATTATATTTTGGTGTTCGTGAAAACAAATTATTCTTATAGGCAATTTTGAAATATTTTAATGCTTGGTAATATAGTTTTCTTTCAAAATATATAACCCCAATATTATTGAAGGCTGGTGAATATTTACGATTTAAGCTTATCGCCTTATTAAATGATATTAACGAAAAATCAATTTGCTTTTTTTTCATAAAACAAATACCTTTTATATTAAAATATCTTGGATTTTTGTGATTTTTTTTAAAGACTTTTTTTAGTATTTCATCTGATTTTGAAAAATTGCCTTTATGACAAAGATAAGTAGCCTGGGTTAATGGATCTTTTGAAGAGAATTTTTCATCTGATACTTTATTTACAACAGTACTCATTGTCTCAGACTTAAATACTTTATCTTCAATATTTAATTCTTTATAATAGTCATTGTCTAAATTCACTGTAATTAATTCTTGTTCTTTAAAATCATTATTACTTAACCAATTAAAAGCATCTTTTTGTATTTTTTTTGAGCTGTTTTTTGATGCACATGCAGCAGTTAACACAATTAAAAATAATACAACGATTTTATAAGTATTCATATTACCTTTGCCCCATTCGTTCCATCATAATACTTGAATTCAAAATCTTACTTTTAAAAGGCTTTTTTGATAAAAAGTAATAATTAGATTCAGAAAAAAGCTCGTCTTTTATAATCCGACTCCTGACCTCATATTTAACTTTTCTGATATTCCTTTCAAAAGAATTTACTACACTTTTCATCGACATTCGAAATGAAGAGATATAGCTTTTTGATTTTCCTGGAGGAACAAAAGATCTAATATCATTTACTAATTGCTGATATGAATTAACAAGAAGTTTATAGGAACTAACGTAAAGTTCGCCTGATCCTTTCGAACTTAGCATATTCGTTTTATCTGTTAATTTATCTATACTACTTATTCTTTTTTGAAGAATCCGATTAAAAGTATTCTCAGGAAATTTTAGTTTAATATTGTTTGTAAAATTAGCCATTCGTTTTAATAAGTCTATATTTTTTGAAAAATATTGATCTGCACTAGTTAAGGACAATATTTTTTTATTCCTTTTAAGTCTTAAATAAAACTTTTCACTTAATTTATTAAAACGTTCACTTTCATCAAGATGAGAATTTTTTAAGTAAATAGTTGAAAGCTTTGAACTATAGTAAATATATTTTGAATAATTTTCCAGGTATGAATAAGTATTATTTAACAACTCTTCTCCAAGCAATGTATAATGCTTATTATAATAAAGATATTGTACAAAATCTAAGTGACTCATCGATTTTATTCTTTTTTTGACTTTACATCGATTCATTTTATGTAATGTTTTTTGTGCAACTAAGTATTTATTTAAACCTAGATTCAATAAGAAATTGTTTCGGAAAAAGATATCTTTATTTTTTATGTTTTTACCACAAGTTTTCATTATTAATTCATCGTAATTTTGAATTGCTAAATATGGGTAACCCATCTCAGAGATGAGAATAATCATTAACAAAATTGAATCTGACTTTTGTTTAATATCCGTCAAGCTCATATGAGTTAGTGATCTTTCAATCCACTTGTGAGTTAGATTAGCATTACCGAGTTGATGAAATAACACCGATATATTGTATGAAGCATTTTTTTTAGCTTCACTACTCGAGTTTTGATCTTTATATATGGAAACATAGCCTTTTAAAGCAGCTTTAAAATCTCCAGAATGTCTGGCTTTTTCAACATTTTCAAATTGAAGAGTTAACACCAATGACCGAATTTTTGCTCTAAATTTATATGAATATACAGATTTTTTTCGGACAATAATTTTTGCCCATTGTTCTATTTTAGCTTTATTTTTTGTGTTTACATAAAAATCAACAATTTCAGCTGTCATTGCTTCTGTTTTATCATTTGAACGAGGAAAGTCTTTACTAAAAGATTTCATTGTTGTTTCTGCTTCAACTATATTTTTTTTCTTTATATATCTTTTAAAAAGTCTTTGATAGATCAACTTACGCTTTCTTTTACTTTTACTATTTTTTAATATTAATAAATAAGAATATGTTAAGTACTTTTCTCGAATTTGTTTATTTACATTTTTTTTACCTAATGCTGCTAACAATCCTCTTAAAGACATTGCTGTAAATTTTTTATTTTGATGATTTTTCGCCTCAATAAAGGATTTATCATATAATGGTATCGCTGAATTATAATCGTTAGCCGCATATAATGCTTCTGCTGAAAGAAAATAAGCTTTAAATCTAGCTTTTATATTAATCATTGCAAAAAGTTGTAAATATTTGCTAACAAACATTGCTTTTCTTTTGAGTATTTTGGGTTCATTTTTATATACATCAGAAGCGATTTGTTTCTGGATAATCGAACTCGCTCGCTTTATATGATAAAGATATATCTCTTTTTGTGATTTTGTTAATAAGCCTTTTTTATAAAAACTTAACAAATCTTGACAGGTTTTTAAGTGATTTTTTGATTTTGCAAACCTTTCAAACAAGCTTAATTGTTCTATTTTAATTTTAATGATTAATTTGTCATTTTTACTGTGCTTTAAAGCTGTAGCTAAAAGTTTTGTTGCTAAACTAAATCGTCCTCTATTCTTTAACATTTTAGACATTCTATAGAATGTTAATGGAATATCTTTATTAATAGATTTAAAAAATCGAACAGCTTCTTGAACCATACCACTTTCAACATACATAAATGAAAGTTCTCTTCTTGATGATTCTCTCATATCTATATATGAATTACTTTGACTCTTAAAATAAACTTTATGCATTAAGTTTATAGCCTTCTTTTTTTTGCCATTTTGAAACATACTCCAGGCATAATTATAGCTATCTTTTGTCCACCATTTGTTATTTTTGGTGATTCCTTTTTTATAATAGCTTTCTGCTAAGACATATTTTTTTTGATTGAAATACATTTCAGCTAGAGCAATGTATGTTTTCGAAGATTCTTTTGTTTTGTTATTAGTGATAGAATACTTAAAATACTTCTGTGCTTGTTTATACTTTTGAAATTCTTTCGCATTATAGGCCAATATATAATAAACTTCACTCTTTTTTGAATAATTTGGAAATCTTTTTAAAATCACTACTGAAGTTTTCTGTGCTTGGTAAAAATATCTATTTGATTTTTTGAAAAATACTTTTTTGCTAATTCTTCGTCTCTTTTTAATAGGTAAAACAAGATATTCTTGATTCTCTTTATCTCTAATTAAACGACCTTTTTCTAGTAAAAGTTCTGCCATCTGCAATAACAGGTCAGGATTTCTGCTTCTAGTTCTTTTGTTTAATCTTGTTATCTCTTTGATTTGAGAATCTAGTACTTTAATTAAACGTTTTCTTCTGACTTCCGTATCAGAAAAAGCCTTAAAAGAGATTAGTATAAAAAAAAGTAAAACGAAAATATGTTTCATAAGTTTTATTTTTCCCCACATTCAGATCTCAAGGTAAAAACATAATCACCTAGTTCGTCTGCCCAAAACTCACCGTTAAAAGACCAAAAATATTGTTTTTCAGTTCTTTGAAGATATTTTATATCTCCTCGAACTCTAGATACAGATTCAACGCCTGAATAAATATCATTTTTTCGTTTAGATAAAATTGATAATTTAATAAAACTCATTCCTTCAAAAGCTTTATTTAATTGTGCTCTAGCTATTAAAAATTCTTTTCTCACATAGGCACCAATTAAATTTTGTTGTAATAAAACAGCATCTTTTAAAATATTTAATACAACTTTGCTTGATCTCGTACGTTTTGAATTTTTAAAATAATTTACTTCTTTTTTTGCAATGACTAATCCATCATATATTTCAATAAAAGAAGGATCTTTGATAATTTTATTTATTATTTTATTTATTATATAACCACCTCTTTTTTTTCCGTGCAATCTTGAATTAGCTAGTAGGTAGTAATACCTATAATTTTTTCCTTTGCTTTGAATAAATCGGTTCAAAAGTTCTGATTGTCTTTCGTATTTTGTATAAAAGTTGTCTACCACTTTATTCATATCACTCCATAAACACAATTTTAGATATGTCATTGCTCGAAGAATATGAATTTCGGGATTAAATATAAAAGATAAAATAGGAGCTTTATAAGTGACAAGTTTTCCTAATGTTCTATTGTAATCTTTTAAGTAAAAACTATTCCAAGCCTCCTCGAATAATAATTCTGGCCAAATAAAAGAATTTTTATCTATATCGAGATATGCACTTTGTGCTTTTACGTATTTACCATATGAAAAATAATCTCTTGCAATACCAGCAAGGCAGTTTTCAAGATTTATTTTTAATTGTCTTTTCTTTCTATTGTTTTTTGCTTTTCTAAGGTTTTGGTTCGACTTATTCCTACATGATTCAAACGACTTTCTGGCACTTTTATGCCTTCCTTTCATTGAGTGAATTGTACCTTCAAGTAGTAATGCAAATGGCTTAACTAAATGATTATTTCCTATCGTTCCACTTAATTCTTTTAATGATCTATTAAGTTTACCTTTTCTAAAATACTTTCTAGCTTTTATATAATGAATAACAGGTGTTGAAATTTGATCAAGAATAGAGAATGGCAATACTTCAAATTGTCTTACTCCTACTTGATCTATAACTGTATCAACTAAGTAATCTAATAGTTTTTTATTTCTACTTCCACCTTTTGCTATATATTCTTTTAGAAAAGGTACCGCTGACATATACATTTTATTATCAACTAAGTTTTTAGCAAACTTTAAATAATTATATTTATTACTTTTAACGTTGTTTAAAAGAGAATAATTTAGACTTGCAAATAAGTTAAAACTGATAAATATAGAAAGTATTAAAATTTTCATTAAAATAAATACCCAATCCCTATACCAAAGTCCCAATTGGAATAAGTAGCAGTTGTTTTTTCTTTCGCTTTTTCTGCACTGTAATGAACCGCTGTTAAATCAGTTCTAATTTCCCAGTTTCTAGATAAATAAAATTTTCCAGAAAGTTCCCAAATCAAACCAGAATGTGATTCTGTTAATCTTTCTGCTGAAGTACCACCAACTAGAACTTCTGGCTTGTTGTTAGTTTCTTTTAAACTGGCAAAACCAACACCCAACACCCAATCCATATAGAAAATTTTATTAAAAGCATTGATTTTACTATAAAATGGAGACCATAAAACCATCGCACCTGCATAACTATCTACGATTCGACGAAAAGGAATCGTACCGGACCCTGCTCCATTATTTCTAACATCAGTAGCAATATTATTTTCCTTGCCAAAATTTCTAGAATATATTCCTTCAAATCCCCAAGATTCTCTAAAGAAATAACCAAGACGACCTTGAATTTGATTAGAACTTACAAAAGCCCCACTTGTAGATAACCCACCAGAGATATCAAAATGAACTGTATTATATTTTCTGAAAACTCGGTTTTGCAAAACATAAACTTCTTTATCTTTATCTAGCCAAGTAAAATTATAAAGATCATCTTCGCTTGCACTTGTTGTATAAACTGGCATCGACAAAAATAATATTGTTAATATTAATGAATTGATTCGTTTCATCATAACTCTTCCTTGAGTTAAATATTTATATATGTTCTTGGAATTATTATAACAAAATTATTTAATTGTGAGTGTTAGCATCGATGAGGCATAAATTTCCATACCCACAACTGCTACAATGATCTCTATTTTCTAGGCCAAGTTTTTGCATTTTTCCTTTTATTTCTTTAAGAAAAGATTCAATATCAATATAGCTTATCTCTTTATCAATTTTATTTTCTTCGTCAACAAATAAAAGTGAAACTATCACCTTTGTGTCTTTTGTAATCATTTTCAATTTAAATAACGCATAAGCATACATCTTCAGTTGAAACCAATACCCATCAAGTTTACTGATATTTGATCGACCAGTTTTAAAATCCCATATAAAACATGACTTATTTTTTTTATTAATACTATAAAAGTCAGGTATTCCTGTTATCATTTGACCTAAAAAATCAAATTTAAGTATTTTTTCACTGAAGTTAGTATTTGAATCGATGGAAACTTTCAACACTTCTATCCACGAAAAGATAGTTTTATATTTAATTATATTATCAGAAGATATTTCTTTCTCATTTATAAAGTCAGATATTAATTGATGAATTTCCGTTCCTCTATCGGCGGAATTAACTAGATGGTTTCTATTAACTACAGATGCTAAATCACTTTCATCTCTCTTGAAATTTTCCTCTAACTTACAAATATTTTTTAAAAAATACTTTTTATTACAATTAACAATACTTGCCATTTTTGTAACAGATAATTCAGAACTTATAACAACAGAGCTCTTAATTAATTTTTGTGTAAAACCAATAGTGTCAATATGAAATAATGGAGAATTTTTTAATGAATTATTCTGTTCATTTTTATATATAACTTCTTCAATCTCATAATTAATAATTTTATCTAACTGCGAGCAAATTGATTCTCTCAAGGCAACGATCCAACTCGAGTCTGAATATTTCTGAGGCTCACCATTTAAGCTAACGTCTACCCAATAAAGCCCCTTTATCGCCCTAGTACAAGCTACGTAAAAAAGTCTTTTTGATTCCGAAAAGTTCTTATATTTATTTATAGTATTTTCCAAGACATATTGAGGAGCTCTTAAATATTGTTTATCCTTCATATCCATTTTCCACTTGATACTTCCAGGATATTTCCCTAGTAAATCTTTATTAGAAATTATTGAGCCATTTGTGTGTATCCCACCTAAAATAACATGATCAAACTCTAGACCTTTTGATGAATGTGTTGTCATTAGAGTTACTTCTCTGTTTGCTAGATACTGAAAGTTAAATGAATAATTTTTATCACTTAATTTTAAAAGGGATGAATATAGCTCAGATAAATTAAAAGAATAATTATCACATAAGTTTTTAATAATTTTCAAAGACGGATCATAAGAAGAAAATATAGTATTACTTTCGATTAAAAATAATTTAAATGAATCATACAAACCAAATAACTTGTAGTTATTTTTAAAATTAACAATATTTTCCACTGCTATTTTTGAAGAATCGCCATACAAAAATCTTTCGAATTCATTTATTAGGAAATGAGTTGCGCTAGTTATACTCTTTGTTGTACTTTTTTCAGACAACAACTCCTCTATTAGGAGATTGAATACGTTAATTATAAAATCTTTATTGTAACTTACTTTAAACTGTGCTGAAAATGCTATTTGATTTTCAATAAGTTCATTTATTATATATTTAGATGGAGTTAAGTTTTTATACAGGATACAAATATTACTTTTGTTGTCAGAAATTAATTGTTTTATGATTCTACAAATTTTCTTTGCTTCAACGACTTCGATTTCAATTTTTCCAATTTTTTTTAATTCACTGTTACTTAAATTTACTTTAAATGAATTCACCGTCCCTTTGTCTTTCGCTTCACTGTTGGGTACATTTTGAAAAATGACAGGAACACTATAAGGGTCTTTATTTTTAAACCCATAACCTTTTTGAAATATATTATCAAAGAATATATTGTTAAAATTAATTAGGTTACTTAATGACCTGTAGTTATTAACTAAGTTTAAAGACTTTGAAATAAGTTTCGAAGTGTCTTTAAATACTTGAAGTTCTCCTCCACGAAAACCATAGATTGCTTGCTTGATATCACCTACACAAAATAATTTATTAAAGTCTGAACCAATTAATTCTTTAATAATTTCAAATTGAATTGGGGAGGTGTCTTGAAATTCATCGACAATAAAATAATTGAATTTATTTTTAAACTTAGAAGGACTATTAATTATATCTTTTTTTAAAAAATACTCCATGTCGGCATAACTAATTCCTTCGAGATTAAAATAATATTCTTCTATATAATTAAATATTTCAACAGAGAGCTTGTGCCATGAAAGAAAAATATCTTTATTGTTTATGTAAATTGAAAATTCATCATTGTGTTTTTTGATAAATTCTCTAAATATCTTTAATTGAGAATTATATGTTGATAATAAATCATCTTTTCTTGGAAAAATAACTCTGCTATATTCTTGAAATAATTCTGCTGATTTTTTAATTACTTCAATGGGGTCAGTTAAAGAAAGGATTTTGTTAAAGCCTGTTAAATACTGAAACCACTTTTTGTCTTTAAACTTTAAATAAGATTCTAAATCAATGATGTTTTCTTTTAATAATTTATAATTATTTATTATTAATAATTCATTAAACAAATAACTATCATTTTGATTTAATATATCTTTGTCCCATTCCATTCTTATTAAAGGATCGGAAAATACATTTTTCATAGAATCTTTAAATAAGTATTCATGATATGCATAAAAAGAATCCATTTCATTTGTTAGTTGAGATTGTTCGTACCAAGAATCTATTAAAGTATTAATCTTGTGGCCATATTCTATTTCAGAAAGCAGCTTTGTGTTAATATCAACAGAGCTGATTAATCCTTTTTTGATTAGTGAGTTACAAAAACCATGAATAGTAGTAATTTTAATTGAGTTTAAAACTTCTTCAATTTCACTTTCAGTATAAGTAGTTCTAAAATTTAAAAATTCTTGTTTAACTCTTTGTTTTAATTCACCGGCTGCTTTTTTGGTAAAAGTCATTATGACAACTTTTTCGAAATATATTTTGGCAGCTTCGAAACCACCTTTTTCGAAAAGATCTTTCGTTAGCTTATAGAGATGATTAACCAAAACGAATGTTTTACCTGACCCCGCTCCCGCGGACAATAATACACCACCATTGTGGTTTATTGCTTTTAATTGTTCCTCATTAGGTGTTCTACTCATAGGCCCTTTGTGCAGATAATATTTATTTTACAAAAATTGCATACTGAAGATTTTCTAATTTTCGGTATAAATTTTGATTCATTTCTAATATTGACTATTATCTCTGATTCATGCTTTGAATAATTTGTTAACATAGTCGAAATATTATCTATTTTTTGGATTTTGACTTGAGATAAAGTATCGAGTTCTGGAATATTACTGTAAATTAATGAATTTTTGATGTCAGATAAATTAATGTAACCAAATACAACTTTTGTATGGTTATCGTATAGACTAGATAAATAATACCACGTTTGTATATTTTCAAAACCAATTAATTCTTTTTTGGTTGGGATACTAGAGTCAGATCTTTTAAAATCAAATATACAGATAATATCATCATTGGACATTTCTAAATCTACTCTACCTTTTGAATCCTGTTTTATAATCTCTTTTTCAAAGTATAGTGAAATATCTCCCAAGAAATTCCTAATATTTTCGACAAATCCTATTCCATTAGATGTATAGTTTTCAATCTCAAGAATAAGTCTCTTCTCCTCAGCTTTACTCACTGTTATACTATTTTTCTCCAAGAATTCATTTATATATTTTCTACAAAAACTTATATGATCTATATTGGTATCATCATTAAAGTATTTTTCAATGATTAAGTGTTCTATTTGACCAATTTCAAATGCTCTAACAGTGTTATCAATTGGCACTGTATTGTTTAATTTTTCTATATAGTTGATATAGTATTTATGAGGACAGTCAATGAAAGTTTGAATTTTAGAAGGACTTAAACTTATTAAACTATCTAAAATTTGAGGATATTTTTTTTTATAAATAACTTTGCTTTTTGGTGTAAGGGTAACTTCATTAAAGTTGCAATCATTTAAAATATCAAACCAAAAGTCATTGCTTTCTTCAATATCACTTTCAAGAAAAAGAATTGAATCTAAACTATTTAGTATTGATAATATTCCAGTTTTAATATATTCCGACTCAAGCTTGTTCCTTCGCAAAGGCGCAATAGTTAATAATTTTTTTTGAATACTTAATGGAAAAATTGAGTTATCAGCACTAGATCCTACTGAATAGTCAGAACTTGCACATAATACTGTCTTGTTTTTAGGAATAAAAACTGTATTTGAAATATCTGTAATTTTACAATAATCTTTCTCTATCTGGTTTGTTAAAAAGACTCTCGGAAGATCTAGTTTTGCATTATTGAAAAATATTCTTAATTCAAAAGCGTTAAGTAGCGCATCGCCAATATCAGACAAGCTTTCCCATTTTCTTAAACAATCTAAGTATAAAATTGATGTTTTGTACAAAATATAGTTTTCATCAATTAAAGCTTTTGATGAAATATCATTTATAGCTAATATATAATTTGTTGAGCTGATTCCATCTTCAGATAGAAGTGAACAAAGATTTCTGTAAATATAAATACAACAATTATCAAATTCATCATATTTCATTTTATATAGTTTATTATCTATTGGGAGTTCATTGACTTGTTCAAAGTCAATATTTTTACCACACAATACTACTTCATTTATTTCTTCTTCATTATAAATGTCAAGGTATTCACACATTCTTGACTTTGGAAAACGAACTATTGACGAACAAATAGTATCTTCGTTATTTTCCAGATCAATAAGTATTTTTTCATTAAACCAATTTGGCCAATCTCTATCGTGAAGGATATCAAATATTTTACGTGGAATGCAAATATACACATCATTTTGTATTGATAAAGCATTTAAGAAATCTACTTGGCCTGCATTTAAAAACTTAAAACCTGTAAATACTATATTTCTTTTTTCATGTATATTATCTACATTTGATGTTCTGTATTGCTCAGATATTAAAAAATAAGAAAGTTGCTCATCAATTAGTTGTCGTTGTCGCACGTAGTTATCAAGAAATTTAAGTTCCGCTATTTCATTTAATTCTAATGACTCTGAAATAAGTTCTAAAATCATATCAAAATTCAATGAAATCGAGCGCAACTCTGTAAAGAGATAAAAGACTTTTTCGAATTCGTTTATATTTACATTAAATTTAAGAGTCCAAACTTTAGCTAATTCAAAATATAAATCAGATTTCCTGATCACTTCTATTTCATCAAGCTCATTTAAAACAAATTTTGAAATTGTTAGAACATCTATATCTTCACCTGTGATATTTTGTCGAACTTCATCAGCAATTGATGGATTTGGCGTTACAAATAAAGTATCAACAACTTTATCAATATATTCTAATTGAAATAATTGATTGCTATGGTTATATAAAACAAAGTTTATCATTTTTTTAACTTGTGAAAATAATTTTTGATACTTTTTAAATAATTGTAATCTTTATTTAACCATAAGAATCGATCTATAATTTCGGAATCATTAAAAGATCCACAGAAGTTTTCACTTCGAGCTCCCATTGATAAAAAATTATTATATAAACTTTTATTATGAAAAGTAAGATACTTACCAGAATCAAAAAGTTCATTCCATCTTTTTCCCTGTTTAGGGAATTCAATTCTTTTTCCGTTAGTTGAAGAAAAAACTACTAACATATCTGGATGAACTTTTCTTTTCTCTAAGATATAACGTAGCAACTTTTCATACTCAAATAACCTTTTTTTTATATTTAAAGCATTTTTACTTGAAACAATTTTTTCGTAATCAAAATCTCTAACGAGTAAAAAACTTTTTGAATTTTTTTGTAATAATTTTTCCCAAGTTTTTTCTAAGTTATCTTTTATCGATGAAATGCAATCTCCATTTTGACATGTTTTATCAATTAAAATTTCTCCGGGTTTAAATTCATAATTTGATGACTGATAATGAAAGAATTTTTTCTGATTGATCTGTTTATTTTTTTTATCCATTAGCAAAAAAGATACATTATCTAAGAAATTACTTTTCTTACAATTTAAAGATGAGAGAAAGCTATTTTTACTCTTTGGTTGTTTTTCTATAACTAAACTTTTATATTTATAAATTTTCAAAAAATCCCATAATGTTTTCTGCTCATAATCTAAACAATTGTTTTTAATATTCTGATTTCCTGTAACTTGTGTTAAGGCTTGATCACGATTACTTGGCCGTATATTATACAAATTATAAGACCAACTATATCCAACACAGCTAAACTCATTCCAAATACTATAATTTACAGGAGAAGGTGACTCAAAATTCCTTAAAACAGTATGTTCATATAAAAAACCAGGAACTTGTATCCAAACAATATGATTAGGAACCATTGAATATTTATGATCTTTCATCCCAATAGTAGTTTGTTGACTGCATGCAAAAACACTTATAAGTGAAAAATATAAAATAAATTTATTCATGTACTAGATATTATTATTCTTTGAAAAAACTTCAAGTATAAAATTATTTATTTATATGTAAAATCAATTAATTCCACTCTTTTGCTTTTAATAAAAGAAATGTATCCTATTTAAGTAAACTAATAGGAGTAATTACATGAATCCAAACGCTTCAAGAGAAATATTATGGAATATACCAATCTATATAAAATATACGATGTATTTCTCGCTTTTTGTAAGTTTAGGTTTAACTACTCTTGGATTTTCGAAAAAACTTAAATTTTTAACGAATGGGATAGGGCTTAAAGATTTTATAAGTAATATTCCCAAAAATTTGCAATGGAAAAACTTCTTTAAGACACTCTTTTTATCAGGTAAAGTTCCTCGATTTAAAGAAGTAGCTAAGTTTCATGGACCAATTTTTTTTGGTTTCATAATACTATGGATAGCTACTGATCTTGTTGCAATACATGCTGATACACCTTTTCAAATTTTTAAAGGACCTGTTTATATAATAGTGTCTTTTTTAGCAGACTTTGCAGCGATCGCCATATTAGCAGGCTTATCTATGGCTTATAAAAGAAGATATATCGATAAACCGAGTTATCTCAAATCGACAAAACCAAATGATGAAAAATTTATGTATATAATGCTTTCTAGTTTAGTTATTTTAGGCTTACTTATTGAAGGATTAAGAATCGCGGGAACAGGAATGCCTGTTGATGAAAAAATATACTCTCCAATTGGATATACAATTGCACTTTTTTTTAATAGTTTATCATTATCAGATACGTCGATGGCATATACATATAGAACGTTATGGGTAATTCATATGTTCAACACAATGGCTTTCATTGTCAGCTTAGGGTATTCAAAGTTTTCTCATATTATAATTCTTCCATTTCAAGCACTTATTACCAAGCCTCTACAAGGAGCTATTTTATCACCAATGGACTTTGAGGATGAAAGTGCCGAAACATTTGGCTTAGGTAAAATTTCTGAACTTACATTTAAAAACAAACTAGATTTAATTTCTTGTGTTGAATGTGGAAGATGTACACAAGTTTGTCCTGCGAATAACAGCGGAAAACCACTTGATCCAAAGATGATAGTTACTAAACTAAGAGATTTTTCATTGCCAATGAGCCAAACTGGCAATTATCAAGCTGACTTTTGGGAAAACCCACTTTACAGTTCTTCCGAACTTGATTCATGTACAACCTGTGGTGCTTGTATGGAAGAATGTCCTGCTAATATTGAACATGTTAATTTAATACTTAATTTAAAAAGATATAAGACACTTACCCTTGGAGAGATTCCTCCCGCTGCTGCTGACGCTGCTAATAAAGTAAAAATTAATGGTAACCCATGGGGAATAACTCAAGACGATCGTTTCAAATGGGCTGATGGCTTAGACGTTCCTGTAGCAAACACAGAAGAACATATCGATTTTTTATATTATGTTGGGTGTGCAGGATCTTATGATTCCGCAAATCAGCAAGTTGTTAAAGACACAATTTCACTTCTTAAAAAAGCGAATGTAAAATTTGCTGTAATAGGTAAAGAAGAAAAATGTAACGGAGATCCAGTAAGAAGATTTGGTGATGAGTACACATTTTTTGAAATTGCTATCGAAAATATAGAGATGTTAAATAAATATAAATTCGATAAAGTCGTCACTCACTGTCCACATTGCTTACATACAATAGGTAAAGAATATGAACAATTCGAAAATGGTAATTTTGAGACTATACATCACTCTGAATTATTAGCTGATCTACTTAAAGCAGGAAAATTAAAACCTGAAAAAACAATTGATCAAGAAATAACTTTTCACGATCCATGCTATCTCGGAAGACATCATGGACAATATGATGCTCCTAGAGACGTCCTAAAGTCTATTCCAGGTTTAAAAATAAACGAAATGGAAAAAAATAAAGATAATTCAACTTGTTGCGGAATGGGAGGCGGAAATATGTGGTATGAAATTGAAGAAGGCCAACATCTAGCCCATAATAGACTTGTAGAAATAGCTGAAACTAAGACTCAAAAATTGGCAACAGCATGTTCCTATTGTATGATTAATTTTGGATCATCTAAGGCACAGGTAAATGAAACTGAAAACATGGAAATTGAAGACATTGCTACTTTGCTTTCAAAGTCTATTTCTTAGTTTTACTATTCTATATTCTTATAAATCATTATCTGAAGAAAATGCTGTAGGTATAATTGCTTCAGTTGAAAAATTACTAAAACTAGATCAGCAAAAACTAAAAAAACTTTATCACAAGAATATAAACAATGCTAAAAACATTGAAAACGATCCAAATATTCAAGAAGTAAAATTACATAATGATATTGTTCGATCAATTGTTTTAAACTCAAATAAGAACTATCTAAAATATTCCCTGAATAATATTTGCAAATTTACTTCTTTATTGGAAAACAAACTTCTAAAAACATCACTTGGAATACCAAACAATTTATTAGTTAAAGTGACATTTAAAAATAAGGAAAAAGAGGAAGTTAAATTAACTTCCGTTCAATCATATATAAATTATATATATAAAAAAAAATGTTTAACATATTCACAAAATAAAAAATTATTCTCAAATAAAAATATTATAAAAACTATTTCAACAATGGACTTTAATGTTTCTAAATCTAAATTAAAATGTAGTGAACAATTGTCTTCTTGGAAAAAAAATACATTCTATCCATATATTTGTAATATCTCAGAAGTAATAAAAAGAGGTCGATTTAATTTTTTAAAAGGTATTGAAAATGACACTACTTTACAATATCGTTTTTTAAAAAATAATTTATCGTACTTTAAAAGAAACTATATCGACAATACTTGTAAATATTTATACAACAGCAAAAAATTCTGTAGTAAGTATACTGATGAATTAGTGTGGCGTGATAGTTTAAACGGTAAAAAACCATTATATTTTTTATCAGAAAGATGTAAATTAATTCTTAATAAAAAAAGTCTAACGTCTTCTGAAATAAAATCATGTGCACTTAAGTTACAAATCACTCCTGAAATTTGCTCAGTCAAAAAGTCATTTAATAAATACGCAATGTACCCTGGGCCAAATTGTAATGAGATTTCAAAAGTTTTAGATCATAGCTTACTAAAAACAAATTATTATGACTGTCCTGGAGAAATTAAGGAACTTAGCCTCGTGAATATATATAGGCTATACAAGCACTTCTCTAAAACAAAATCTTATGAACAAGATTGTGTTGGTGACACCTATCACACAATTTTTAATATTTATGAAAAGAATAAATATTTAAAATTATGGCCATATAAAATTTGTTATAAAGACCTCATAAAAGATAAAAAAATATGTTTAAGTTATATTCCAGGCTCAACTATAGGCAATGATTCAGAAGCTTCAATTATTTCTCATATTCTACAAAGGCTAAAAGCAGCTCCTGAAAATCTAATATGTAAAGTTGTAGGTCAAAGCCAATACAACCCTAACTTACTGTCTTATAAAAATGGATGTTTTATCATTAGGAATTATTGCACAAAGTTCGAATGCAAAGACAAAGTATTTTACAATACGAAAATTTTTAATGAATATACAAAAATACATGATATTAATTCACATTATTTTTCAGATAACTACAAACTGAAAAAAATCAGTTTGTCTGATCAATTATTGGAACTAATAAAGAAAAAAGAGAAATCAATACTCAATTACACACAATTAACGAATTTTATAACTAATAAAAAATCAGTTATTCATGGATTAGGTTGCCTTGAAATTCTTGCACCACAAATAAAAAGATCGATTAATTTTAATTCATGTACCCCTATTCCTTTTATTGTTGACGGTTATAACAAAAAACAATTTACAGTATCAATTCGATTGGCCAACCAAGATGTACATTGGCCAATGAGTATACACTGGGACAATGTTTTTAGTGCGGTAAAAGCTTACCAAGCTTATCATCCAGAAAAGATGTGGAGTTTAAATGGAATATTTTAAACTTAAAAATCTTTTTTTAATCCTTTCCATATTTTGGATTAATCATACTTATGCTTTAATACAAACAAAACTTAAAATGCTATCAACTAAAACTAATGTTAATGACTTAAGAGCAATTTCTAATGACGGCAAATATACATATTTTCAAAATTCAAATGGGCAATTATTATTAAGTTCAAATTACGAATTTAAGGTTTTGTTAAAAGATGTTAAAAGTACTCAATATCATGTAAAACAAGGAAAATTAAATAATATTCTAATAAGCAAGAACAATTCTTTTTTAACCAATTATAATATTAACAAAAATCACGATCTCTATCTAACTAAAACAGGCTCAGATAAGGTAACTTATATAGGAAAAGGACTAAATGCTAAGTTTATTGCAAATGATAAATATTATACATATTTTAATGCCGTCACTCAAACACTCAATGTAATTAACACAAACAACAATTCACTAAACTGGAAAATAAAATTTCAAAAGAAATTAAATCCCTATTTTATTCCACAAGTTGAATTTTACAAAAAAAATGAAATTCTTTTCACAGCATTAAATAAAAATGGAAATTCAACTATTATTAAATATAATTTACTATCAAAATCTAGTAAAATATTATTTATTGCTAAATCATTTTATATAAATTATGAAATGTGTTTTAGTAAAAATAAATTAATCATTGGATCTTTTTCAAGTAATAATTATAAAAAATCAAATATCTTTGAGTATGACAGTTCAGGTAAGTCAAGTATTTATCAATCAAATACAGATGATCTGGGAAACCTAATTTGCTCTGGAACAAATCAACTCTATTTCATTAAATCCAAACTAAATAAAGAAAAAGGAAATATTTCAAAAACCTCAGAAGTTTACAAGATAGATCTAAATAAAAAGAACTATAAAGCAGAAAAATTATCCGATCTAAATTATGTAAGACAAATTACAAAAATTGGAAACGCCATTATTATTCCATTTCACAATAAATTTTTTGTTTTAGAAGGTTTATCAGATTTTACAAAATTTGATAAAATTAAGAAATGATAAGTATTCTTATATTATTAATAGCTAAAATAAATTTCGCTTTTGCTGGAGATATTATTTTACCTTCAGCAATTGTCCCTACTGAAATAAAAATAATTTTAACACAAGTTAATTCTATTAATTATGACATTGATGACCAAATAAAAATGATCGAGCTGTTTAAAAAACTCAATCTATTATACGCTTCTTTAAGTCGCGAAAATCAAATATATTTTTCAAAATTTTATTTTTATAAATCATTAATTTCCTTTTCACCAAAAGATAAGAACTCATCAAACAGTTCAAATATTAAATCAATGTTAAGAAAATTAAATAAACTTGAAGTAAAAAACGAATTGAGTCGATGGATAAAATTTTCTTTAAAAAGAGATTTTTCATTATTACTGAAAAACTATTACTACCAACAAATTCAAAAAGAAGGATTTAAAAACTTTTACCCTGATCGCTCAAAACAAATTATTATTAACAAAATAAATTATTTGAATCCTCTTTATAATATGTTGGTTAACAATAAGTATCGTTCAAAGAACTTTATTTATAAGTTCACTATTTATTATATATCTAATCTTAACCAACAAATTGAATTCTTTTTAAATTATTCAGAAAAACCAAAAGAATTAAAAATGTCTTATTTTCACTTTCCCGTTCAACCCAAGATTATGACCAAACAAGATATTATTGAGCAAATGACTAGCGCATCAATTAAAGAAATTGAAGAACTGCCTAAACCTGTTAACGATTGGAAAATTCTTTCCGAAGATTTTAATCCAACTGCTAAAAAACAAAAAAAGAATGATAAAACCAACTTTGATCCAAAAGACCGATTACCTAACCCAGTAAATGACTGGATTTTGGAATAATCGCACACTACTAGTGGAAAAATCAGTTCAATAATTGTATATATTTTAATATAAAGGGAAATTATGACACTCAGCAAAAAACCATATAAAGGTACAAGAGATTTTTATCCAATTGATCAACGTAAGCAAGACTACATTTTTAATAAAATGAGAAAAGTTTGCAATAGTTTTGGCTATGAACATTACAACGGCCCAATCCTTGAAGAAGTTGATCTCTACAAAGCAAAGTCCGGTGAAGAATTAATAAATGATCAAATATACTCTTTTACTGATCGAGGTAATCGTTTTGTTGCCATAAGACCCGAAATGACTCCTACTCTCGCTAGAATGATAGCCTCAAAAGGTCGAGAACTTACAAAACCTATTCGTTGGTACAGTATTCCAAATCTTATGAGATACGAGAAACCACAAAGGGGAAGATTGAGGGAACATTGGCAGTTAAATGTTGATATTTTTGATTCAAAGTCGCCTTTTGGAATTTTCGAAATACTTAATATGTTAATTTATATATTGCAAGATTTTGGAGCAACGAGAGATCAATTTTGTATACTTTTAAACAATAGAAAGATTGTTGATAAATTATTTAAAAATGTATTAAAACTTGATGAAGAAACGAGCTATAAAACATATAAATTAATAGATCGATCAAAAAAAATCTCTCAAGAGAAACTACAAAAAGATCTTGAGGTGATAATAAATGACCAAAATAAAGAAAAAATTATTAATGATTATATAAAATTGAATTCCCTCGATGAATTATATCGTTTCTTAGAAAACTATGATTTAAATGAAGCAAATAATGAATTTAAAACATTAATGAAACTTATGAATGATTTAAATTTATCAGATTATGTAGTTTATGACCCTTGTATTGTAAGAGGTCTGGATTATTACACCGGATTTGTTTTTGAACTATTTGATAAAAATCCTGAAAATCCTCGCGCCATTTGCGGAGGAGGTGAATATGAAAATATTTTGAAAATTTTTAATGAAAAACCTCTTCCAGGAGTTGGATTTGGCTTAGGAGATGTCACTCTCGCTGACTTTTTAACAACTCATAACCTACTACCTTCTTTTGAAAAACAAGGTTGTGATCTTTTAATAACACTACAAATAGATCATTCCATAGAAAAGATTGCACAACTTGCTAACAGTCTTAGGAAGACTGATCTAAAAATAATTATAAACTATGATCAAGTTAAAATTAAAAAAGTTTTTCCACTAGCTGAAAAACTAGGTGCTCGTTTTGTTGCACTAGTTGGTGAAAATGAAATTTCTAATTCTAACATTCAAATAAAAGATATGAGTACAAGAGATCAACACAATATAAATATTACAGATATAACTCAAATTCATAATATTATAAAATAAGACAGGATAAAATGAAAAATCTAAACGACATTCCAACTTCCTATGACCCTAAAGAAATAGAATCAAAATGGTACAAAATTTGGGAAGATGGCAAATATTTTAAACCCAAGAAAGGGAAACAAAATGAATCTTATTGCATTATAATGCCACCTCCTAATGTCACAGGAAGGCTACATGCTGGACATGCACTAGATGTAACAACACAAGATAGTTTAATAAGATACAAAAGAATGAAAGGGTTTGAAACTCTTTGGCTTCCAGGAATGGACCATGCTGGAATAGCAACTCAAAGTGTTGTTGAGAAACTAGTTTATAAAGAAGAAAAGAAAACAAGACATGATTTTACACGTGAAGAATTTTTAAAAAAAATATGGAAATGGAAAGAAGAATACGGTGGAATAATAGCTTCACAACAACGCTGCCTTGGAGCTAGTCCTGATTGGGATTACTTCATGTTCACAATGGATAGCGAAGCAAATGAAGCTGTTAATAAAGCATTTGTAACTCTTTATAACGAGGGTTTAATTTATCAATCTGATTACATTATAAATTGGGATCCAGTATTACAATCAGCAATCTCTGATGCCGAAGTTGAACATAAAGAAGTTAATGGTGCTTTTTACAATATAAAATACAAAATTAAAGGTAGTGACAAGCTACTTGAAATAGCTACGACTAGACCAGAAACACTTCTTGGAGATACAGCAGTTTCTGTAAATCCTAATGATCCTAGATTTAATGATCTTATTGGACAAACTGCTATCGTACCAATATGCAATAGAGAAATTCCAATTATTGGTGATGAACACGTTGATATTGAAATAGGAACAGGTTGTCTAAAAGTTACTCCCGGCCACGACTTTAATGATTTTGAAATTGGTAGACGTCACAACCTTGAAATTATAAACATATTAAATAAAGATGGTACTTTAAATAAGAATGCACTTCACTATGAGGGAAAATCTTGTAAGCAAGCAAGAACCGAAATAGTGAACGAACTTAAAGAACTCGGTTTGTTTGTCTCAGTTAAACAACATGTTCATCAAGTAGGCCACGGCGATAGATCCGGAGCAATTATCGAACCACTAGTTTCAAAGCAGTGGTTTTTAAATGTTCAAGACATGTCTAAAGAAGCTGTTGAAGCTATTAAAACAGATAAGACTGTTTTTTATCCAAAAGGATGGGAAAATACTTACTTTTCTTGGTTAAACGAACCGAGAAATTGGTGCCTCTCAAGGCAATTATGGTGGGGTCATCAAATTCCTGTTTTTTATTGTGGAGAATGCAACCATACATGGGCGGATGAAGAAAAAGCTACAACATGCTCTAGGTGTAAAAGTAATAAAATTTCACAAGACCCTGATGTTTTAGACACTTGGTTTAGTTCATCTCTATGGCCTATGTCAACTCTTGGTTGGCCGAACGAAAAGCGAATGAAAGAAAGAAAATACGATACTTTTTTTCCAACTGCAACTTTGGCAACAGGTTTTGATATTATCTTTTTTTGGGTTGCCCGAATGATGATGATGTCACTTAAGTTCACTAAAAATATTCCTTTTGATAAGATTTATATTCACGCAATCGTACGAGATAAGCTTGGCCGTAAAATGAGCAAATCTTTAAATAATGGGCTAGATCCTCTTGAAACAGTTGCTGAATATGGTGCAGATGCTTTTAGATTCACCTTAGCAGCAGGTTCTGGATACAACAGAAACCTAAATCTTGACCCTGAAAGAATCAACGGTTATCGAAATTTTATTAATAAAATATGGAATGCTTTTAGATTTATTGCTCCTAATTTAGAAAGCTCAATTGAGCTATCCCCAGAGTTAAACTTAAAAGAATTAAGTATTCAAGAAAAATGGCTATTAACTGAATTAAATGAAACTACTTCAAAAATGAATCATGCAATAGACGAATTTAGATTTGATGACGCCTGCTCTTCTGTTTATTCTTTTGTATATGATAAGTACTGTTCATTGTTTATAGAAATGTCTAAACCAGTGCTGTATGGAGATGACGAAATAATAAAAAACAAGCGACTTGCTGTTCTTAAATACGGCTTTAAGGAAATGCTTAAATTACTTCACCCAATCGCACCTTACATTTCTGAAGAAATTTGGAGCTACCTAAAAGACAAAAATGAAGACTTGTTAATTATTCAGGAGTATCCAGAATTTAAAAGTGAACATGAATTTTTAAAAGAGCAAACTATAATTAATCAATTTAATGAACTAATAAGTACCGTAAGAAATTTAAGAACATCTGTTCAAATAAAACCAAAAGAGTTAATTGAAATTACTTTGATCACGCAGAATGAAAGTTTTATTGAATTTTCAAAAAACAATCAAAAAGATTTCGGAGCTCTTGCCAATATTCAAAAAATAACTTGTCTTAAGTCAAAAGACAGTGCGAAGTCACAAACAGTGATGAGTGCATTATCATTTGGGGAAGTTCATATTTCAATTGATGGAATTAATCTTGATGAACAGATTAATCGATTAAAAAGAGAACATAGTAAAAATATGAAAGAATTTGAAAAAGTAGATAAAAAACTTGGTAATGAAAAATTTCTTAAAAATGCTAAAGAAGAAGTTGTGGCAGAAGTAAAACTTAAACATAAAGAGTTTCTTACTATTAAAGTCTCAATAGAAGAAAGCATTAAAAGATTTGGTGGTACACTCTAAGATTTAAATAAACTCTTTTTCTAGTTGAGTTAAAAAAGCTTCATTATTCTCTGTTAATACTTTTTCTTCTTTATAAAGAATATATTCTGCAGAACTTAAATTAGTTTTTATGAATACACTTTTTTCATCTAGATAACTATTTCCTAGTTCACTATTTATATAAACAGATTTTCTATTTAAGTAAATTGCCAGAGAGGAAACAAAACTACTATTGGTAAACACTAACCTTGCCTTTGAAATTAGGGCAGGAAGATATTCATCTCCTTCAGTAAAATAAATAATGTTTTTAAATTCACTTATTAGTTCAATGAACCGTAAATTTATATTAGATATACTTTTGTCATTTTCATTGTTTTCGATATGTGTTTGATCTAAGTCATTAACAATAACTAGACTAATTTTACCAACAACAAGACTAATTATATCTTTTAATAAAACTATAGTCTCTTCTTGTATTTCACTTAGATAAATTAATGTATAATCACTTTGATGATTTTTTAACAAATCATTTGTATACTTTTCGGATACAGTCTTTATTAGTTTAAAGGGGTCATTATCTTCTAATTTCCCTTTATAAAAAAGTCTTCCAAATTTATTATTTGATCCCCAATTTATTTTTGCTCTTAAAGTCATCCCCCAAAATGAAGAGAGATTATCTCCTATAAAATCATAAAAAATATCAACGTTAAAAAGGTCATTATTATTCGCACAATACCGATGCACATCTTTAAAAGAAGATAGATTAGGATTTTCTATTATATCAATTTCAAAAGGTAAGCATTTAAAAAGGTATGAATTTTCAACATCAATGATAACCTGTTGCTTCAAAAGCGAATATTGATTATTTACGTAATGGAAGAGCTGAAGTAATTCTATAATTAACAATCTATCGTTTGGAATTAGATAAACAATTTTTTTATACTGATCAAACTTCACTGTTTTTCTCCACGCTAACAAGAGTAAAAAAGATCACTGAAAATGATATAATTAACAAGTTTAGAATAGGAATATTTATTAATAAAAATAATATTAATCCCATAAAAGTATTTGTAAAAAATGAAGATCTATAATCAGAGATACATTCTTTTAATGTCAGATTATGTCTGGACCATGAATAATCTAGATAGTTTGTGGCTAATATTATTGCAGAAATTAAAACACTAAGCGGTAATAGAATAGGTATCCAACCTAAAGCTAAAGCAATAATATTAATAAATAATATAAAACAAATTTTTTTACTTTCATTAAAAAGAATAAAGAAGATTGTTTTGAGTCTTCCATTTATCATATTTTTGAGTTTAATTTCTTTCTTAAAATGTAAAAGCTCTATTCTTTCACTCAAAAAATCATTAAATGGTGAAGCTAATAATGAAACGATTAAAACAAAAGTCCAGTTGATTAAAAAAAAGAGCAAAATTGATAATATAATTCCTAAAAAATAAGCAAGAATAGTATTAGTAGAATCAATGTGAATAATGTTTGATATCTTTATTTTGATAAAACTGAAAACATCTGTATAGATCCATCTTCCTAAGAAATAATACAATATACTGCCAATAAAGATCGGTATAAATGATAAAAAAAGAACTAAACGGTCATTTTTTAGATATTGAAAAGATTTCGTAACTAATGTAAAAAATTGCATGTTTCACTCACGTATTTAGAATTTAACCTTTAAAATAGCGCAATAGCAAATTTAATGCAAAACAAAAAAATGACACGTTATATTCTGACATAACATTATATTTTTGATAAAAATTAATATGAAAAAATCAGAGATAGCAACCAATATTAGTCAATCATTTGTTCCAGATTATATTAGGTCATTAAAAGTATATCAAGCGGGAAAACCTGTTACAGAACTTGCTAGAGAAAGAGGAATTACAAATATAACGAAACTCGCTAGCAATGAAAATCCATTGGGGCCATCTCCATTTGCTATAAGAGAAATGACTCGTGGTTTATGGGACCTACATAGTTATCCGGATATGCATGCTTTCGCTTTAAAAGATAAGTTAAGCAAACTCTATAAGCTTAATAAAGAAAATATCATTTTAGGAAATGGATCAGAGGGAATAATGGCTTATGTTGCTCGATCTTTTCTTTCTCCAAATATGGAAGTATTAACATCAGAAAATACATTTATTGGATTTTATATTATTGCCAGAAGTGTTGGAGTAAATCTTAAGAAAATTCCGCTAAAAAATGATCACAATTTAGATATTGAATTAATGGCAAAAAGTATTACTCCTAATACAAAAGTAATCTACATTGCAAATCCTAATAACCCAACAGGTACTTATATTAGAAAAGAAGAGTTTGATTACTTGATGGATCATGTTCCAAATTCAACTCTTGTTATTTTAGACGAAGCCTATTATGAATTTGCCAAGGAAAAAGATGATTACCCAAATTCTATGGATTATAGATATGACAATGTTTTAACATTAAGAACATTTTCAAAAGCATATGGCCTTGCTGGAATTCGTCTCGGTTATGGTTTTGGTCATAGTGAACTTATTCAAAATTTGACAAAAGTAAAATTACCATTTGAACCAAATTTGATAGCTCAACTCGGTGGAGTAGGTGCACTTGAAGACAGGTTTCATCTTGAAAGTACTTTAAATAATAATAAAAAAAGATATGTTGAAACATTTAAATTTTTACAAGATCATGGATTTAAACCAATTGAATCCATAACAAATTTTATTACTTTTAAAACAGGTTCCGCTGAAGCTAGCGATTTTCTATATGAAAGACTATTAGACTTTGGGGTTATTATAAGACCTTTAAAAGCAAATGAGATGCCTGAATATGTACGAGTCTCTCTAGGGATAAAAAAAGAAATGCAACACTTCTTTACTTCAATGGATAAAATTATGCCAGAATTCAATAAACTGTACGGAGTTAATTTATGAAAATAATTAATTATAAATTAAAAAATAATATTTATGATGATTCCAGACTTGGAATACTAATCGATGATGATATTATTGATCCTAATTTGATATTTCAATCACATTACAAATCTGCAGGATATTTTAATTATATAGAAAGATCAAATCACAACATGCCAACAAGTCTTAGTAAATTATTAAATAACTTTGATAACCCAATTGAACATTTAAAAAATTCTTTAAAATTAGCAAAAGACTTAAAAATTAATTCTCATCTTAATATTTCTGAAGTTGAACTGCTTTCCCCTATTGATAAATTAACGTCTTATCGTGATTTTTATGCTCATGAAAAACATGTAAAGGTTGGTTTTAAAAAACGTAATGAAGATGTCCCTGCTCCTTGGTATGAAATGCCTGTTTTTTACAAAGGAAATACAGCCGGATTCATAGGAAATAATCAAGAAATCATATGGCCATCTTATTCTGATAAATTAGATTACGAATTAGAACTAGCCATTATTATTTCAAAAGATGGCCAAAATATAAAAAAAGAAGATGCCATCAAACATATTTTTGGATTTACTATTTTAAATGATGTCTCTGCTAGAGATATCCAGAAAAAAGAAATGATGGTAAGATTAGGACCTTCAAAGGGAAAAGATTTTTGTTCTATATTAGGCCCCGTAATAGTCACTATTGATGAATTCGATTTCAAAGAACCAAACCTTTTAATGCAAGCATTTATAAACGGTGACAAATGGAGTGAAGGCAATTCCGGTGATTCAAAGTTTTCTTTTACAGAGATGATTGAATTTGCTTCAAAAGACGAATGGGTGCGTTCAGGAGATTTACTTGGTTCAGGTACTGTTGGTACAGGATGTGGACTTGAAATCGACAAATGGATAAAACCAGGCGATACAATAGAACTTAAAGTTCAATCAATAGGTAGTTTGATAAATACCGTTGGGAAAAAAAGGAATTCATAATGGAAAGTTTTAAATCAAGTGGAGTTTTTACTAAACAAGCTCATGTGAATATTCCCGATAATCTTTATGAAGAAGAACATGGAAGAAATGGATTTTTTGGTAGAGTGTCTCAACTTTATCATAGTGACGCTCCGGTCATGTGGACTGATATTCAAGGCGATTTAAAACCAAGACAATTGCCTCCAGTATTTGATAAACAGGTATTAAAAGAAAATACTTTTCAAGAAATACTTTTTAATAATGATTGTCATATATCAATAGCCCTTTATAAAAAAACTCCTATAGAGTTTTTTCGAAATGCTGATTTTGATGAACTGTATTTTATTCACGAAGGTGATGGAGAACTTGAAACAATATATGGCCATTTAAAATTTAAAAAGGGCGACTATATTATAATTCCAAGAGGAACAACTTATAAATTTTATTATAAAACAGAAACAAAATTATTAAAAATTGAATCTGCTTCTGAATTTGAACAAGTGACCAGAGGAATATTAGGGCCAAATGCTCTTTATGATCAAACGGCTTTAAGAACCCCTGAAGCATCTAAAGGAACAGAATCAAATAAAAATAATGAATATATTTTACATATAAAAAGAGAAGATAAAATAACGAAAGTAACTTATCCTTTTAATCCTTTGACTGCTGTCGGTTGGAAGGGATCAGTTTATCCAATGGCACTTTCAATATATGATATTTGCCCAATTATGAGCCATCGATATCACATCCCCCCATCTGGTCACTGCACTTTCATTGCTCAAAATTTTGTCATTTGCTCATTTGTAGCAAGACCACTTGAAAACACAAGTGAGAAAGTTTTAAAAGTTCCGTTCTATCATTCAAATATAGATTTTGATGAAGTTCTTTTTTATCATCAAGGAAATTTTTTCAGCCGTGATAATATAGACAAAGGTGCTATAACTTTTCACCCACAAGGGATTCACCATGGACCACATCCAAAAGCCCTAAAGAATGTCGATGGAAAAACATCAACAGATGAATTTGCCGTAATGATAGATACTAAAAATCCTCTCAAACGTTCAAAATGGTTTTCTGCTAATGAAAATCAAGAGTATTGGAAAAGTTGGATGTCAAAATGATAACTATAAATACAAATGATAACGACTTCTCTTCAAACTATAAACTATTAATCGGTGGAGTTTTGCCTCGGCCAATAGCCGCTGTTTCAACCCTTAATTTGGATGGCAGCAATAACCTCGCACCATTTTCATTTTTCACTGGAGTAAGTGCCAAGCCATTAATTTTGGCAATTTGTCCACTAGTAAGAACGAGTGACTTATCTCAAAAAGATACCACTAAAAATATTTTACGAGAGAAAGAATTTGTAATAAATATTGTATCTTTTCAAATTGCTGAACAAATAAATAATTGTTCAAGTGAATTAAAATACGGTGAAGATGAATTTAAATTTTCTAAACTTACACCAATCGAGAGTGAAACTATAAGAGCTAAAAGAATTAAAGAATCATTAATTCATTACGAGTGTGTTCTAAAAGATTATATTTCTTACGGAGATCATGCCGGAGCAGGAAATCTAATTACAGGTGAAGTTAAAAGAGTTCATATAGCAGAAGCAATTTACGAAGATGGTAAAATAAATGCAAAAAATCTTGATCCTGTTGCACGAGGTTCTGGAAACGACTGGCTTAAATATAGTGATACTTTTGAAATGCAAAGACACATGAAAGCACAAATTCAGAAATAAATGTTATGAATAAATTATTTTTAATAATAGTTACGTTATTGTTATTTCAGGGATGCACATCAGTCTTTTTCCAACCTAATCATGTTTTATATTACTCACCTGATCAATTTAAGATAGATTTTAAAAGTGTCTATTTTAAATCTAATGATAAAATTAATCTCCATGGTTGGTATTTAATTAATAAACAAAAATTAAAAAAGCCAAAAGGCTTAATTGTTCAGTTTCATGGCAATTCACAAAATATGAGTTCTCACGTTTATAGTCTGGCTTGGTTAACTGACTATGGTTACGACGTATTCACTTTTGATTACAGAGGTTATGGAACATCTTATTTTAAATATAACAAAGATACGATGGTTAACGACTCAGTCGCAGCATTAAAAAAAGCCTACCAACTAAAAATTAAAAACAATTGCCAAAAACTTATTTTATATGGGCAAAGTTTGGGTGGGAATATGCTCGCCAATGCTTACTCTAAATTTCCCTACAAAGAGAAAGTTAATTTACTAGTCTTTGATTCGACTTTTATGAATTATAAAAAAGTAGCTTCTCAAACTTTAAGAAGATCATGGATAACGTACCTTTTTAGTCCGATTACTTATCTTTTAATTAGTAATAAATATAAAACGAACAATATAATTAGAGATATCAAAACAAAAACACTTGTTATTCACAGCCGATCTGACCACGTTGTCCCCTACAGCAATGGACTCAGTCTTTTCAACACACTTAAACATAAAAATAAACATATCTGGAGTCTGAACAAAACTCATCATATTGGAATTTTCAATTCAAAAAAGTCAACTTTAAGAGATAGGTTTTTAAAATATATCTCAAAAAACTAAAATAAATTACTTTATTTATCTTTATAAAACAGTACAATCAAATTTAGAAATTTTATTCATAAATAAGGAGGTATTATGAAAAAAATGTGGCTAGTAGCCTTAATTGTACTTACAACATCATTAAGTACTTACGCTGATGACACTTCAAGTGGTTGTGGTTATGGATGGACTGTTACAAAAAATAAAACATTACTTGGTTCTTCAATCAGATCTAGTGTAAATGCAGTTGCATCAAATACTATCGCAATGACTATGGGAACATCGGGTTGTGAAAAACACGAAATTGTTATAAAAGACAGAGAGCAAGAATATTTCACAGAAATTAACTATGAAAATATTGTTGCTGAAATGGCACAAGGTCAAGGCGAATACCTTACAACATTTGCAAATGTTTTAGGTTGTAGAAATGTAGAAGCTTTTTCTAATACAGCACAAGCAAATCTTGTGGATTTAGTGGCTCATGACGCTATATCAATGTTAAATAACGTTAGATCAAATAAAAATATTCAATCAGCGTGTTTATAGTTAGAAATTAAATTTTAAAGAATTAGGGCTAATTTATATTAGCCCTTTTTTGTCTAAAAGAAATATATTGATTGAAATTTTATATCACTGTAATTTGTTTTCAATTTGTCTGAAGAAGAATTTAATTTAAAGCTAGTATTTAATTCAAATGAGCTATTAAAAGAATAACTTAAATCGTAACTACAACTAAGTCGGCTCTTTGAAATATATTTCCCTAAGAGATCATTTCCATAGTCAAAAGTAAGTCTTGATTTAAGTTTATCAGTAAAATAACCAATAATACCTAATGAAAGACCTGGCCCTATTCTATAATTTTGTCCGTTGTCAAAACTACCCATTTCAACATCAAAAGTAGCGAGCGCAAACAATGAAAACAAATCATTTAATAAATATTTACTAACTCCATATACAGGTCTTAATTTAAAAAATAATTTGTCAGAAATAAAGTCATCCTGTTTTTCGATTGAGACTCTCACTCCCCATGACTTCTCTTTTGTTAATTTATCAAAATTAATAAGGGTCAATAAATCGATAAAAACTACTTCTTCTATATTTAACTTCTTGGATTCTAATAAATAGCGACTTTTTAATGATAAGACTTCGATATTTGAAAATCTTGGAAGCCCGAGTCCGTTATTCATCATGTCGTGAATACCGAATCGAAATTTATAATCAACGTAATTTTTATAAAAATTGTGAGAACCAATATTTAATTTCATTGTATAAGTTTTATGACTTTTTATAGGGTCATCATGAATATTTTTAACTTTAATTTGGTCGTCTATTGTTTTGGTCTTACCTCCAACTCGTGCCCTTTTAATTAAAGCCCTTCTAATATCCTTTCGAATAGCTTTGATATCATTTCCATTATCACCTTCTTCATATTGTCGAAACCTTAAATAAGCGATATAGGCTTCTAGAACTCGTTTGTCCTTTATTTTCTTTAGATAATTTTTGTTATTTATTAAATCAAAATATTTATTTCTTTGTTCAATATTTAGAAAACCTAATCTTGCCATCATTTTTTTTCTAAACGAAGGCCTATAAAAAACTGATGAAAAGCCATTAACTTCATTGACTCTTTTCACAGTGGTTACAGGTAAAGTGTAAAAATGAAAACCTCTTGAGGTATTCCAGTCCAATCTCGCAACATCTAAAATAGCAAGAATTATAAAACTACAATTTTCATCTAAAAAATAATAGTCGAGAATACCATTAGTTTTAAGTTCCCATATGTGTTTTAAAACCCAATCCACCTCATCATCGTTTAATTTTAATAAATATTCCCAAACATCTCGACTCTCCCCTTGTACATAATCATTTATTTTTACGTAATAGGGATCTGTTGAAAAAACTCCATGATAGCCGCCTGTTAATCCGTTGATAATATATGTAATTCCTTTGTCGGGGCCAACGTCAGCAGCAAAATTAAAGGTGAAATCTGAAAGTTTCCCGCCCTCTTTATCTGTATTGAATTTTAATAGTGTATGACCAAATATACTTGAAGGATTACCTTTGTAATAACTCGAAAATACAAGAGAAAGACTTTTGGCATTTATACGATTTTTCCACCACAAAAAGTCCGTACATTTTTGTGGTGGAAATTTAAGTCCTGTATTTTTCTTAATAAATTTTAATCTGGCAGGAAAAGCACATTGAGGATGCCACTTGAAAGCTTTTTTATTGTAAGTTGTTTTTTGAAATGCTTTTATAGTTTCAGTTAACTCATTGAAGGGATTTTCGTCACCATCTTTACTAAAAAAGAAATTTTTATTATCGATGATAGAATGACTTTTTCCAATAAAAGGACTCCTATATTGAAGAAGTCTTGTCCAACGAATATTTTGAGAAAGAGACATTAATTCAGATCGCTTTAAACCTTGTTCAAAACTCAGAGATTTTTGTGAATATAAATTAAAACTTAAAATGAATATAAAGATGTATTTAGTCATATGTGAATATAATTAAATCAGTACTTTTTGTCTATCAGAATTCAATGGAAGTATAGATATACCTGTGATCGGAACCTGAGAATTTACCAATTTTTGATTTTACAATTTTTTTAACACCTCTAGCAAAAATCCAATCTAATTGTCCCATAATTTGTGTTAACTTTCTTTTTTTCTTAAAGGCATTTTTGTATCCATATTTTTTAGCATTTTTAAGGACAGGTTTATTGGACATAAAAATTGGTATCATTCGCACGGTATTAAAATCACCAGCAATAATAACCTTGCCTTTAAAAGTACTTGCATTAATTAAAACTAGCTCCATTTCTTTTCCTCTTATTTTTGGAATAAACGGGTTTAATTTCATTTTATAACTTAAGTGAACTGCATAAACTCTGATAATTTCATTATTCTCAATTTCAATATCTGCCCAAGCAGCTTGTCTCATACTAACAGGATTAACAACTACAGAACCTGTATTTACTATTTTATATTTTGATAGTATTGAATTTCCCCATATACCTTCACTGTAATAATAACCTAACCTATGAGCGATTTGAGCAACTTGATCAGGATCACCTTGTTCTGTAAACGAAATAAAATCAGAATTTTTTAAGTCACCTTTCCTTATTACATTTTCAATATTTGAGTAATTACTCTTCTTACTAAAAAGTTTTTTTCCACCAACAATATTCCATGTGGCAATTTTATACTCTTTAGCAAATATAGTAGTATTAAAAGTTAAACATATTATAAGTATTAATAATTTCATTTATTGTGCTCCCAGCAATTTTTTATAACCTTTTAAAATTCGTCTTCCGCCTCTATAGTTGTATAAAGATGTACAAGCTTGATAACCTCCATTTTTAAACTCATCTTTGGTAACAAAATAAGCAAGATAATCGTTTGTTAAACCTAAAATCCATGCATGCTCATTACCAAATGATTTAGCAATCAATCTTAAATCATAACCTAACTGTGTAGTAGGCTCCCCAGGCCAACTTAACATCATCACATTTCCTATTTTTACGTAAGATATACTAGATACTAAAGGCATTAGTGGAGTAATTGGAATAGCTAAATATTTAGATATAAATTTCCTTAATTTTTTGTTTTCGATACAAGCTTTTATATTAAAAGAAGGAAAACCTACCCATACATTTTTTCGTTTATAATTAATTTCTGGTTCTATAATTAATTTAGCTTTTGATAATGCTTTTAATGTTTGATTAGCAAAACTTTCGCTTATTTGTTTCATTCCGACTTCACCTCCTACCCGAGGAGATACATCACCTTCTGCACCATTTATAAAAACCATTGTTGGTTTTATATTAGATAAATAGTTTTTAGAAGTTAATGCTTCTTCTAATTTTGTTGCAATTGCACCAGGCATATCAGCGCTCAATTTCATATTTTTACCAGATAGTGCTGTTCCATGAATTGCATAATTTACTATCCCTCCGAGCCAATCCCCTTTTAAATTTTTAGCAATAAGTAGTCTTGCATTTGCATCATAAAATCCTGGTTTGGCTCCGCGGTTATTTTGTAAATTTGATGTTTTGAATGTGAGATTATATAAATATGATTCTTCTGAATTTGAAATTGAATCTTTTATACTTTGAACAACACGATCCATTACAAAATTAAATATACTTTTATTAAAAATATCTACTGCTAAAATTGCTAAAGAAAATCTTCTGGTTAATGCTCCTGGGCCAGAATGAGTATGAGTACCCGATACAAATAAGTTTTTTCTATCGATTCCTAAATTTAATTTTTTTAATCTTTTAGCTAGTGATTTCACAAAATCTGAAGTTATTCCCACTACATCTAAACTTACAAAAGCTACGCGTTTTCCATTTTTTTCCACCACCATTGTTCTTACATTTATTGGATCTAAAACGCCTTGAGAAGGAGCAAAAAATGTAGCATAAGGATATTTTCTCCCCCAGTCTAAAAATCCTTTCATTCGCCTTTTGGGTTGGCCATAGCCAGCCAAGGGAGTTCCGATAGGCGGAGTAATATCAATTGTAGTTACACCAACATTAACTAAATCATTAGCAAAAATGCTAGATGATAATAAAAAAATGATTGTTAAAATTATTAACTTCATAACACCTCTAAATATTTCTTGTAGTAATATTGTAAGTTGATTATTAAATTTTTGAAAAGAGGAAAATTTGATCGTTTAAAAAACGTAAAGAACAGCTATTGAAAAAAACAATGATAACTTTGATCTATTTTTAAACACTTATTAGTATATAATTATAATTATGAAAAACATTAAAATTCTTGATTTATTAAACTTCTATGATTGGTTGGTATTTTTGTCAACTTTGCTATTAACTTTTATTAGCATCTGGTACGGAAATAAAATATCAAAATCGAAAAAAAACTCGAATTCAATTGTAGAATTATTGGTTATGGGTAGAAGATTAACTCTCCCTTTGTTTGTGGCAACATTAGTAGCCACTTGGTATGGAGGAATTTTTGGTGTTACTGCAATTTCATATGAACAAGGAATCTATAATTTTTTAACACAAGGTATTTTCTGGTATATTGCTTACATTATATTTGCTCTTTTTATTGTAGATAAAATTGCAAAGTACAACTCTTTAACCTTACCAAATTTAATTGATCAAATGTTTGGAAAAAAATCTAGTTACCTAAGTGCAATATTCAATTTTTTTAATGTTGTTCCTATCACATATTTAATAAGTCTAGGCCTTTTTACAAAAGCAATTTTTGGAGGAAGCTTATTGTTGAATATGAGTATTGGAATCACAGTAGTTGTACTTTATTCAATGTATGGTGGATTTAAATCAATTGTTTTCTCTGATTTTATACAATTTTTTGTTATGTGTATAAGTGTACTGATCGTCTTTCTTTTTTCAGTATTTAACTATGGAGGTTTGTCTTTTTTAAAACAAAATTTACCTGCAGGTCATTTTGACCTTTTGGGGGCCGAGCCAATATCTAGTGTTTTAATTTGGGGTTTTATAGCGCTTGCAACATTAATTGACCCTAATTTTTATCAACGTTGTTTTGCTGCCACCAGCACAAAAGTAGCTAAGAAAGGAATTTTTATATCAGTTTTAATATGGATTATTTTTGATATATGCACTACTGGGGGCGCACTTTATGCAAGAGCAGTCATGCCGGATCTGGCACCTAAAAATGCTTATTTGTTTTATGCAATTAACCTATTACCAAATGGGTTAAAAGGCTTATTTCTTGGGGGAATTTTAGCAACAATTCTGTCAACTATAGACTCCTATATATTCATCGCTTCTTCTACAATAACTTACGATTTATTGCCAAAGAGATTTCACAGTAAATACCTACACTATTTTGGATTAATTATTGTAGGATGTCTGGCTTTAGTAATGGCAATGTTTTTTAACGGAAATATAAAACACATATGGAAATCTTTGGGTTCTCTTTATTCTTCAACTCTACTTATTCCTGTTTTATATGGTTATTTTATGCCTAAAAAATTAACGGATAATCAGTTTTTTTACTCATGTTTATTTGGAATATTTATGATTATATTATCAAAATTTATTGTAACAATACCATTTATATCAAATATGGAAATATTCTATATAGGAACACTTTCTACAAGCTCATTTTTATTTCTTAGTAATATCATCAAGAATAAAAAATAAATTCTTATGTTCACACTTTTACTTTCTGGCGTTATGATTTAGCTCATATAAAATAAAGGATAAGTTAATGAAAAAACAAGATGAAGAAAAAAAGAAAAAAAGTGCTTTAAAATATCATGAAACTGGTCGGCCAGGAAAAATAGAAGTCAATGCAACTAAACCAACTATTACAGCTGAAGATTTATCAAAAGCTTATTCACCGGGAGTTGCTTTTCCTTGTTTAGAAATAGCTAAAAATCCAGATGACGTTTATAAATATACAGCAAAAGGAAACCTTGTTGGGGTCATTTCAAATGGTAGTGCTGTCTTAGGGTTAGGAAATATTGGACCTCTCGCAGGAAAACCTGTTATGGAAGGTAAAGGTGTCTTATTTAAAAAATTTGCTGACATTGATGTTTTTGATATTGAAATAAACGCGAAAACAGTTGAAGAAATGGTTGCTGCTATAAAACCTCTTGGGCCAACATTTGGGGGAATTAATCTTGAAGATATAAAAGCTCCTGAATGTTTTGAAGTTGAAAGAATCCTAAAAGAAGAAATGGATATTCCAGTTTTTCATGATGATCAACATGGTACTGCAATAATTTCAGCCGCCGGATTTATTAATGCTTGTGAAATAACAAATAGAAAAATCGAAGAAGCAAAAATCGTTTTTAGTGGCGCTGGAGCTGCCGCTTTGTCATGTGCGGGATTATTACTAGAAGTTGGTGTAAAACCAGAAAATGTTATTATATGTGATTCACAAGGACCAATATACAAAGGTCGAACAGACAGGATGAATAAATATAAAGAAAAATTTGCTGTAGAAACAGATGCACGTAGCTTAGCAGAAGCAATTGATGGTGCAGACGCATTTTTTGGTTTATCGCGAAAAGGTGTACTGAAACCAGAAATGGTTAAATCAATGAACGATGAGCCAATAATATTCGCCATGGCTAACCCTGATCCAGAAATTTTACCAGAAGAAGTAGAAGCAGTTAGAACTGATGCCATAATTGCAACAGGAAGAAGTGATTATCCAAATCAATTAAATAATGTTTTAGGTTTTCCTTTTATTTTTAGAGGGGCCTTAGATGTTCGAGCAAAAAAAATAAATTTGGAAATGAAGCTAGCCGCAGTAAAAGCGCTTTCAGAACTGGCAAAAGAAGAAGTTCCGGCAGAAGTAAAACTAGCTTATGCTAACGACAATTTCGAATTTGGAAAAAAATATATTATACCTACTCCATTTGATAAAAGAGCACTCGGAAGAGTAAGTGCTGCTGTCGCCCAAGCAGCAATGGATTCAGGTGTCGCTAGAATAAATATTAATGATATGTCAGAATATAAAAACTATCTTGAAGAAAGACTGGGAAATTCTGCCTCAGTCATGAAATCATTAAGGGATAGACTCAAAGCTTCTGTTAAGAAAAATAAAAAGAAAGTTAAACTTGTTTTTGCAGAAGGCTCAGAAACAAGAGTATTAAATTCAGTGAAAGTTTTACTTCAAGATCAGACAATTGAAGCAGTTCTTCTAGGAGAAGAATCCGTAATCAATTCTAAATTAAAACATGTTGGAATAAAAGAAAATCACCCATCTATAAGTATTGTTAATCCAGCAACATCAAAATTATACAAAAAATTCCATCAACAATATTCTAAAACACATCAAAGAAATGGAGTAAGTGAAGAACACGCCGAAGATCTTTTTTTACAACCAAATTATTTTGGAGCAATGTATGTAAAAGATGGTTATGCAGATGCACTAATCGATGGTCCAAGTTTAAGCTATGCTGCGTGTTTAAAACCAATATTAAGTGTTATCGGTACAAAAGAAAAAGAAAAAGCTTTAGGGCTTTATATGATGGTATTTAAAAATAGAATATTATTTTTGGCTGATTGTACGACTCAAATAAGTCCAACTTCAGAAGATCTATCAGCCATAGCAAAAAATTGTTCAGATTTTTTTAGCAATATGTTTAAGAAAACACCTGAAATTTCATTTTTGAGTTTTTCAAGTTTTGGTTCTTCTAACCATCAAAAAAGTAAGCTTGTAAAAAAAGCAGTGGAAATAACAAAAGAAAAGTGGCCAGATCTACATGTCGAAGGCGAGATGCAAGCAGATATTGCTGTCAATAAGGCTATAAGAGACAAAATGTTCGATTTTAATTCTTTAAAATCAGAAACAGATATTTTGATTTTTCCCGAACTTGGTTCAGCTAATATTGCATACAAATTGTTATCTCAACTAGCAGATGTAACGCCTGTAGGGCCGATACTTTTACCTTTAAACCAAAATGCAAATATTATTCCAAGGTCTGCCACTGTTACTGAAATAGTAGATATTTGCACTGTGACAGCTTTATTAACCCAAAGTTAACAATATAAAGGATACATTATGAAAAAAATAATATCGACAGATAAAGCCCCTGCAGCCGTAGGCACTTACTCTCAGGGAGTAGAGCTAAATGGAACATTTTTCTTTTCAGGTCAAATTGGTTTAGATCCAAAACTTATGCAAATGAGCCTCACTTTTGACGGACAACTAGAACAAATATTAAAAAATATAGATGGATTATTAGAGTCACAAGGTTTAACAAGAGAAAATATTATTAAGACAACTATCTTCATGACCGATTTAAAAGATTTTCCAAAAGTAAATGCTGCTTATGAAAACTTTTTTACACAACCCTACCCAGCTAGAAGCTGTGTAGAAGTATCGGCTCTCCCCAAAGAGTCTCTCGTAGAGATAGAAGTCATTGCTGCCTCTTAACAACTTTATATTTGATAAAAAATACGTATTTGAATCTAATAAAACGCAAAAGTTACGTAGAAAGAGAACAATTACAGTAATAATTATATTAATTATAGTTACTTACATTATTATTTTATCATCAATAATTTTTTGGGGAAGAGAAGAAGGAATAAAAACAAAAGAAAACTACTTTAACTCAAACCCAGATTTAATTGCAGTTTATACTGGTGCAGCTAATAGGATTAAATTTGCTGTTGAATTGTCTAATAAATATTCAAAAGCGAAAATATTTATTTCAGGAATTTTTTCTAAAACAACTTTGGATTATCTATCTAAAATACAACAAATTCCCGATGATACCAACTTGAATTTGATCGAGGCTGATCGGTGGGCAAAGAACACTGTCGAAAATGTATTGTCTACCAAACAGTTTTTACAAAAACATACTTTACATAAAAATGTTATAATCGTTTCTCATGACTATCATATATTAAGAATTAAAACTCTTACTAATAAAATGATTAATAAAAAAGATTTTAATATTAATTTTGTAGGAATAGAAAGTGATTTTACAAAATTTAAAAATATTCTAATACTTCATAAAGAAGTTTTAAAATTAATAAAAGCATATTTTATTGTTTTATTTTGGGATAATTAAACTCTATTTACTGAAATAACTTCTTCTAAACTTTCAACATTAGAAATAATTTTCAATAGTTCACTATAGTCTTTAACTTCAATCTCAAAAATAAAACTACCTTTTCTATCTTGAAGAGATTTAGCCATGGCACTTTTTATATTGATTCCAAGGGAGTTAATATTTTTAGAAATTGATGATAAAATTCCTGGCCGGTCATGTGTAATAGCACGAATACTTACAGGATGTTTAAATTCGAATTCATTATTCCACTCAACTTGAACTGATCTCGCTAGTTCACTATAATCTATTCGACTACATCCCGAAGTGTGAATAGTAATTCCCCTACCTCTTGTAATGTATCCTACAATAGGGTCACCAGGAATTGGATTACAACAACGTGCAATTCTTACCATGACATCATCGAGGCCATCAACAATAACAGCATTGTCTTTTTGTGACTTTTTTCTGACTACTTTTTTAAGATTATGAGCAAAAGAATCGATCTCACTTAGTTCTTCGTCAGCAGGCGCTGCTGTATATTTTTCTGCAATCGATTTTGCATTTAACAATGCATCTTTCGCCAAAATTTTCCCTAATCCAATTTGTATAAATAAATCGTCAACTCCACTTAAGGATAATTCAGTTTTAATTTGTTCTAGTTCACCTCTTTTATCAAGTGCTTTTAATGATGTCCCGTAGACTCTCGCTGCTTTATCTAAAACCTCTCTTCCAACCTCTTTATTATTTTCACGATCAACTTTTAATAGATATTGTTTGATTTTTGTTTTAGCTCTAGAAGACTTAACAATATTAATCCAATCTTTTGATGGTTTTTGGTTTTTATTTGTAATTATTTCTACTGTATCTCCTGAACGAAGTGTATGTCTAAGTGAAACCATCTTACTATTTACTTTAGCACCAACGCATGTATTTCCGACTTCAGTATGAACAGCAAAAGCGAAATCCAATGGAGTTGCACCAAATTTGAGTTCTCTAACATCTCCATTAGGAGTAAAGATAAAAACTCCTCCATAATCAAGATCATTTTTAACAACATCCATAAATTCTGAATTATTACTTACATTTTGATTAAATTCTATAAGCTGATCTACCCAAGCCAAATTTTTAGAACTACTTGCCTTTCCTTCTTTATATTTCCAGTGAGCAGCTACACCAGTTTCAGCTGTTTCATCCATATCATGAGTTCTAATTTGAACTTCAATTCTTTCTGCTTTAGGCCCAATTACAGTTGAGTGAAGTGACTGATAACCGTTGATTTTGGCTATAGCAATATAATCTTTAAAGCGACCAGGAAGAGGCTTGAAAGAAGAGTGAATAATACCAAGTGCTTTATAACATTCAGTAATATTACTAACGACAATTCTAAATGCTAAGACATCTTGCACTTGATCAAAGTCAACACCTCTTGCTTTCATTTTTTTATAAATTGAATAAAAGTGCTTGGGTCTACCCTTAACTTCTGTTTTAACAGAATATTCTAATAATTTTTCTTTTATTATTTCAATTGTTGTTTTTATATAATCATCTCTATCTTGCTTTTTCATAGCAACTTTTTCAGCAAGCCTGTAGTAGATTTCAGGATGACTAAATCTTAGACATAAGTCTTCGAGCTCTCCCTTTACCGAATTAATACCAAGTCTGCTTGCTAGGGGAACATAAATATCTAATGTTTCTTTGGCTATTTTTTGCTGTTTTTCTTCTGATACATATTGCAGAGTTCTCATGTTATGCATTCGATCAGCAAGCTTGACAATAATCACACGAATATCCTTCGCCATAGCAACGACCATTTTTCGAAAATTTTCTGCCTGCGATTCTTCTTTTGTTTTGAAATTAATTTTTGATATTTTTGTTAAGCCAAGAACGATGTTAGCAATACTTGGACCAAAATTTTCTTCTATTTGTTCTTTAGAAATATTACAATCTTCAATAACGTCATGTAAAAGGCCAGCAACGATACTGTCCATATCTAATTTCAATTTGATTAAAGTTGCAGCAACATTTATGGGGTGAATTATATAATCTTCACCAGAGCTTCTTTTTTGGCCATTATGTGCTTTTTCAGCAAAAACAAATGCTCTTTTAAACAAGTTAAAATCAGCATCGGGGTAATAGACTTCTAATCTTCTTGATAATTCATCTATGTCCAAGCTTCTTTCGTGTGAAAAATCAAGTGGTTGATACATTCTTTTCCTATTCTTTTATAATATTTTTTACAATTTGATTAATTTCACAATAAGCTTTTTCTAAATTATCGTTTACTACACAGAAATCATAATCATCTTTTCGTTTCATTTCTAATTTTGCATTATTAAGTCTCAATAAAATGACTTCTTCACTATCAGTTCCTCTATTGCGAAGACGACTTTCAAGCTCTCTTTCTGATGGAGGAGTAACAAATAGTACATGAGCTTCATTTCCATAACAACGTTTCATAGCATCTGCACCTTGAACATCAAGTTCAAAAAGTATTGAGTGCCCATGATCAATTTTACTATCCACAAAACCTTTTGAAGTTCCATAGAAATTATTATGTACATTTGCCCACTCTACAAAATCACCTAATTTAATTTTCTTTTCAAATTCTTCTTTACTGATAAAAAAATAATGTTTTCCATCAACTTCCCCTTTACGAACTGGTCTGGTCGTAAAAGATACAGACCAATGAATCTGACGAAAGTCTTCTTTTAATTTTTTTATCATTGTAGATTTTCCGGTTCCTGATGGAGCCACAACAATTATTATTTTTCCTCTACTCATTATTTTCCCATTATTCCAAGTTGAGTGATTGCTCTCTCATTTTTTCTAATTGAATTTTCATTTTGACAACACTGTCTGAAATTTCAACTTTGGAAGATTTTGAACCTATTGTATTAGTTTCTCTATTTAGTTCTTGTAAAACAAATTCAAGTTCACGGCCAACAGGACCAGAAGACTTTAAAACTTTTTTTAATTTTTCAAGATGAGATTGTATTCGATTAATCTCTTCGTGAATATCGTTTTTTTCTAAGTAATAAATTACTTCTTGCATAAAACGCGGCTTTTCTATTTCAGGATTTATTTTATGTTCTTCAAATTTTTTTAAAATATTTTCCTTTGTTTGTTCTTCAAATAATTTTGCTTTTGATACGATATTTGTAAAAACGTCCTCATATTCTGTAACATGAAATGAAAGAATTTCTACAAGTTTTTCACCTTCCTCAGTGCGTGTTATAAATAAATTATCTCTACAATCTGATAACGTATTTAAAACTAAATTATGAAGTGACTCGTCTTCATTAAAGTTTTGTTCAAGCATGAACTCATTTCGCAGAAAATCTATTCCAGAAAATGTAATGGCATTGCTTTCCGTATCAATATTTTCATTAAATTTTAATATAAATCCATTAACTTTTTTCCAATCAACTTCATCAGCTTTACTGTTTACGTTTTTTTTCTTTAAATGAATTGAGATATCAAAGCTACCTCTTTTGAATGATTCTTTCATTAAGCTGCGATATTTTAAATCTAAACAACTTAGCATGCCCGGTTGTTTAATTTTGAAGTCAAAAAAACGATGGTTTACACTTTTAATTTCTATTGTCACAGTGTAGTCGTCATCTTCACTACTTGATCTACCGAAACCTGTCATTGAATTTATTGTCATAAAGCTTCCTGATTATTGTAATTTCCAACCTTGAACAATTCCACCTTCAAAGTAAACTATATTTAAATTTCCATTTTGATAAAATGACCATTTCTCATTTTGGTTTTGTGGATTTCCTGCAATTTCGACATTGTTTGGTTCTCCCCAAATTCCTGCAACATCTGACTTTTGCATTCCTTCGTGAATTGAAGGTAAGTGAAATAATTCTCTTGCTTTAAAGTTTGATTTTCGTTTTAGTGATGAATTATAATAATTACCAAAACTTACACCTATGCCTAGGGACTTTAGATACTCTATTCGCTCACGCTTGGACAAATTTAAGTAATAAATTTTCGCCTCATTATCAGGGAGAACGTCCTTTACATTATTGTATTTTTCTAAATCATTACCTACAAGATTTTTTTTCATTTGATTGATTGTATTTAAGGTATTTAATTTCAATAATTGCTCTTCTTGTTCTTTTTCTGAGGCTGGAGCACGAGATCGCATATTAGATATTGATTTTCTCGTTCGACCAGAATCTCCTGCGACGACATCAAAATCTTTTCCCGCTTTAAACATTTCGTGATCATTTTGCCTATCCATTTGATCAACATAGCTTCTATCTCCCATAAGCCCGGCACAACTTGATATAAATAATGTTATTAAACATAAAACTATATAATTCATAAAACCTCCGCAATTATACAAAAGTCTCTTCGAGTTATAGTTATTATTCTTTAAGTCCTTTAAATCATATTACTTACTATGGTAAATTTTTCCTAAATTGAAGGAATACTCAAGTACTTAATTTTAAATAAATAAAATATTTAAAGTACCGATAAACTAAATGAGATTATTATGAAAAAATTGCAACAATTAGAGGATTTACTTAATAGCATTATAGAAAAAATATATGTCATATTTTTCAATGCACTCAAAAATACAACTCCAGATAATTTAAAAAAAATAGGAGTAAAAGAAAAATTAAAAGTTGCCAAAAAATCAATTTCCATCAAATTAATCGAAAAAACGAGTAAAATTAAGACTTCTTGTATTAAAAGCAAGAATGAAGCTGTAGTTAAATTTAACTTATCAAAAGAGAAATCAAAAATATATATTACCAAAGCAAAAGAGATTGATCTAAAAAAAACAGATTATAAAAAAATAGTATTATCAATTTTTGGATTTTGTTTAATTATTGTAAATAAATATACGAAATGGTTAATAAAACTTAAACCTATGACAATTGCTTCATTTATGACAGTTAGTACTATTGTAGGAGTAACATCTGTTGGTGTTTATAAAAACAGTAAAAAAATTATTGATCAATCAAGAGATCCTGCAAGTGTTGCGCAAGTAGAAAAAATAAATATTCGTCCTGATTATTATAAAGATAATGAAAAAATATTCCTGGTACGCAACATAACCATTCCGGTATATTTGGAATCAGTATCTTCTGAAAAGAAACATAGTATGCGTAAATTAAAAATTGATATTGTACTTCTATGTTCAAATAAATATATAAAAGCATTTTTTTGGGAAAAACCATTCTATATACATGATAAAATTAATGTCGATCTCGAACCGATATCCATTGATTTTCCACTAAAAGAAGAAGGTAAAAAAATTATTCGTAAAAAAATAAAACAACTTTCAAATGAACTATTGAAAGAACTACACATTAAAGGTTCAATAAAAGAAGTTTACCTAAATGGCCAAGTAGGAGCTTAAGCCACCTGATCTCTTATTAAATTATTGCCTTTTAATAAAATTGACCTAACAGTGTTTGTTGAAATATCTAATTTTTTTGAAACATGTGAAATATTAAATCCTAATGCATTGTAAACATCAGCAACATATTTAGTCTTAAGCTCCTTTAAAGGTATTACGTTGTTTTCTTCAATATCGTATATTGGATTGTGTTCGTTTTGATCAAGCCTTAAATCTAACTCACAATGTTTTATAATATTAGAGTTTGAAAGAATCTTTTTTATTTTCAAATGACCAATAAATTGTCTTAAGTTACCTGGCCAATTTAAATTTTTATAAAAATTAATTAAACTTTTATCAAAAACAACATTTTCATCATATTCAAACTTATTTACAATTTTATCAATCATGATGACATTATTACGAAGAGGTTTAATATTCCATGTAACACCAGAAGATATTCTATAATAAAAGTCTCGTCTAATAATATTGTTTTCAAGTAATTTGTTAAATTTTTGTCCCGAAGCAAAGACAATCCTACAATTTGAAGTTTTCTCTACTTCAGAACCAACAGGTCTAAATTTTTTGTCATCTAAAAATAACAAAAGTTTCAATTGTATGTTTTTATCTATGGAATCTATCTCATCTAAGAACAATGTTCCTTCTCGTGCTGCAACTATCGCACCTTGTTTGTCACAAATTGCACCAGTAAATGCTCCTTTTTTATGTCCAAATAACTCTGACTCAATTAAGGAGCTCGAAAAAGCTGAAAGATTCAGATGAATAAAATGCCCATGTCTATTAGATGATTCATGAATTTGTTTTGCCAAATGTGTCTTGCCAGTCCCGGTTTCACCTTGAATCAGAATAGATAAGTCAGATTTTGAAATATCATCATAGTTTTTAAAATTATATTTTAATTTATCTGTACAACTAACTGGTGGCTTAAAAAATAACTCATTATAACCTAAAAGCACTTTATCAGAACTATGTAGAAGTGCTTTAAAAACATACTTATTATTTATATTTATAGGATTCTCAGACAGAGATTCGATAATAAAATTCTCTTCATCTTTAGTTCTATGAATAGAAATATGAAAATTTTGTGATTTAGTTGTAGGCAAATAAATTACCTGATTATCTATTCTCATTGCCGATTCATTTGACGACTTCAACTCGTAATTTATTCTATTAAGTTTTATTGCTCTCGATCGTCCAAACATCGGTTTTAAGTTACAAATTCCCTTCTCTTTAAATAAATTTTTCATAAATACCTCGGTAACTCTTAAGCAACACTAATGCCAAAAGAATTTGATTAAGTAACTGAAATATAGTACTAAAGTGGTTCAATAATTAAACTAGGTGCAACTTATGAAACCAAATTTCTTAAGAGGTTATGCAAAACCAGAAGGAATTCAAAAATTCCTATCAGAATCAAACTACCCGGCAGTGTGTTTTGTTGGTCGCTCCAATGTAGGAAAATCTTCTCTTATAAATACTTTGTTTGGAAAGAAAACAGCCAGAACCTCAAAAACTCCTGGTCGAACTCAAGAAATAAATACCTATGAATTAATTAATAATGATCAAAAATATATATTATTTGATTTACCTGGTTATGGTTTCGCAAATGTGCCTTTAAGAATAAAAGAAGAGTGGAACTTACTTCTAGGTGCTTTTTTTGAAAGCTTAGATACAAACGTATTATTAATAAATATACAAGATGCTAGACATCCTCTTCAAAAATCAGATCTCGCATTTATAGATATGATTAAAAATATTCCACAACAAAAAATTCTTTGTCTGAACAAAATTGATAAATTAAAAAAACAGAAAGATCGATCTATGTTAGACAAATTATTAAAAGAGAATGTTAATGACACCTATTGGGCAAGTGATATCTTAAAAGTTTCAGCTGAGTCAAAAGTTGGAATAGATAATCTTAAAAATAAAATCTATAACTTTTTACAAACATAATTTGAAACTATCTCTATCGATTAATCATTATTTTTGGGTTGTTTGTTAACATCTACTGGCGCAGAAGAAAATTTTATTTTATTAACTTCATTTTCAATTAGAGATAAATCTTTTTCACATGATTCGATTTGTTTGATTAATTTTAAAACTTTTGGATTATCCCATTCCAAATTACCACTTTTAATTTCCTTTAAGGCTAACATTCCTAATTCTTCAAAGCTGTCATGCAAACATGAATTTGTTTTAGAAGCAGATAACATTTTCTTACCAATTTCAGTTGTCTTTTTTAACTCTTCCTGGCAATTCTTGTAAATATTTTGAAATTTATTTTTCCAATGTGAATCTTCCATCTTTCCCACCTAGTTATAACTTTATCCTATTCAAAAATTACTCGCTTGTATACAGCTACCATTTTGCTACACTGAATATAATGACTGACCAAATAATAAAAATGCAAAAATTTCTTACTCCAGTACTCAAGAATTTAAAAGTTAAATTCCCAAAAAAGAGAAGTAAAGAAATATTCAAAGAATTATATGAGCAATACCCACATGGAACTGACGCTTGGGGTTTAAATTTAAATGCTGCAAAAAATGCCCTACCTTTAGTTTGGCCTCTTTATAAATCATATTTTAATGTTCGGGTATTCGGTAAAGAAAATGTTGAAAATAGTGAGCAATACTTGATTACTTCTAATCACAGTGGACAAATAGCCATCGATGGAATGTTAATAAGTATTTCTATGTTAACGGAATTTGAAAAACCTCGATTAGTTCGAGCAATGGTTGAAAGGTTTTTTACAAAAATTCCCTGGATTGCAAAGTGGTCTAGTGAATGTGGTGCAGTTCTTGGAGATAGACAAAATTGTATTAATTTATTAAAGAGAGGGGAATCCGTTCTCGTTTTTCCTGAAGGCGTTTCAGGTGTTTCTAAATCTACAAGTGAATATTATCAAGTTCAAAGTTTTACTAGAGGTTTCTTTAGAATGGCACTAAGTTCTAATATAAAAATTTTGCCTACAGCTGTTATTGGTGCAGAAGAAATTTTTCCTTGGGTATATCAACTAAAAACTGTTGCAAAGGCATTAAATTTACCTGCTATTCCAATAAGCCCTTGCTATTTACCACTGCCATCACCTGTTGATATTTACTATGGAAAACCATACGAAATACCAAAAAATATTAATTCAGACTCTCCTGATGAAGTAATAGATATACATGTTGAAAAAGTTAGAAATGAAATTAAGGCATTAATTAAAAAAGGTCTTCAGAAACGACGGTTCTACCCATTTAGCAAAAAGTTTAAATTATGAATATTAAAACAATTTTAATAATAGGAATATCTGGAGGACTTGCTCAAAGTACTTGCGAAAAGTTAATCAAAAACGACCCTCAAATAAAAATTGTAGGAATTGATAATAGATTAACAAATACAATATTTCCTAAGCAAATTGAAGTTAGAAAGATGCGATATAGTCGGTCACAATTTGAAAAACTTTTTCGAGAAATAAAATTTGATTGTGTTGTCCATTTAGCAAGAATTTCTCATTCCGAAAATATTTCTCATAACAATTACATGAACAGATTAAACTTCAATTTAATTGGAACTAAAACAATATTAAATTTATGTTTGAAATTTAAAGTTAAAAAATTTGTTTTTTTGAGTACATTTCACGTATATGGTGCTTTATCTGATAACCCAGTTTACTTAACAGAAGAATCGTCTTTAAGGGCGTCTTTAAATTATCCAGAATTGAGAGATGTAGTTGAAATGGATCAAATTGTTTCTAGTTGGATGTGGCAACATCAAAACGAAATTCAAACAATTGTCTTACGACCTTGTAACATTGTTGGCCCAACAATAAATAATACGATTAGTGAATATTTCAAAACTAACTTCGCTCCAATACCAATTGATTTTAATCCTACTTTTCAATTTATTCATCAAGAAGACATGGCTCGTGTTATTATGAATTCAATCAATCATTTCTCTTTAGGAATATTTAATTGTGCTCCTGATGATACAATAACTTTAAATGAAGTCTCATCTTTAAATAATAAATTTAAAACAAGAGTTCCAATTTCAATTATCAAGCAAATTGCAAAATTATTAAATTCTCCTATCTGGAGTTTTCCTCTGTATTTAATAGATTATGTAACCTTCTCATGTATAATTGATTCAAAATTATTAAGATCAAAGCTTCCTGAAAACAGTTTGTTATACACTTCAAGAGAAGCAATTAAGTCAATTTTAAGCTAAATTGACATTATAAAATTACAAATTTACCATTTTCTTATGAATAAAATAAAAATTATTTTTTTAACAATATTAATATCAAGCTGTGGATTTAAGTACAATCCAATAACTAATAATAAAGTTTTAGAAAATTTTAATATTGAGTCACCTGAGGATTTAACCAAATTAACAAAACTAAATTTGCATTCAACTTTTTACTACACTCCCCAACTTGCTAATATACCAAATGGTATCGATATTAGAGACAAGTACGACAAACCTTTAGGGGTAAAGCTCTCAAAAGATGATTGGTGTACTGCCGCTCTTGAAGGAAGTTTTACAGTGAATCATAGTCGTAACTTCTCTTCTGTTTCGACTATTTCGAACCAAACTGCCACGTTTAATTACGCAACAACAACAAATAATTACTATGTTGATTGTAATAGTTATGGGAGTCCTTATATTGGATTTTCTAAATTTAAAAAAGCGATTGGTAAATATGGTGATGGTGTAAAAAACTATAAACTTATTCCATATCGAACTATTGCTGTTGATCCAAAATTTTTACCTATAGGTAAGTTAATCTATATCCCCAAAGCTAGAGGCATAAAATTTAAAAATGATCAAAATAAAACAATTACTCATGATGGATATTTCTTCTCTGCTGATCAAGGTGGAATAATAAAAAACAATCACATTGATATTTTTATTGGTAACCATACTGTATCACCTTTTAAATTCAGAAATAATGAAATACTTGACGCTTATATAATTGAAGAATCAGAGATGAAAGATGTTATTCAAAAACAACATTTATAAATATTAATTTACATTCAAGCCCAACTTTCTTATTATTTGTCTTAGTATTACAATCTTTGGCCTGATGGTGGAATGGTAGACACGTGTGATTCAAAATCACATATCTTCGGGTGTGCGAGTTCAAGTCTCGCTCGGGCCACCATGCTCGCGGCAAAATGCAAAGCATTTTGATTCGCGAAGCTTTACCGGTCATGCTCCTCCAATCACTCACTAACTCGTGATAGCTCTATGATTGAGATTTGCATGTGCCGTCATTTTCTCACGTCCAATAACCTCAAAAAGCTAACAAGCAAACACCGTATTAATAAGACAAGAATAGATTATTTAAAAATTTAAATTTCTACCTTTTTTAGCGTAATGCTGTGCGTTATAGTAAACTATATCAGATAAATGTTAAGAAAAAATGAGCAAAGCTCGGGAGAAAATTATGAAAAACTTATTAACATGCTTGTGTGTTTTATTATCATTTTCAACACTTGGAAATGAACTTCTTGAAAAAAGAGTTTCTAAACTTGAAAATGAAATAAGAACTTTAAAATCATTATATACTTTTGACAATACTGTTACAGATTCATATATGGATTTATTAGAAAATTATAATGTCGAGAATCACTCTGCGAGTAGGGTTCCTCAAAAAAATGATTTAATTGTAATTGATCAATGTTTCACAGCTGTTAAAAATTCAAAATTTTCATTAAAATTGAATAAAATAAAAAGAATTTTTCTTCATCCTGCTGCAAACGGAGTTTCTGTAAATAAAGAAGATAAGTATATTGTGATTTTTACCAATGCTAGCAAACAAAAATGTTATGACGAGATTGTTACAAAGCTATAAAAAAATTAAATATAAACTTTTACTTTTGAAATTATCAATAAAAGGTTTAAACACAAAGGGAAATATTATGAAACAATTATTAATTACATTAACTGTTCTATTATCAATGATTGCTTCAGCAAAAAACTTAAGTGACACAACAGGGATTTCAGTTGTTAATAATTCAAATTTAGAGATAAAAGTATCAGCTATTGATGGTGAACTATTGATGTCAAGTAGTTACGTTTCATTTAAAGATAAAAAATATATCTATTGAAAGAGCTATTCAAGATTGTAAAAAAAATAAGATCAGAAATTATAGAAAAATTAAATCAATCATTTATAGTATTAAAAGCTAAATGTAGTGCAAATCAAGACACAGAAAACGACTACAGAGAAAATATAAAAAAATTAATGCTCGATAAAAATAATTTCAAATTTCAATCAACAGAGTTTAATGAATTGGGAAAATTAAGGCTAAATAATATCTCAAATGAGAGGGATTTTGCAGAACTGTATTTAACAATTCAATATATAAAAAAATAATTAGTAACTAATATGAACGCCCCTCAGGAGACTTTAATGACAAGAAAATATTTTTTAATCACTGGACTTTTTCTAGCTTTCTCGTTTAATGCTTTTTCAATACCTATTACATCTGTCAGTATAAATGACTACAATCAAATTAAAACTCAATTAGACAATCATTTGAATAAAACAAATAGTGGGATTGACTGTAAATTTATTGATATTAATCATGACCTCGAACTTAGAGTAAAAGACTCCATATTTATGATAAGATCTAAGACTCAATTCCGTTGCAAGGGTCAAAAAAACATAAATGAAGGTGAATTTTGTATTATAGAAAAAAATAAAGATAATAAGTGGATTTTACAATATTGTGACTAAGAAAAAACCTAGTCATCAAAATGTTTATTTATTTCTTTGAATTTTTTAAAAATTTTATTTTCTTTAATGTATTTTAGTCTTTTATATAAATCTGGTTGCCACGCTTTTTTGTCATAAAGCATGTTGCAAGCAGCATCACGAAAATTTTGACTATGACCAGGATTATCAAAACAACAGAATTCACTTAACTTTACAATATCAAGAGATTTTTTATCATTGTGAAAATTTTCTGGCCAATGAAACATTTCGTGAAAAACTAAAGCTGATGTATTTTGAATTTTTGTATAATCGGGATTTCTAAGTCCAGGACCTATTTGTAAGTCTTTATATTTTGTCCCCCATTCTTTTCTTTTTTCATTAATATCTTTTTCACTCATGGATAGTGGAAAATTACCGGCAATTGTATTTGTGTGAAATAAAATCGAGGGGTGTGTTGGTAGACCAAAAAAGTCATTAACCCAATCTTTTTTATGTCCTGGTCGAACTGAAGCAACAGCATAAACAGAGTTACTTTGTGGTATTATACACTTAAGTATTTTTTCTTGATTATTTAATAATATAGTTAAAAGTTCATTATATTTTATTTTTATCTCATTGTGAGACCTTGAATTCGAAAAACACTTATTTGCTGTTTTTAAACCATTTAAAAAATCATTGTATATTTTAACATTACCCTTGGTTTGGATTTCGTTAATGTGAAAATATGGAAAAGAATAACAGTTCTCAATTCTTATATTTAATTTGGGGAGTTTTGCTAAATTTGTATCAATATTTTCAAAGTATTCAGCTTTATTAATAATTTTATCGAACTTCTCATTTGCAGAGACATTTATCGTAATTAATAATAAAAAAAGTAGTATATTTTTTAACTTCATCTAATCATCATCCTCAAAAAAATCAAGACATTCTTCTTCACTTTCTTCATAAGAGCATCCTGTTATATCGTAACGTAATTTTATTTCGTCAATTTTAAGATCTTTTTGTTCTATTTTTCTAAACTCATTTTCGTCTCGTATTGCTTGTCCTTCACTATCAGCATACTGCCAAGTACCACATGACATATGTTTGGCGTGACTAAGTTCATGAAATAAATTCTCAACTGCTGTAAACTTCAGTCTCTCGCCATCAAAATCATAGGTATAATGACTTCCGATATCATTAATAGTCCCATCAAACTTTATATATACATCTTCACCTATGCCATTTGTAAGATTTCTAGTAGTAGGTGCTCCTGTTTGACCGGCACTTACACGTGCTGTTTTAGAATGTATTATTTTAACATTGTGTCCACACTTAATAATTTCGTTAAGTGTTTGTTTACCAAAGCTATTTTCTTTTATTTCACTTATCCAGCGCTGTATATTTGCTTTTATTTCGTCTGAAGCTTCTATTGTAATATTAGCTTTTGCTTTTGAAATAATAGAAATAAGTAATAGAGAACTGATTAAGATTTTATTTGAATAAGTATTTTTCATAGTTATTACTAACGTATAGCGGCAATAATAACCATAATTTTCCTGATTTATGAAAAATTTACAATTATCAGACACACTCCAGACAGATGTTAACTTTTGTGATACAAAGCGTTATTAAGAGGTTTTTATGTATAAGTTTATGATTAATTTAAGTTTGGTACTTCTAATCACAATAAGTTTATCTTCGCACGCTATGGGTAGTATCTCAGGGTCTTATAGAGGAATTCTGGGTAATGGTGACTCTTGTTCAATTGATATTGATACCGAGTTAAATACAGCGACAATATCTTATTCAGACAGTGATGAGTTTAAAATGAAAATTAACAAAGAACTGCTTACCACAGAAAAAATTAGCTTTTATAATCAAAAAACTGAACCAATATATTTTGAAGATTCTCTAGATTATACGACAGCCAAGTTAAAGCTGTATATTAGTAGTGATTTAAAACTACAAAAAGCAGAAATGAAAATTTCATTTTTTCCTACATTTTATAAAGATTGTGAAAATATTAGAAAGATTTAAAAGCTATAAACATTTAAATTTCATATTAATAGTATAACCTTTCCCAGCCATTTCTGAAGCAACTGAACCACCAAGCCCCAAAAGTCCTCCAGCATTTCCAGTTACATGATGATTAGTACCGTGACCAGCTCCAAACATTGTACCACCAATCATTTGTGCGGCTTTACCAATATTTTTAGTAGTTCTATAATCAGACTCTTTCATAGACCCTGTATAAGATTTTTGCTCACTGATAAATGCAGCGGATTTTTCATATTGCTCACAAAAATGATTTGCCTGAGAAATTGCATTTTTTGTTCCACTTTCTTTACTCTCTGCTTTTATTTCAACCCAATTGATACCAGATGCTCCTCTTCTTACATCTCTGTGGTGAGCACAAGAAGTAAAAAGAGTGAAGATGAAACTAATTAAAATTAAATTTTTCATTACTTCACACTCAAGTTTTCTTTGATTTTTTCAAAAGTTTTTTCTTCTCTGATGGCATATTTTAAGTTTTTCTTTGTTTGTTCATCTTTTGCGTAAAAAGACTTAATTTGATCAACAGTAAGTCCTGTTCCTTGAGCCATTTCTTCAAGCTTTGCTTCAAATTCACTATCGTTAACTTCAATTTCAAATTTTCTTGCAAGAGTATCAAGTATTACACCAGATTTAACTTGAAATTCCGCTTTTGATTTAACATCTTCATGCCATTTTGCAAAATATTCAGTCATCATCTCTTCTGTAAATCCTTGAGACTGTAAAGATTGTTTAAGTTCATCTCTAACATGTTTTTCTTGTTGAGTTACCATTGTTTTAGGTACATCAAAGCTATTATTTTCTATTAACTTATCAAGAATTTCTTGGTGAAGTTTTTCATCAGCTGCTCTATTTTTTTGTTTTAATAATTGTTCTTTAGTTTTTGTTTTAAAATCTTCCGCTGATTCATAACCTAATTCTTTGGATAGATCATCGTTAATTTCAGGGTAAACTTTTTCTTTAATTTCTAAAAGTTCAACGTTAAATTTAACTTTTGCATTTTTTAAATCTTCAACATGGTAAGTATCAGGAAAAGTAGTATCAATTACTCTTTTCTCACCTTTTTTAAGCCCTAACATTCCTTCTTCAAAACCTGGAATAAATTGATTTGAGCCTATCTCTAATAAAAATTCTGAGCCTTTCATATTTTCAGGCTTCTCGCCATTTTCTTTTTCACCTTCAAAATTGAATACAGCGTGATGGCCATTAATTAGTCCAATATCACCACTAATTTCTTTCATTTCTGATTTTTGCTCAAGTTGTGACAACATTGTTTTTTCTACATCTTCATCTGATGCTTCAACGGTGTCTCTCGTAAATTCCAAAGTTGAGTAGTCAGTAAGTTCAACCTCTGGAAAGATTTCACAAACAGCTTCAAAGCTTACACTTTTTCCTTCCTTGTAATCCATATTTGAAAATTCAGGGTAACCAACTAAGTTTATTTTTTCTGTTGTCACAGCATTAGAAAGTTCTTTTTGTACAAATCTATTTAAAGCATCACTTTCGACTTGTGGGCCAAAAAATTTTTGAACCATAGCTAGAGGAGCTTTACCTTTTCTAAAACCTTTTAAATTCGAAGATTTTTGTTTTTCTTTTAAGGCTGTATTTATTTCTTCAGTTAAATCTAAGTTTTCAAAACTGAAAGATAATTTTTTTGTACAATTGTTTACATTTTCTAATTTATAGCTCATTTTTTCTCCTATTATCGATGCAAAAAATAGCTACCATAAGGTAAAAAGTCAATGATATAAGGGGGATATTACAAAAAATGTATTGATAACACAGCTATAATTTTAATTAATACCAAACTTTTGAAAGATACAAACCATTAGGTTTCGAGACTGCACCAAGTTTTATATTTTTATCGAGCTTTGAAGATAATGCATCGCGTATTTTGTTACTTTTTAGATCTACTTCTGATTGATCAATTATTGTACCTATTAATAATCTAACCATTTGTTTCATGAATCCATTCCCAATAACTTTATATTCATATATTTCTTCTGGTTCATCTAACGGGAAAAAAGATTGTTTTATTTTTCTTACTTCTGAATGATAAATTGTTCGTATCGTCGATTTTACAGGAGTACCAACCGTAAAAAAATTTTTAAAATCATGTTCACCTATAAATAGGTTAGCAATTTGATTTAATTTATCAATGTTAATATTTTCATGTTTATAAACAGTTATATAGTTTTTCAAATACGGATGTGAAATATTCTTAAATTGAAAATAATATTTATATTCCTTTTTTAAAGCATCTCTCACTGGATTAAAATCTTCACTAATTTCAATACATTCTTTCACTAGTATACAATTTGAGGTCAGAGAATTTATTGCTTTTAATAATGAAATAGGTTCAATAATTAAATTAATTCTAATTAAGACATGTTGATTTATTGCATGTACCTTGGCGTCTGTTCTACCAGAAGCTAATGAATAAACATTTGTTGATTTTGAAATTTGAATCAATGCTTTTTCAAGCTCACCTTGAATCGTTTTGGATGTCTGTGTTTGTTTTTGCCAACCGAAGTATTCACTTCCGTCATAAGCTATAATTAATTTATAAAAATTCAAAGGAGAATCCTATCCCCAAAGAAGTTCCTTGAATAGTTAGAGGATCTAAAAAGTTGCTGTAATGCTGATACCTTCCGTCAATATTCATAAAAAAATTTGATGCTGACATTGAAGTATATAAATTTTTGAAAGTACTATTCATAAAATTACCTAAGCTTAATGACAGTCTCGCTCCTGCAAAATAACCATAGCCTACTTGTCTTCGAGACTGATAAGCATCACCTACTGATTCCCCCTGATCCATATCGGAACGTGTTTGCCAAACTCCTACAATACTTGGCCCACCATAAATACTCACTTTCGAAACTTTCATTATTGGTACTTCTAGCTTTAATAAAAAATCTAAAGGTATTATCCAGAATTTAATATCAGTATTGCTTATATCTCCACCTTGAAAAATACCGTTTGCATGAGAAAAAGAAAAACCAAAATCAAATCCATAAAACATTGAAACGTATTTTCTAAAAATAGTCTTTTCCAAACTAAAAATTAAATAACCTGATCTTGCTGTGCCTTTAAACGTTCGATTAAAAATATTTCCAGAATCAGATATTGAGTAATTGTCAGTAAAATATGTAAAGGTAAATGAAGAGTCACCTTTATTATAATACTTATTAAATAATTCTTTTTGATCTAACTTAAGAGTTGAGTCATCGGATGATAATGAGTCATTCATCAAGTTTTGAGAAAAACTTCTGTATGTCGATTCCTTTCCATTTAATATTTTAGTATTTACAGAATTTGGCATAAATACAGATTCATTATTTTCCGATAAACTCTTATCTAAAGTTGAATCTTGATAGTTTGGAATACTTGAGGACTTGTTAACTTTAGTTTTGAACTTTATTTCAGGAGCTGTGCCTGGTAAATATTGTTCAGACAAGGCAAAAACATTTTGCATGAAAATAAATAAAAAAAATACTAGCTTACTTTTCTTCACTTAGGAAAATATCTCCAAATTTATTTTTATTTTTAAAATAGTAAATAATAGAAAATAAAACATATAAGTTTATTAATGTAATTACTAGAATTTTAAAATAAACAAAGGTTAAACCAATTATAATAATCAATGACAAAAGCATTAACTTTTTCTTTTTGTGAATAAATTCTGAATTTTTAAAACTATTAAATGGAATATTTGAAATCATTAAAAATGAATACGTAAGTGCGTATAGTGCGACTAAGTAAACATAATTATCAAATAAATGATATTTTTCATTAAATAAAACATAGCCAACAATTGCGACTGCGCCACTTGGAATAGGTAAACCTTGAAAAAAAGCCGAGTCCACTTTTTCTATATTTGCATTGAATCTTGCTAATCTAAGTGCTCCCGCTAAGAGATATAAAAAACTGATAAAAATACCAAGGCGCCCTAGCTGATTAAAATTATAAAAGTATAAAAGTAAAGATGGTGCAACTCCAAAAGAAATTAAATCACTTAGCGAATCAAACTGTTCCCCAAAGCTAGACTGTGTATTTGTTAATCTAGCAACTCTTCCATCAACAGAATCAAAAAGAGCACCTAGCACCAGAATTAAACATGCATAGGTAAATTGGTGTTGATATGAATACATTATACTTAAATAACCACACCCCATATTTAGAGCAGTAAATGTATTTGGTAAAAAATAATAATATTTTTTTTGCATTATTTAACTTTTGCTAAGACGGTAATAGATCGTTCTATTTTGTCGTTTTCCTTTATACAAATATTATAGTTGTTTGGGATGTTAATTTCAATAGTACCACCAAAAGGAAGGTAACCAAATATGGCTTTAGAGAATACTTTATCACCTATAGACAACATAAAACGTGGTTTCCAGATTCGAGACACAACACAAAGCGTTAATAATTTATCCTTGAACTCTAGCTTCTTAGTATCTTTATATTGAATTGTTTCAATTCTTGAATTTCTAGGAGCACTTAATGACCAAGAATGACTTATAGAAAATATAGGAGTATTTATTAAGATTTTATTAAATTCTCCTTCTTTTGAAATTTTTGATATTTCTCCATAAGCTGGTGAATAGATAAAGTTATCTATGTAACTATCATTTTTAATAAAGTAATTTGCTTCACGTTTGCCAATTCTAAATAAAAATAAAATAAAACAATATATAAATACTAGTGGTAAGAAAAATTTATAAAAATTTAAATTAAAAAGAATAAACAACACAATGAAACAATTAATATGAAATTTAAAAGGTAAAAAAGTAAAATTATTCATTTTGATTACCTTTAAACTCTTCTTCGATTTTTCTGTAATACAAAATTGGTAAATTAATATTTTTCTGCTTCAGATGTTCAAAAACTATATCTGATTTTTCTTGTATAAGTTCAGATACGTCTACACCTTTATTTAGTAATTTAATGTCATTTGTATAAAAATTATTTTCAGGAACTGACTTGAGTAACTTTATTTTGGTTGATTCATTATCCCAAGAATATGAGAAATACTCATTTTTAAAAGCATTACTATAAAAATAACCTGATGAAATTCCTGCAAAATAAGGTACCTGATGTAAATAAAGAGGAATAACAGAAATATTATTTAATTCTAATATATCAGCCAAGCCTTTAGCCATTCTGAGGCCTGTGTATGATCCAGGACCTAATACGACATAAAAATTTTCGATATTTTCAAAATCAATATCAAATTCTTTTAAGATATTATATATGCTAGCTTGAAGAATACTTGCTGTTTTCAATTCATCTGAATCGGAAAATTTTAGAAATTTTAATTTTGAATTAAGTAATCCAATTTTTAATGTTACTGTCGAGTCAATATATATTGAAAACATTAATTAAATAATCGAGTGAAGTCATTTATCAAAGACCAACCCATTAACATTAATAACAAAGAAAGACCAAATTGTTGAGCGATCTCCATTTTTCTTCTTGATAAAGGATTTCTGTTAAAGAGCTCTACAATTAAAAACATTATATGTCCGCCATCTAAAACAGGTACTGGAAATAAATTGATGACCCCTAAATTAATAGAAATTAATCCCATTAATTGAAGGAAATAACTAAACGAAGTCTTGAATGATGCTGCAGCTACTTTACCAATAGATAAAGGACCTCCTATTGATTTGGCTGAAATTTTTGCTGTAATAAGTTTTATAAAAAAATCAAAAGTCATATATATTGAATCTTTTGTTTTTAGAGCGGCTAACTTTATCGAAACAGGAATTGATTTTGGCTTTGTGTTTACTAACTTCGGTTCTATAAACTCTGCATTACTATAAACTCCAATAAGTTTAACAGGCTTATTTTTTACATCTTTAGTTTCATTTTTACTAATTTTAGGAGTTACAGACAATTGTTTTAACACACCATTTGTGAATATTTTAATTTTTGTACTGGGTCCTTTTGTATTTTGTAGAGTTCGTTTTAATTGTTCAAAATTGTTAACTTGAACATTATTAAGACTAATGATTACATCTCCAGCTTTTATTCCTGCTTTTTCGGCAGCAGATCCCATTGATATACTTTTAACTTGTAAATCAAGGCCAAAATAATTATTTTTTCTTAACACATCTAAATAATTTTCATTATTTTTTTTACTTAATTCAATTGAAGAATCTACACTTTTTAAATCTTTTGAAACTTTATTTAAGTATATTTTTGGTAAATTTATATTATAAATTTCTTCAAGAGAAATTTTCCAATCTATTTTATTTTTTTCTGCAGAAACAACAAATTTTTCACCTTTTAAATTTACAACTATTGGTTTTCTTAAAATAGGAGGTGTCTTCATAAACAATTTAAGAAAATCTATTGATTTTGAATTAAATGTTACCTTAACTTCTTCATTAATTCTGTGAACTAATGAGGAATATATTTTATCATCTGTTAAAATATCACCCGGGTTATCAATACTTCTATTATTTACTTTTAGTAATATATCAGAAGACCTGAAACCATAATTAAACAACGTACTATTTTTTTCAACGACACCCAATTTTAACTCAGGTATTTTTTGGCCAAATAAATTTAAAACAAAAAATAAAACAAATGCCATAATAAAGTTTGCAAGAGGGCCTCCAAAAACTATCCAAAATCTTGCCAATTTGCTTTTGTGATTAAAACTATAACCTTGCTCTTCTTTAGAAATTTCATCTTTTTTAAATGGGTCATCACCAAACATTTTAACATAACCACCAAGAGGAATTAATGATAAGGCATACTCTGTATCACCAATTTTTTTTCTAATTAACTTTGGACCGAAACCAATTGAAAAAACTTCAACACGAACACCAAAAAAGCGAGCAAATAAGAAATGTCCTAGCTCATGAATAAAAATTAAAGGGCCTAGAAACAAAATAAAAATTAGTATATTTTCAATCATAATTATTTTCCAATAAAAGTTAAGAATCCAACAAAGAATGGACTTACAAATAATAAACTATCAATTCTATCATATACCCCACCATGTCCTGGAATCAATGCGGAACTATCTTTTACTTCAAACTCACGTTTAACTTTTGACTGAACAAGGTCTCCGAGGTGAGATAATAGAGAGAGAAGAGCAAAGCTTGTGAAATAGTCAAAACGAAACTCATTAAAAAACAAGTAATAAACTAAAGTACTCAGAAATGCTGAAGTAAACACACCACCAATAAGTCCTTCAATTGTCTTTTTGGGACTAATTGTTTGCCATAATTTATGTTTTCCAAATAATTTTCCAAAAAACCATGCACCCGTATCTGTCGCAAAAGTTAATACTAATAATAGTACTAAATATTTTACCCAATAAATTTTGTCCGTTATAAAAATCAACATTGAAAATGAGGGAAATAAAAATAAAACAATAGGCAGTTTTCCAGATGATAATAATTTTTTTATGAAATGATTTTCAATTTTAGTTAGAAATAAATATGATAATAAAAATCCATGTAATAAAACAGCTATCACGAAAAATTGGAAAAACTTTATTTTAATATCCTCAAAAAATAAAAGCGAAAAACTTAACAATAGAAAAGCTGTAATATTTAATTGATACGTTTTACCTGTACGTGATTTTTTTAAAAAATTTACAATAATTTCATCACAAGTAAGTAATCCTGTAATAATTATAAATATTTTAGTTGGGAAGCTTCCATTGTAAACAAATAATACTACGATTAAAATTAAGACAATTGCAGATATTATTCTTTGTTGAGTGTTATTTAAGGCCATTGTGAATGCTCTCTTTATTAAATATTAGTTTTATTCTTTGAAAGAGTTACTATATTTTAATGAAAGCTTTTCGCTTTCTGTTAATGAAGATTGTGTATTTACTGAACCAAAACGACGTTCTCGATGAGAGATGATATAAACTATTTTTCTAAATTGATCTTTTGTAAAATTTGGCCATTTAACTTCTGTAAAGTAAAGTTCAGCATATGCTATTTGCCATAACAGAAAATTTGAGATTCGCTGATCTCCTCCTGTCCTTATTAATAAGTCGACTTCAGGTAGATCAGTTGTATCGAGATATTTACTAAATATCTTTTCATCAATTTTTTTACCAGGATTTTCTGAAATAAACTTATTAAAAGATCTTATTAATTCAGATCTTCCACCATAACCAAAAGCAAAAGTTAATTTTAAGCCTGAGTTATTTGAAGTTTCTTCTTTTAAATTTTGTATTAAGTCTTGTGTTGATTCTGGGAGCTTTGATATATCGCCAATAATATTAAACTTTATATTATTTTTAATAATTTTAGTTCTTTCTCTTTTTAAGAACTTTTTCAATAGTAAAAATAAACTACTTACTTCTTTAAAAGGCCGTGACCAATTCTCAGTAGAGAAAGCGTACATTGTTAATGCTTGAATACCTAAATCATCAGCTTCTTCCACAATCTTGGAAACTACACTAGCTCCTCTAACGTGCCCCCATATTCTGGAATGAGATCTTTCTTTAGCCCATCGGCCATTTCCATCCATTATAACTGCAATGTGTTTTGGTAATTCTTTTATAGTCATTTAACTAGAGAGTTAGTAATTCTTTTTCTTTAGAAATAGTGAGCACATCAACCTCTTTTGTATAAGTATCTGTAACTTTTTGTATGTCATCCTGGTAATTTTTTGATAAATCTTCAGGAATACTTTTATCTTTCTCGCCTTTTTTAATTACTTCATTACAGTCTCTTCTAGTATTTCTGATAGCGACTCTTGCCTCTTCTGCTAATTTTTTAATATCTTTAACTTGCTCTTTCCTTCTTTCTTCTGTCAAAGCAGGAAATGGTATTCGAATAAGGTTTCCATCATTTGATGGATTGAGTCCGAGATTAGCACCAAGAATAGCTTTTTCAATGGCAGCAATAAGCGTCTTATCAAAAGGTTGTATCTGTAATAATCTAGCCTCAGGTGTGCTTATTTGACCTACCTGGCTTATTGCTGTTGCTGTTCCATAGTAGTCAACTTTTACATTGTCTAAAACATTTGCAGAAGCTCGTCCTGTTCTTATTTTTGTAAATTGATTTTTTAAATTTACAATTGCTTTTTCCATTGATTCATTACATTTAATTTTTAATTCTTCTATCATTTTCTATCCCTTAATAATTTATTAATTAACAATTGTTCCTATTGAATCACCAATTACAACTTTTTGCATATTACCTTTTTCAAACAAATTAAAAACGATTATGTTTATATTATTTTCCATACAAAGTGTTACAGCCGTTGCGTCCATTACTTTTATATTTTTATTGATGACATCCAAATATTTTAACTGGTCAAATTTTACAGCGTCTTTATTTGTTACCGGATCTTTATTATAAATCCCGTCAACTTTTGTTGCTTTTAATATAACTTCAGCATCAATTTCATTTGCTCTTAAAGCAGCAGCAGTATCTGTTGTGAAATAAGGGTTTCCTGTACCTGCGGCAAAAATAACAACTCTTTGTTTTTCTAAATGTCGTACTGCTCTTCTTCGTATATAAGGTTCAGCTACTTTATCCATTTCAATGGCACTTAATACTCTGGTAAAAACACCTTTTCTTTCTAAACTATCTTGAAGAGCAAGCGAATTTATAACGGTTGCAAGCATTCCCATATGATCTGATGAAGTTCTATCTATTCCAACAGTTGCACCAGCAACACCCCTATGAATATTTCCACCACCGATAACTAAAGCAATTTCAACACCCATTTTATAAAGTTCTTTGATTTCATTACTTAAATTATAAAGAACTTCTTTATTAATACCATAACCATCGTTTCCTGCGAGTGCTTCACCCGAAAGTTTAAGAAGGATTCTTTTGTATTTCATTTTTGCCTTTTATATTACAAAAAAAAGGGAGCATATAGCTCCCAATAATTATTTATTTTTGTCCCGACATTTTAGCAACTTCATCAGCTAGATTATCTTCTTTTTTCTCAATTCCATCACCAAGCTTTAACATTTTGAAATCAGAAATTTTTATTTCTCCACCAAGTTCTTTCGACTTATTTACTAGCAGTTTTGAAATACTAAAATCTGGATCTTTTACAAATTTTTGTTCCAGGAAGCAAACATCAGATGCTAATTTATTAAGTTTCCCTTTTATAATATTATCTATAATTTTTTCAGGTTTACCTTGTTCAATTAGCTGTGCTTTATAAATAGTGGCTTCTTTTTGTTTAAAATCTTCATCAATTTCATCTGCAGACAAAAACGTAGGAGCAGCGGCTGCTACGTGCATTGCTAAGTCTTTTGATAATTCACTAAAAGCGTCACTAGAGGTGTCGATACTTGTTTCTAAATTAACAATAACTCCAATTTTTCCACCGTGATTATAAGTACCAAAAGCACCTTTTGAAGTTTCCAAATGAAGTCTTCTAAGATCAATTTTTTCTCCACATTTTAAAGTCATTTCATTAACAGCTTCTGACCGATCTTTTTTTAAAGAATCAAGATCATTGATGTTATTTTTTAAAACGTGTGAAGCAATGCTTAATGCAAAGTTTTGAAATTCATCACCTTTAGAAACAAAGTCTGTCTCACAATTTACTTCAAGAAGCACTGCTTTGTTACCTTCTGTTACGGTAACAACAGTACCTTCAGCAGCTACTCTATTTTGTTTTTTTTCTGCTGCAGCTAAACCTTTAGTTCTTAAAAAAGCTATCGCTTCTTCCATGTTCCCACTAGTTTCGGTTAATGCTTTTTTACAATCCATCATTCCTGCACCAGTTTTTTCTCTTAATTCTTTTACATCTTTTGCTGATATTGCCATTTCTATATTCCTTAATAATTAATCAGTGTTAATCTTCTACTTCTTCTATTAAATCAATATCCTTTTCAAATTTTGAAATTATTTCTTTTTCTAGAGAAATATCTTTTTCTGGTTCACTTGAATTAATAGTTCTTCTTCGTTTTCCACCATCAGCAATAGCGTCAGCAAAATAATTTGTGAATAGTGTAACTGATTTTATTGCATCATCATTACCAGGAACAACATAATCAATTCCTGTTGGATCACAATTTGTATCAGTGATAGCTACTACTGGAATACCTAAAACATTTGCTTCATTTACAGCAATTCTTTCATTATTAGGATCTATGACAACTAATGCACCTGGCATTTTTCTCATATTTTTAATTCCACCTAAGTTTTTTTCTAACTTAGTTACATCTTTTTCAATTTTTATTCTTTCTTTTTTAGTAAGTAAATTAAAGTCACCATTCTCTTTCATTTTGTCGACTTTCTTTAACTTATCAATAGATAAAGTTATTGTTTTAAAATTTGTAAGCATACCACCTAACCATCTATTAGTTACATGATGACTGTTACAAGACTCAGCAACAGAAGATATTACTTCAGCAGATTGTCTTTTTGTTCCAACGAAAAGTATTGGTCTTCCTTCACTTGAAACTTTTTTTAAGTAATCAGCAGCTTTTTTTGCCAAAGGAATTGTTTTTGCTAAATCAAGAACATAGATTCCATTTCTTTCACCAAAAACATATGGCTTCATTTTTGGATTCCATTTGTTTGTTTGGTGACCATAATGAGCACCTGCTTCCAGTAGTTCGGTTAATAATAAATCTTTTGCCATCTTTTTCTCCTTGTGTTGATGGTTACTCATATCGTTTCAAGCTGCTTTTGCAGACCACCAACGAAACGATTGAATTTCCTTTAAATAGGTGCAATTTAAATAACATAGAGTTACTTCTAGGGCAAGATAATTTAGGGTGGTGACGCTGCAAGTTAGTTTAAAATAAAACTTATTAAACTACTCTGATAATACTAAAACTTTTCTTCTTTTAGATCCTTCAGCCGGACCTACTATTCCTTTCTCTTCCATTTCTTCAATTAAATTTGCTGCTCTATTGTATCCAATTCTAAGTCTTCTTTGTAACATTGATGCACTAGCTGTTTTTTGTTCCATTACTACTTTGATTGCTTCTTTAAATAAATCATCTTTTGAAGCATCGCTTCCTGAGATATTTAAAGGACCTGATTCTGTACTTATTGTTACTGAAGACTCTTCTCCTTGATTTTCAAGAAAACTCATAGCTTCACTATTAAACGTCGTACCAATAGCCTCTAAATTTTTTGCTAATACTTCTATTTCTTCTTCACCAATATAAGAAGAATGAATTCTTCCTGTTGTTGTTCCATGTTTAAAAATCATATCCCCCTTACCAAGCAACTTTTCAGCACCTTTTGAATCTAGAATCGTTCTTGAGTCGGTGCTTGAAGATACTTTAAAAGAAACTCTTATTGGAAAATTCGCTTTAATTAATCCAGTTACAACATCAACAGAAGGCCTCTGTGTTGCCAACACTAAATGAATACCTGCGGCCCTTGCTTTCGCTGCCAATCGACAAATATTTGTTTCTATCTCTTTTCCTGATTTAGTTAAAATTAAATCAGCAAACTCATCAACAATTATTACAATATAAGGTAGTTCAAAACTATTATCATCAGCTTCATCGTAATGATGTTTAGCTACAGCCATTAAATCTGGCCCAGCTTTTTTTATCTTACTATTAAATCCTTCAATATTTCTGACACCCATGTCTTTTAATAAGGTGTACCTTCGTTCCATTTCTTCCACAGCCCAAAGAAGTGAAATTGAAGCGTCTCTAGCTTTTGTTACAACAGGTAATAAAAGGTGTGGTAATTTTGCATATAGAGCAAGTTCAAGTTGCTTAGGATCAATCAATATTAACTTCATTTTATCAGGTGACTTTTTAACAAGTAAAGAAACTAATATAGTATTAATAAAAACAGATTTCCCTGAACCAGTTGACCCTGCAACAAGCATATGAGGCATAGCTGCGAGGTCTTTTAAAAACGGCTGACCAAAAGCATCTTTCCCCATAATGATTGGCAAGTGAGAATGATTATTTTTAAAGTCATTTGTACTTAGAAGTTCATCAAGATAAATAATTTCTCTCGGATTTCTAGGAACTTCAATTCCAACAGTAGTTCGACCAATCATTGGATAAACAATTCTAATTGGTGCTCCAAATAGTGCCATACTTAAGTCTTTTTCAGAATTAATAACTTTAGAAATTCTTACTCCAGTTCCAAGTTCTAATTCATAAGTATCAACTACGGGACCTTTTAAAATATTAACAATTGTTCCTTCAATTTTAAATTCATTGAGCTTATTTTCAATTCTAGAAACAATATCATTAAAATAAATATCATCAGGATGTTTAACATTGAGTTTATTTTCAGGAACAGGAATGTTGTTTACTACTTCAAAATAATTTTTATTTTGTATTTTTGACTTAGGTGAATCTGTATTTTGCTTAACTTCCTTCGTAATATTTTTTTCTTTTTCAAGATTTAGAAATGGATTAATTTTAGAAAGAGTAGAACTTTTTACTACTGGTAAAACCTCGGTAACGATGTTGTTACTGACGAATGGAGATTCATGGATACTTTTACCATTTTGAAGTTGTTTCGAGATTGGCAGTTTTAAATTTTCAATTTTGTTTAAAAGTTGATTTTTATTGTTTTGAACAAAATTACCTATGTGAAAGTTAGATAATGATCTAAATAATATAGATAAAATATTTTTCATTCTATGAAGTAAAATGAGATTTAGTTTAAAAAAATCAGTTCTATAGGTTGTTACAAGAAATAACAAAGTAAATATTATTAAATAAGCTATTTGGCTTGGATAGGTAAAATTAGTTTTAATTATTTCAGTTAGCCCCTCTCCTAGAAATGATGGAGAAAATATATAAAAAAGTAAAACATTTTGTATAAGCAAAAAGAAAAAGTTTAGAGGGTCGAAGGAGAGATTCCTATGATTAAACATTAATGAATAAAATAAAGCGAAAACAATAAATGTAAAAAATACCCAAGGTCCAATAAAATAACCAATATAAGCAATTGCACTCGACGAATAGAAAGTAAATAAATTAAATGTAGATTGCCTTGAAGAAATACTCAGAAGATTGTCCGGTAAAGAACTTCCATAATAGAAAAAAATAAATGATAAGATTGTTAAAATAAAAAGCACATAAAGTTCTATTTTTAATAATTTTTTAATCATACTAATATTTTAATCATGCTTGCGTTAAATTACAACGTAATTTAATGCAAAGCTTTACCGGTTACGCAAAGCTCAATCTATGATTGAGTTATGCGTATACCGGAGCCATTATTTTTAAAAAACATTAGCTATAGGCTAATACTCGCTTGCTCGCATTAGATCTATGATTGAGTTATGCGTATACCGGAGCCATTATTTTTAAAAAACATTAGCTATAGGCTAATACTCGCTTGCTCGCATTAGATCTATGATTGAGTTATGCGTATACCGGAGCCATTATTTTTAA
>Ga0316204_10001128_pt1 | contig 78242 bp, 59 predicted proteins | sample 6monrhotite_MG_2_FD_205661 | JGI IMG/M metagenome (GOLD analysis project Ga0316204, IMG submission 205661) | Microbial mat bacterial communities from mineral coupon in-situ incubated in ocean water Damariscotta River, Maine, United States -... | ecosystem: Environmental > Aquatic > Marine >... | reverse complement strand
ATGTAGTTGCTGAAACTACAGTTTGTGAAGGTGATGAGTACACTTGGGATTTCAATAATGAAACCTATACTGCTGCTGATAGCCCTGTGGTTCTTGATGTTACCGATGACAATGGTTGCCCTTATACAGCTACCTTGACTATCAATGAGTATCCTGTGACTCCGGATGTAGTTGCTGAAACTACAGTTTGTGAAGGTGATGAGTACACTTGGGATTTCAATGGCTTAACATACACAGCTGCTGATAGCCCTGTGGTTCTTGATGTTACCGATGACAATGGTTGCCCTTATACGGCTACCTTGACTATCAATGAGTATCCTGTGACTCCGGATGAGACTATAGAAGAAACCGTTTGTGAAGGTGAAGTATTTACCTATGAAGGTAATGAGTACAATGCTGGATCTTATGAGTTCCCTCAAACTGATGATAACGGTTGTCCTTACCTAATCACTCTTATTGTAAATGAATTTGACGCAACTATGGTTAGCGCAGGTGATGACGTTACAATTTGTATAGGTGACGAAATCATGTTGACGGCTAGCGGAGATGGAACATTTGAATGGTCTACTGGTGAAACTGGACCTTCTATAATGGTATCTCCATCTATTGATACCACCTATACTGTTACGGCTACATCTGAAGAAGGATGTGCAGCAGAAGACACAGTAGAAGTATTTGTAGATGAAAAAGTTACTGTCGGTGATTATGTATTTGAAGATGCCAATTTTAATGGTATGCAAGATGAAATGGATACTGGAGTAAATGGTATAACAGTTATGCTTTATTCTTGTTCCGATCAAGGAAATACTAATGGTATGTTTATTGACAGCATAGTCACTACAAACAATCCAATTACTGGAGAACCTGGGTATTATTCTTTTGAAGTTTGTCCTAATAGTGGACCGTACTACTTAACCTTTAGTGATATACCTAAAGACTATGAGTTTACCGGTGCTAATGTTGGTGACGATACACTTGACTCTGATGCTAATTCTGGAGGTGTTACTGACTGTTTTGAAATTGGTGACATGGATGATACAACTAGAGATGCTGGTATTGTTAACCCAAGTTGTAGAATAACTATTGGTAACAAAATTTTACCAAAATATCCTGCAAATACTTGGATTGAACAAAATAGTGATACTGCTTGTATAGGTGATAGTTTCTTGCTATGGACTGCAAAAGACCCAAGTAACTTTGGTAACTCTTCTACTTACAATGGTGAGGATTTTGTAGGCTACACGTTTACATATACAACACCAACTGGTGATATAACTACATACTCAGATTCATCTCAAAGTAGTTATAGATTTGAAGTGTTAGGTCTTGATGAAGAAGATTTTGGTATCTATACCATTACTTATTCTGGCCCTGATGGCTGTGCAGGTATAATGGAGTTTGAATTAACTCTAGGTGATGAGTGTCTTGAAGATGGAACTAGACCATCAGATTTTGCTCCAATCAATCCTATTGCATCAATTTTCCCTGTTCCTGCAACTTCAGGTAGTACTTTGACAATTGTTATTAATACCGAGAATGGTAGAATTAATACTAATTCTGATCTTAATAGTGTTAATCTAAGTGCGATGCTTCCTGCTAATAAAGAAAATATTGGAATTTCTTTATTTGACAAAAATGGTAGAATGGTAAATCCGGTTAGGACTTACGATATTACTAAAGGAAGTGATGTTGTTGAATATCCATTAGAATATCTTTCAAGTGGAACATATATCCTTAGGGTAGATGGCAAGGATTGGTCAGATAGCAAACAAGTAATCATTAAGTAGAAGGATTGATTACTGGTATATAATTCAGAAGCCCCGTCATTAAATGGCGGGGCTTTTTTATTACTAATTCTCAATTAAGAATCATTTTTTTCAATTACGTTTTCAGCCTTTCTCTCTTTAACTAAAGAAGTGTTTACTGCTCAATATCTCTAGCTTCAAAACCCTCTAATTGATTTTCTATAAACTGTAGAGTTACTTCTATTGGGTTGCAGCAAACCTCACAATCTTCAACATAAGTTTGATTTGAAATGGAACTATCAAGAAGCATTGAGATTTCTTCCCAACAATAAGGGCATTGAAAAAAATGTTCAAACATTCTTTACAATTCAGTATTTAACAACTGACCTGTTAATTGCAGTAGTTGTAATTCAGCAAGTTTAGCGTTATACTTTGCTAAATTTTTACTGGTCTTTGCATTTAATAAATTTAACTGAGCCTGTCTAAGTTCCACAGAAGTAATCTGTCCTAATTTATATTGTTCATTGGAACGATTATAGTTGTTTGTTGCTGTATTTACATTTTGTTCTTGTAAGTAAAAAACTTCTAAACGATTTTCAAAATCGCCTTTTGAATTGGCAATATCGCGTTTCACCTCTTGTGCTATTTGTTCTTTCAAAGTGTCTTGAGAGTCCAATAATATTTTTGCATTCTTTACTTGAGTGATTCCTGTACCACCATCAAATAGATTCCAAGTAAGATTAGCTCCCAAGGCAAAATTTCTAGTATTATTCACATTTACCCCTGGAAAGAAAGCCCCTGGTGCATTCTGATTAAGATTCCACCCATAAGACCCAGTTAAACCGACAGTGGGCAGAAAAACAGATTTTCCAGCTTTAAGACTATAATCATTAATCATCACATTTTTTTCAGCCTGAAGCATTCTAACATTATTACGTTCTCCTTCGGTCAAATAATTCTCCATGGTCAATGGATCAGTAAATACTATCGTCGTGTCTACCTTAAAGTCTTGAATCAATTCTTGGTTGAGCAATACGTTCAAATCACGCTGTGTATTCCTTAACGTCTGTCTTTCATTCATCAAATTGATACTATCGTTGACCAAATCAACTTCGGCATTCAGCACATCTAACTTATTATTTTGACCATATTCAAAACTATACTCCGCTCGCTGCAATCTATTTTCTGTATTTGAAAAAGTTTCTTGCAAAACCCCAATATTCTCAGAGAGTCTTGCAACTTCAAAATAAACGGTGAACAATTGTAACATAGTGGTCTCGATAGTTTCACGAGCTTGGAGTTCGGATAAATTGTACTCTTCTTTTAATCGTTTATAATCATATAACCTCCCCATACCATCAAAGAGCACATAATTAGCTGTTAAGCCTGCATTATAGCGTTGTGCTTCTGCTTTGTACAGGTCAGTCTCTGGTCTTGGAACTTGATTGCCATCACCATCAGTAATAGTCTGACCCGGAAATTCAAAGGTTGAGTCATCTCGTTGATAATTAGCCCCTGCACTACCTGTAATGGTAGGTAAAAAACCAGAGTTCAAAATGTTTTTGTTGTTTTCAGCAACTTCTACATTGTTTTTGGCAATGATAATTCCAAAGTTATTCTCCAAAGCAAGCTGTACAGCTTCCTCTTTAGATAATACTTGAGTTTGAGCATTTACTATTTGTACTAAAGCAACAAAGACTGTCGCTATTGAGAAGGTTTTTATTCGCATTATAAAATTTCTTCTAATTCTTTTTGATTTTTATCATCGATGGAAGTATCCAGATTAAGACCATTTTGGTGCGGCCCACCACTTGCCATATGACTTTCTTCATGTTGCTCTTTAATGGCCCTTTCCACTTCTTCTTTGCTTATCTTATTTCCAGTGCCCAACCATTTAGCACCCACTTTCACATTATTACTAAAAGAAAGAAATATAGGAAGCATTATGAGTGTTAAGACTGTAGCAAAACCTATTCCGTATGCTATAGATATTGCCATTGGCTTTAAGAACTGAGCTTGGCGACTCTTTTCAAGCAACAATGGTGCAAGACCTGCAATAGTGGTAATACTAGTCAAGAAAATAGCTCTAAATCTGGAACGACCCGCTTGAAAAAGTGCTTCATCAAATTTCATACCTTCTCTGAGGTTACCATTGAATTTTCCAATTAGTACCAATCCATCATTTACCATTATCCCTATAAGAGCAATAATACCCAACATAGATAGAATATTTATTGGGAAACCATGAATCCAATGCCCCCAGGCTACCGCGGTCAAACTAAATGGAACAAGCAACAATAATAATAAGGGTTGACTGAAACTTCTGAACGTAAATGCTATGGTAAGATAAATTAAAAAGAAAACTGCCAATCCAACAAAGTTTAGAGAATCTGTCAATTTATTACGTTCCCTATTCTGACCTTCATAAGAAGCTGTTACTGAAGGGTATTTTGACTGAATATCAGACATCACCTCATCTTTTATCCAAGCTAAAATATCAGGTGCGCTCGTCGTTTCAGCATCCTTTAAATCAGAAGTTATTCTAATTTCTCGTTGTCCTTCTAAATGATTGATGGCAACATCACCCCTAACAATACTATAGTTTGCAATTTCTTTTAAAGGAATTCTTGCACCTGTTGGAGTAGCAATTCGCATTTCATCTAAATCGGTTATTGAAGAACGATTTTCACGGTCATAACGAACCCAAACACGTATTTCATCTTGCCCACGTTGAAAACGTTGCGCCTGTGTGCCAAAGAAACCTGCCCTAACTTGATCCATCACGGTACGTAAATCCAATCCTAATAAATAGGCATTCTCTTTTAGCTCTAATTGAATCTCCTTAATTCCGGCTGGGTCATTATCTGCAACATCCTTCAATAAATCATTACTGACCATAGCTGCTTTAAGCTCCGCTTTCGCTGCTTTAAGCTCTTGAATATTATTGCCAAGTAGAGAAACGGAAACTGGGTCTCCACCAAAGTTACCTCCAGAGCCATATATTAAGCTCTCTGTACCGATTACTGGCCCAACCAATTCACGCAAACGGTTTGTAACCATGTCTGAACGAATAGCATCTGGTCGTTCTTCACCTGGTAATAGATTAATAACCAAGGTTGCAGATGATGAACCAGGTCCAAGATTTTTTATCATGTTCTCGAATAAAATCTTATCAGTGCCCTTTAAGTATTGTTCAGTCAACTCTTCATTAACAATTATCGCTTTTTCTTCAATTAGGCTGATTATGGAATCTGTAACTTTTTCATTGGTCCCATTTGGCATTAATAATTCAACTGCAATCCGATCACTGGCAATTCTAGGAAAAAATGCCGTTCTTATTATACCACCACCAACGGAGCCAAATGTCAAGAATAAAGCCATTATAAAAAAAGCGAAAGTCAGAAGCTTATATTCTAAAGCAAAGCGAAGTGCAGGACTGTATAGTTTGTCGCGCATCCAACCCATTGCTCTGTCGCCACCTTTGTTGATAACCCTTAATTTAGAGAATAAGTTTGCAATACCAGTTTTTGGTTTATCACTCTGCTTTTGCAATGCTTTTGAGTGTGCCAAGTGAGCAGGTAGTATAATCAAAGCTTCGACTAATGAAACAACCAACGTTAAAATAACTATGACCGAAACTTCACCGAAGAAATCGCCAATTCTACCATCTAAAAATAGAAATATGGAAAAGGCTAAAATTGTAGTAATTATGGCTGATACAATAGGTGGAATTACTTCCATAGTGCCATCTACAGCAGCTTGAATTGGGCTTTTACCCTTTTCATAATGTTGATAAATATTCTCAGCAATGACAATACCATCATCGACCAAAATACCAATTACGATAATCATACCGAACAATGACAATACATTGATGGTTACATTGAAAAAGGGAGCAAATACGAACATACCTAAAAAAGCAATTGGTAAACCAAAAGCCACCCAAAAGGCGAGTCTTGTATTTAAGAATAATGACAGAAATATAAGCACCAAAATCATTCCCATGATGGCGTTCTCCGTCAATAATTGTGTTCGCTGCGTAAGTGTAGTCGAAAGATCGCTTACCACATTCAATCTGACATTATTATATTTTTGGTTGAAATCGTCAATATATTCCTTCACTTTTTCAGCAGAACCAATCAAATCTTCTGTATTGGTACTTGTAACGGTTACATTTACTGCTAAATCACTGTTGTAATACGTAGCATTAGGAGTTTCAGAAAAACGATCTCGAATAGTTGCTACATCCTTTAAACGAACCGTTCGCCCCGAAGCGTCACTGCGAACGATAATATTAGAAAGCTCATCACCATAATACGAACGGTTATTGGCTCGTATTAAATATTCTTCAGCACTAGTCTTAATATTACCTCCAGTAACCAATATATTAGCATTGGAAACCGCTTGGGCAACTTCCGTAAATGAAACATTAAAAGCCAGTAAATTATTTTCGTTTACTGCTATCTCAATTTCCTCTTCCGGATAGCCAGATATGTTTATTTGCGAAATTCCTTCAATAGCCCTTAAATCATTCTCGACCTGTCTTCCAATTTGTTTTAAAGTTGCTAAGGATATATTTTCTCCACTTACAGAAAAACTTATAGTTTGACGAACTGCTTCCAGTTTTGAAACCACCAGCGGTTCCATGCCTGTTGGAAATGTTGGTACTCGGTCAACCGCATTTTTCACTTCAAGAAGCATAAAGTCTATATCTTGACCTTTTTCAATCTCAACATTAATAGAACCTGAATTTTCACTTGATGTTGAAGTTACACGATCTACTCCCTGTAAACCTTTTAAATTATCTTCTATCTTCAGAACAATACCCTCTTCAATTTCTTGCGGTGAAGCACCAGGATATACTATTGTTATTAGTACATTTTTAGATTCGGTCAGTGGAAAGAATGAAGATTTTAAGTTAAGTGCACCAACAATACCAAAAACAAAAAAGGCAAGAACTATCACGTTAACTGCAACATGATACTTAATAAAGTATTCTATAATCTTTCTCATTCTTCGGTTTTTTCAGAGTTATTCAACCCATACACTTTCACCAACATACCGGCATATCCACCTACCACCGGTTTTGAGACAATAATTTCTCCGTTTGGCACATCTTTTAAAACCACTTTTTTATCGGAAAAATAAACTGGAGAAACGTTAATAAGGTCTAAAATAGAATCTCTTAGCACAAAAATCTGGTTGTTGTCCGTTAGCAGAGCTCTATCAATTTCAATCGCATTATTTTCATTTTTAGCATTCAAATTGGCCTCTAGATATTGTCCTTCCTTTAAATTATCTCCTTTCACCTCAATGAAAGTTGTAATTGTCTGGCTAGCCTGGTCAACACGGGCATTAATACGAGCAACCCTACCTTCGTATTGTTGTGTCTTATCTAGGTTTGCCAAGGCAACTTCTTCACCTACTTTGAGAAAATCTGCATACGATTTACTCACAGCAACCTCCAATTCATAGGTGCCAACTTTGATAAACTCTCCTAACTTTTGACCAGTTCTCACTAAAGTCCCCTCCGTCACCAAGGCTTCGGTTAGAATTCCGCTAAAAGGAGCTGAAATAACATATTTTGAAAGGCGCTGTTCTAAGTTCTTTACATTATAATAACTACTAAAAATACCTCTACCTGTTATAAAATACTTTTCTTTATCTGAATTAATTTCAGGTAGTTGAGGAGTAGATTTTTCTAAATCAAAATTGGCCAGATAACTTTGCCATTTTGAAAAATCTTCTGGATAGTCCAACTGCAAATCGGGCATTATAGAAGTTACCAAATTATAGAGCTCGCTTTTCGCTGATTGCACACTGGCGTAGTATTCAGATGCGTCAATTCTTACCAAAGCCTGCCCAGCTCTATACTCTTGACCAGTTTTAAAGAGTTGCCCACCTTTTTTTAAAACCCCCTGCACTTCTGCATAAAGCTCAACTCTTTCTTTAGCTACTAAATTTCCATTAGCTGGCACTTTAATGGATACAATGCCATTTTCTACAGTATCAACGAATACCGTCTTGATAACTTTTTTTGGTATTGGCCTTCTATTTACTTTGCTATCAGCAATTAAACCAGCGCCCCAAATGGAGCCTAAAATGATCGCTAATCCTAATAGGACAGAGAGAATTATTTTTCGCATCAAATAAGTTGATTAGTTTTTTGCAAAACTATTGTCAACTATAACAGTTCTTGGTTAAATATTTCATAAATGTTTAATGGTCATTCATATTAATAAAACAAAAAAAGGGGACGCACCTCTGCATCCCCGAACCAAACAAACTAAAGTATAACTAACTACTCATTATCGTTATCATCTTCAAACTTAGTATCCGCCATTCGGGTACGTACACGCTCTAGATTAAATTCTTTATATGGGTTTAATGATTTATCGTCCGTATCAAAAACTAAAAATTGTTTTGTATTAATACTTTGTAAACCTTTGAAAGATTTAAACCTGTTATTTTGAATCTGTAATATTTTCAAACTGGCCAACTGACCAAATTCTGTTGGTATTTCTCCACCTAATTGATTATTGGCCAAAACCAATTCTTTCAATTTGGTAAGTTTTCCCATTTCTTGGGGAATAGCTCCTTCCAATCCGTTTTCGAAGAGCCCTAAGGTCTCGAGCTTACTTAAATTTCCTATGGATATAGGAATAATACCTTTTAAATTATTGCTTGATAAGTTTAAAACTTTAAGTCCTCCTAAGTCTCCTAAACTATCTGGTAGAGGTCCTGATAAAAAATTATTGAACATTGATAGTTCTTCAAGGTTACTTAAGTTACCTATTGCTTCTGGAATAGCTCCTTTAATACGATTCATTTCAAGCTTTAAAACCTTTAAGTTTTTTAGTTGAACCAAATCTTTTGGCAAAACACCAGTAATGTTATTAAATGCAAGATTTAAATGCGTAATGTGTTTAAGGTCTCCTAAACTTTCTGGCAAGACACCGCTCAAATTATTATTGAATAAATTAATGCCAACAACGTGATTTTCTGAAGTTTCTATTCCAGTCCATTCTGAAATTGGTGTTTTCAAATCCCACCCTATACTCCAATTAACGCCATTTGTACTTTCATACAGGTCAATTAAAGCATTTTTTTCTTTGGCAGAAACAGTTTCCAATACTGTTGCATTCAAATCAAAAACTATCAAAGTTAAAAGAGTAAATAAAATGGTTGATTTCATCAAAAATATAAATTTGTATGAATTTACTTACAAATAAATAAGAAGACAATAATTAAACCAAACTTATTCGGTGTAGCTAGGCAAAGTTGTTGTGAAAACTCTCAAATTTGTTGTTTAGTAAGTTTATTCTTACTTTTTAATTTGATTCTACTTCGTTAGAAATGGTTTCCCACTGTTCCATATATTCTTCTAACTGCTTCTTAGCGCCATGATATTTATCGAAAAAACTCGAGTCAGATGCGGTATTGTCATAATCCATTAAAAGTTGATGGTCAAATTCAGCAATCTCTGTTTCTAATGAAGTTATTTTCCTTTCAACGGAACTCAACTTATTTTTTAAGGCTTTTTGTCGCTTCTGATTTTCATAATCATTTTGGGGTTTCTCAGTTTTAGTTTCTGCCTTGACTTTTTCTTTTAGTTCAATCTTTCTGAAATTCTCCGCATTACGCTGCTCTAAATAAAAATCTATATCACCTAAATATTCTTTGATACTACCATCTTTAAATTCATAGACCTTATCGGTTAATCCTTGAAGAAAATCTCTATCATGCGAAACCAATATTAAAGTTCCTTCAAAACTTTGCAGTGCCTGTTTCAAAACATTCTTTGATTTAATGTCTAAGTGGTTTGTGGGCTCATCCATAACCAAAACATTAAAAGGTTGTAATAACATTTTGGCCAATGCCAAACGGTTTCGTTCGCCACCAGACAAAACCTTTACATATTTTTCGACCTCTTCTCCCCTAAATAAAAAAGATCCTAGTATATCCCTAACCTTACTTCTATTTTTTTCATTTGCGGCATCTATCATGGTATCTAAAATGGTTTTGTTTCCCTCTAAATACTCCGCTTGATTTTGAGCAAAATACCCTATCTGTACGTTATGTCCATTTTTTAAGTGGCCTCTGTAATCAAGTTCGCCCACCATAATCTTTGCCAAGGTAGTCTTACCTTGACCATTCTGCCCTACAAAGGCTGTTTTGCTACCTCGTTCTACTAATAGGTTAATATCATTCAAAACTTCTTTCTCTCCATAATGCTTTGATAGCTTTTCAATTTCTGAGACCACCTTACCTGGAGTCACTGAAATAGGGAAGCGTAATTTCATTACACTATTGTCATCTTCGTCTACCTCAATACGATCTATTTTATCCAATTTTTTAATGAGCGATTGCGCCATTGAGGCTTTAGATGCCTTTGCCCTAAATTTTTCAATCAATTTTTCAGTCTGCTGAATTTGCTTTTCTTGGTTCTTTTGCGCACTAAGTTGCTGCCCTTTTATTTCTGCTCGTTGTATTAGATATTCTGAATAGGGTTTGTTGTAGTCATAAATTCGTCCAAGTGATATTTCAATGGTTCGATTGGTTACATTATCCAAGAACATTTTATCATGAGACACGATGACTACTGCCCCTGAATAGTTTCTTAAGAACTGCTCCAACCAAATAATGGACTCAATATCTAAATGGTTAGTTGGCTCATCCAATAACAATACATCGTTATTTTGTAATAGAAGTTTCGCCAATTCAATCCGCATACGCCATCCACCAGAAAACGTTTCAGTAAGCTTATCAAAATCATCACGTTTGAACCCTAGACCTTGTAATACCTTTTCTGTATCGCCTTGATAGTTGTAGCCACCTATAATTTCATAATGGTGCGACACATCATTCAAATCTATCATTAGCTGATTATAACCTTCGCTTTCATAATCAGTTCGCTCCGCCAGTTGAGTATTGATGTATTCCAGTTTTTTCTCTAAGTGTTTAATTTCAAAAAAGGCTTGATAGGCTTCATCCAATACTGTTCTACCCTGTTCAAAATCAATATCTTGTTTTAAAAACCCTATTTTGACTTCCTTATCAGATGCAATAGTACCTGAATCAGGTTCCATCTCATTGTTTAATAACTTTAGCAAGGTTGATTTCCCCGCCCCGTTTTTACCTATTAAACCAACTCGATCACCCGAATTTAATCGAAATGCAATCTCTTCAAATAAATATTCTCCTCCGAAAGCGACCGAAAGATTATGGATATTAAGCATAGGTGCTATGTGATTTCACTATTATAAAATCAGGTTTTAATATTACCTCAATAGTAACGAGACCCGACTAATTTCTATCTTTGTTTAAAAGAGTTGCAAATGTTAAAAAAAGGAAGCAAACTGTACAGTATTTTAACAGGAAGTTGCCCTAAGTGCCATAATGAGAGCATGTACAAGAATCAAAATCCTTACAATTTAACACAGCTTTTTAAAATGCACGAGCGATGTTCGCATTGCAACACTAAATACAAAATCGAACCCTCTTTTTTCTACGGATCTATGTATGTGAGCTATGGTGTAGGCATTGCCTTTGCGTTAGCGGCATTTGTAATAGCCTTTTTGTTTATTGAAACTACATTAGTGAATACTTTTATAGCTATAGTAGCCACCATGATTGTCTTTATGCCAGTAATCATTAGACTTTCAAGAAACATTTGGATCAATATTTTTATGAAGTATGATGCAAGCTTAAATGGTCAATCCACATAATATTTGGTTGTAAACCTTGTAATGTTCATTTCAGCGTCAAGTGCCTCCCCTCTTTCAATATGTCTATATAAATTTTGTGATGCACTGGGTGCAATAAGAACTCCTCTAGAACCAAAACCATTCAAGACGTACATATTATTATATTTTGGGTGTTTACCCACTAAAGGTCTTCTGTCAGCCACGGTAGGCCTAACTCCAGCGACATGAGACACCACTTCATAATCACACTTTAAAAAAGTATTCAATTTTTCAAGCAATTCTTTTTTTGATGCTTCGGTTGGGCTATTAGACTTATCCTTCCATTTATAAGTGGCACCAATTCGGTATAAGTCTTCACCAAGCGGAATAATAAACACCGAAGATTTAATCACGGAGCTTTCTTTGAGTTCTGGAGCTTTTATGGTCAATAACTCACCCTTTGTTCCATTTAAGGGCAAATACTTGAAAAATGGATTAGATTTTAGCCCATATCCTTCAGCAAAAATGATTTTATTGGCTTTAATATCTTTGTGGGACACATAGTTTTCAAACACTTTAAACTGTTCAAAATTAAATTGCTCTTTCTGAAGACTATCCTTTTCTAACAAATAGTTTTCATAGTTCTTAATAAGTTCTTTTGTAGCTATCCTACCGGTATAATTTACTTCTCCAAAACTAAAAGGAGCATCAATATTTGAGTTTTTATTTTTTTGAATTGCCGTAGATAAAAAATAATCTAAATCAGGTTTGTCCGTAGCTTCAAACCAAAGGTTTTGTTCTTTGACAGAAGCAAAACGTCTAAGGACAGGAAGTTTATAATCCAATTTTATTTTAAGTTTATGCTCTAAATCTTTGTAAAAGGGAATGGCCAAGTCCATTTGTGATCTAGCATTCCAAGCCATGGTAAAACGTTTTAAAATAACAGGATTATAAAGTCCCCCAGCTACAATAGATGCTTGTTGAGAATTATCGCTTATTACCCTAAATGTTTTTCCATGTTTTTCAAGCTGTTCACAAAAAGATATTCCAGCAAGACCTAAACCAACCACTAAATAATCTAACATAAGACAAAAATAATGGATGTTAGGTGTTCAAAAATTCGTGAGCTTATTTAAAAATAACTTTATCGGTTTCGATTGCGCTCGACTTAACAAAGGGCTTACTACTTTTCATATATCACAAAAAAAACGCCCCAGCTAATGCTGAGACGTTATTTTATAATGAATTGGAAAATTCTAAACTAAACAGAGCTTAGTAAGCCCACATGTCTTGTTCCCTATCACGAATAGTTTCTTTGATTCTATTCGCCTCAAGTAATTGGAACAAAGCATTGTCAAAAATATAATCGTCAATCTTACGATCGCCGTGAACGTTATCTTCTTTATAGATAACCCCGTTAAACCTTCTTGCATTTAATAACATATCATATGTTATCGGCTGCGCAGAATTTCGGTTATTAAAAACCTTTGCCTCATGCAGTATTTGCCTAGCACTTGGGTACCATACCCAAAACAGTTCTACTTTATTAGCATTAGGATCAACAGATTCATCATCTATAAAGTTAACATCTGGCGCTACCGGAGCAATACCTAATAATCGATATTTCAACTCGCCTTGACGTTTGTCAAAAAACCAGATACCCTTTATACGATACTCTTCAATATCAGCGGCATCAAGATCTCTCTTATTAATAAACTCTTCAGAGATTTCTTCACCAGCATTGTATTGCTCATATCCTAAATCAGTAGTATCTACTTTTTGTAGGGTAGCAGTCAAATCTCCAAACTTTCGCTTTTCAGTGAAATAAGAGTCCGTGTACACATCTGTCAATTTACCGTTTTTGATGTTCTTCATCAAAACATGATATAAAGATCTTCTGTCCGCACCAATACCAATAGTATCAGTAGGGTAGTACATTGGGAAGTTGACACGCTCATCCAAATCAATGGTTTCCCATACTGTTTTAGACCAGAGAATATCTCTGTCATCAACATAACCGTACGCTAAAGGAGCATCGTTATCTTGAGCTATCTGCTCTTCAGTTTTCACTCCAATCTGTTCTGGCTTTTTGGCATTTAAAATATTTGCCTGGGCCATCATCGATATAGGTAAAAAACCTAGTGCAACAATTACTAAAACATTTTTCCAATTCATAATTAACTATACTTTATTTAGTTTGTAAGCTCAACTACTACAGGAGATACTTTTTTCAACTTGTAACTCTTGTTATTTGAAATGTAAGCTTGAATATCAAAAATCTGAACTGCATCACCTCTACGCGCTCTTTTCAAAGCTGATTTAGCAGCTGAATTCAATTTGTTCCCTTTTACAACCACTGAAGGTTGGCCAGGTACTTTGAATTTGAATCCGCCAACGCCGATGTTCAATTCAAAATCAAAATCTTCCAACATTGCACTAACAGTAGAAACCTCTAAGTTTCTTCTTGGCATTTTAATACTACCTGGTTCACCACGAACGGCACCAGATGGTCTTGGAATATCTTTGATACGGAATGTAGCTGGAGTGCTAATACGTTGTCCGTCAGGTAAAATACCCGAAGCACTAATTGTAACCTCTCTACCTTTACCAGGGTTCATCACATACCTGCTACCGCTTCTTTTAGAAAGACCAGGAGCTGATGCAGATACCTTGTTATCAGGAATACCAGGAATAGAAATCGTCATTGGATTTGCTACACCACGGTATACAACATTCATTTTATCAGCAGCAATTACAGCGGCATTAGGCTTAGAAATCGTTGCAAAACTATCTTCGATATTTACAGGAACAGGATTCCCATCTTGCATAAAAGTCATGGTACCCATAATTTTATGATCACCAGCAGCGCCAGCACCAATCAACATTTGTATTCCACCAGCTTCCAATCTGTAATCTTTACCCTCAACTAACTTTCTACCATCTAAGGTTAAATCAGCTTCAACAGGTGTAGATGACTCATCTGTTTTACTTACCACAAGTTTACCATCATACTTTTCACCACTATAAAAAGCAGATTTACTTGCGAAAAGACTTGCTTTGAAGTTCTTTAAAGAAACTTGATCTGTTAAATTACCTTCTAACATTGACTTCAAGGCATCTTCTTCAGTTGCTTTGATATCAGCTTGTAAAGCTGTTAATTTAGTCAAAGAAGCAATTAAAGGAAACCCTTCGTAGTGATAGTTCATCCAATCTTGCTTTGTACCGTCTCTAGTTTCTACTTTTCCATCAGCATCGCCTGTTTCAAAACGTGCTTCAACAGCAGTACGCATTCTTTCAGGAACTAAAAGACTTACTTTAGAACGGTAGTCATTGATTTTACTTAAAAATTCTTGACCACCCTCTTTCAAACCTTCTCCTCCGAAGAACTTTCCATCTAAGAAGTCAGTTTTATCCATTACTTGATAATCTGTAGGATCTTCAATACCAGATACCATCTCTTTTTTAAGAGCTTCTAAGTAATCATAATACTCTTGGGACAATTTTTGCACTTTTTGTGCATTTTCATAATCCTTTGCGTATTTAGCAGCATTTTCTTCTGCTTTTGTTTCTAAACTTCCAAGAAAAGCTAAATTATCTTCTGAAGTTTTTGCATTGGCATTTTCCATCTTTACATTCATAAGACCGAATGCAGCCAATACTTCTTTACTCATATTTAAGGCCAACATCGCGATGAAGATCAAATACATAAGATTGATCATCTTCTGACGTGGTGTTTGTTTTCCTCCTGCCATGGTTTTCTAATTAGTTTTGATTAATAATTTGATTTGGGGTACTAACTAGTTTTTACTCATAGCTGACAACATACCACCGTAAACTCCATTCAATGAAGAAAGGTTAGTCGCCAATGATTCCATTTGGTCTTTTAATGCACCAGCATTTTGAACAACTTCTTCATTGATAGAAGCTTGTCTGCTAGCACTTTCCAACTGAACTTTATATAAGCTGTTTAAAGATTCCATTTGAGCCGCAGCATGTGATAACTCTTCAGAATATTTTTGAGTGTGCTGTATTGCATCGGTTGTAGGAGCAATACTCTTCGCAGCACCTTCAAAATTCTTAATGCTATCACCTAAGCTGTTGAACAACTCAGAATCAATATTCGCTTCTTTAAGCATTTCATCAAGTTTTTTACCTAATACACCTTCAGCTTCTTGAGCTTGTTGAACACTATTTTTACCAGACTTAGCTTCTAAATTGTTCAATTCTGGATAAACCAATGACCAATCGTACTCGTCATCTATTGGTTCAAAGGCACTGATAGCAAAGATTAGCGCTTCTGTAATAAGTCCGATAGCCAATAAAAGGCCACCACCAAGTTTCATGAATCCTAAATCTACCTCCCAGTGAAGGATTTTAAATAGTGCGCCGATAATTACTACAGATGCACCAAGACCATAGGTCATGTTCATTAATTTTTTTGTTGATTTTGACTGTGCCATAATTTTAATTTTAATTAAGTTATATAATAAGAATTTGGTTACAAGGTTTAAATAACGTTTTCAATACTTAAATATTTCAAATTTCTTTTTTCTATTGGGTTGAATCTTCTTCACCCATGTAATCTTGAACGGTTCTAAAGCCGATATAGCTTCGTGCCGAATCTTGATATTCATAATCTCGTGTACTTACTTGTAAGAAGTAAGCAACGTCTTTCCATGATCCTCCACGGATCACTTTTCTTTTATTTTGACCAGAACCTGCATTAGGGTTCATGGTAGATACATATTCATATGCCCCTGGATCGTAACTTGAATTCGTCCATTCAGAAACATTACCAGCCATATTATATAAGTTATACTCGTTTGGCTCGTATGATTTTGCCTCAACAGTATATAATGCCTGATCTGCAGCATAATCACCTCTTTGAGGTTTAAAGTTTGCCATAAAACAACCTGTATCACTGATTACATATGGTCCACCCCAAGGGTATGTTCCACCTTCAATACCACCACGGGCAGCATATTCCCACTCCGCTTCAGTTGGTAATCTAAATTGGTTTACAAATTGTCTACCGCGTTCTTTTTGGTCATCGTTTTTAAACTTTGTTCTCCAATGACAAAAAGCTTTTGCTTGTTGCCAGCTAATTCCAACTACTGGATACTCGCTGTAGGCGTCATGCCAGAAGTAGTCATTATGCATTGGCTCATTATAAGAATACTCGAAATCACGAATCCAAACTGTAGTGTCAGGGTAAATTTCAAATTCTTCAGTACGAATAAAGTCTTTTCTACTCCCAGATTGTGCACGTGCAGCAGCTTCAATATCCATCCAATTGTACTTATATTTCAGTTTTTTAACGTCTATAGTTCTTTGACCATTATAAGTTTCCTCATCGGGTAGGTAAATAGAGTCTACCATAATTTCGGTATAGAACTCATCTGGATAATCTTCAACGTCCCAAACTAAATCAATATCCTTATTAAGTGCGCGGCCCTCATAGCCTGTTTCACCTAAACCAGAATAATTATCTAGCATGTATTTATCGTATTCAGAAAGCTTTGTAGTATCTGCATCCATAAACGCATATTCACCAATACCTTCATCTTCTGGAGTCATACCCAACTGGTCTGACAAAATTGCCATTTGAGTTCTGACAACAGAATCTTTTACCCATTCTACAAATTGACGATACTCACTATTCGTGATTTCAGTATCATCCATGTAAAAAGAACGCACCGTTACCGTTCTGGTAGGGGCATTCATTACTTTTGCTTGATCTTCCTCAGCCTTACCCATTATAAATGAGCCTCTGGGTATCAATTCCATTCCATATGGTTTTTCGGGATACCACTTCTTTCCCTGGACACCAACTAATTCACCTTTTGATCTTGACTTAGAACCACAACTTGTGAGTAAAAAAACAAGCGCTATAGATGATAACAATAGCTTTCTCATACTTTAGGTTAAATTTTCGATTTAAGAATACAAACTGTAAAACACAATTTCATTACTCATAAAACTGGGTTTTGAATAAATTATTGTATGCTTAACAATTTATACTTCAAAAAAATTCTGTTTAATTTAAGCCCTTCTTATAGGCCTTCAGCCACCTTTCAGGAATATTCTGATTACACGCATCTAAATAATCCTGTTGAGTGCATGGTAATAACGCAATCGAATTTGTTTTAGTATGCTCTGGTAAAATAGATGGAACCTCTACCCACCAGCGTTCAGTAATGTGGCTTTTGAAAAAGATGAGTTCTTCTGAATCTGTTGGCACGGTAAATTTGGTAAAGTCTTCATCGTTTGAACTCGGTATTTCTGTAATCCTAAAACTGATACCTTCAATAAAGTACCATATAATCTGTGCGGTTAGTTGATGAGATAATGAGGTGTTCTCAATTTCGTAGATACCAAATACTGATACCTTATCACTAATACCTGCATACCTAGCAATTGCACAAATCTCACGACCACCAAAACCATTCGGAGAAAAATTACCTGACGCTCCCATTTCACTTGCTCGAATAGCCCGCATATCAAGACTCACTAAATGCGCATTTCTTAATACAGGTTCAGCTAATGAAATATCGGAAACTATCTCACCCAATCGATAAGCATCAAAAAATAACCGTTCCATTAGGTCTATCTCTTCTTGTGCATTAAAATAGCTCTGATACCCAATATTCGAAAAATTATGGAGGTTGTTTGGTTTGTCGGTTATGATTCTGCTCATGTAGGAATGGGAAGAAATTAATTCGTCATCTTCTCCAAAATCGAATCGACTGTCAATAGACACCATATTAATCATGTCCTTTATTTTGTCAAATGCACGGTAAGCGGGGAACGTAATATCTTGGGTTGCACCTATTAATATTGGAATGATTTTTTCCTCTAATAATCCTGCCACAATTTCTTTGACTACAAAATAAGTGTCTTCAACCGTATCGCCAGGTTCAACATCACCTATATCTATGATGTTGGAATTCCAGTTTCCCATCATTAAACGATACAACTGAAGGCGGACACCGTCTGTATCTAACTCTTCAGGTTTTTTCTCAAAGGCGTTTCTAGACTCCAATACACCAAAAATTGCAACGGTGGCGTTGGCAAAAACAGGAAGTCCTTTTTTCTCGGTATGTTTAAATATGTTTTTTCCTAGCGATTGTGGGGGTAAAAATTCGGAGAACGCAAGCACTTTATCACTAACGGGAACCAAAAAATCAAATGCCATTCTATACTATTTGGGGTGTTGTTAGATTTATTTCTTTGCCTTTGCTTTAGCCTTTGTTTTCTTTTTAGGTGATTTTTTTTCTATCAATGCCTGAGCTTCTTCTAAAGAAATTTTTGTAGCATCAATATCTTTAGACAGTTCTACCTTTACTTTTCCTTTAAGGATGTTATGCCTTCCCCATCTGGCTTTTTCGATACGAATACCTTCTTCAGGCCATTCTTGAATCAGTTTTTCGATTTCTTTTTGTTTTTTGGCCTCGATAAGTTCAACAATGTCATCTTTAGTCAAATTATCAAAATCATACTTCTTGTTTACATTAATGAACATAGCATTCCATTTGAGAAACGGACCAAAACGACCAACACCTTTTGTCACCTCTTTATCTTCATAATGAGCAATTGGGGCATCAGCTTTTTGCTTAGCAATAATTAACTCAATAGCTCTATCCATGTCAACCTCAAAAGCGCTCTCTCCTTTATCAAGAGAAATAAACTTTTTACCAAACTTCACATATGGGCCGAAACGACCTACACTTGCCTCTACCTCTTCACCTTCATAAACGCCAAGCTTACGAGGTAATTCAAAAAGGGTCATCGCCTCTTCAAAAGTAATTGTAGTTATAGACTGATCGGGCAATAAGCTGGCAAAACGTTTTTCTTCATCTTCAGCACTACCAATTTGTGCCATAGGCCCAAACCTTCCTAAACGAACCAATACTGGCTTGCCCGTTTTGGGGTCTTCACCTAAAATGCGTTCCCCACTTGCTCGTTCAGCATTCTCTTCAACATCTTTAACGGTAGGGCTAAAATCGTCATAAAAAGCTTTCATCACTTTTTTCCAATCTTCATCACCCGTTGCTATTTCATCAAAATCTTCTTCTACTTTTGCGGTAAAATTATAATCTAGAATAGTAGTAAAATGGGTGACCAAAAAATCATTTACAATCATACCAATATCAGTTGGCACCATTTTACCCTTGTCAGAACCTATGGTTTCTGTTAGTCCTTTTTCTGAGACCGTGCCATTCTCTAGAACTAACTGAGCATATTTTCTTTCCACACCTTCTATTGTTCCCTTCTCAACATAACCTCTATTCAAAATAGTAGAAATTGTTGGAGCATATGTTGATGGTCGCCCAATACCGAGTTCTTCTAATTTTTTCACCAGAGAGGCTTCGGTATAACGGTAAGGCGGTCTTGTAAAACGTTCGGTTGCAGAGATGTATTTATTCATTAAGCTTTCACCAATTACCATAGCTGGCAACATTCCATCTTGATCCTCAGAAGTATCCTCTTCATCGGTGCTTTCCAGATATACTTTTAAGAACCCATCAAACTTTATCACTTCACCATTAGCAGTAAACTCGTCTTTATGGGCACTAGCCTTGATTCTGACATTGGTCCTTTCCAATTGTGCATCACTCATTTGAGATGCCAAAGTCCTTTTCCAAATTAGTTCATATAATTTTTGTTGATCACGCTCTAGTGAAGGTGATTGCAATTTCATATCCGTTGGACGAATAGCTTCGTGAGCTTCTTGTGCTCCTTTAGATTTACCGGTATAATTTCGAACCGTACTATATTTTTCGCCAAAGCTATCTACAATAGCATCTTTTGCGGCATTCAACGCCTCTTTAGAAAGGTTAACGCTGTCCGTTCTCATATAAGTTATCAAACCTGCCTCATATAGTCTTTGTGCCACTTGCATAGTACGACCCACTGAAAAGTATAACTTACGCGAAGCCTCTTGTTGTAGCGTTGATGTTGTAAATGGAGCGGCAGGAGACTTCTTTGCTGGTTTTTTATCCAACTTGGCAACTGAAAATTCGGTTCCTATATTATTTTTTAAAAAGGATTCCGCATTTTCTTTTGAAGAAAACGTTTTAGATAATTTCGCTTCAAAAGCTTTTCCTTTTTCAGTTTTAAACTCTGCTTTTATACGATATGATGCTTCAGGATTGAACGCATCTATCTCACGCTCGCGCTCTACAATCAAACGAACTGCAACTGATTGCACACGACCAGCCGAAAGACCTGGTTTTATTTTTTTCCATAGTACTGGGGAAAGCTGATAGCCTACTAACCTATCTAGTACCCTTCGTGCCTGTTGCGCATTGACCAGATTATAATTGATTTCACGTGGGTTCTCAATCGCACGTTGAATGGCAGACTTAGTAATAGAATTAAAAACTATGCGCCTGGTCTTGCTTTTTTCTAGACCCAGCTCCTCGGCTAAATGCCAAGAAATAGCCTCTCCCTCTCTATCTTCATCACTCGCTAACCAAATCAAATCTGCTTTTTTGGCCAAACCTTTTAGTTTGGTTACTAAAGCTTTCTTTTCTTTATCAACAATATATTTCGGTTGAAAATTATTATCTACATCTACACCCAACTCCTTTGAAGGAAGGTCAGCTATATGGCCAAAACTAGATTCTACTTGAAAATCTTTTCCAAGAAAACGTTCAATGGTTTTTGCTTTGGCTGGGGACTCTACAATTACTAAGTTCTTTGGCATTCAATAGGTTTTGCGAAGACAAAAGTATATGAATTTTTTGATTTTCTTTCATACCGTAATATATGCAGGTCTTGCTAGGCCAAAAAAATGAGGTACATCAGAGTACAACTTAATGTAGATTATGATGGCATTTTCATTGCTTTTTTTACTTACTTTTAAGACTACTTAAAACATATTAAGGTATATAAAATCAACTTCAAAAGTCCAACCAAAATTATCACTAATGAAAATCAATTATTTAATTCCGCTTCTTCTATTATTTATTTACCCATTTGAATCAAATTATGCCCAGCGTAATAAGAAGAAAACCTCTGATATGTCCATCGATGAATCATTGTATAATGGCATGGAGTGGCGATCTATTGGTCCATTTCGCGGAGGTCGTGCAGGAACGGCTACCGGAGTAATCGATAATCCAAACTTGTACTACATGGGTACAGCAGGCGGAGGTGTATGGAAAACTACTGATGCAGGAAGTACCTGGGAGTGTATTTCTGATGGCTATTTTGGCGGTTCCATAGGCGCGGTTACAGTTTCCGAATCAGACCCTAATGTTATTTACGTAGGTGAGGGAGAACAAACGCTTCGAGGAAATGTTTCTTCAGGAAATGGTATTTGGAAAAGTTTGGATGCTGGAGAAACTTGGAAATTTATCGGATTAGAGGGTTCAGAACATATTTCGAGAATAAGAGTACACCCTAAGAATCCTGATTTGGTTTATGTAGCTGCTATTGGAAACTTATGGAAACCCAACGAGACCAGAGGAGTGTATCGCTCAACGGATGGTGGGGATAGCTGGGAAAAAATTTTATATGTGAGTGATAAAGCAGGCGCTGGTGATTTGATTTTAGACCCTAACAATCCTAGAATTATATATGCTGCAACGTGGCAAATGAAAAGAAATGGCTACCGAATGGATAGTGGTGGTGCAGACAGTAAGCTTTTTAAAAGCACTAATGGTGGAGACTCTTGGACTGATATTTCAAAACTACCTGGATTGCCATCTGGACCTTGGGGAATTGTCGGCATCGCTATTTCACCTGTTGATTCCAATCGGATTTGGACAATCATTGAAGCAGATGAAGGTGGCGTATATCGTTCTGATGATGGTGGAAAAACCTGGGCGAAAATTAATCAAAATAGAGCATTGCGGCAAAGAGCTTGGTATTATAGCCGTATTACTGCCGACACTCAAAACAAGGATAAGGTTTATGTAATGAATGTGAGTTACGGGGTATCTACAGACGGGGGCAAAACGTTTACATTGAAAAACGCACCTCATGGCGATCATCATGATTTATGGATTGACCCTAACAATAATAATAGAATGGTTATTGCTGATGATGGTGGCGCTCAAGTTTCCAATGATGGCGGAAACAATTGGACAACATACCATAACCAGCCTACTTCTCAGTTTTATAGGGTATCAACAGATAATGAATTTCCGTATCGTATTTATGGGGCGCAACAAGATAATAGTACGGTTCGAATATACCACAGAACGGCTGGCAAGTCTATTACTGAAAGTGATTGGGAAAGCACAGCTGGTGGAGAAAGTGCACACTTAGCACCTGACCCAAAAAACAATGATATCGTTTACGGAGGAACTTTTAAGGGTTATATGATGCGTGCGGATCATAATATCGACCAAACACGGTCTGTTAATGTATGGCCCGATAATCCTGCAGGTTCTGGAGCAGAAGTCATGAAATATCGTTTTAACTGGAATTTCCCTGTAAAATTTAGTATTCATGATTCCAATAAACTCTATGCAGGATCAAACTATCTTCATGTAACAACAAATGAGGGCCAAAGCTGGAAAACAATATCACCTGATTTAACTCGCGCACTACCCGAAACAATTGAATCTTCTGGAGGACCTATTACACAAGATAATACTGGTGCTGAATTTTATTCTAATATTTTCGTCATCAATGAATCACCCCAAGAAAAAGGTGTTATTTGGGTCGGCACTGACGATGGACTAATTCAAATCAGTCGTGATAATGGCACAAACTGGGAAAATATTACTCCACCAGAAAGTATGTCGCCCAAATTAAATATGATTAATAGTATTGACCCAAGTCCGTTCAAAAAAGGAACGGCTTACGTCGCTGCTACTTCTTATAAATTTGGAGATTATACGCCCTATCTCTACAAGACCACAGATTATGGTAAATCATGGGCTTTAATTACTAAAGGAATCAAGAGCAACCATTATACACGAGTAGTTCGAACAGATAAAGTACGCGAGGGACTGTTGTATGCTGGAACAGAATGGGGCATGTACATTTCTTTCAATGATGGTGCTAATTGGCAGTCCCTACAATTGAACTTACCCATCACAGCTATTCGTGACCTAGAGGTTCGAGATAACGATTTGATTGCCGCAACACATGGCCGTAGTTTTTGGATTATTGATGACCTTACGCCATTACATCAATTATCACCAGAACTAAAAGATGAAGAAGCCTATTTATATCAACCAGATAAGGCTTATCGTATGCAACAATCAGGATGGGGAATAGCGAATCCAAAATTAGAGGGAACCAATCATCCGAACGGGGCTATCATCAATTATTATATCGCCAACAAAAAAGACAAGGACACCATTCATTTAGATATTCTTGATTCAACCGGAAAGCTAATTCAACGCTTTTCTACAACCGCAAAGAAGAATAAAAATGATCCAAGCGCACCACAAAAACTAGAAGTGAAAACTGGCGGAAATCGATTTGTATGGAATATGAGGTATCCTGGTTTTAAATCATTTGATGGCATGGTCTTATATTCTTCTCCAAATGTTGGCCCCAAAGCAGTACCGGGCAGTTACAAGGTAAGGTTGACATACAATAGCAAGTCTCAAGAACAAGAATTTATAGTTGAAAAAGACCCGAGACTACAAAATAGCGATGCAGATTTTAAAAATCAATTTGATTTTCTTCTCTCGGTTCGTAATCAAGTAAGTAGAGCCAATCAAGCTATGACCGATATACGAAAAGTGAAAACAGATTTGGAGTATGTCACCAAAAAATCAAAAGACAATGCCGCATTGAGCGAATTGATTTCGGAATTCAAAACAGAATTAGAGGTCATTGAAAATAACATTCACATGACAAAAAACCAAAGTCGTCAAGACCCTTTAAACTATGGTATACGAATAAATAATAGGCTTGCTTTTTTAATGGCAGATTCGCAACGTGGTGATTATCCCCCTACCGAACAGTCCAAGGAGTTTTTTGTTGAAGTAAAAAAAGAGTTAGATACAGAAATTCAATCTCTAAACAAATTAATGAATAATTACGTTTCAAAAATAAATAACCAAGTATCAGAGAGCAATCTCAAGATGATTTCAGTGGAATAATATTTCATAACAATGGCTCAAAAAACACCCGAAATACTGAGTGTTTTTTTTACGAAAGCTTCTTAACGAAGAAAAACTTTTATTCACACAGTTGACAAAGCTCTAGAGTTTCAAAAGGAACAACACCCTCGCAACCTCCCCAAATAAACTCCTTACACCTTTGCTCAACTTTATCAAAGTAGAAAGCAGTAATGGCAGCTTCACAAGGGCCCCGGTGCGGCACCAATTCACATGGGCTGTTTAACAAAACAGCTTTTCCATCCTCACATTTCATTCCAGCTGGTGGTGATGTAACCATACAATTAGAAATCAAACCTTCTTGATCAGCAAAAGCTCTACTATCTTGGTTAAATTTCTCAACCAATTCAAGAAACTCTTCCATATTTATGTTCACTGAATAAGCTATATAACCAGTAGGCCCACCACAAGGCTTAGCACCAGTTCCAACAATTCGCCACTCAGAAATATCATTACAAACTTCACTTTCAGAAAGCGCTACAATCTTCAACCACTGTTCATTCAAACTTTCCTGGGAAATGATATCATCGTCACTACTACATGCCCAAAGAAATGTCATCACCAATAAAAATATTATAAACCTTCTCATTTAGTTTAAGTTTAAAGTGCTGATCAAACGAATGTCATCATTTAAGTATTCATATTGATAAAGTACCTCATCACCAACCATGAGCAATTGGTTGTCTAGAGGGATAACATCAAAAGTCACAATATCTTCAAAATGATTTAACTGTTCTAAATCAGGAATATCTGATTTATTGTAAACTTTAAGTCCTGATGCACCATCACAAACGAAAAGTTTATCATCTTTCACTCCAAGCCCGTATGGCTCATCCATCGGGTAAATAACCATAAGTTCTGGCGTTTCAATTGTAGTGATATCTATAATATAAAGCCCGCTTTCCGTTGCCCCACAAAAATTACCACCCCTTAAAGTTACGTAGGCATAATTTTCATCGACCACAACTGGGTCACAGGCCGTACCATGTTGAAATTCTGAAACAAAAGTTGGTGTTGCCGGTGTTGAAATGTTATAGATATACATTCCCCGCATACTGCCCAAAAACAAATGTTCACCATAATTAAAAATGGTCTCTATATCAAAACCTGCAAAAATATCTTCTAAGTCTTTTGGGTTCTCTAAATCTGAGATTTCAAAAACGTTTATGTTATGACTGTCAACTGCATATAAATAATCATCTACAATTTTGAATCGAGCTAAAGAACCACCTTGACCAGTATCGCCTCCTGCATCATTTGCTGTAACCGCTTCATCAATAAAAATATCAGGCTGCGCAACATCTTCAATTCTTCTACGCTCGGTAATAATTTCCCAACCTACAATCAATTCATTTTCGTAGTCAATATTTTCCCACTCAAAAATTTGTGCTTCAAACGGGAATACTACATTTTCTCGAAGTACATTTTCCAATCGATTCACGATTTGAATATTATTTATATCCGAAATATCTAAGACAATTAAATCTGTTATACTATCAGCATACAAATAATTGTCCTTAATTGAAATATCAACATTACCTGCTATCTTTATAAAAGAAATTTTTTGAGGTGATTCAGGATTTGAATTATCAATGACATGTACCCCTTTGTATTTATCATTAATGAAAATATAATCTTGATAAGCGTAAATCTTACCTGACTCATCAATAGGGAGCGGAGCTATGACATCAACACTATTTGCAAACTCTGTTCGACTCATTACCAATGGTCTGGCTACAAGATAATCAGCAAATTCACTATCATCAGAATCATTATTACAAGAGAACAATACCAAAGAAATTAGCGATAGGATTAACAGGGCTTTCTTTTTCATTTTGTTTAATTTTTTGTGTAGGATTATACTTTAATGATGGTGTTTGTTAAACAAAGTTGCGTGTAAAATTAGTACTCTAACGTTAAATTTTAATTATCAGTCAAATTACGTTGATATTTAAACCTTGTTAAAACAAATGTAAATCGTATTGATAAAACCCTAAAATTTGCTCAAAACATACTGCCATATTGTCACAAAAACCAGTTTATGTACTATCTTTGCAGACGCTAAATAAAGCAACATGAAACCTAATACAGGTACTGAAAAGATATTAAATGAAGATGTGCAAGGCACGACCCTTACACTAACGCAGAACAAAAAAAATAACCGAAAGCTTTATATTGAGAGTTATGGTTGTGCAATGAATTTTTCTGACAGTGAAATTGTAGCTTCAATTTTAGCCAAAGAAGGATTCAATACTACTCAAGAGCTTTCAGAGGCTGATTTAGTTTTGGTCAATACCTGTTCTATTCGTGAAAAAGCGGAATTAACAGTACGCAAACGGTTGGAAAAATTCAATGCGGTCAAAAGGATAAACCCAAAAATGAAAGTAGGAGTTTTGGGCTGCATGGCCGAACGTCTTAAGGATAAGTTTTTAGATGAAGAGAAAATTGTCGATATGGTCGTTGGGCCAGATGCCTACAAAGACCTTCCTAACCTTATAAAAGAAGTTGATGCTGGTAGAGATGCCATAAATGTTGTCCTATCTAAAGAAGAGACTTATGGTGATATTGCTCCCGTTCGTTTACAATCTAACGGGGTTAGTGCTTTTGTATCTATCACTAGAGGCTGCGACAATATGTGTACTTTTTGTGTAGTACCTTTTACTAGGGGTAGAGAACGCAGTCGTAAGCCGCATTCTATTTTAGAGGAAGTGAATGATTTATGGAAAAAAGGCTATAAAGAAATTACACTGCTTGGTCAAAATGTAGATAGTTATCTGTGGTATGGTGGTGGACTAAAAAAAGATTACAATAAAGCATCTGCCATTCAAAAAGCAAGTGCCGTAAATTTTTCAAATCTTTTAGGAATGGTTGCTGAAGCACAACCTAAAATGCGAATTCGATTTTCTACTTCGAATCCACAAGACATGACTTTAGATGTGATAAGAACAATGGCAAAGTATGATAACATATGCAATCATATTCATTTACCAGTGCAGAGCGGAAGTAATCGTATTTTAAAGGAAATGAACCGATTACACACTATTGAAGAATATTTTAAACTTATTGATAATATTCGTGAAATACTTCCTGATTGTGGAATATCACAAGATATGATTTCAGGTTTTCCAACAGAAACTGAAGAAGATCACAAAGCAACCTTAGCAGCTTTAGAGTATGTTAAATACGATTTTGGATACATGTATATTTATTCGGAAAGACCAGGAACTATGGCAGCCAGAAAGCTAGAAGATGATGTTCCTATGGATGTAAAACAAAGAAGACTTGCTGAAATTATAGCATTGCAACGCGAACACTGCAAACTAAGAACAAAGGAGCATTTAGATGTTTTAGAAGAAGTACTAATTGAAGGAACTTCAAAAAAATCCGACGCACATTGGATGGGCAGAAACTCACAAAATACTGTTGTTGTTTTCCCAAAAGAAAATTATAAAATGGGCGATTTTGTTATGGTCAAAAGCCACGAATGCACTTCTGCAACTTTAATTGGAGAAGCTATAGGTTATTCAAAGAACAATTAAATGGAAAGTGTACAAGCCATCAAACAACGTTTTGAGCTTATTGGTAACGATCCTAAGCTTAACCGTGCTATAGAAAAAGCTATTCAGGTAGCACCAACGGACATTTCTGTATTGGTGACTGGTGAAAGTGGTGTGGGTAAAGAATCCATACCTAAAATCATACATTCCCTATCTCATCGCAAACATGCTAAATACATTGCGGTGAACTGTGGTGCAATTCCTGAGGGGACTATTGACAGTGAGCTTTTTGGGCACGAAAAAGGAGCATTTACAGGAGCTACCCAAACTCGAAGTGGTTATTTTGAAGTTGCTGATGGCGGCACGATATTTTTAGATGAAGTAGGTGAGCTTCCTTTAACTACTCAGGTACGTTTATTACGAGTTCTGGAAAATGGAGAATTTTTAAAAGTAGGATCTTCACAAGTGCAAAAAACCGATGTTCGGATTGTAGCGGCAACCAATGTCAATATGTTCGAAGCCATCAAAAAAGAAAAATTTCGTGAAGATTTATACTACCGTTTAAGTACCGTTGAAATAGGCATTCCTCCTTTGAGGGAACGACAGAATGACATTCACTTATTGTTTCGAAAATTCGCTTCTGATTTTGGATCAAAATATAAAATGCCAACGATTCGATTATCTGACGATGCCATAAACATCCTATTAAAGTATAGATGGCCTGGTAATATTCGTCAACTTCGAAATATTGCGGAGCAGGTTTCTGTATTAGAAGAAAAAAGAATTGTGACCGCAGGCACACTTCATGGATACTTGCCAAATTCAAATAGCACAAACCTTCCTGCTGTGGTGGGTGATTCTGAAAAGCGGAGCGGAGATTTTAGTAATGAACGTGAGATTTTGTATAAGGTTCTTTTTGATATGAAAGGTGACCTTAACGACCTTAAAAAGTTGACTCTTGAGCTTTTAAAGAACAACGATTCTGATCAAGTACAAGAAGAAAATGAAACCTTGATACGCAAAATATACGGAAGCAAAGACAAACCCAAAACCCCAGTTGAAGATGCTGAAATCACTTCAGAAGTATTACAACTTCCTGAACCGATTGTGGATAATGTAACCCCAACTAGTGCTCAAGAAGATCGCTACCATTTTGCTGAAGAAATTCAAGAGGAAGAAACCCTATCTTTACAAGAAAAAGAGATAGAGTTGATAAAGAAATCTCTAGAAAGAAATCGTGGCAAAAGAAAGGCTGCGGCTTCTGAACTTGGTATATCTGAACGGACATTATATCGAAAAATAAAACAATACGATTTGTAAATGTTAGGTGTTAGATAATGAAAATAGTTTATGAAAAAATTTAGTGTTCTTTTGGTCATTTTTTTTGCAAACTTCGTTTTGAACGGTTGCGGAGTTTATAACTTTTCAGGAGCAAGTACGGGAACAGCGGAAAGTTTTCAAGTAAATTTCTTTCAAAATTATGCAGACCAATCTCCTGGTTCAACGATTGAACCTCAACTAGATCGTGATTTCACGAATTCACTTCAAGATGTGATTACCAATTTGACCAGTTTAAATCTTACAGGTAATAACGGCGATTTGATTTATGAAGGTGAAATTGTGGAATATCGCGTCTCGCCAATGTCAGCTACAGCAAATCAAACAGCTGCCCAAAACCGATTGACCATGAGTGTCAACGTCAGGTTTTACAACACCACAAAAGAAGATTCTGATTTTGAAAAACGCTTTTCTTTCTTTTTTGACTTTCCTGCAACCCAACTATTGGAATCAGTTAAAAGTCAGGCGCATGAAGAACTTTTTGAACGTATTACACAAGACATATTCAATGAATCATTAGCAGATTGGTAAATGAATGTAAGTGACTTCATACATATTCTTCAAAAATCTGACACCATACTTTCGCCCAAGCAAACACGCGATTTAGAAGGAATGTTGGAAGAATATCCTTACTTTCAAGCGGCAAGGGCACTACACTTAAAGGGGTTAAAAAAACTAGATAGTTACAAGTACAATAGCGCCTTAAAAACAACTGCAGCCCATACCACAGATCGAGAAGTTTTATTTGATTTTATTACTACCCCTGAATTTACTCAAAATGAAATTTCCGATAGTATATTAGGAAGAACCAGCAAACTTGAAGATAAAGCTGCCATTTCAGAAGAAATAGAGCCAAATCCTAATGCGGAGGTTATTCTTGGAGAATCTGAAGAAAAAAGCGCCCTACCTCAAAACATAAAGGATGCCGAGGATATTTTAAATCCTGAACTTTTCAGGACGAAAGAAGTTAGTTCTGAATCAGAGGACAAAAAGCATATTCAAGATAAAGCAACGCAACTTGAACTTGGCAAGCCGATACCTTTTACCCAAAGTGAGAAACATTCTTTTAACCAATGGCTTCAACTTACCTCTAAAAAACCGATAGCTCGAACTGTTGAAGAAAAGCAACTTAAAAAACAAAAGAACTTCGAATTATTGGATAAGTTTATTGAGAGTAAGCCCAAGATAATTCCTAAGGAAGAATCAGAATCAAAAGTAAACATCAAAGAATCTATAAAGATTGACCAAAGTGAGTTAATGACAGAAACTTTGGCAAAGGTTTATTTAGAGCAAAAAAAATATAAAAAAGCCATTAGAGCCTTTAAAATATTGAGTTTGAAATATCCGGAAAAAAGTGGTTTCTTTGCAGACCAAATTCAGAGAGTGAAGAATTTGCAGAAAGAAAAGGATTGATACAATGAGTACTTTTACCATATTTTTAATTTTAATAATTGTTGTTTGCCTTTTGTTGATTTTGGTCATTATGGTTCAAAATCCTAAAGGTGGCGGATTATCCTCATCATTTGGTGGTGGTGGAAATCAAGTAGTTGGCGGTGTCAAAAAAACTGGAGACTTTTTAGATAAAAGTACTTGGACCTTGTCAGGTTTGTTGATTGTTTTGATACTCTTATCCAATGTTGCTTTAAAAGGTAACTATGGACAAGCAGACTCAAAGTTGTTGCAAGGCGATGATATAGAAAATACAATTCCTGAAACGGTACCTGAAGAAGTACCAGAGGAAGTTCCTGCTTCAGACGGAACCGACCCTTTGGATACTATTCAATAAAATTATAACTCATAACAAACAAAAATGCCAGCTTAGATGACAAGCTGGCATTTTTGTTTTTACATATTGTCAGTTTTTATGCAATGGCATAATTTCTGCCAAATCTTTAAACAGAATAATAAATTAATACCTAAAATTTTATAAAATGGCTAAAGTTAACATTAAACCATTGGCTGATAGAGTTCTAATAGAACCAATGGCAGCTGAAACTAAAACAGCATCTGGTCTTATAATTCCTGATACTGCCAAAGAGAAACCTCAAAAAGGGAAAGTAGTGGCAGTTGGCCCTGGGACAAAAGATGAGAATATCACCGTTAAGGTTGGTGATTCTGTTTTGTACGGCAAATACGCTGGTACCGAATTGAAGTTAGAAGGCACCGATTATTTAATGATGCGCGAAAGTGACATTTTAGCAATAGTATAATTTTAAAAATCCACTAAAGATTTCCGCCTCAGCGGAAATTAAAAACTAAATTATTATGGCAAAAGATATAAAGTTTGATATAGATGCACGTGACGGTCTAAAGAAAGGTGTTGATGCATTAGCAAATGCTGTAAAAGTAACGCTAGGACCTAAAGGAAGAAACGTAATCATAAGTAAATCATTCGGGGCTCCTCAGGTAACCAAAGATGGTGTTACTGTAGCCAAAGAAATTGAGCTAGAGAATGCCCTTGAAAACATGGGCGCACAAATGGTAAAAGAAGTTGCTTCTAAAACAAATGACTTAGCTGGTGACGGCACAACAACTGCGACGGTTCTTGCTCAAGCAATTGTTAAAGAGGGTTTGAAAAACGTTGCTGCCGGTGCTAACCCAATGGATTTAAAAAGAGGTATCGATAAAGCGGTCGAGGCCATCGTAGAAAACCTAGGAAAGCAATCTAAAAAAGTTGGAGATTCTTCTGATAAAATCAAACAAGTAGCTTCTATTTCTGCAAACAATGATGAAACTATTGGTGACTTAATCGCACAAGCATTTGGAAAAGTTGGAAAAGAAGGTGTAATCACTGTTGAAGAAGCTAAAGGGACTGATACTTACGTTGATGTTGTTGAAGGTATGCAATTTGACAGAGGATATCTTTCTCCATATTTTGTTACTGATTCTGAGAAAATGATTGCTGATTTGGAGAACCCTTATATTCTTCTTTTCGATAAGAAAATCTCTTCGATGAAAGATTTACTACCTGTATTGGAGCCTGTTGCCCAATCAGGAAAGCCTCTTTTAATCATTGCGGAAGACGTTGACGGTGAAGCTTTGGCCACATTGGTGGTAAATAAATTAAGGGGTTCTTTAAAAATTGCTGCTGTCAAAGCACCGGGCTTTGGAGACAGAAGAAAAGCAATGCTAGAAGATATTGCCATCTTAACAAATGGTACTGTTATTTCTGAAGAAAGAGGTTTCTCTCTTGAAACGGCTACTATTGATATGTTGGGCACTACTGAAAGAGTAACTATAGATAAAGACAACACTACTATCGTAAACGGTGCCGGTGATGCAAAAACTATCAAAACTCGAGTGAACCAAATCAAATCTCAAATCGAAACTACAACATCAGATTACGATAAAGAAAAACTTCAAGAGCGTTTGGCCAAATTAGCTGGCGGTGTTGCGGTACTTTATGTTGGTGCTGCTTCTGAGGTTGAAATGAAAGAGAAAAAAGATCGTGTAGATGATGCTTTGCATGCTACTAGAGCTGCTGTTGAAGAAGGTATTGTTGCTGGTGGTGGTGTTGCATTAGTAAGAGCTAAGTCAGTTCTTACTAAAGTTGATACTGAAAATGAAGATGAAGCTACTGGACTTCAAATTGTTGCTCGTGCCATTGAATCTCCATTGCGCACCATTGTTGAAAATGCTGGTGGTGAAGGTTCGGTCGTAGTTGCCAAAATTTTAGATGGCAAAGGTGATTACGGTTATGATGCTAAATCTGACAACTACGTAGAAATGTTTAAAGCAGGAATTATAGATCCTAAAAAAGTTACACGGGTTGCGCTTGAAAATGCAGCTTCTGTTTCTGGTATGATTTTGACAACAGAGTGTGCTTTAACGGACATTAAAGAAGATACTCCTCCAATGCCTCCTATGGGCGGTGGTGGAATGCCAGGCATGATGTAGTGGCGAGCCGCCACAGGCATTTATTAGCTTGTTTATTTATGAATACAAAAGCGTTCTATTTTTTAGGACGCTTTTTTCTTTTAAAAATGTTTCTAAGTGATGTTGAGCTTGCAAACCAGAGTGTAAAACCATTCATAACAGTAATTAAACGAAATAAACTAAAAAAGCTCGTTTATCAAAAAAATTGAACCAACATGACAATAGCCATTGCTAACATGATGGTATTTTCGATAAAGGTAGCTTCAGTCATCGGCAATTGCAAGGCCGTACCCAAACAAGCACAGCGAATCTGTTTTTTATCTAACAAGGTTTTTGTAACTCCTATTGTTGTAATACCCAAAACAATTACGGTAACCACCAAAGCTATTGGGATTTGAAGGCGCATTAAAAATAGGATTCCCAATAGCAATTCTAAGAATGGGTATATCCATCCATATACAGGAATTAATTTCGCTAAGGGGTCATACATTTTGAAACTTTCAGGAAAGCCCTTTAAATCTAAAAATTTAAAAAAACTGAAAACAATGTAAAACAGTCCCATAAAATCAAGCATGGCTTCACTCGTATTCCAGTTCTTGAAATTCAATAAAAATGAAGCTCCAAAAAGATAGAAGAATATTAAAAAAAGGGGGCGCAATTGTACCCACTTCGACGCTATATCCACTTTAGATTCACTTATACCCTCCTTGCTATTTTCAAAAACTATTTCTTTTTCAGCTACCGTGTACTTATTTGGCAATCTTTTTTGTAAATCTCGATATGATAGAAGAACACTAGATTCAATAAGTACCTTTGCATTTTCTAAATCAATCGTTACGCTCTTAACCTCATCAATACTGGTCAGCTTCTCCTTTACGGAAGCCACACAACCTTGACAGGTCATTCCAGTAATGCCATACGTTTTTGTCATTGTTAGTGCTTCTTGCTATCGTCTGAATTATCTTCTCGATACTTGCAACAAGGATGAACGGCATCATAAGCCTTTTGCGTTGCCTTCAGCTCTTTTGAATCATGGCCCACCTCAGCTATGGCTGATTTAATCTCCATGCTGTTTGTTTTTCTTTCATCCATAATTAATGAAAGTTCATGAGAAGCAACATCCCACTGTGCGTATTTTACTCCTGAAACACCTAAAGCTGCTTTCTCTATTCGCATTTTACACATTTCACACTTACCATTAACTTCAAAATTCATTTTCTTGTTCTTGTCTTGAGCCAAGCCAATAACAGTCACTAAAAATGCAATTACTACTAAAATTCTATTTTTCATCTTTCTATTCTTTGTTGTATTTATCATAATACTTTAAATCGAAACCCTGTGTATACCATAGTTCCTAAAATAGGTGCATAAACTATAGTCGTATCAAAATTTGGACCAAACGGATCATTAGCCTCAAGTACCGGGGTATTTTGTTTAAAATTAGTTAAATTCTCACCACCAAGATAAACTTCAAATTTTTTGGAGAATACTTTTGTTACCTGCATATTCATTAAACTGTAGCCATCTACAAAATCTCCCAATTGAAATTCTACAGGATTAGAAGTTGTACTTGGCAAACGTTGTTGTCCTAAACTATGCAAGGTATAATCAAATCGCCATTGCGAACCGTTGTCTTTCTCAACGGTGTTATAACCTAAATTCAAAAAATAGCGATTTCTAGCTTGTAGCGGTTGTTGCAACAAACCAGTTTCATAATTCGTCTTTACATCATAAAACTTATAGGCGGCTCGTAACTCTAATTGAGGCAAGATTTCATGATTAACTTCCAATTGTAAGCTATTCGCAAGGCTTTTACCTTCTAAATTTGAAAACCGCACCGCTCGTGGGTTCTCCCAATCCACTACCACTTGGTTGTCAAAATTAGTTCTATAAAAGTCAATAGTTACATTTCCGGGTCGTTCAAATAAGGTAAATCCTTGTAGAAAACTGATTCCAAAATTTGTCGCTTTTTCGGCATCAAAACCATAAATATCTCCTCCATTGCCATTCAATTGAATCACTCTCGAGGAGGCAAACAAGCGTTGGTTCTCAGCAAAAATATTAGCAGCTCTCCTCCCAACACCAAAAGATCCTCTCAAACTTCCTTTATCCCATGGGGTATAACGAATATGAAAACGGGGAGTAAAAAAATTACCCAATCGATTATGACTGTCAAAACGCAATCCTGCAGTTAAACTTACTTTTTCTAAATCATCATAACTATACTCAAAAAAAGTACCTAATGACCTATCAGTACGCCCAAAATTTTGTGTGTTCACCAATTCATTATATCGGTCATAGGCAAAAGTTACCCCAGTTTTGAACTTATTTTGGGTACTCCCTAAAATGGAATTGAAAATCAAATTAGAGTAGATACTCTCATGGTCAATATCATACACATTGAAGCCATAATAAGAATCTTGTTGATGTGTGCTATATGAAGCTTGAAAACCAAAACTCTGATAAGGCAGCTCAGGAAAAACATAACCAAGTTTTACTGACGAATCAAAACGTTTTGTATCAATTTCACTTCCCCATCTATTAGTGGTGAACTTATCTATTTCTGGATTAAAACCAGACTGACCAACTTGTTTTTCATCATTTAGGTAACGAAAGTTTAAAAAACTGACCCAACCCGTTTCAGGGTTTTGATACTGCCAGCGATTTTGAACATTTATTTGAGTTGCCAATGGAGCATCTAAAAATCCATCGTCGTTGTTATCTACCTCAACGCTTCGGTCATTGCCATGAACGTAAAGTCCTGTGCTCCATTTTTCAGATAGCTTTTGATTGATATGAGCATTCAGTTCCAGTCGACCATTTCTATTGGCATAGCCATTCAAGAAAAAAGGCACATCTGTCAAAGGTTTTACTAATTCCGTATTGATTTGACCAGAAATACTTTCATAACCATTTACAACACTACCCCCGCCTTTCGTTATTTGAATACTCTCAACCCAAGTCCCTGGGGTAAAAGTTAATCCATATACTTGAGAAGCACCTCTAACCATAGGAATGTTCTCTTGCGTAATCAAAAGATATGGACTCGTAAGCCCTAACATTTGAATTTGCTTGGTACCGGTCAAAGCATCATTAAAATTTACATCAATAGCGGGATTGGTTTCAAAACTTTCAGAAAGATTACAACAGGCTGCCTTTAAAAGCTCGGCGCTATTCACAGTAATTATATTCTGCGCAGCAAAATATGTTTTCTGAACTGCATCACGCCTTTTTTCAACTACCACCTCATCTAATTGATTGGTTGGTTGCAAAAAATGGTGTACTAATTTTGATTCATTGATTGTTAAGGTATCTGTTTTAAAACCAATAAAACTAATAACCAGTTGATTATACTCTTGCTTGTATGGTATACTAAAAAGCCCTTGATTGTTGGTTATAGTTCCTATCGGAGAACCTAACCAATATACGTTTGCCCCTGAAAGCGGAATATGCGAGTTTGATGGATTCGCTTCCATGACCATACCTTCAAGCCTATCTTGAGCTTTGATAGTATGCATGGTTTGTATTAAAATGGCTAAAAGCCATAACTGTATTTTCATTGTGATTTTTAATTTGACTTGAACATGAGTTGATACATTCCCTTCTTTCCTTCAATAAGCTCAGGATGGCTAGGGTAATGGCAAAAAATGTTTACTATCAAATCAAAAAGACTTGGTCAAACAATTGAATGTCTTTGACCAATTTGGGAGGGGGATATTGTTCATGCGAAACAACTCTGCTATTTGTAGGATAAAATGACTTTATGTAAGAATGGGCAAAAGCAACAATAAAAAACTGTTGTTCGAGTTCAATATCGTTCCAGTTTAATTTTAAATCATCTTGCCCTTGTTGAGTAAAAGTTTCATCACCACAACAATGGCTCTGAAATTCATCCCCCATCAACTCAGTAGCGGCTTCCATTCCACAATCATCGGCTTCAACAAAAAAAGCAATATCCATGACCCTACCCATACACAGGTGCTTTTCAACTGTCCAAGAGACCGTTGAAAGCAATAGCAGTAGTGTCATTAATACAGAAACTATTTTTTGGAAAACCAACCTCATAATACGAAGTTAACAAAACGACAGGAAAATGTATTTTTTTTGATTTTTTATTAACTTATAAAAAACTGAAAACATGAAGTTAAAATCAGCATTGATAACTAAATACATTTGCTTATTATTTTTACTCTCCTACTCTATGTTTTCATTATCGCAATCACAAAATTTCGAAAACAGTCTTTTAGAAAAGTATAAGGCATATTTCAAAACAGATAGAAAAAGTGTTCACCTCCATATTAACAAAAACACCTTTATTGCAGGAGAACAAATATGGTTTAGCACCTATGTTTTTAATCAAACCAAAAATTTACCAAGCAAAGAGGATGAATATATTTATATCGATTTAATAAACGAGAATGCGGAAATCATCGCTTCAAAAACTGTTTTTTTTAAAAATGGCTTTGGCAATGGAGATATCGTTCTTGATGAAAGCCTCGAAAATGGGAGATATTTTTTACAAGCATATACTGCTAACATGCAGAATTATGAGGAAGATGAATCAACAGTTTATCCAATTGAAGTAAAAAATCTCGCTTTACAAAATTCTACCAAAAGAGAGCTTCAAACCTATCGCGACAGTTTACAAATTGAGATTGCCGTTGAAGGAGAAAATTTAATTGAAGACCTTTTTAGCAATCTAGTCGTTAGAACTACTAACCGCTTTGGTTTTGGATTGAAACCAGATTCTCTATTTCTGATTCATGAAAACATGGAGAAGATTTCAAAAGTTGAGATGGATCAAAATGGTCTAGGTATGTTTTCTCTAGTCCCCAAAAGAAATGAAAGATATTATATTTTGAGCTATTTAGATGGGAATAAGTTTAAAGAAGAGTTACCCTCACATCAGCTGTATGGTTATAATATTTCGGTTATTAGAAATCATAGTAAAAAACAATTCATAGTAACAATCCATTCAAGGGAAGTTGTTGAAGATGGTTTGAATTTAGTTATCCATAAAGACGGGAACGCCATTACCCTAACGTTTAGTGAAACGAATGAAGAACGACAGTCCATTACAATATCATATGACGTATTGCAACCAGGTACAAATACCATTTCTTTATTAAATAAAAAAGGATGGAAACTATCAGAACGAATCATATTCCATCGCCCTATCTTAAATTCAATCAAGATGGAGTTGAAAAAATTCAATAGCCTTAAAGACACTATAGAAGTAGCTCTTCAAAAATCTGACATATTAGAAAACTCAATGGTAAGCGCCTCAATTTTACCAGGAGATTCAAAGGCTAATATTTACAAAAAAAAGCCTTTTTACAGCGTTCATTTAGAATCATACTTTAATTGGGAGGAATGGAGAAACCTCAGTGGATTAACTTGTGAAACTATTGAAGAACTTTACTATCTAGATAAAGTAACTCTCTTCTCAAACTCAAAGTATCAATGGTACAACTTACTGAATGAGAAATTAAATATACCTGACGAAAGAGAAAATATGGTAACTCTTGAAGGCTATATAGATGGTTTCAACAATGAAAGTGAATCACAACAGGTTTTACTATTTTCAAAAGAAAATGAACTTTTATTGTCATCACCCGTAGATTCAGAAAAAAAATTCAAGTTTAAGAGTATAGCATTAGCCAAAGGCTCAAAAATCAATCTTACGCTCTCAGACAAAAAAGGAAAGCCTATTAAGGCCAACTTCTTTTATACTATAAAACCTAGCCTTACTAATTTTCGCTATCGCTACCAACCTAAAAAAGTCATTTCTAATGAAGAAACGATAACTGAGACAAATGAAGTCATATCTTCTTTTAGAAAAATTGAACAGCTGAATGAAGTAACAGTTACTGCGAGTAAATTAAAATATCAAAAATTCTTTAAAAGCTATTATGGTGTAAAAGTAGATAGTACCATTGGCCTGACGACATTGAAAGATTTTCTTTCACGGCAAGGTTATTATTCAATGTATATAAAAGGAGATTTTCCAGATTATCGAAGGGCTGGCTCTTCACAAATAGGGAAGTTGAATAAACGCTGTGGATATGTCTTCCCTTCAATAATGATAGATGGTAAATTTGATACCTACATTGATAATTATATTGATATCCGAATGGAACTTATCGATGAAATTTATTTTGATAGAGCAAATATGTGTTCTGGTTTTGTAGTCGTTTTCACAAATGAAAAATATAAAAACCCTCCCGTAAGTGAAAGTGAAAAAACCAGCAAGGAGTTTGTAATCAGCGCTGGTCATGATATCCCTAATGTTTTTAAAAGACCTGATTATTTCAATACTACAGATGATGGTTTTACTAAATTCGGGGTTTTGTCTTGGAACCCAGTTATTAGTTCTCAACAACAGAACGAATTCACCTTAACCACCCCAACTGAAAACCAAAATTCGCTAAGAGTTGTAATGGAAGGAATGACAGCGACAGGAGATTTGATTTCACAAGATTTTTTAGTCCAATTAAGAGAATAAAATTTAAAAATGAATGTTGTAATTTTTTAAAGAAAAGACGACTTTTACCTTAAATGTATAGGCTTAATGTTTGAGAAATTAAAAAACGATACCACTCTTGTTATTCAAAGATCGACAAACAGCACTAACGCAATGCAGGAGATTTGTAATTTGCTTCAAAAATTAGTTCCACATTACGATTGGGTAGGTTTCTATTTTAAAAATGGAGATAAGCGTGAATTAAAATTGGGACCCTACGCTGGCGAGCCAACAGACCATAAAATTATTCCCTTTGGGAAAGGTATTTGTGGTCAAGTGGCCGAAAGCAATGAGAACTTTGTAGTACCGGATGTTCAAGCACAAGACAACTACATCGCTTGCAGTCTTACGGTGAAAGCTGAAATTGTAGTACCACTTTTTAAAAATGGAGAAAATATTGGTCAAATTGACATTGATTCAAATACCCCTGACCCTTTTACTGAAGAAGACGAACGGTTTTTAGAGTTCGTGAATCAAAAAGTAGCCGAAATTCTTTAAAACTTATAGGGTTTTGTTGATAACCCGATTGCATTGATGCCCTGAAAAAAAGTAATTTTGAGGCTTAATTTTTCGCACCAAAAACACTTATGAGCACCACTAAAAAAGCAACCTCTGCATTGATTTCCGTTTTTCACAAAGACGGATTAGAACCAATAATCAAAAAATTGGATGAACTAGGAATCACTATTTACTCTACAGGTGGTACTGAAAAATTTATAAAAGAACTTGGTGTTAATGTTGTTCCTGTAGAAGATGTTACAAGCTATCCTTCTATATTAGGAGGGCGAGTAAAAACATTACATCCCAAGGTTTTTGGAGGTATCTTAAATCGTCAAGACCATGAAGGTGATATCGCCCAAATGGAAGAATTTGAAATTCCACAGTTAGATATTGTAATAGTTGACTTGTACCCCTTTGAAAAAACAGTAGCCAGTGGCGCATCTGAGCAAGATATTATTGAGAAAATTGATATCGGTGGTATTTCACTTATTCGCGCAGCAGCTAAAAACTTTAAAGATGTGCTATGTGTTTCTTCTATGGAAGATTATGAAGATTTCTTGAATGTAATTTCTTCAGAAAATGGAGAAACCACTCTCGAAAATCGCAAACGCTTTGCTTCCAAAGCTTTCAATGTTTCGTCGCATTATGACAGCGCCATTTTTAATTACTTCAACCAAAACCATGAAGATCCTGTTTTGAAAATCAGTGAGCAAAAAGGACAGGTACTTCGTTATGGTGAAAATCCACACCAAAAAGGCTTCTTTTTTGGGAATTTTGAAGCTATGTTCGATAAATTACACGGAAAAGCGCTAAGCTATAATAACTTATTAGATGTTGATGCTGCTGTACTATTGATGAACGAGTTTAAGGGTGATGCACCAACATTTGCTATTTTAAAACACAACAATGCCTGTGGCTTGGCTCAACGAGAATCAATTCACCAAGCTTATGTAGATGCCCTAGCTGGAGACCCCGTATCAGCTTTCGGTGGAATTTTAATTGCCAATACTGAGATTGATGCTCCTACAGCAGAAGAAATACATCAACTATTCTGTGAAGTTGTAATCGCACCCAGTTATTCTGATGATGCTCTTGAAATTCTAAAAGGAAAGAAAAATCGTATTATCCTTGTTCAAAACGATGTCAAATTACCTGAAACTATAGTACGCACCTGTTTAAATGGCGTTTTGGTTCAGGACAAAGATTTTAAAACTGACACTATTGCCGATTTGACCTATGCGACCAGCACAAAACCTTCAGAGCAACAATTAGAAGATTTATTGTTTGCCTCTAAACTTTGCAAGCACACCAAATCAAACACTATTGTATTGGCCAAAAACAAACAATTATGCGCTAGTGGTACTGGCCAGACGTCTCGTGTTGATGCATTGAACCAAGCAATTCACAAAGCTGGTTCATTCAATTTTGACCTGAATAATGCTGTGATGGCCAGTGATGCCTTCTTTCCTTTCCCTGATTGTGTTGAAATTGCACATAAAGCCGGAATAGGAAGTGTTATTCAGCCAGGTGGCTCTATCAAAGATCAGTTGAGTATTGATTATTGTAACGAAAATGATATAGCTATGGTAATGACAGGCACACGCCATTTTAAGCATTAATTTTATCTGGTAAAATTTTATTGTTTTTTGTAAGATGTGATTTGTAATGAAACATTTAGATGTGGATAAACAATTATTATTGCTCATTTCATTACTTTTGCCGATAAATTTTACCGTTAATCCGATAAACAAATACTTTTATGGGCTTTTTTGATTTCATGACCGAAGAAATTGCCATCGACCTTGGTACGGCAAATACACTTATCATCCATCTAGATAAGGTTGTGGTCGATAGTCCTTCAATTGTAGCTCGTGACCGTGTTTCAGGTAAAATAATTGCTGTTGGCAAAGAAGCCAATATGATGCAGGGTAAAACCCATGAGAACATAAAAACAATTCGCCCATTGAAAGATGGTGTGATTGCCGATTTTGATGCCTCAGAGAAGATGATTAATATGTTCATCAAAAACATTCCTGCATTAAAGAAAAAATGGTTTCCACCAGCGTTGCGCATGGTGATTTGTATTCCTTCAGGTATAACAGAAGTTGAAATGCGAGCCGTACGTGAATCTGCAGAACGCGTTAATGGTAAAGAGGTATACTTAATTCATGAACCAATGGCAGCCGCAATAGGTATTGGTCTTGATATTATGCAACCTAAAGGAAATATGATTGTTGATATAGGTGGTGGTACAACCGAAATTGCTGTTATTGCCCTTGGCGGAATCGTTTGTGATAAATCAGTTAAAATTGCAGGCGATGTCTTTACCAATGACATCATATATTATATGAGAACCCAACATAACCTATATGTAGGGGAGAGTACTGCTGAGGCAATAAAGATTGAAATTGGTTCTGCCACAGAAGACTTGCAGACACCCCCAGACGACAAGTCTATTCAAGGCCGTGATCTCTTAACCGGAAAACCAAAACAAGTTCATGTTTCTTACAGAGAGATAGCAAAAGCACTTGACAAGAGTATTCTGCGTGTAGAAGATGCGGTAATGGAAACCCTTTCTCAAACTCCGCCCGAATTGGCTGCTGATATTTACAATACCGGTATTTACCTTGCTGGTGGTGGTTCTATGTTACGTGGTCTAGATAAAAGGTTATCGCAGAAGACAGACTTACCAGTTTATATTGCTGAAGATCCATTAAGAGCAGTTGTTAGAGGTACTGGTATTGCGTTAAAGAATTTAGAACGTTACAAGAATATTCTTATCAAATAAGAGTCCTAACCAAAACTGGATTTGTTTTTTAAGCAATCCGCATAATAAAATTGAATGCAAAGGATTATCAATTTTATTCTTAATTACAGAAACGCATTCCTATATGTATTTCTCCTATTAATTTCGCTTGTATTTACGGTTCGTTCACATTCTTTTCACCAATCAAAATTCTTTAACTCTTCAAAATGGCTCACAGGTTCTTTTTACAAAACATCAAATGATATAACTTCTTATTTTGAACTAAAGCAAGAGAACAATAGATTAGCACAAGAAAATGAAAGACTTAGATCTCAAATTTTTAATGCAACAATCGAAATAAATAGACCAGATACTTTACAAGTGAATTACGAGGTAGTTAATGCCAGAATTACTAAAAACAGCTATGCCTCACCTCGAAATTACCTTACGATAGATAGAGGCAAAAGAGCTGGTATCACACAAGACATGGGTGTAATTACCACAAAAGGTATTTTAGGCATTGTTGAGAATACATCAACGAATTTTGCAACGGTTCAAAGTATTTTAAACACCAAATCAAATATTAACGCCAAAATAAAAAACACCAATTATTTTGGTTCCCTTATTTGGGATGCAAAAAATTATGATATTGTTCAACTTACCGATATTCCAAGGTTAGTTCCGCTTACCGTTGGAGATACTATTGTTACCGGAGCAATGTCAAGTATTTTTCCCGAAAATATTCCTATTGGAATCATCAAAAACTTTAATTTGAATGAAGCTCAAAGCTTCTACAATATTGATATCGCATTATTTAATGATATGGCAAACATTAAGAACATCTATATCATAAAGAATAAAAATCGAGATGAAATATTGAATTTAGAAAAAAGAACAATAGATGCTCAATAATCCTGTCGTTATAAATAGCGCTCGCTTTATTTTATTGGTATTGGCTCAAGTATTGGTCTTCAATCACCTAAACTTCTTTGGGTACATAAACCCGTTAGTTTATGTGTTATTTTTTTACTGGTACCCAATTCGAGAGAATAGAGCTGTTTTTATAATCATAAGTTTTGCGCTCGGGTTGATGATTGACCTATTTTCTGACACTTTAGCATTACATGCATTAGTTTCTGCAACGCTTGCATACGTACGACCCATACTAATGCGCTTTTGTTTTGGGGCAAATTTTGACTTTCAAGGATTTAGTTTTAAAAACTCAACTCGATTGCAAAGAATAACCTTTCTTTTTTTATTGATTATTATTCAACACTTAATTTTCTTTTCCCTGGAAATTTTAAGCTTTTCGCATATCCTATTAATTTTGCAAAAAATACTATTTACCAGTATGGCCACGTTTATATTATGTGTTCTATTAAGTTCTCTTTTTGCTATTGAAAATGAATAGCTTAACTTCATAAGTAATAACTGAACAAGGATGAAAAAAATACTATTATCTTCCATCATCTTAATTATCGGCATCACTTTTATCGGGCGTTTGTCTTACTTACAATTATTCAGTTTTTCACCAAACCAAATCCTTGAAGACCCAGCAATCAAAACCGTATATGATTACCCCGAAAGAGGATACATTTATGACCGCAATGGGAAGCTTTTGGTAGGCAATCAACCCGCTTATGATGTAATGATTATTCCTAGAGAGACTAAAACACTTGATACACTAGAATTTTGTAATCTTTTAAAAATTTCTAAAAAAGATTTTGTTACTAAGGTAAAAAAGGCAAGACGATATTCAACAAGATTACCATCTGTTTTGGTCCCGCAACTTGCAAAAGAGGATTATGCTCGACTTCAAGAAAAGATGCGAAAATATGCGGGTTTTTATATTCAAAAAAGATCATTACGAGATTACATGACCAATAGCGCCGCAAACGTACTTGGCTATATCAGTGAAGTCAATGAAGCAGATTTAAGAAATAATCTCTACTACCGTGCCGGAGAACTAAAAGGTAGAACGGGTATTGAAAAACAGTATGAAGAACTGTTAAGAGGAAGAAAAGGAGTTAAATATCTTCAAAAAGACCGTTTTAATAGAGATATTGGACCCTATAAGAATGGCAAATTAGATACCCTACCAAAAGTTGGAAATGAACTCCATATCACTATTGACAAAGAACTTCAAGAATATGGTGAAAAACTCATGAATGGCAAAAGAGGTGGTATAGTTGCCTTAGATCCAAATTCAGGTGAGATTTTGAGCATGATTTCTGGACCTACCTATAATCCATCGCTACTGGTTGGTCGTCAACGTTCTAAAAATTATTCTAAACTGCACTACGACAGTATTTCAAAACCAACTTGGGACCGTTCTATTTTAGCTCAACCTTCTCCTGGATCACCATTTAAGGCCTTAAACGCCTTAGCTGCATTGCAAGAAGGAGTAATCGATACGGACACAAAGTTTCGATGTTATAATGGTTTTTATGTAGGAAAAACCAAAAGAGGGTGCCACTGTGGTGGGGGTGTACGAGATTTAAATTCAGGAATTTTCGAATCTTGTAACGCTTATTTTGCTGGTACGTTCCGAAAAATCTATGGTAAATACAAAACCACGGATGAGGGCATGGATGCTTGGGAAAGACATATGAAGAGCTTTGGGCTGGGTAATTATTTAGGTACCGATCTACCAACGGGTGCACCTGGAAGAATACCCGACAAAGCATACTATGACCGAGCTTATGGAGATAATCGCTGGGCTTCATCTTTTATTATTTCCAATGCAATTGGTCAAGGTGAAATTGCCGCAACACCTATTCAACTGGCAAATATGACCGCTGCCATAGCCAATAAAGGTTTTTACTATACACCACATATCATCAAACAAATTGGGAGTCAAAATAATATTGATTCTAAATACACTGAACGAAAGTACACGACAATTGACAAGGAGCATTTTGAGCCAGTTGTAAAAGCAATGTCCAATGTATATAAATATGGTACAGCAAAATGGTTAAAAGTACCGGGAATTGAAATTGCTGGAAAAACAGGAACTGTAGAAAATTTTACACGGATTGATGGAGAGCGGGTTCAATTGACCGACCATTCCATATTTGTTGCCTTTGCCCCTGTTCAAAACCCAAAAATTGCATTGGCCGTTTATATTGAACATGGGTATTATGGTGCTAGGTATGCAGGCCATATAGCATCACTATTGATTGAAAAATACCTTAAAGGAGAAATCACTAGAAAAGATTTAGAACAAAAGATGTTAGACAAAACATTGGAACATGAATATGCCAAACCTTTAAGCGGGGAGCCTTTTAAGATAAACGAGCGTGTCTGGTAAAAGTGTACTCAAACGTTTAGATTGGCTTACTGTTCTACTTTATGTAGTTTTAGTATTTTTCGGGTGGATAAATATCTACAGCACTACTTTTACTGATACTGATGCTTCTATTTTTGATATTGGAACATTATATGGCAAACAACTCTTTTTCATAGGCCTTTCCTTTTTATCTATTGTAATCATACTATCTCTTGAATCGTCATTTTTTGAAAGATTTTCAGGAGTTTTCTATGTAGTAGCTGTCTTGCTTTTAGTGGGTCTCTTTCTTTTTGGAAAGACTATTGCAGGGGCTACATCCTGGTATAATTTGGGCTTTTTTAATTTACAGCCATCTGAATTTGCCAAACTAGCCACTGCATTGGCAGTAGCAAAATATTTAAGTGATATACAAACAGATATTAGAAAAGGAAGACATCAATCATATGCCATTTTAATCATACTTATTCCCGTAATACTGATTGCTCCGCAGCCTGACCCTGGCAGCGCTCTAATTTATTTTTCACTGTTTTTTGTGTTGTTCCGAGAAGGGCTACCCTTAAAATATTTGGGATTTGCCTTACTTTTTATCCTACTTTTTATATCCACATTAAAGTTTGGTGTTGTATGGATGGCGATTGGTTTAGGTATTTTAACTTCACTGTTTTTCTTATTTAAAAGAGCCGATATTAAGATTCCTAAAATTCCTCTCATTATTTTTTTAATATCATGCATTACCATTTCACTTTCAGTAAATTTTGTTTTCAATAATATTTTTGAACAGCGTCATAGAGACCGTTTTAGCCTTTGGTTAGGTCTTGAAAAAGATCCAGTAAAATTAGAACAGATAAAAAAGACTATCGGCTATAATACCTATCAGTCTGAAAAGGCCATTGAATCTGGTGGTTTTCTAGGGAAAGGGTTTTTGGAAGGTACTAGAACAAAAGGTGACTTTGTTCCCGCACAACACACCGATTATATTTTTAGCTCAGTTGGCGAAGAATGGGGATTCATGGGTACCGCATTAATCATCATCATTTTTACTATATTTTTTTTAAGACTAATTCATCTAGCGGAACGTCAAAAACGTGAATTTAGTAGAATGTACGGATATGGAATTATTTCCCTTTTATTAATCCATTATTTTGTAAATATTGGTATGGTTATCGGTTTATTGCCTACTATTGGCATACCACTGCCGTTTTTTAGCTATGGTGGTTCAGGATTGATTTTCTTCACGGCAATGCTATTCGTGTTTCTAAAATTTGATACCTCAAGACTTAAAGAGCTTTAAAACTTCCACCCATCTTTTCTAATGGTTCTTTCGACTGCTTGTTGCCATTTGTCAGGTTTCTTATGAAAGAAATCAATTCCAGTAAGCTCTTCCAATTCATCAATGGTCACAATAAAATTATCTAATGATTGTTCACTTTCTTTATTAGGAAATAGAAATGCAAGTACTTTAATTGAATCACCATCTCTTTTAAATACTATTTTATAGAACGTCTTTGGCACATCAACATCTTCAGAACCAATCTCTTCCAAATCGTCTTCTAAAACACCGCCTGTAATAATATTTAAGTCACCATAACTTTTGCACCATTGTCTAATCTGCATTTCTAAACGATTCCATATACCAGCATTAAAAGCTCTATCTTGAGGCGAGATATTACTCGTATAAAACGTTTCATTATAAGCATATTCCGAAAAACGTCTATCCCCGGCCGGGCATAAATGACCTCGATCATAACCAGAACCTTTGTAATTGCGCCAATCTGCGGATTTCGTTTTCACATTTGGGTCTTCAATAAAATAGGGTCTTTTACGATTATCATTGGTCAAATACTTCTTCTTTAATTCGTAAGCTACCCATTCAGCTTGTTCATGAGGTTCGCTGTAAGAAAGCATATAATAGTTATGAAAAACCAACTGGTCCGTGCTTGAACTTGGAAAAAAAACTTCATCAAATGGACTAGAAATCGTTTTATCTTTTTTGTCTGAATAAGTGTCAGGGGTATAAAAATTTTCAAACAACCAAAAGCCAACAACACAGGTTAAAAGCAATACAGAATAAATAATTCTATCTTTTTTCATTTAATTAAATTTATTGCCGTCCATAATCTATCAAATTTAATCAATGAACCCATTTAAGTTAGCATTTTGCCACCCTAAACCTTAAAGCTTAATTTTACACTTATTTTATTATGGCTATACTTACCAAAAATATAAATGACGCCAAGGCAATTCTCGATAAAGGGAATCTTGTCGCCATACCTACTGAAACTGTTTATGGGCTAGCAGCAAAAGCCATTGATGAAAAAGCAGTCAAGAAAATATTCAAGACAAAGGGTAGGCCTAGCAACAATCCGTTGATTTTACATTTCCCAAATCTTGATTCTATTTTCCCCTACATTAATTCAATTACAAAAGAAGTACAACTATTAGCGAATGCATTCTGGCCAGGGTCGCTCACGCTATTATTGCCAAAATCAGACTTAGTGCCAGAAATAATTACAGCTGGATTGCCAAGTGTCGCGGTAAGGGTACCTAACCATCCTTTAACGCTTCAACTTTTACATCAACTAGATTATCCTTTGGCAGCACCAAGTGCTAACCCTTCAGGATATATTAGTCCTACAAATCCATCTCATGTAGAAAAACAATTGGGCACAAAAATTCCTATGGTTTTAGATGGTGGAAATTGCAAAAAAGGTTTAGAATCAACTATTCTTGGATGGAACGATAAACAGGAGCCTACTATTTATAGGCAAGGGGTAATCACTAAAGAAGACATTAGCGCTGTGCTACAAAAAGAAGTGCTTATAAACAGTCCTTATTCAGAAACACTGGTAGCCCCTGGGATGCTTTCATCACATTATGCTCCTAATACCAAGACAATAATAAGTACTAATATGGATAAAGATATTAATCAATATCAGGGCTTAAATTTAGGAGTAATTAAAGTTCACACATCTTATCAAGGAGGTATTACCATTAAAAAAGAGCTTGTTTTATCTACAAGCAACTCCTTAAATGAAATTGCAGAAAAACTGTATGCTGCAATGCATGAACTTGACAGTTTACAACTGGATTTGATACTTATAGAAGCAGTCCCCAACAAGGGAATTGGAAGAGCAATAAACGATAGGCTAAAGAGGTCTGCAACTGAAAAATAAAAAAAGCCCTGAATTACTTCAGGACTTTTTATTAATATCTTTCAATATGTTTAGCCCTTAACGCTAGCCAATTTTGCGTTATTATTTTTTAAGGTATTCAACTTTAAATCTTGTAAAACATTGATGGCCTCTTCAATATAAACATCCTTAGCCAAATCAGTATGCCAACGATTTCTTTTCTCTCGTAAGATAGCATCTTTAGTAAACAATTCTTCCTCATATTTTAAAGATTCAAAAGTCAATTTAGAATCGTAATCTCTAAGCTTTTTAAAATAATTTGATTGCTTTTTATTGGCCTCTTGTGTCGTCTTGTATTTATCATAGTTTAAAGAAACTACACTCTCATCTTGTTGGTCACGGACCCACTTGGCGTTTTCTTCAATCAGCTTAATTTGAGCATTACCAGCCATTCTAGCCATACTTTTCTCAATGGTCGTTTCGTAGTCAATATAACCATTCCACACTTCATAATCAGCAGGAGTTATTTTATCCCATGCTAATGGATTTTCTTGATCACGCTCACCTAAATCAATATAACTATATCTATCTGGCACCACAATATCACTCTTAACACCCTCAAGTTGTGTAGAGCCGCCATTTATTCTGTAAAATTTTTGGGTAGTCAATTTAATTGCACCTAAATCACCATGCTCATTGCTTCTTACAATATTATCCAAAGGAATAACATTCTGCACAGTACCTTTTCCAAAAGTTTGCTTACTACCTATAACAACTGCCCTTTTATAATCTTGCATTGCAGCTGCAAGGATTTCAGAAGCAGATGCCGATAATTCATTTACCATGATAACCAATGGTCCATCCCACTGAATACGCTCATCTTTATCTTCGTGAATTTCTTTTCGCTGACCAGAAGATTTCACTTGCACAATCGGGCCATCTTTAATGAATAGGCCAGCCATTTCAACTACGGTTTTCAAAGAGCCACCGCCATTATCCCTTAAATCAAGTATCAACCCTTCAGCGCCTGCTTCTTTTAAGCGCTCAACTTCTTTAGCAACATCTGTAGCTGCATTTCGTTCAGAGTAATCATCAAAATCCACATAAAACTTAGGAAGGTTGATTATTCCATACTTACGGGCATCTTTTATAACCGTCGCAGATTTTGCATAAGACTCTTCTAACTCGACAACATCTCTTGTAATCGAAACCACATCTACTGTTCCATCTACTTTTCTTACAGTTAAATCTACGATAGTTCCTTTAGGTCCCTTTATCAATTTAATCGCATCATCTAAGCGCATACCTACAATATTAATAGGCTCATCACCTTCTTGGCCTACCTTAAGTATTTCATCACCAACTTCAAGACTTTTTCCTCTCCATACTGGGCCACCAGATATAATCTCTACAATCTTTGCTCCTTCAGGTTTCTTTTGCAGTCTAGCCCCTATTCCTTCGAATTTACCCGACATCCCAATATCAAATTTTTCTTTCTCATCAGGAGCAAAATAATAAGTATGTGGATCGAATTCGTCTACAATAGTATTTACATATTGCACGAACCAATCTTTTCTTTCTAAATCAGAAACAAAATCAAAAAAATCATCCAAAGTGTTTTTTGTAGTCTCTCTGGAAGCAGCCTCAACTTCGGCTATGGACATGTTCTTTAATTCAGCATCAGCTTTGTTCTCTTCTATAGAAATATTTGCACTAGCCAAATCACCACCTTCAGCAACGCCTTCCATAAATGACGAATTTTTGATTTTGAGTTTGCCATCATAAACACCTAAAGCATTATACTTCAATTGTTTTCTCCAGCGTTCTTTAAGTTGTTTTTTGTTAGAAGCGTAAGGTTCTTCTTTATAATCCACTCCAATTTCTTCGGCAAGGGTGTAATCAAAAGGCTCTTTCAAAATATTGGTATAAATGACTTTGGCCTCATCCATTCTTTTCATTAATCTTTGATAAACCAAGTTAAAAAAAGAAATATCTGTATTCTTTATTTGATCATCTATTTGATATTTATATTGTTCAAATTCACGTATATCACTAGCTAAAAAATACCTTTTCGTTGGATCAATAATGTCAATAAAATCTTCATACACACTTGCAGAAAATTTATCATTGATATCTTTTGGCTCATAGTGTCCGCGTTCTAAGACATAGGTAATCAAATCAAGAAGCAGCTTATCTTTATCATTGGTCTCAAAAGATTTGTTTGTGAAACTGCAAGAGGCAACTGCAATAAGAATGATTAAAAAGCCTAGTACAAAATTCTTCTTCATAATATAGTTTTTGGGACTGGGTTATCGTTGTTTATCATGATGCAAATCAGTCTTCAATTTACACCTACAATTCATACGAATTCCCTAAGATACTGAAAAAATCATGCCACTTTTATAGGCGTGTATTTAATTTTTTGTTAAACACCTCGGACATCATATCCTTATGAAAAACGTATTTTTACTACATTAATTATATCAAATTAAAGCTCATAATGGAGATTCATAAAAAATAATTGATTAAAACTTCCTCAAATACTTGATAAATAATGTGTTATACAATTTTTTATAGATGAAAAGACCACTCATACTTTTAACGAATGATGATGGAATCACAGCACCAGGGTTACGTTCGCTCATCCAGTTCATGAAAGAAATTGGAGAAGTAATTGTGGTCGCACCCGATAGTCCCCAATCGGGAATGGGGCATGCTATTACCATTGATAATACGCTTTATTCAAAAAAAGTAACCATTGACAAAGAAAAGGGAGCTCCTCTAGAATACAGCTGTAGTGGAACACCTGCAGATTGTGTAAAATTAGGACTCCAAGAAATTTTGACTCAACGACCTGACATTGTTGTAAGTGGAATTAATCATGGTTCAAATTCTTCAATAAACGTTATTTACTCGGGTACCATGAGTGCTGCCATTGAGGCAGGCATTGAAGGTATCCCCGCGATAGGTTTTTCACTTTGTGATTATGGCTGGAATGCTGACTTTAGCGCGGTCGGTGATTTTGCAAAAAAAATAGTTCTTGAGGCACTAAAAAATGGTATTCCCCAAGGCACCGTGCTTAATGTGAATATACCCAAAACCAATGGTTTACCGCCTAAAGGCATAAAAGTATGTAGGCAGGCTAAGGCGAATTGGAAAGAACGTTTTGACAAAAGAACAAGCCCTACAGGGAAAGAATATTACTGGTTGACTGGTGAGTTTGAACTTTTGGACAAAGGAGAAGATACTGATGAGCATGCGCTTAGACAGGGCTATATTTCAATTGTTCCAACACAATTTGACCTAACAGCCCATCATACTATTCAACATATAAACAACTGGGATTTAAATGAATAAAACTAAGAAAGAAGTAATCATCGGTTTTGTAGTGGGCATTATTGCTAATACTTTTGGCACCCTACTATATATCTTACTATTCTCAGATATGAGTATTTCAGAAACATTTAAAGTTGCGATTGAGCAGGGTCATATAGGTAGTATTTTGGCTCTGGGGGCTATTTTAAACCTAGTCGCTTTCTTTGGTTTTCTTCGTATTAAAAGAGATTATCGTGCGAGAGGCGTAATGATTGCAACTATATTCACAGCCCTGGTCATTCTTTATTATAAGCTGTTTTAAAATGAAGTATTATATCATTGCCGGTGAGGCCTCAGGCGATCTTCATGGCTCTAATCTTATAAAAGCACTATTAAAAAAAGATGAGAATGCTCAGGTTCGCTGCTGGGGTGGAGATTTAATGGAACAAGCTGGGGGTGAGCTGGCCAAGCACTACAAGAGTATGGCTTTTATGGGGTTTTTAGAAGTGCTTAAAAATATTCCCGCCATTTTTAAGAATATCCGTTTTTGCAAAGAAGATATTGTCAAGTTCAATCCGGATGTCATTATTTTCATTGATTTTTCTGGTTTTAACCTTCGTATTGCTAAGTGGGCAAAGGCCCAGAATTATAAAACCAACTACTATATTTCTCCTCAGGTTTGGGCTTCTAGAGCAAGTCGAATTCATAAAATCAAGCGAGATATCGATAAAATGTATGTTATTCTTCCTTTTGAAAAAAAGTTTTATAATAAGTATAATTATCAGACAGAATTTGTTGGCCACCCCCTATTGGACGCCATTGAAAATACGTCCTTTATTGATGAGTATACTTTACGCTCTAAAAATGGATTGCACGCAACAAAGCCTTTAATTGCATTGCTACCAGGAAGCAGAAAACAAGAAGTTGAGAAAATGCTTTCTATTATGCTTTCTGTAACGGCTGACTTTTCTAGTTATCAATTTGTGATTGCCGGTGCTCCAAGTTTAGATTCTAGTTTTTATGAATCTTTTTTAAAACAAAACGAAGTTGGCTTTGTAGCAAACCAAACCTATTCTCTATTAAAATTTTCGCATGCGGCATTGGTCACTAGCGGCACCGCCACTTTAGAGACCGCTCTTTTTAAAATTCCGCAAGTGGTTTGTTATAAAGGAAACTGGATATCGTATCAAATCGCAAAACGAATTATTACGCTTGACTTTATTTCTTTGGTAAACCTTATTATGAATAAAGAAGTTGTAAAAGAATTAATTCAAAGTGAATTAAATTCTAAAAATCTTTCACTTGAACTGGGCAAAATTATTGAAGGTGAGCAACGTAATCAGATACTCTCTGACTATGCTGAGTTACAAAAAAAAATGGGCGGACCGGGTGCAAGTAAAAAAGCAGCCGATTTGATTGTTGAAAATGTGTAATTTTAGCTACCAAGAAGAAATCATATTCTTGAATGTTTAAAAAAGTCTATATCTTATTCTTATCGATTTTGCTAACGGGTTGTTTTGCAAAAAAGAAAACTACCTACAGCAAAACAAGAAAAATTACTGTTGCTTCATCTGATGAAAAGGCAGTTCCAAAAAAAACACCTAAAAAAGAGTACGCCAAAAACTTAAAAGCAGAACAAGTTATTGAAACTGCCATGACTTTTTCTGGCGTTCGCTATAAATATGGTGGTACAACAAAAAAAGGGATGGATTGTTCAGGTTTAATCTTTGTAGCCCTTACCGATAACAATATTTCTTTTCCAAGGGTATCTTACCAAATGGCCAATGAGGGAAAGCGCATTAAAATTAAGGAGGCACAAAAAGGAGATTTACTCTTTTTCAAAACAAACAAAAGAGGAAAAAACATTAATCATGTGGGATTGGTTGTTGAAGTAGAAGATGAAATCAAATTTATTCACTCTACTACTTCACGTGGCGTTATCGTTTCTTCATTGCGAGAGGGCTATTGGAATTCGGCTTTTGTAAAAGCTCACCGTATTTTGTGATGAAACTCTTCGACTTTGTATCTGTAAAACTCACGCTTTTTCTCATCATTGGCATTTTATTTGGGTTTTATTTTTTAATACCTCTTATAGTTTCGGGAACAATTTTGGTGTTTTTGTTCTTAATTCTACTCATTTCTTATTCAAAGAATATGAGAATTTCTTTTCCTTACTTTGGGGTTCTCACTTATTTAACTACTGTATGTTTAGGAGTTTTTATTGTCACTTTCGCTAATCCAAAAAATTTAAACTCCCATTATTCGCAACAATTCATAACTGAAAACAACGTATGGAAAATTAAAGTAAGGGAGGTTCTAAAAAAGAATTCGTACACAACCAACTATATTGTCGAAGCAAAAATTTTAGACGACAGAACAGTATCTGGTAAATTACTTTTGAATATTAAGGCCGATTCTACCTTAACTAATACGCTATCGGTTGACGATGAAATTTGGTTGGTTTCAAATGCTTCATTAATAAGCTCACCTTTAAATCCACATCAATTTGATTATAAAGATTATTTAAAAAAAAAAGGTATTTATCATCGTTTACAGATTGATGCAAATCGCTATTCTAAAACAGTTAATCCATCTAAAACTTTAATAGGCGCGGCATCGAATTTTCGAAATCAACTTATCAAAAAACTAAAACAAGCTTCTTTCGGCGTTGAAGAATTGGGTGTCATTGAAGCTTTATTGCTAGGGCAACGAAATGATTTATCAAACAAAACTTACGACAATTACAAAGATGCCGGGGCTGTTCATATTCTAGCAGTTTCAGGATTACACATTGGTATTATTTTATTGATACTTCAATTCTTGCTAAAACCGTTAGAAATTTTACCAAGAGGCAAAACTGTAAAACTTATTTTGATACTATTGCTACTTTGGATATTTGCGTTTATTGCGGGTCTTTCTCCTTCTATTTTTAGAGCCGTAATGATGTTCTCTTTTATTGCCTATGCCTTGCACTTAAATCGCCCAAGCAATACTTTCAATATTTTGGCACTCTCCATGTTCTTCATTTTATTGGTACAACCAATGGTGTTGTTTCAGGTTGGGTTTCAAATGAGTTATACCGCGGTCTTTTCCATTGTCTGGATTTACCCCAAACTACAGCGATTTTGGTATCCCGAAAATTGGATTCTAAGAAAAGGATGGCAACTCTTATCAGTGAGTTGCGCCGCCCAACTCGGGGTTTTGCCAATTAGTCTATTGTATTTTCATCAATTTCCTTCGCTATTCTTTATTTCCAATTTGGTTGTTATTCCTTTCTTAGGCATCATTTTAGGGTTAGGAATTTTAGTAGTAACCCTAGTATATTTTGATAGCCTACCCTATTACTTGGCTATAGGATATAACTTTTTGATAAGAATAATGAATGATGTCATTGCATGGGTTGCAAAGCAAGAAGCTTTTGTGCTGCGCGATATTCCATTTGACAAGGTACAACTTGTACTCACCTATGGTTTGATTATCTTTTTGGTAGCGTCATTATCAAAACCAACTTTTAAAAAAATAAGCAAATTTTTGATAGTTGTACTTTGTTTTCAATTTTGGCTTAGCTATAACCAATGGCAGCTTGATAAAACAGAGCAATTGATTTTAGGGCATCAAACGGCAAATACTTTTTTTCTTCATCAAAAAGGCAATAGATTAACCCTTCTAGGTCAAGAAAACGACTATACAAAACGTATCACCACAACTCATAAGATTGCAGAACGAATTGATTCTGTAGATAACGATACATTAAAGAACAGATATACTTTTGATGATAAGCAATTGCATATTATTGACAGTTTAGGCATTTTTTCAGCTGCAAAAAACCTTGACTATTTAGTACTTACCCAATCTCCAAAAATAAATTTAGAAAGAGTTATAGATTCCACCCAACCTAAATTGGTTATAATGGATGGTAGCAACTATAAAAGCTATGTTAAGCGTTGGAAACAAACTTGTCTAAAAAAAGAAATCCCTTTTCACTATACAGGCGAAAAGGGAGCTTTTTATTTTGAGTTGGAAAACTACTAGTGCACATTACCCATTAATCTCTTTATTAAAGGTGACGCTAATAGAACCAAGAGCCCAGCACCCAAAGAATAGTAGGCTATTAATTCAAATCCTTCAGTATATACCGTCAATGTATCAAAACCACCAACATTAGCATCGGTACTTTCTATTGCCAATTGTTTTCCGATGAAACCGACCACTTGAAAAGCAAAGGCCGACGACAAGAACCAAACCCCCATCATAAATGCCACGATGCGCTTAGGCGACAAATCTGTAATCTTTGACAATCCAACTGGAGACATAAATAACTCTCCAACTGATAACAAAAAGTACATTAATAATAAATACGCAAACGGAACCAATCCGTCAACGTTAGCACTATTAGCACTTAACGCAAGTATATAAAAACTGATTCCCGCAAATAAAAGACCAAGACCAAACTTATAAGGTGTTCTCGGATTTTTACCACTTTTGGATAATTTTGTCCACATCATTGAAATTGGTATTGCCAAAATTATAATCCACATAGAGTTTAGCGAATTGGTTTGTGCAGCACTCATAATACCATCTAAAGAAACATTTCTAGCTGCAAAAAGGGTAATAACACTACCTGAAAGTTCATGAAAACCCCAAAAAATAGTCATGAAAAAAGTTATTAAAACAGCAACAAAAAGTTTTTTTCTTTCGTCAAGTGTAGCTTTGAACATGATATACGCCAAATAACCCAATACTGCGATTCCTATAAATTTAAAGATAACGTTCACAATATTTTGATCTGCGAATAAACCCTCTGTTGCAACAGCTTTATAGGATGCTAATAAATAGGCAATTAGCGGTGCCGAAAGAACTGCTAAAACCGGTACTATCACGCCTTGTTTTATCCCAAAAACTTTTTTATCTATACTACCATCTTCTGGGGCCATTCCTTTATCTCCGAATACTCCTTTTTTAATTCCACTCCAAAAGAAAATAAGCCCTGTTAGCATTCCAATACCTGCCAAACCAAAACCATAATGCCATCCATAAGTAGCGGCCAACCAACCACAAAGTAATGGAGCGACCCAACCACCAATGTTAATGCCCATATAAAAAATGGTAAAACCAGAATCTTTTTTAGGATCTCCCTTTTTATATAGAGTCCCTACAAAAGTGGAAATGTTAGGTTTAAAAAAACCGTTTCCAACGATTATTAAGGAAAGCGCAAGAAAGAATGCTATATCATTTTCAATAGCCAAAACAAAATGACCTATAGACATTAATATTCCTCCAAGAAAGATAGAGTTACGCATTCCTAGAATAGAATCCGAAATTTTACCTCCAATAACTGTAGATGCATAAACCAACGAACCGTAAGAAGCATATACTGCTGCTGTTGCATAATCTCTTTCTGTTAAAGCTTCAAAAATCACATTGACCATATAAAGGGTCAACAATGCCCTCATACCGTAGAAACTAAAACGCTCCCATAATTCTGCAAAAAACAAATAGAACAAGCCCTGTGGGTGTCCTAAAATCTCTCTTTCATTAGCTGATTTTACTGTATCTGACATATCTTAGTTGGTTTGGTTATAATTTTTCTTTGATGAAATTGGTCATTTTGGTGAACAAGTGCAACCTTGTATTGCCACCATAGATACCATGGTTTTTATCAGGATAAATAGCCCAATCAAATTCTTTATTAGCTTGCACTAAAGCCTCAATCATTCGCATAGAATTCTGCACATGCACATTATCATCACCTGAGCCATGAACCAATAGGTAATTACCTTTTAACAACTCAGGGTAGTTGAATGGTGATTCGTTATCATAACCATCAGCATTTTCTTGTGGCGTACGCATAAAACGTTCTGTGTAAATAGTATCATAAAAGCGCCAGCTGGTTACAGGAGCTACTGCAATAGCGGTTTCAAAAACATCATTACCCTTTAAAAGACAGTTTGTGCTCATATGACCTCCAAAACTCCAACCCCAAATACCAGTGCGGTTCTCATCAATATAAGGTAGTTCGCTTAATTTTTTGGCCGCTGCAATTTGATCTTCAGTTTCGTATTTGACTAAATTCAAATACGTCACTTTTTTAAAATCACTTCCTTTTAATCCTGTTCCACGACCATCAACACAAACTACAATATAGCCTTCAGATACCAATAGTTGGTGCCAGTAATCATTTGCACCCATCCAACGGTTAGCTACTTGCTGCGAACCTGGTCCGCTGTATTGGAACATTAGTAATGGATATTCTTTGGATTGGTCAAAATCAGCTGGTTTCATCATCCACATGTTCAAATCATTACCATTGATGTTGATAGTCGAAAACTCCTTAGCTACTAGTTCATAGCTATCTAATTTTGTTAAAAGCGCAGTATTATTTTTAATCTCTTTTATTTTCTTTCCATTAGACGCCTTGTGTAAAGTATATTCTGATGGTGTAGTAGCACTATGATAGGTATTGATGAAATATGTATAGTCTGCACTAAAGGCAGCTGAATTAGTTCCTTCTTTAGTTGACAATCGTTTTTTTAATTTACCCCCTGAACTAATGCTATAAACATCTCGATTAATAGAACCATTTTCTACCGATTGATAATAAATATGATCTTCATTTTGATTATAACCGTAATAATTAGTCACCTCCCAATTGCCTTGCGTAATCTGGTTCATCAGGTTTCCATCTTGATCATACAAGTACAAATGATTAAAACCATCTTTTTCGCTTGACCATATAAAACTATCATCTGCTAAAAAAGTTAAGTTATCGTGAATATCAACATAGGCATCATCCTTTTCTTCAATAAGTGTTTTAACGGAATTGTTTTGGGCATTCACTTCATGTAAAACCAAATGATTCTGATGGCGATTCATAGTTTGCACACTTAAAAAGTCAGGATTGTTCATCCATTGAATCCTTGGAATATAATATGCATTACCAATATTTACATCGCTAGTAGCCTGTGAAGCTACATCATACAAGTGCAATGAAATTTTTGCATTTTCTTCACCAGCTTTTGGGTATTTAAACTCATGTTGCTTCGGATATAAATCTGTTCCGTAAACATCCATTGAAAAATGGGGAACATTGGTCTCATCAAAACGTAAAAAGGCTATTTTACTACCGTTACTATTCCACTCAAAAGCTTGAACAAAAGAAAACTCTTCTTCATAAACCCAATCGGTCACACCATTGATAATAGTACCGTAATTACCATCTTTTGTTATTTGTTGGGTACTATTTGAAGTAATATCATATAAATAGATATTGTTTTCTCTCACATAAGCCACTTTTGAACCATCGGGCGATAATTCGGGCTCTTGTATTTTTTGTTCGGCAATCTTAACAATTGATTTTGCTTCTGTATCATATATGTAGTAGATACCCAATCTTGAACGCCTAAAAATAGGTTCAACTTCAGTAGCTAAAATTAGTTTTGATTCGTCGTCACTAAATTCATATGAAGAAAAATAAGGAACATTATCATTTGACACGACAATAGTCTCCACTTTTTCAAGTGTTTTATAGTCATATTTATCAATACTGCTAGTTCTTGGTGTGCTACTAAAATTTAATACAGTATACTCCTTACCATTCTTCAGAGAACGAAGCACATCCATACGTTCTGTCCTAAATTCGCCTCCCCAAATTTCTTCAAGAGTCACTCTTTGTTTTTGGGCAATAGAAAGTATGTTGGTAAATAAGGAAAGAATGAGTAGAACAGTAAATTTTCTCATTATCATAAAGATTGATTAAAAACTATCAAGTTTACTAATAATTTAGCGAATAGAGAACTTTAGCTACTGATTTGAATAACAATAACCAGACCAGATAGGGTATTTGTTATATTTGAACCCACAAGACAAAGCTATGTACACTCCTGTTGAAGGATTTTCAAAACTTACCAAAGAAGAAAAAATAGATTGGATTGCAGAAAATTGTACCGAAAACCCTGCAAAAACAAAAGCAGTTTTAAAACGGTATTGGAACACGAATAGCTCTGTTCAAAAAATACACGATGAGTTTATAGAAAATACAGTTTCTAACTATTACCTCCCTTTTGCAATAGCTCCCAACTTTCTTATAAACGATAGGTTATATGCAATACCAATGGCAATCGAAGAAAGTTCGGTTGTGGCCGCAGCTAGTAAAGCTGCTAAATTTTGGTTGAACAAAGGAGGATTTAAAACTACCATTCTGGGTACTGAAAAAGTTGGACAAGTACACTTTATGTATTCAGGAAATAGTGAGAAACTCTTTCGCTTTTTTGACAAGGTCAAGGACCATTTTTTTGAAGACACCAAAGCTATTACCGCAAGTATGGAAAAGCGTGGCGGCGGAATCACAGATATTGAACTTCGAGACAAAACACACAAACTATCAAATTACTACCAATTGCATTGCACTTTTGAAACTTTAGATGCCATGGGCGCTAACTTTATCAATTCGTGTTTAGAACAATTTTCTAAAACCTTGCAAGAACAGGCCAATTTATATGAAGACTTTTCAGCAGATGAAAAAGCGTTGGAAGTTGTCATGAGTATTTTAAGCAACTACGTTCCAAACTGTTTGGTTAAAGCTGAAGTAAGCTGCCCTATTTCAGATTTAAATGAAAGTGATTTAAGTGGCAAAAAATTTGCCAAAAAAATACTTCAAGCAGTCGATATAGCAAAGTTAGAACCTTATCGGGCCGTTACTCATAACAAAGGTGTCATGAATGGTATTGACGCGGTCATTCTAGCCACCGGCAATGATTTTCGAGCTGTTGAGGCTGGTGTTCATGCTTATGCCGCAAAGAATGGCTCATACTCCAGTCTAACCTATGCGGAGATTGAAGATGGTATTTTCAAATTTTGGATTGAAATTCCTTTAGCCCTTGGTACTGTAGGTGGGCTTACTTCCCTACACCCTTTGGTAAAACTTGCCTTAGAGATATTACAAAAACCATCAGCAAAAGAATTAATGCAAGTAGTGGCCGTTGCCGGATTGGCGCAAAATTTTGCTGCATTACGTTCTTTGGTCACCACGGGCATACAAAAAGGACATATGAAAATGCACCTCTTAAATATGCTTAATCAGTTAGGAGCCACTGAGCAGGAAAAACAAAAATTAGTAATATATTTTAAAGATAATATTGTCACCAATTCATCAGTTAAAGAAGCTCTTAAAAAAATGCAAGCTGAATAATGCAGAAAGATTTCTATAGTAATGGCAAACTATTAATAACCGGAGAATATGCCGTTTTAGATGGTACTAAAGCCTTGGCAATACCCACAAAATATGGTCAAGGATTAACTGTGAAAGAAAATAATTCAGGCTACATATTATGGAAAAGTTTTGATTTTGATGAAAATATTTGGTTCGAAACCAAACTCTCCATTCCTGATTTAAAAGTTATATCAACTTCGAATAAAGAAATTTCAAATACACTTCAAAATATTTTAAGTGAAGCCCAAGCACTGAACGATGCGTTTTTAAGTGATGAAACTGGACTAGCTGTTTTAACAAATTTGAGCTTTCCAAAACATTGGGGACTGGGAACTTCATCAACTCTAATCAATAATATAGCCGATTGGGCAATTGTTGATGCGTATGACTTACTGGAACGTACATTTGGTGGCAGCGGCTATGATTTGGCATGCGCCAAACATAATAAGCCTATAGTCTATCAATTGAACAGTGATAAAGCCTCGAAAGTCATCGAAGTCGATTTTAGACCTTCTTTTATTGAAAACCTGTACTTTATCTATTTGAATAAAAAACAAGATAGTCGCGAGGCTATTCAAAATTATCGTAATCAAGTATTTGACAAAGGTATTTTGATTAACAAAATATCTGAAATAACTAAAAAAGTAATTATTGCTCAAACAATTTCGGAGTTTGAAGCGCTCTTAAGAGAACACGAATCAATTCTTTCAGAGGTGCTTCATGTCAAAACTGTTCAAGAAAAATTATTCTCAGATTACCAAGGTGCGGTTAAAAGTCTTGGTGGTTGGGGTGGTGATTTTATTCTTGCTACTGGAAATGAAAAAACCCCTGAATATTTTAAATCCAAGGGTTTTGAAGTTATAATTCCTTATCAAGAAATGGTATTGTAAAAGTTCACTTTTAATAAAAAGAAGCTCTATTATCTTCTATTTTCGCGCCCTCTTTCAAGGCATTGTAAACTGCAGTATTTACCGCATTTTTATTTGACGTAGTTAAAGTATTGCTGAACGTACTAAAATTTGGTAAAGTAACCGCGTCATTCTTTTTGGTCACTTTAATCATAAACACCCCTGTTTCACCCTGCAACAAACCTGATGATTGACCTTCTTCAAAAGCAAAGGCGTTACCAACAATTACAGGTTCTCTTCCAGCACCAGGAATAGTAGGTGACTTTCTAGTCAATGCCGAAGCATTTGAGACCGTTACATTGTTATCTTTTGCCAAATCTTCCAAACTTTTTCCTTGATTTGCTGCAATAATCTGTTCTGCTTTGCGCTCTTTTCTAATTTGAGGCAAGGCTTGAGCTGAGGCATCTTCTGTTGCCATCAATCCTTCTTTATACATTTTAGTAAGTTGCACTACAGCATAACCATTTGACAAATCAAAACGCTTGATGTCTCCTACCTTGGTAGCATCATTAAACGCCCATTGAACTATATTTCGCTGTGTTCCAAGTCCCGGCAAATTTTCATCCATTGTTTTGAGCTTGTTTACAGGAAGTAACGCATATTCACTATCTTTTGCAATATCATCAAACTCTTCAGCGGCAGCATCAGTAGCTGTCATCTCGAATTTAGTAGCGTCGGTAAATAGTGCGTTTATGGTTTCATCAGAAGGTTCAATTTCTCTCGCCAAAGTTGCAACTTGAAGAATATCTTGTTTGTCATCAACTTTTATAATATGGAAGCCAAATTCTGTTTCTACCAAACCTACGGCACCAACATCGTTCCCAAAACAGAAATCATTGAACTCATCGGCCATAATCCCTTCTTGAAAATATCCTAAGTCCCCACCTCTTGGCGCTGAGGGTCCATCTGAATTGTCACGTGCCAAAGCAGTAAAATCAGCTCCGTCTTTATTAGCTTCTGCTAATAATCGCTTTGCTTCAATTTCAGCCTCTTCTTTGGTTCTCTTTATTTCAAGATTTGCCCTAGTGGCTCCCTCATAAACCACTAAAATATGACTTGCTTTTGCGCTACCATTTGGTTTTGTATTCATCACCTTTGATATCTTAAAAAAGTTCCCATCACGATAAGGACCGTAAATTCCACCTTTTCCTAAATTAATTAAAGTATCCGCAGCAACCGCAGGCAAGTCCTTTTTTGCTCTATAAATAGTATCAAACTTGGTGTCTGAGTTTCTATCTAAAAATGCAGTCATGTCTTTTGTATTCCTAAAACCAGAGATGGTATCTGTCTCATTTCTTTCTTGAACGTATTCAATCGAATCATCTAAAAGTTTTACAACAGATTGCTGCACAGCATTCTCATCTTCTAAAGAAGCCTTTTCTTCAAAAAACACAAATCTAATATCTCTAGATTTTTCTTGCTTGTAATCATCTGGATTGTTCTTAATAAATGTCGCAATCTCATCTTTAGACACTTGAATTGTACTATCTGCAATGCTAGAAAATGGTACACGCACATACTGAATATCTACCTTATCATTGGTCAGCTTATAGTCAAACTCACCTTCAGTTAAGGTAGCACCAGCACCCGCTTTAACCAAATTAAAATAGAGTTGCTCTTTTGCCGATTGCATGATAGATTTCTCAATCTGCAACCAATTATCATAACGTAATGGGTCAGTTTCTTTCCAATCAGCAATAGCTGTTTTAAATACCTCAACATTGAAAACGCCATTTTCATCTTGAAAAGAAGGGTCTTGGGCGTAACCTGTATTTTTGATAAAATCAACAATTTGATCACTTTCTACTCCTATCCCCAAATCTTCAAACTGTTGGTTCAATATTGTTCTGCGTACTTCTTGGTCATAGACCGTATTTACTAATTGTGTAGAAGACAAGTTAGTTCCATACTGCCTTTGTGCTAGTTCTAACTTTGAATTAAAGTCTTCCATTGAGATAGCGTCATCATTAACCTCAGCCAATGTTGAACCGCCCTTACCGCCGGCAAAGTCATTATTTGTAAAAACACCGGAAATCACAAAAGCGAACAATGCCATACCAATAATCAAAATCAATACCGTAGTTCGTTTTCTTATATTCTCTAAAATTGCCATTTATGCCTTATTTTCTTTAATTTCAGTGGGCGAAAATACCATTTTCTTTTCAAATAGGAAAGCTAAAAAGTAGGTGAAGACCAAGGAAATACCCAACTTACTTCAGATTATTCATCATCTAAACGATGGACACTGACCAAATCAATTTTATTGTTGGATACTTCTAATATGTGAAATACAAAATTGGCGATTTTAATTTCTTCATTTTGTTCCGGAATCTCTTCTGTTTCGCTCATGATAAGCCCCCCTAGCGTCTCAAAATCGTCACCATCAGGTAATTCTAATTTATAATTTTCATTGATATAGTCTACTTCTAATCTAGCGGAGAATTTAAATACGTTTTCGCTCAACTGCTCTTCATGCAAATCGGTCGTATCATGTTCATCTTCAATTTCACCAAAAAGTTCTTCAACAATATCTTCCACGGTCATTATGCCCGATGTACCACCATATTCATCTAGAACCACAGCGATACTTTTTCTTCGCTTTGTGAGCACATTCAAAATATCATGCGCTAACATAGTCTCAGGCACAAATTCAACAGGCAATAAAATACTTTTTATGGTTTTTGGTTTTTTAAAGAGCTCGTAAGAATGTACATAACCGATAATATCATCTATGGTTTCTTTGTACACTAATATTTTAGAGAGACCTGTTTCAGCAAAAAGTTTGGTAAGATTCTTGGGCGTTTCATCTATCTCTACAGCAATAATTTCTGTTCTTGGCACCATCACTTCACGAGCCTTCACCTCTGAAAACTCTAAAGCGTTTTGAAACAATTGTATTTCAGAATCTATATTATCCTCTTCTTCAACAGCTTCCATTTGTTCCGTTATATAATCACCAAGTTCAATTTTTGTAAAGGCCAATTGCACCTCATCTCCTGCGGTTTTAAAGAAAGTTCTTAAGATAAAATCAGACACTTTTATAACAAACCAAGAAATCAAAGAAAAAAGCAGATAAAAAAAGTAAGCTGGGATTGCAAAGATTTTGAGTAACGTATTTGAATAAATTTGAAATAACACTTTGGGCAAAAACTCGGCAGTCAATAAAATAACAACAGTAGAAATAACCGTTTGGGATAATAAACTAAAGTCAGTTAAAAGCAGATTAATAAAATTCGAACCTGTCGGTAATAGACCAGCATACCATTTAAGCAACAAATCACCCATAAATAACCCATAAATTACTAAGGCAATGTTATTACCAATGAGCATGGTCGCAATAAATTTTGAAGGTTTTTTAGTTAACCATGTCAAAACCTTTGCCAAAAAACCATCTTGCTTTTTTTCAAGCTCTATATGTATTCTATTAGCAGAAACGAAGGCAATTTCCATCCCTGAGAAAAATGCAGAAAAAAGCAATGATAAAATTATAATTAGGATTGAAGCGTCCACTACTGTTTATCGTTTTGTTCAGTGCGCTTTTCAAAGCGCTTGCGATATTTTCTTCTAAATAAGAACATTGCAATTGAAACAACCGCGAAAAAAATAAAAATATAAGTCTCTTTTGGTGCTGTCGCCCACAAGGTTAAAATCTTGTAAAGAGATGCTCCTGCAACTGCCAAATAAAGGTATTCTGTATACTTTAAAATCTTAACCATATTATTCTTCTGAAATTGTCATTAATCCAAACGTTTTATGGGCATTAAAAAAAGTAAACTCCCTATTAAAATCCATTCCTTCTCCGTCCATAACGGTAGCATCTTCAGGATTGGTGTAGGTAAATTTTTCTTCCGTAAAAATCCATTTATTGGTTCTATCCCAGAACAGCTGAGGCGTTTCCAATTTTTTTCCATCATGCGTCGTAATGACAACATTGCCCTGCAAGTCAATCAAATTGGTTTTTGAATATATGATTGCGTAATCTGCCACAATTACACTTTTCTCTTTCTTCTCATTAAAATGATCCAACTGAAGGCCTTCAGGAAATTCTTTATAACCAAAACTGAGGTTATCAAAATCTTTGTTTATAGGGCTTTTTAAAATTGCCACCACTCTTGAAGCAGATGAATCTTGTGTCGAGACTTCTTTAATAGCCTCGGTATAAGTGAGTACAAAATTTTTAGCCACCCCTTGCGGATAAATATTAGTCGCTGCTTCTTCACCAACACGTTGATAGTTATCACCACAGCTACAAAAAAGGATTGCCACAGTAAAAACTGTGGCAAAACTTTGAAAAAAATATGTTCTTGAAACCTTCAACCTTATAAATTCGGGACTTTAACACTACCTCCAACCCAGCAACTAAAAGTTACTGTTTTACCAGCCATACCTGCATTAAAAATCATTGTTTTATCTGGAGCTCTTTGCGTATAACTAGATGCAGTCTGATTAGCACGAGACTTCAAAGAAGGATTTACTCTACCAGCTTTACTTGCCATGTCTGCAGCTTTCCAATAAATAGCTCTTTTCTCAAAAGGTGTACTACCACAGGCATTTGCACTACTTGCATATAGATTTGCAATCAACAAATATGCTTTGCCATTTGATGAATTTGCATTAATTGCTTTTTGTGCATAGTTTCTTGCTTGCGATTTGCTGCCTCTTTTTCTCATCATACCAGCAACCTTGTAAAGAATATCTGATTTTCTACTATTATCTGTTTCTAGCTCAACAGCTTTATTAAAGTCTGCCACAGCACCATTGCTATCGCCAGATTTAGACTTTAATACGCCAGAGTAGAAATATGCATCTGCTGATGGGTCTAACGCCAATTGTGCTTCAAATAATTTTTTGAACATTGGATCGTCTGTGCATTCTTTAGAGTACATTCTACCTACTGCCCTTTTTACCCAAGTAATGTCATTCTTCTTAGATTCAAAGCTTTTCTCATACAATGGAATTAAGTTACCACAATCTGCAAGTGCTCCTAATTTAGAATCAATACTACCTGCAATTTTACCATAAGATTCTGAATTAACTGTTGCAGCCTTCAGTTGTCTCTTTTCTTTTGAGGTTAGGGTACCCGCCTCTTCTTTAGGCAATAGCTTGGTAACAACACCTGTTAATTTTTGATTTTCCTCTTCTATTTTTTCAGTAATATCATCGTATTCATCAAATACTTGCTGTAGATCTGCCTTTCCTTCATTATGCATATCAACCAAAGAAGAAAAATCCATATAAAGTGCTTTGGGGTTTTTAAAATTTTCACGGTCACTAACAAATGCTGCATGCAAGTTTTTATAAATATCCTCATCGGATATCATTTTATTGTCATACTTGAGCAACACTTTATCAATCGCAACTTCGGCCTGTGTGAATTTACTCGGAAAGTACTTTATACTATTATCATATAATGCCAACAAATCTTGAATATATCCATCTTTATCTGCCCCAGAAGAATTCTTGACTTTGTGCTTTAAAATTTTCTCTCCATAAGAAAAATTAGCTTTATTAATGTCTGGACAAGCTTCTAAAACCATTTTCCATGGTTCATAAGCGGCATCATAGTTTTTAACTTTTGCATGTTCTGCATAAATAGACAGATTTGTCATACATTCTGGATTCTGAGCTTGGGCCACACTTAAACCCATCGTCATAATGACCGCTATCATGGTTAAGTAGAGTTTCTTTTTCATCTTATTAATTTTAAAGTGGTTAATGTACAAATTTTTATAAAACTAACTTGCAGAAGGCTGGTTAGACCTTGGTTATTTGTGAAATATTTAAAAAAAACTTTAGTTTATTTTTCTTTTAACAAACCATTTGTCGTTTAATGACAATCCAACGTTTACTTTAAAGTAACTTTCTTCTACAAGTCCTGCGTCGGTTGTACCCCTTTTTCCTAATTCAAATCCTAGGTTTAAATTAGAAAAACTAGTACCCAACGGTAAACCAAAACCAAAAGTTATGCCAAGATTGTTTATCTCTTTATTATTTACCATTAATCCGGTTTGCTCATAGCGCAGACCTGCACGGTATGTTATTCTGTTAAAGTATCCTGATATTGAGCGATAATCCGGTATAAAATAAGTTCCCAACGCCATAACACTAGCGTCTTCGAAAACTACGTTTTCTTGGGCAAGAAAATCATTCCTGAATTCACTAAACTTCTGAAAACTATATTCACCCCCCACAAACCATTTTTTGTTCTCTCCAAAACCAAGACCTACGGTAGTAATGGTAGGTATCTTTAGCTCTGTATTAAGCAGGCCCTGCGCTGCCAAATCAACATCTATAACTTCAACCTCCGCTCCATTGCTTAAAGAGAACGAGCCTATTCGCTCACTATTTTTAGAAACTAAATTAACCTGAGTATTTACCCCTAGATGCGTATATAAAGTATACTTTTCTTTAATGGTAGGGGTATAGTTTAGCGCATAATTGAAATCAAATCCATTTATTTTTGACTCTCTATCATCTAAGGTGCCTAATTGAACGTTTTCTACGCTTTGAATTCTTTGGTAAAGCAAACTACCAAAATTGAAGTTTATGGTCGCGCCAAGGCTAAGATCCTTTATGGGTTCAAAACCTATTGACAAGTATGCACGGTTCAAACCACCTTCACCAGCAAATACATTAGTAACCGTATCTTGTGCCGCATTGAGGGTCTGTTGATTTAGACTATAACCGACTGATGAAAAAGGCATTAGTCCAAAACCTATTCCTGCATTTTTAGCAATAGGGAAACCTATAGCCAAATAATCTAGATTGGTTACCGATAAGTTTTGTTGTTCGTTAGCATCTTTTAGTCTAAATTCACGATGTGAGATACCCGCAGTGTAGGTAGTTAATCTTAATTTGGAATATGCTCCTGGATTTCTAAGATTAACGTGTATACTGTCTGCATACATTCTAAGCCCCCCCATCATTTGATTTTCTACAGTGCCTCCACTTCTAAAATCACCAATACCAAAATATGAATAGGGAGAAACAGTACCGTTTTGAGCATAAGCGCTTAGAGAAAAAAGGCATATACATCCAATCAGAAAATTCTTGACCATCTAGTTTTTATTGTATTCCAGCAGGTAATTTAACCCCTCCAACAGAAATTTAGAATTCGCAAATATGGAATTTTTTAGCCGTTTGGCAAAAAATTGAGCGTCACCGCCTGTTAAAATAACTGTTAAAAGTTGAAAGCGCTCTTTGTATTGATTTATTACACCATCTAGTTCTTGACAAATACCATTAATTACACCGCTCTGCATTGCCTTTTCAGTTGAGTTTCCGATAAAATCTATAATATCTTCCGCTTCTAACAATGGTAGTTTTGCCGTATGGTCATTCATTGCCTTAAAACGCATTTTAAGTCCAGGAGAAATAGCCCCTCCAAGATACTCTCCATAATCATTTATCATTTCGTAGGTAATGCAGCTACCTAGGTCTATGACCAAGGTATTCCCCTTATGGTTTTTATAAAATGCAGCAGTTGCCAATGCAATGCGGTCCACACCCAATGTTTGAGGACTTATATAGCTATTCTTAAAAGGTATTTTCGAATCGTGTGAGAGCATATGCACTCTGCAAAAAAGCGATAACACTTCGTATTCTTTTTTAGGAAAATCATTTACCGAAGCAATAATGGCGTTGTCAATCGTTGGGTATACCTCAAAAATCTCTTTAACCATGCTAAGAAAAAGCCCTGATTCAGAATGTTGGTCAATAACCATTTTATTCTTATCAAAAACGGCATATTTGACCCTGGTATTTCCAATATCAACAACAAGATTCATACTACAAAAATACAAACAAATACTTGGTGCAAAATAACGCGTTTCTACTAGTAGGGCAATTGACTAACCTTTTAGTTTTGGTATCAACCATAGCAAACCCATAGCCACTAAGAAGCATAAAAAGAACCCTATTCTAGATATAGACTCTCGTATTTTAACCTCATTTGACACATCATTTATCCTATTGAAGTATCTTAGATTATCATCTTTTATTTTAGCACTTGTCAAAGACACCCACTGAATGGTATCCATTACATAATAATCATGAATTATAGTACTATCCAATTCTGTTTTTATAGAATTCCAACCCAACTTTAAAGGATATGTTGTTGCATTCCATGAATTGGGGTTTCCTAGATTTTGAAGCATAGAAATCTTGTAGCCATCATTATGGGAAATCACTGGGTCTTCTTCCGCAGTTTTAAGTTCTAACCTATAAGGCTGATTTTGAAAAGCAAATAGCTCTGAAGATTTTAATAGTCCACTTTTTTGCTTTTTTCGACCTAATTGATTAATTATTTGAGACCATATTTTTTGGTATTGCTTTGAACTTCCATCCAAAACCAATTCATAAGTATTCTTTAACAAGGTAGTTCCTATTTTGCCTAAACCGTTAAATTCATAAAAGCTATGGTCATTAATAGGTTTGCCACTTAAGTTGTTATTGAAAGAAAAACGATATGGATATTTTTTAATCTTTACTTCAGACTGAATCCCAGTTACTATAGAATTATTATTAGGTAATATTATTGCGGCTTCTTTAAAAATATCCTGCCTTTTAAAGAGCTTTTCATCAGGTTGAACAAAGACCCCAAGACCATTCTCGCGGGAAGCTGTTACTATTGTCTCTTTTGAGTTTTTTGATAAGCCAAGATAACTGTCAGCGTCAAGAATAAGTAAATCAAAATCTTTTAAACTTTCAGACGCAAACTTGTAAATAGGTTTCTTGTCTGTATTAAAATACTCGAATTTATACTTTCGTTTGGTGATTTGGCTTCTTACTACAAGTTCATGCCCTGTCTCGGTTAAGAAATTTTTGAGGTATTTAGTTTCAAAAGACGGAAATTCATTGATTATTAGAATTTTCAAAAACTCTTTATCATTCACTACGACTGGTAGCGGCTCAGAAGAAACTGTTTTTCCCAAACTATCTTTTTCTACAAGCTGAAACAGAAACTTACCTGAAACTTTTGAAATTGTGTTCAATTCAAATGCTCTTTGGTTATGATTTTCTAAAACAACTGAATCCAATCCTGCCCCACCTGGACCTTGCAGGACCAATTGATTACCAACTTTTGATTTATTATATAATCCCTTAACCTGAAGTACTTCACCCTCAATTAATTCTTGTCTGTATTTAAGTTTTATAATTCCTTCAGGCAACTCATTATCCATAAAGCAAACAGGATGACCATCTAGCTGCCAAAAATCAAATGATGGAATACCCTCACCTAAAACAAAGATCTCACCAATAGAATCTAATTCTCTTTTAACACTACGTCCTTTTTGATACACCATCGTTTTTAAACCAGGTATCTTTTTTTTGAGACTATCTAACTTTATTTTATTATAACCATTAGTAAGTAAAAGTCCTTTTCTGCTCTGTTCCTTTAATATTGTAGGCCGAAGGACCATCATTCCAATAGAAATAAGCGCTATTAGACCTATAACGGTCCTAAAAATAAAACTGCTGTTAAAATTACCTTCCCATTCTTTCCAAACGAAAACCAATAGCAACAGAACGCCAATAACAAAGATTGGAAAGATTAGGTTTTGGTTTATAAAATGGAAGCTACTATTCATTCTTTGTCAATTCTTGAAGTAATAGCTCATCTAATTTGTCAACAAAACTATTCTTAAGATTAGGAGAAGTCTGTTTGGCCGGAGTTGATTCAATCAAGCCTTTTTGAACTCTTTGAAGGTCTTTGGTCGTGGCTACATTTGTTTGTGAAAGCCATTTTATATCTTGTAGGGTTCTTAGGTGCTTACTAGGTTCTTGAATGGCCAAAACGCCTAATTCATTACCAGCATTTTCAAAGAGTATTTTGTCTGATGTTTGAATCTGGCCCCTATTGTTTAAAAGAAGTGCTATTCTTGAGATTGCTTTTCTCATATTGACATACTGATCTTCAGTATTTAAAATCGCTTCTTTGCTGTTATTTTTAACCTCATCTATTTTACCTGATAAACGTTTGCTCTCTTTAATAGGTGGTGGATCAAAACCGATACGATGCACATAAATACGGGCACTATTTTTAATTTCTTGTATCAATTTTAGGGCTTTGTATTGGTATGGAAGTGATTTTTCAGGTTCATATAACCTCAGATAAAGTTCGGCATCCCACATTTCGGTCATTGCTTGTTTTAGTTTACTCTTTAGAGATTTAGCAAACAAGGTTGAAGCTTCTGGATCTTCATGGTTATGAAGATATTCTTCTAGTGGGTCTTCATCTTTTTCATTTTTCTCATCTTCCTCATGACCATGTTCATGATCCACTAAATTATGCTCATTATCACTATCATGAGCGTGCGTAAATTCATCTAAGGGGTCCTCATCATTTTCATCTTCCACCACTGAATCATCGGTCTCAGAACTAAATGCTCCTTCTGATTCATCACCCATAAACTTACCATATTTTAACCGTAGTGCTTTTTGATCAAAACCCAATTCGTTACTCGTGAAATTAAACTCTTGTTCTTTTAAGATTGATTTATTGGCCAATAGCTTCTCCGTATCAATAATGAGCTGCCTTTGACTTCTAAAATAATCTGGCATTAAATCTGCCCCTAAGGTACCTTCAACCGCAAAACCATTTGAAACGGTATCCTTAATTACAGAAAAATAGGTTTCGGTCCTTCCTATATTTGCTTTTGGTTCTTTATAATCCTTTGCTTCAATATAAAAGTAGAGCTCATCACCAGCTTCCATTTTCAAACTTCTTAGATTCAACCTCTTTTTCAGAAGCATTTTAGTTGCTCCTTTTGAAGCTTTCGTATCAAAGTCAAGTTTCTCTTCACGAAACTTAACAGACTCCCCTGAACCTTTACTTACCGTTGCGACAATATACATGTCAGCTATACCAAAATCATCAGTTATTGTGGTATCAAACTCTAAGATTTGTTCCTGGCCAACATTAAAAGTACTGAACTGAGGCAAGCCTTTTACTTCTATGACCGGAGGCTCATCTTTTATAATTTCAAGGGCATATAAATCAGAGAGGTATGAATGACCTTGAACATCAATAAACTTTAAATTATAAATCTTAGCATAATCAGCCAGCAATGATTTGGAATAAGTCTTATTCTTTAAAACCATCTGCTGTTTTTCATCACCAAATTGTAATACTGCACTTTTGATAGGCATATCAAACTGAATATTCCAATGTACTCTTGAACCCTCAAGTACTTTTAAATCCATTTTTGAAGTAGTATACTCTCTTTTGTTGGTATAGGCAGGATAGGAAACAACTACTTCTTGATTCGATATACTTGGCGGATTGCTTTCTATTGTGACACTATCTAAAGGTTGAAATTGAATCATTTGATTTTTCGGAGTATTGTTCTCTGTTGTGATACTTGAATTCAAAACACCTGAGTAACGCAATACAAATCCGAACAAAACTAAAACTAAAGCAATACCTGACTTAGCAAGAATTCTATTATTAAACTTAATATTACTCTTTTGAAGGTACAGCTCATCTGATATTCGTTGCTGTTGTATTCTGCCCAAAACCGATAATTCTTCGACAGGGGTAAGTAATAGCGAAGCACTATATTGTAATTTAGGCACGGTAGCATCTACATGGCTGCAAACTTTATGCAAATCATACCTTCTTGGGTTTACCAAAAAGAAAGATATACCAATAAAGGTAAAAAATATGCCTGCTGACAGCCAATAATTTAAGCTTAAAAAATAACTAAACACCCCAAAACCAAATGCTAGCACGAGCACTTCTACAGTTTTAACCAAAAGCCATTTCTTTCGAATATTTTTCAAGTATTGTACTGCTTGAATCATTGTTTTCTGAGTTTGGCCAACACTCGCTCAGCAATTACTATGACAATCAAAATAAACCATAACCATTGCGATATAGCTATCATTTCAGCTTGCGCGAGTTTATTTTTCTTGGTGTTATTAATCAATATTGGCTGTATTTCTTGGGATGACATTACACGCTTGTCATTCCATACAATCTCGGATTTTAGCTTTTCTTCGAGATTAAGAATTTTTAATAGTTCTTGTGTCAGTCCGCCCTCAAATAAGTTTTCAATATCTAATCTTTCGGTAAGTATAAATTCTTTTTTGTTGCTTCCTCTAATCAGAATAGATGATGCTAAACTGTCCGTTTGAAACCTTATCAATTTTGCATTAACATCAGGAGCTTTTTCTTCCAAAAACCAAACTAAAATTTCGAAATTAGCTTTATTAATTTTAGAATAATCTGAATCTATGTTTACCAAAATAGGTGTTCTAGTGAATGTTGAAATAGCTCTAAATGCTTTTTCAAAATATTTTGCTTCTCTTAAAAATTCTTCATCACTAATTATAGTTATAGTTATACTATCCAATTGTGACAGGGGTAGCACACTATTCCCTTGTTCAGATTTCACTATCAAACTATCGCCATTTAATTCAATATTAGAATCATTTTTTAGCAGCCATTTGGTTTCAAAACTTGTAGTTAGATAATTATTCTTTAGTTTGATTAACTTAACTTCATTTTCTAATTCATTTGCACTAATCCATTTATCTATTGATTGGCCATCGTTTACTACAATCCAATTTATATTTGTTTCCGATGATGGTCGTATCCCCTTTATACCTGAAATAAAAGACTCACTAAAAACAACAATACTATCTGCACTCAATTGGCTCATCTCTCGACTCAATTGCCAATAATTAGGCACTTGGCCTTGCTTACTATATTGTGTATTGCCTTTGTCAAATTCAGGAAATCCAGAACTCAAAAGGTGAAGTTGAACGTCTTTGGGCAATTCTTCTAAATAATCATTCAAAAGGTTCCCTTGAAGTAAGGAAGGCTCAATAATATAAACAATATCCCTATTTTCAATTTTGGTATTAATTTTTGGTTCGGCCAATACCAATACCAATAAAATCAGCATAAGCATTCGCAGCAATAGCAAGAGTAATTCGTTTAATCTAATACTCCTTGCTTGCTTAGTTTCTTGAACAGTTAAAAATTTAATACTCCCAACTTTCAGCGTTTTGACGTCTCCCCTATTTAAGAGATGTATGGCCAATGGCACCAATAATGCCAAAAAACCCCATAAATATGTTGGGTTTAGAAAAGTCATATCAACTTAAACTATTTCTTCTTTTTAAGAAAAATTGCAGTGTCTCTTGCAAAGGTTCGTCCATACGAAATAGGCTATAACCAATATCTTTTGTCAAAAAAGAATTCTTAATCATTTTTTGGTTTTCATCCATTGCTTTTAAATACATTCCTTTAGCATCTTTTGCATTAACACTAACCCGTTCTCCGGTTTCTAAATCCTCAAAAACCAGTCCGCCCGAATATTCGAATTGGGTTTCATTTTTACCAAGAATTTGTAAAACACAAACCTCATTCTTTGAGGTTTTTAAATGTTTTATCCAATCAGAAAGTTCATTGTCCTCTTCGTACATATCTGTAATAAAAAAAAGTAATTCTTTTTCGGTACGATTATGAACTTTATGTATAGCATCTGACTTTTTTGGCCAGCTTCCAGATGGTTTTATTTGAAGAAGTTCATGCAACAATCTATTATAATGTTGTTTATGTGAGGTAGGATATAAACTTTTTAATTGTTGATTATTCAATGAAAAAAGGCCTACCGCATCACCCTGTTGATGTGCTAAAGAAGCTAATGAAGCTACTAGAACACGAACATATTCCATTTTAGAAAGCTCATCTTCCTTATGAAGCATTGATGCACTTGCATCAACAATAAATTTAACAGCTACATGTGTTTCAATATCAGCCTGCTTAATATAATACCTACCTGACCGAGCAAGCATTTTCCAATCAAGAAGCCGCATATCATCACCTGATTGGTATGCCCTATATTGACTAAATTCAAGCCCTTGCCCAACTCTTCTACTTTGGTGTTTTCCAGATAAAAAACCGTCAACAATAACCCTAGCAATGAGTGATAAACCGGACACACTGTTTATAACCTTAGGCTGTAATAATTGTCGATAATCTTGTTTCAATTAAATAATCATTTAGGTGAAAAATTGATATTTTCGATAAGCTCATGTGTTACTATATCAGAAGTAATTCCTTCTGCCTCAGCCCTAAAATTGACAATGATTCGATGTCTTAAAACTGGCAAAGCAACCTTCTTCAAATCATCTAGTGTCACCGAAAATCTACCTGCTTGTAAAGCTTTTGCCTTAGCCGTCAATATCATGGCTTGGCCTGCTCTTGGACCTGCTCCCCAACTGACCCAATCTTTCACAAAATCATCTGTTGAAGTATCTGGTCGGGTTGCGCGAATCATCTTACTTACATAAGCAATCAAATCATCACTAATGTAAACTTCCCTTACCAATTTTTGTAGTTTTAAAATATCATCTCCGCTAATTACCTTTTCTATTTCATCAACTTTAGAACCTGTAGTATTTTTTAAAATAGTTGCTTCTTCCAATTCAGTAGGGTAACCAATCTTAATGTAAAATAAGAATCTATCTTGTTGAGCTTCTGGAAGCGGAAAAGTTCCCGACTGTTCAATGGGATTTTGAGTCGCCAGAATGAAAAAAGGCCTATCCATAGAATGCGTAACCCCAGAATAAGTAACCTCAAATTCTTGCATAGCCTCTAAGAGTGCTGCTTGAGTTTTTGGTGGTGTTCTGTTTATTTCATCAGCCAAGATAATGTTTGAAAAAATCGGTCCTTTATTGAATTTAAAGAACTTTTTACCAGTTGCATGGTCTTCTTCTAGTATCTCGGTACCTATAATATCTGAGGGCATTAAATCTGGAGTGAATTGAATCCGGTTGAAATTGAGATTGACTGCTCTTGCCAAAGTTCTTATTAATAGGGTTTTTGCTAAACCTGGAACTCCTTCCAATAAAGCATGACCACCGGCCAAAAAAACAATTAACAACTGTTCTACGGTATCTTCTTGACCTACAATGACCTTTGCTATTTCTTTCTTTAAAAGGTCCATTTTATGGGTTAGTGCCTTAATTTCCTTTTCGGCAACTATCAAACTATCATCCATTCTAATTATTAAGAGGTTAATGCGTACATAACAATATTAACTCCGAAACGAGTATTGTCTATTTTGTACCATCTTTTATTTCTAAAATCATAATCCCATTCACAACCATAATCTTTATTGCTGTAAAGTACAGCTATTCGCCCATTGACTTCGATTGCCTTTAAATACTCATGCACCAAGTCATCTCCCCATCCATTTAACTCTTGCGAAGTTGTCGGTGGACCATCATCGAACTCAAAAAATATAAAATACAGCTCATGATCATTGGGTATCTTTTTTAACGCTTCAATACCAAATAGTTCCTCCATTTGTCTTTCAAAAGACTTTGCAAATAGTCCATCAATATCATGGTTGCAGTCATCAACAAAAACAAA
>Ga0316204_10001127_pt1 | contig 78298 bp, 67 predicted proteins | sample 6monrhotite_MG_2_FD_205661 | JGI IMG/M metagenome (GOLD analysis project Ga0316204, IMG submission 205661) | Microbial mat bacterial communities from mineral coupon in-situ incubated in ocean water Damariscotta River, Maine, United States -... | ecosystem: Environmental > Aquatic > Marine >... | reverse complement strand
GTCGAGGGCTCGGGAGGGCGAACATCATGCGGACAGTATCCCGGAGCGGCCATCGGGGGCTCAATCCTGGAGCCACCGCGCCCCGGTCGCGCCCACTGCGACATCCGCTGGACCCGGCACCCAGCCTGGACCGGCAGCGAACAAACGGTTCTCTTCCCCGGCCCCCACCGCCCGCTCGGTCACGTCCGGGAACACGGCCCGCCAGGTGGCCGCCTCCCGGGCTGCGTCGGGGGCCCCACGCCAGGCATTGGCGAGCACCACGCCCTCGGGCGAGAGCACGTCGGACACCCGCCGTAGGCACTGGAGGCTCTGGAGCTCCGGGGGCACATAGTCCTCGGAGGCAGCGTCGAGCAGCACGAGGTCCCAAGGCCCGGGCGCGTGGTCGAGAAAGGCCCGCCCATCCCCCACGTGCACCTGCACCTGGCGGTCCAGGTCGAAGAAGCGGCGTGCGGCGCGCACCACGACAGGGTCGAGTTCCACAGCCTGCACGTCCACATCCGGCCACCGACGCCCGATCGCACGGCAGATCGTGCCCCCTCCGAGGCCAATCACCAGCGCCCGACCGGACCCGGTCCGCGCCATCGGGGTGCGCGCCACGGAGTCCAGCTGGGCCGCGGTGTAGCCGTACACGGGGCGGTCTGGGTCTGCTGGGTACCAGGCCGACTGTCGGCTCCCGTCGAGCAGCAGCTCGACTTGACCGTCGGGGTGGGTCACCACCTCTACCTGGTTGTACGGAGACCTCCTGGACCAACGCCGGGCCGTCGGAGCGCCGTGGGCCGGGTCCGCGACCAGGGCCGCCAAGGACGCCAACAGGGCCCGACGCGACCAGAGGGCGCCGCGGTCTGCGGAACGTGGAGACGAGGAGGCATCGACGAGCATCACTCGTGTCGTAGCGCGTCGATCGGTCGCAGGCGGGCCGCGCGTCGCGCGGGGAAGAAGCCGAACACCACGCCGATCAAGGCCGAGAAGGCGAAGGCGAGCACCACCGTGACCGGGTCCACCATCAGCGGGATGTCGAGGGCTGCAGACGCACCCCACGCCACCAGGATGCCAACGACGATTCCGAGCAACCCGCCCAGACCCGACAGCACCATCGACTCCATCAGGAACTGGAGCAGCACGTCGCGGGCGAGGGCACCGACGGCGAGGCGGATGCCGATCTCCCGGGTCCGCTCGGTCACGCTGACCAACATGATGTTCATGATGCCGATGCCCCCCACGAGCAGGCTCACCGCAGCCACCGCCGCCAGGAAGCCGGTCAGGATGGTCGCCACCCCGTCGAGCATCGAGAGCACCTCGGCCATGTCCCGCACCGAGAAGTCGTCGTCGGCCCCTTCCCGGATGTGGCGCCGCTGACGCATCAGGCGCTCGATGTCCTCCTGGACGCGACTCGAGTCCACGCCATCGTGGGCCGACACGATGATCATCGCCACGTCGCGGTGCCCACGCAACCGTCGCTGGAAGGTGCGGACCGGCATCAGCAGCAGGTTGTCCTGGTCCTGGCCGAAGCTGTTCTGCCCCTTGGGCTCGAGGACCCCGACGATGCGGCAGGTCAGCTCCCCGAAGCGAATGGTGGCGCCCAGCGGCGAGGCATCCCCGAACAGCTCCTCCACCACCGTCTCTCCAGCGATGCACACGTCGCTGCCGGTGACCACTTCGCCCTCTTCGAAGCGCCGCCCGTCCGCCAGCTCCCACGCCATCGCGTCCAGGTACGCATTGGTGGTCCCCGTCAGAGTCGTGCTGAAGCTGAGTTCCTCGAACACCGCCGTGCCCGGCTGTTGGTCGCTGGGGGCCACCGCCGCCACCCCGACGACCTCCTGCAGAATCGCCTCGAGGTCCTTCTCCCGAAAGGGGCGTCCGGTGGCCTGAGCGCCGGGTCCGCGACCACTGCCGGGCACCACGAACAGCAGGTTCTGCCCGATGGACGCCAGGTCGTCGTTGATGGCCTGCCGCGCCCCCTGGCCGATGCTCACCATGGCGATGACCGCCGCCACGCCGATCAGCACGCCGAGGGACGTCAGGCCGGTGCGCACCAAGTTCCGGGACAGCTGACGCACCGCGATGCGGAAGGTGGTCCAAATCATCGCCGCCCCCCCTCGTCCCGCTCCACGATGAGGCCATCGCGGAACCGAAGCACGGCCTGGGCGTAGGTCGCCATCTCTTCTTCGTGGGTGACCATCAGGATGGTGATGCCCCGCTCCACGTTCAGGCGCGTGAGCAGCTTCATGATGTCGTGGGAGCGGGCCGAGTCGAGGTTCCCTGTCGGCTCGTCGGCGAGGAGTAGCGCCGGAGAGGTGACCAGCGCACGGGCCATCGCCACCCGCTGCTGTTGTCCACCAGAGAGCTCGTTCGGGGCGTGGTCCGCGCGGTGGGCGAGCCCCACATCGTCCAGCGCCGCCAGCGCCTTTTCCCGGCGCTCTCGAGCGCTCATGCCCAGGTACACGAGCGGGAGCTCGACGTTCTCCAGGGCGGTCGTCCGCGGCAGGAGGTTGAAGCCCTGGAACACGAAGCCCAAGTAGTGACGACGCAGCAGCGCCCGTTGGTTCGACGACAGCTCCGTGACCTCCGTGCCTCGAAACCGGTAGGAGCCCGACGTGGGCTCGTCGAGGGTGCCGACGACGTTGAGGCAGGTGCTCTTGCCGCTGCCCGAGGGGCCCATCAGCGCCAGGAAGTCCCCCTCCTCCACGTCGAGGTCGACGCCGTCCAGGGCGGCGACCCGTGCCTCGCCCTCCCCGTAGATGCGGGTGACCCCGCGCATCTGGACGACCGGGATCATCGACGCTTCTCTTCGGCGCGCACCACCACCGACTCGCCGGGATTCAGGTGGCCCTCGATGACGGTCATCCGCCCGTCCGTGGCGAGGGGCATCACTTCGACCGACTCCAGCTCGCCGTCGACCAGCGTCCAGACCCGGCCGACCCGACGTCCTTCCCGCGGCGCGGGGGGCGCCGACGTGTCGCCTTCGGGCACGAAACGAAGGGCCGCGTTGGGGACGAGCACCACACGTTCGTAGGCCTCGGTCGCGATGGCGACCGTGGCCGTCATCCCGGGACGGAGGGCCTGGTCGGGGTTGTCCAGGTGCAGCTCGGCCCCATACGTGACCACGTCGGACACGGTGGGCATCGGCGCCAGGTCGACCTTGGCCACTTGGGCATCGAACACCCGCTCTGCATACGCCGCCACCGTGAAGTCGGCCGCCTGGCCCACCTCGATGCGGCCCACGTCGGCCTCGTCCAGCTCGACCTCCACCATCATGCGGGACAGGTCTCCTGCGACCCGGAACATCGTCGCGACTTGCAGGGACGAGACCACCGCCTGGCCGGGCTCCACGTTGCGCTCCAGCACGACCCCGTCGATGGGGGAGACGACCTGCGCCTTGCCGAGGGTGGTGTGGGCGGCCTCGTCGGAGGCCCATGCCTGGCGAAGCTGGGCCTCGGCCAGCGCCACGGCCGCGACCGAGCCTTCGTAGCTCGCCCGCGCCTGGTCGAGGCTCGCCTGGGAGACGGCCCCCTGGTCCGCCAGCGCCTGGGTGCGGTCGAGGGTCAAGCGAAACTGCTCGGTGTTCACCAGCGCTTGTTTCAGGCTCGCCTGCATGGCCTCCACCTGTGCGTGAGACTGCCGCGCCTGGGCGGTGAGCACCTGGGTGTCGAGCTCGGCGAGGATCTGGCCCGCCGTGACCCGGTCGTTGGTGTCGACGTGCACGGACCGGACGATGCCCGACAGCTCAGAGCTGACCATGACCTCGTCCACCGGCTGCAGCTTGCCGACCGCCGTGACCGTCACCTCGAGGTCGCCGAGCTCCACGGGCTGGGTCTGGAAGCGTGCGTCCCCCTTCGGCCCCGTCGGCCACAGCAGCACCATGGCGGTCGCGACCGCAGCGACAGCCAGCCCCCCGACGACCCACGGCCACCGGCTGCGCTGCTGCGCTCCGACGGTCGCCTGGACGTCTTCCTCTGCGGTCGCCATGCTCGCCTCCTGACGGCGGTGGCGCTGCAACTTGCATGCCACGCGAAGCTGCCGCCGTGCCCCCTTCCGCGTGGCGTCCGGGGCGAGGTGGCACGGCAGGGGTGGGGCATTTCACGCAGACGCGCTCCGCCGGTAACCAAGCCGAACGAAGCGCCGTAGGAACGGACACCCGCCCGCCGCGACCATGCCGAGCGGGGCGAAGGAGGCGCCGTGCTGTGGTCCATTTGGATTGCCCTGACCCATGCAGGATGCGCCGACGGTGCCTGCCCTCCCGACGCCAACCCCCAGGAGTCCACCGTGCCCGAGATCGCCACCGCCCCGATGCCCCCCATCGATCGAGACCGCCCGGACGACATCCGCACCGTCGCGTTCGCCCTCGGTTGATTCTGGGGACCTGACGCCCGGTTCGGGCGTCTCGAAGGCGTGCTCTGGACCCGCGTCGGCTACGCGGGTGGACAAAAAACCGACCCGACCTACCACGATCTCGGCGACCACACCGAGGCGTTCGAGGTCGGCTACGACCCCTCCAAGATCTCCTACGAACGGCTGCTGGCCGAGTTTTGGGATGGACACAGCCCCGCCGAGACCGCCTGGTCACGGCAATACCGGTCGGCCATCTTCGTGACGACGGATGCCGAGCGAGAGGCCGCCGAGCGCTCGGTCGTGCTCGCCCAGAAGCGCCTGGGACGCACTGTGCACACGGCGGTCGAGGAGGCGGGCACCTTCTGGCAGGCGGAGGACTACCACCAGAAGTACCGGCTTCGTCGAAAGGGCCAGGTGTGGCAGGAGTTGTCCGCCGCCTACCCCGATGTCGACGACCTCGTGCGCAGCACCGCGGCCGCCCGGCTGAACGCGTGGGTGTACGACGTCGGAGAGGTCGGCCAGTTCGATCGGGAACTCCCGACGATGGGCCTGTCCGACGACGCCCAGGAGCAGGTCCGACGCATGCGACGCTGAGACAGCCGCCCGATGGAGTGGTTACGCCTCCCCTCGCACCGGGAGCGCCGACATGACCCACGCCTCAGCCTCGCGCATCCGGCCCGGCCTGCGGGCCATCGCCTCGGTGGCCCTGCTCTGGACGGCCTGCCGTACTCCGCCCCCAGCGGCCGAGAGCACGCCCACAGACCCCGCGCCGCAGGCCGACGACCCCACGGAACGCCTCGACACCGACACGTCCGACCCCACCGACTCGGGGTCCCGCTGGGCCGAGAGCGACCGCACCCTGATCCTCGTCTCTCTCGACGGCGTGCGCTGGGACTACCTCGACCGGGTGGAGACCCCGGCCCTCGACCGCCTCATCGCCGAAGGCGTCCGCGCCGAAGGGCTCATCCCGGTCTTCCCCAGCAAGACCTTCCCCAACCACTTCACCCAGGTGACGGGTCTCTACCCGGCCGAGCACGGCATCGTCGGCAACAGCTTCTGGGACGAAGACCTGCAAGACAGCTTCGACATGTCAGAGACGGGCAGCGAGTGGTGGGGCGGCGAGCCCATCTGGATCACCGCCGCCAAGCAGGGGCTCCGGGCCACCACCATGTACTGGCCTGGCTCCGAGACCGACTACGACGGATGGCACCCCGACGCTTGGGTGCCGTTCGACCCGCCGGTTCGCAACGACAAGCGGGTCGAGCAGGTGCTCGAGTGGCTCGACGAGCCTCAGCCGCCCCACTTCGCCACCCTGTACTTCTCGGATGTCGACGGCGCGGGCCACAGCTACGGGCCCGACAGCCCCGAGGTCGACAGCGCCATGCGCACCGTCGACGACATGCTCCAGCGCCTCATCGACGGCCTCGAGGAGCGGGGCAAGCTCGACGCCGTCGACCTCGTCGTCGTGTCCGACCACGGCATGACCCAGCTCTCCCGCGATCGGGCCATCTTCCTCGACGACCACGTCACCATCGACGACTTCTGGATCGCAGCGTGGGGGGCCTACGCCACCCTCGACCCCATCGACGGCGACGCCACAGGAGTGCTCGAGGCCCTGGCCGACCTCCCCCACGCCAGCTGCTCCGACGACGCCACCCGACCCGCTGAGCTGCAGTTCCCCAGCGGTTCCCGCATCCCGCCCATCCTGTGCACCGCCGAGAATGGGTGGGGAATCACCAGCCACGAGTGGTTCGACACCCACCCCGACGACCTCACCGGCGCCACCCACGGCTTCGTCCCCACCGCGCGAGACATGCACGGGGTGTTCGTCGCCCGAGGACCTCACGTCCAGAACGGAGTGAACGTGCCCGCCTTCTCGTCCGTGCATCTATACGAGCTGTTCGCCGAGCTGCTGCAGATCACCCCGGCGCCGAACTCGGGAGACCCTGCCCAGACACAGGCCGTGCTGCTTCGCTGAGCGTCTACTTGCCGAACAGGTAGTTCATGGTCACCGCCTGCTTCACGTCGTCAGCGGCGATGTCGATGGCCGCGTCGTCGAACGAAGGTGGCCCCATGCGCCCGGCCGCGTCGTTGGAGCTGGCGACGCCCTCCTTCGGGGGCCCAAACCACCACATGTCGAGCTTCCCGTCGCCATCCACGTCGTGGAACAGGCTGACGGCGTATCGGCCCGGCGTCAGGCCCTCGAACCGCACGGCCCGCCCGGCCGGCACCGTCACCGTGGCCACCGCGAGCTTCGTCTTGGTCGGGAACCCATCGCTGGAATCGTAGAGCACGGCCACGACGTCGCCGGCTGTGCTCGTCAGCCCCGCCACCTCCAGCTCCAGGGTGGCTCCATGGGCCATCAGCATCCACCACAGCATCGCGACCTCCAGGCACGGGTCCGTGCCCTCCCCTATTCGGCTCGGCCTGGGGAAGAGCTGAGCCGGTCACCCCAGGCGCACCTCCCCGTCGCTGATCTCCGCCACCCGAGCGCCGTCGTGCACGACCACCCCCACCAAGGTGTCCCCGAAGTGCCCGGTCACGATGCACACGACGTCCTCTGTGGCGCGCACCCGGCACCGGTGCTGTTTCAGCCTGCCGTCGTCCGTGAGGGCGAGTACGTCCCGGAGCGTGGCCCCGTCTCCGGCGTGGGGTCCCCAGTACGCCAAGACCGCGGCCCGAACGTCGGGGGACAACTGGTCCGCATGCGTCCAGGTCTGCCGGTCCAGAACCAGCAGGGCGTCCGTGTCCTTCCCCACGAATCGGAACCCGAAGCGCCCCTCACCACTCGTGTCTCTCAGGCCGTCCACGTGCGCCTCCCAGGCCAGTCTCCCACACCAAGACCAAGGATCTCCACATAGTCAATGTCTTGACCTTTTCGCGCGTCCACCCTATAGTCAAGGCATTGACCAAGTAGCCCGCGACCCGGGCACGGAGGACCCATGACATTGCATCACGTCGATGAAGGACAAGGCCCCACCGTGGTGTTCGTCCACGGAACGCCCTCGTCGTCGTTCGAGTTTCGGCACGTCATCCAGCGGCTGGCACCCACCCATCGCTGCTTGTCCATGGACCACCTCGGCTTCGGCAAGTCCGACAAGCCGGTGCACGGCGACTACTCGCTTCGGGCCCACCAGGAGCGCTTCGAGCGCTTCCTCGACGAGCACGACGTGCAGGACGCCGTGTTCGTGCTTCACGACTTCGGGGCGTCCATCGCCCTTCCGGCGCTGTGGGCGCGGCCAGAGCGCTGCCGAGGCATCGTGCTGCTCAACACGTTCCTGTGGCGAGCCACGGGCCCGATGGCCTGGCTTCTGAGCTTTTACGGCAGCCGTCTCGGACGCTGGATCTACCGGACCTTCAACGTCTCCGTCGGCGCCCTGCTGCCCTACGCTTGGGGACGGCGCACGCCCCTCACCCCAGAGCTGCACGCCGCCTACCAGGCGCCCCTGGCCACCTCCGACGACCGCCGCGGCACGGCCGCCCTGCCCGGCGAGCTCGTCGGCCCCACCCTCGGTGCGATGGAGTCTCGGGTGGCAGAGGTCGGCCGCTGGCCAGTCCGGGCCGTCTGGGGCATGGCCGACGCCATGGTCGGAGCATCCGAGCTCGCTCGTTGGCGAGCCGCGCTGCCCCACATGCCCGTGGATGCCCTCGACGACGTCGGCCACTTCGTGGCCGAGGAGGCACCCGGAGCGGTGGCCGAGGCGGTCGAGGCCCTCACCGGTCGGTCGAAGCACTCCACCCGCAGCGATACCGGGGCGCGGGAGGCAGGATGAACGAGCTCGGCGAGCCGACCGCGCGGTTGATGGTGCGGGCCCTGCAGGCCTTCGAGAACCAGCTTCAGGCCTGCTTGCACGCCGATGGCTTTTCCGACGTCACCGTGGCCCAGACCAACGTGCTGCGGCACCTCGACCCCGAGGGCATGAGCCAGCGCGCCCTCGCCCAGGACGCCAATGTCAGCAAGCAGGCCATCAGCCAGGCCGTGCGGGCCCTCCAGGCTCGCCACCTCGTCGAGGTCACCCCCGACCCCGAGGACGCGCGAGCCAAGCGGGTCGTCTACACCGAGCGGGGTCGCGCGCTCATCGCCTCTGCCCTGCCTCACGTCCTCGAGCTGGAGCGGCGGTGGCAAGAGCACCTCGGCGCCGATGGGTACCACGCCCTACGGCTGGGGCTCGCCCAGCTCCCCGACGCCATCGAGCGCTGAGGACAACAGCTCGGCCACCGCATCCGTGGGCGGATGGCCCGAGCGGCCAAAGCCCAGCACGAGGCTGGAGTGACTCGCCCGTTCCAAGTGAACATGGGTCGCCGAATGGCCGGAAGCTTCCAGCCGATCCCTATGGATTCGACTCGCTTCTCGAGCGACGTACCCCTTCTTCTCGGCGGTGTTCGCCGGCCCCGCGGAGACCAACAGCGTCGGCGGAATGTCGGGGAGGTCGACGTAGCTGGAGGGCGACAGCGCCTGTTGCTGCGCGAGGCTCGTCCCAAAGAGATGGCGAATCAACGGCTGGTTCCGAGCCACCTCCGAGCCCTCCATCAGCTCGAGGGCGAGCGGCACGTCGTACGCGTGCACGTCGAGGGCCACGACTGCCGCGAGGTCCGCTTTCGACACGCCGGCATCGGCAAGCCACGATGGGTCCGTCGACAGAAGCGACACCAGGTGCGCACCCGACGAGAAGCCCACGAGGACCATGCTGCGCTCCTGCAGGCCGTGCTCGGTGTGGTGCTCCTGGAGCCATCCGATGGCGGACGCGACATCGGTGAGCATGTCGCCCAGCCCCACGTCATCCTCCGGGGGACGGGACGCATGGCGGAACTCGGGGGCCGCCACGGCGAAGCCACGGTCGAGGAACCAGTCCACCAGGCCGGGGGCTTCGTCGAGGTGGTCCTTGTCCCCTCCCACCCAGCTCCCGCCGTGCACGAACACCACCACCGGACGCTCGACCCCGTCCGGCACCGTGTACAGATCCAGCACGTCCGTGGGCTGCGAGCCGTAGCGGAGGTCTTCCGCGACCTCGGGGGTGGGCTCGCCGATCGACGCTACGGGAACGGGGTGGCTGCAAGCGAACAGGGTCATCCAGGCCAGAGCGAGCATTCGTACCTCCATCGACCTCGGAGAACGGGCGCACCGCTCGGAAATTGGATCGCTGCAGCTCAGCCCAGCAGGGCCCCCACCACCACCGCCGCGCCCGCCACCAGGAGCAACAACCCAGTCCCCACGGCCAGCGCCCGCCCGCGGGCCGCGAGCCAGACGGCACCACCGGACTGGGCGAGGACCAACGCCACGGCCACGTACCAGCTCATATCGATGGAGAGCGCCAGCAGCGCCACCCCAGCACGGGTGCCTAGTCCGCTCGCGTCCGGCACGAACGAACCGAGCAGCGCGAGAAAGAACACCGCGATCTTCGGGTTCAGGAAGGCCATCAAGAAGCCCTCGGTGAACCCCCCGGCCGTCGCCGGCTCGTCCCCGTCCACCTCACCGCCGCCTCGGAGGGCCCCCGCACCGAGCCAGACCAGGTACAGGCCTCCCGCCACGCTCAGGCCGCGCTCCAGGGCGGGCCAGGCCTGCAGCAACGCCGACACGCCGGCGACGGCACCGAATGCGTAGAGGCCGACACCGAGACCATGGCCCACCCCGGTGGCCACTCCCTGGCTCCGCCCCCCAGCGACCGTGTTCTTCACCACGACCGCCAGGCTCGGCCCGGGGGACATCGCTCCCGACACGCACAACCCCGCGATGGTCCACCAGGCCCAGACTTCCATGGCGCCCCAGATAACGATCCGGACCGCGCTGCGATCCGTCGGATGCATCGTGGGTGCATTTCGACCCCGTTGTACCGATAGGATGAGGCATGTCTGCCGCCACCCACCCCACCCACCCTGTGCTCGACGAGCGCGCCATGGGTCCTCCCACCCCCACCAGCCACGCCGAGGTGGGCCTGGCGCTGCTCCGGGCCGAGCGCCTCCGGTTCCGCACCCGGGCCCTGCGGGTGGCCGGGGCCGTGCTGGTGTCCCTCGGGCCGGTCTTCGCCCTGTCGGAGTTCGCGGAGCAGGGCGCGCTGCACAACGCATTCCTGCTCTCCCTTTCCGTGGTCGGCGCCACCACCTTCGGCCTCACCATGCTGGGGCAGATCCGCGCCGCGACGGTGACCCTCATCCTCGGCGTGATGCCCGCCATCGGATGGGTCCACGTGTTCGGGCCCCGGGCGGAGCTCAGCGTCATGTACCTGGTGCCCGTGCTGGTGCTGGGCATGGTGGTCAGCGACCGCCGTGTCGGCTCGGGGCTCGCGGCCGCCACCGTGGTCGCCGCGGTCGCCATCCGAGGCGTGCGGTGGGGCCTCGGCATCGACGATACCTGGGGCGACTGGCTCACCCCCTCCTTCGATTCCATCATGGTCCTCGCCACCACGGCCGCCATGGTTGACGTGGGCCTCAGGCGCACCGAGCGCAACGAGTCCATCCTGCGCGAGGCGATCGAGGACCGCGAGCGGCACGCCGAGGCCGCCCGGCACGCGAGCGACGAGAAGAGCGCTTTCCTGGCGCGGGTGAGCCACGAGCTCCGCACGCCCCTCAACGCCATCCTCGGGTACACCGAGATCGTGCAGGAGGAGGAGGCGCTGTCGACGACCGCCGAGGAAGACCTCGCCCGGGTGCACCAATCCGCCCACCAGCTCCTGGCCCTCATCGACCGGGTCCTCGATCTGTCCAAGGTGGAGGCCGGCCGCCTCGAGCTGCATCTCGAAGAGGTCGACATCGCCGGCCTGTTGGAGACCGTGAGGTCGACCGTGCAGCCGTTGGTCCACCGGAACGACAACCGCCTCGTCGTCACCCACGACGCCCCGGCCACCGCGACCCTGGATCGCGCCCGCGTCATCCAGGTCCTCCTAAACTTGGTGTCCAACGCGGCCCGCTTCACCCGCGCGGGCACGATCAGCCTCCATGTCCGGGAAGAGCCGGGCGTCGTCGTGTTCGATGTGCAGGACACCGGCATCGGCATCGAGGGCGGGCGGATTCCGGCCTTGTTCCAACCCTTCATCCAGGCCAGCCCGGAAACGGCCCGAGACTTCGGCGGCACCGGTCTCGGACTGGCCCTGTGCGACCGCTTCGTGCGAAGGATGGGAGGGCACATCGACGTACACAGTGTTCCGGGCGTCGGCTCCACCTTCCGCGTGGTCCTCCCCGCGACCGGCGAGCCGACCCACGAGGGAGCAGAGCCAGTACTCCTTTAGCCCTCCCTGGCACCAGGGCGGGCTCCCTCCTCGGCGAGCCCTGCCGTTTCCCCCCGCGCCTCGAGGCCGTTAGACGCAGGCGGGGGCGTGATGACCGAGTCGCTCTGGACCCGCATCATTCGCGGGATGATCTGGCTGTTCTTCGTGTGGTTGCTGGCCATCGTGGCGACCGTGCTCGTGTTCGGGCTCGGGTACTACACCACGGCCACGGCGGAACGACTCGCCCACCCACTCCACGACATCATGCGGCCAGGCGCCACCGGCGGCCTGTGGCTGGGCGTCACCGGCACCACCTTGATGCTCGCCATGCTCTCGTACACGGTGCGCAAGTTCCTGCTGAGCTGGTCCTTCCTCGGGTCTCCGGCCCACTGGCTGCACTTCCACATCATCTGCGGGGTGATGGGGCCCATCTTCATCCTGCTCCACACCTCGTTCCAGTGGCCCGATGGGCTCATCGGCATCGGATTCTGGTGCATGGTGCTCGTGGCGTTGTCCGGCACCTTCGGCCGCTACGTCTACGGCCACTTCCCTCGCACGGCGGCCGGCCGCTCCGAGGACCTCGAGGAGGCCCGCGAGGCCCTGGTGCAGCTCCGCGCCGACGTGGTGGCCGCGTGCCCCAAGGCCTCCGGCGAGTCGATCGCCACCGCCATCGGTCTCGCTCGCGACCTCGACCGCAAAGCCCACAGCATTCGCGAGTGGATCGCCCTCGACCTGGAGGTCCGCCGCCGCCGCGACCTCATCCCGGTCCACCTGGCCCGTGCAGGGCTTCCAGCTCAGGCCCAGCAGGACGTCGGAACGCGTCTCACCGAGCAGCTCCTGGCGAAGCGCAACCTCGAGGCGTGGTCGATCACCGCCAAGCTCTTCCAGTGGTGGCACCTGTTCCACGAGCCGCTGGCCAAGGCGATGTACGTCATCGTCACGCTGCACATCCTGGAGGCCTTCGTGTTCGGTGGCGCCATGCAGCGGTTGTTCCCTTGAACGAGTGGCTGCCGAGCTTCTGCGTCATCGCCTCCATCGGCGTGTTCCTGGTCCTGCCCACCTACGTGAAGCTCAAGTGGCGGGAGCACAAGGCCCGCAAGAAGCAGGAGGCATCGATCGCTGCGGGCCGCAACGAGCCAGCCTCCATCCGTCCTTGGGTCGATCCGAAGCGATGCATGGGCTCGGGAGGTTGCGTCACCGCCTGCCCCGAGAAGGTGCTCGGCATCGTCCACGGACAGGCGACCGTGGTGGCGGGAGCCAAGTGCGTCGGACACGGCGCCTGCGTGACCGCGTGTCCCGTCGACGCCATCCAGCTCGTCTTCGGATCCAAGCGCCAAGCCATCGACATTCCTCAGCGCTCGCCCGGGTTCGAGACGAACGTGCCCGGGCTCTACGTGGCCGGGGAGCTCGGAGGCATGGGCCTGATCGCCAACGCCATCGAACAGGGCGTGCAAGCCGCCGACAACGCGCTGAATCAGACCGCGCCAACGCAGGAGGGGGTGGACATCCTCATCGTGGGTGCCGGGCCCTCCGGCGTCGGAGCGGCGCTGCGCGCCATCGAGCGCAAGGCCTCCTACCTGCTGCTCGACCAGGATGAGTTCGGTGGCTCGATCCGTCACTATCCAAGGCAGAAACTGGTGATGACGCGTCCCGTCACCCTGCCGGGCTACGGCAAGCTCCACTTCAAGACGGCCCGCAAAGAAGAGCTGATCGAGACCCTGGAAGCGGCCGCTGAGAAGACCGGGCTCGAGGTCACTCAAGGGCGCGTGGAGTCCGTGCTGCCATGCCCCGAGGGCTTCCTCGTGGCGACGCCCCACGAGGAGTACCTGGCCAAGCGCGTGGTGCTCTGTCTGGGCCGACGGGGCTCCCCGCGCAAGGTCGGGTGCCCAGGGGAGGACCTGGAGAAGGTCGCGTACCGGCTCATCGATGCCGAGAAGTACTCCTACGAGCACATCCTCGTGGTGGGTGCCGGGGACTCGGCTGTCGAGGCGGCCGTGGCGCTGGGAGAGCAGCCGGGGAACCGGGTCACGCTGTCCTACCGGGGAACGAAGATCCACCGACCCAAAGAGGACAACCTGAATCGACTCAAGGCGTCCGAGGCCGCCGGCAAGGTCACCCTCATCCTCGGCTCCACCGTGGGCCGCATCGATCTCGACCGGGTGGTGCTCAAGCAAGGGGACGAAGAGCACGTGCTGCCCAACGACTTCGTCTTCGTCTTCGCGGGCGGCGTGCTCCCCACGAAGCTCCTCACCCATGCCGGCATCCAGATCCAGCGGCACCAAGGCAAGCAGGTGGTGGCTGCCGAGGCTCCCAAGGCGAGCGGCGGGCCCTGAGCGACCCACGGGCTCCGGGTGCGCCCCGTTCCCAGGTTCTTGGCCCCGGTGACAACGCCGTGACGCCATGACGCGGCGGGCCGGCTACGAACCTTCATGCGCCGCGACCAGTCCCCTCGGGAAGAACACGCCAACAGCCTCAGCCACGCCGCCGGGGCCCTGCTCGGGATCGTCGCCATGGTCGGCCTGGTCGGGATGACCCTCGAGCGAGGCTGGCTGGCCACCCTGGCCGTGGCCACCTACGGCGCCTGCCTCACCGGGCTGTTCCTGGCGTCCACCGTCTACCACCGGGTCCAGTCCCCCGCGCTCAAGGAGCGGATGCAGACGGTCGACCACTGCGCCATCTACCTGCTCATCGCTGGCACCTACACCCCCTTCACGCTGCTCGTCCTGGGCGGTGGGCTCGGGTGGGCGATGTTCGCCACCGTGTGGGGCCTGGCCGCCTTCGGCCTCGCCCAGGAGCTGTGGTTCTCCCCACGCAGGCAGCGCCTGTCGTTGGCCCTCTACCTCGGCATGGGGTGGCTCATCCTGGTCGCCATCGGCCCCCTGGTGGCCACGCTGCCGGTCCTCTCGCTGGGCCTGCTCGTCACGGGCGGGCTGCTGTACAGCGGAGGAGTCCCCTTCTACGTGCGGGACCGCCCGTGGGACCACGCCATCTGGCATGGGTTCGTGCTGGGCGGTGCGGCGTCCCACGCGGGCGCCATGGCGGTCTTCCTCGCCTAGCAGGGTGATGAAAAACCCTCCCTTCGCCTTCTGGGCCCATTCGCCCGTGGGACCATTCCCTCGTCAGTCACGTGCCTCGGCACGCTCCTTCCTCCGGAATCTTCGACTCATGTCGGAGTGTCCCCACGAACGAATGGACCTCAGAAGGCTCGGTCCGAGTTCTTCAACAACCTGCTAGAGCACCGGCACCAGGCACACCGCGGCCCCGGTGAAGTGCACCGAGTTGATGCCGGTCTCGCAGGTGGTGCCTGGATCGTGCATCCCCGTGCACCGACCCGCAAAGTATGCCTCGCAGTAGTGATGGAACTCCACGGAGTTGGGGCCCGTCTCGAAGAGGAAGGTGCCCAGGTACTGCACTCCGCCAGCTGGTGGAGGCGCGACGTTGTCCGAGTCGAGGGCCACGTAGTCGTCGTCGCAGTTGATCAGGCCGAGCGGCGATGGCAGGCCCACGGGGTCCGAGCTGGTGGGCACCCGCAGAAAGGCGCTCTCGTTGGTCTGGCCCGGACCGGACTCCGCGACCGCCACGTCGTAGAGGTTGTAGAGCCCCCCGAGAGGAACCTCCAGCGTGCCCACGGCGGGAGGGTCGTCGCTGAACACGATGAGCTCACCCGAGAGCCAGGTCGCGAACTGTCCATTCGGGCAATCCCGTCCCTCCCATGGCTCGGGGATGTCGTCGTCGTCGTCGTCGCCAACGGCCGTGTCCATGCCGGTGTCGTCGTCGTCATCTCCCAAGGTGTCGTCGTCGTCGTCACCGGTCGTGTCGTCGTCGTCGCCCGTCGTGTCGTCGTCGTCGCCGGTCGTGGTGGGGGCGTCGGTGGCGAGGGTTCCGTCCTCCTTGGTGTCGGTCGAACAGGCGCCCAGCGCAACAAGGCTGGCGATGAGCAGGATGCGGGGAACCATGGGACGCTCCGGGGTGGCGCCCGGGTAGCACGCCCGAGCCGAGGAGAGCAAACTTCAACGCCACCTTTCGACGAGTGGCACGGCCGACCGATGCACCGATAGGATACGTCCGGCGGAACGCACACCGGACGGGAACCGATGACCAAGCTGACCGTGAACGGGGTCGACCGCGAGGTCGACGTGGAACCCCAGATGCCCCTGCTGTGGGTCCTGCGGGAAGAGATGGGGCTGCGGGGCACCAAGTTCGGGTGCGGCAAGGGCCTGTGTGGCGCATGCACGGTCCACCTCGACGGACGCGCCGTGCGGAGCTGCATCCTGCCGGTCGGAAGCGTGGGAAGCGCGTCGATCACCACCATCGAGGGCCTCGGCACACCAGAGGCGCCCCACCCCGTCCAGACCCAGTGGCTGCAGCACGGTGTGCCCCAGTGCGGCTACTGCCAGTCCGGCATGCAGATGGCGGCGGCCGCCTTCTTGGACCAGCGGGACACGACGGCGGGCGACGACACCGACGCGGCGCCCTCGGCCGCCGTCACCGACGCTGAGGTGTGCGGGGCCATCACCAACATCTGCCGCTGTGGCTGCTACGAGCGCATCCGGCGGGCGGTGGTCGATGCCTCGAAGGAGGCCTCGTGAAGCTCACCCGCCGCCATGTGCTGATCGCCGGCGCGGCCGTGGGCGGCGGGCTCGCCGTCGGCCTCACGGCCACCGTCGCGGCCGTCGGCGCCCACGACCGCCGAGCCCACCAGTCCGACGACCTGGACGGCGATCTGGTCGCCTTGTGGATTCAGATCCGGCCCGACAGCACCGTGATCGTGTGGTCGCCCCACACCGAGATGGGCCAGGGTACCCACAACGGGCTGGCACAGATCGTCGCCGAGGAGCTCGACGTGCCATGGGACCGCGTCGAGGTCCGGCAGGCGCCGGTGGAGACGGGGTTCTCCAACGGCAACGTGGTCCAGGGCTTCATCATGGAAGATGGCAAGCTCTCCGGCTTCTTCCAGCGAGTCGTCGAGAACGCCTTCTTCCTCGGTGGCGACCTGCTGCACATGCAGATGACGGGTGGAAGCACCAGCATCCGCTTCACGGGCTGGCGGAGCATGCGCATCGCGGCGGCCGCGGCCAAACAGATGCTCCTGGCGGCAGCAGCAGCCGAGCTAGCCGTCGACGTGACCGAGTTGGTCGCGAACGAGGCCAAGGTGGTGCACGGCCCCAGCGGCCGCAGCAGGACGTACGGCGAGCTCGCCCCCTTGGCCGCCCAGCTGCCCGTGCCTCAGGAGCCGGTGCTCAAAGACCCCTCCGCGTACCGCCACGTGGGCGCCTCCCGCGTCCGAGCGGATCTGCCCGACAAGGTGTTCGGCCGCACGGTGTATGGCATCGACCGCGACGTGCCCGGTATGCACCACGCCGCCGTCGCCGGGGCCCAGCAGATCGGGGGCGTGGTCGCCTCCATCGACAACGAGGCCGAGGTGCTGGCCATGCGCGGTGTCGAGGCCGTGTGCATCGTCCAGGAAGGCGTCGCCGTCGTCGCCGACAACCCCTGGCGCGCTGAGCGGGCAGCAGCGGCCGTTCGCTTCACCGAGCGCCCCGGGCCTCATGCCGACCAAGACACCGCCTCCCTCCGGGCGATGCAGGAGCAAGCCCTCGACGACGAGGCGCGCTTCTCGGTCCTCGTGGAGCGCGGGGACGCCGACGGCCACCAGGGCACCAAGGTCGAGGCCTCCTACTTCGTGCCCTTCCTCGCCCACGCCCCCATGGAGCCGATGAACGTCAGCATCTGGCGCGAAGGCGGCGCAGTGCACGTGGCCAGCGGCGTGCAGAACCCACTGATGAGCAAGACCTTCGTGATGCAGCGGCTCGAGCTGGGCCCCGACGAGGTCGTCTTCCACCCCCACACGATGGGGGGGGGCTTCGGACGTCGCGCCGCCGGCGGCGACGACATGCACAACTACATCACCCAGGCCCTCACGGCGTGGCAAGCATGCGGCGAGAAGCCCCTGAAGCTCACCTGGTCTCGGGAAGTCGAGACCCGACAGGACCGCTACCGCAAACAGGCCGTGGCCCGATACCAAGGGGTGCTCGGCGACGACGGGCGACCGGTGTACTGGCAGGCCGACAGCTACGCCGAGGTCAACATCCCCGACGACGCAGTCACTCAGTACGCCGTGCCGAACCTCCTCCAGCGCACCGTGCACGAGGAGACGTTCGTGCCCTACGCCTACTGGCGCAGCGTCGAAGCCTCCATCCACTGTTTCTTCAACGAGAGCTTCGTGGACGAGCTGGCCCGAGCGGCCGGCGCCGACCCGCTCCAGTACCGCATCGACCTGCTGCCCGAGGGCCACCGGCTCCGACGTGTGCTGCACGAGGTCAGGGCGATGTCGGGCTGGCAGCCTGGCGTGCTCGACGACGGCTCCGCCCTCGGCGTGGCCGCCTACGACTTGTTCGGCAGCTACTGCTGCCAGGTGGCGCGGGTCTCCCTCGACAATGGCGTACCGAGAGTGCACGACGTGTGGTGCGCGCTGGACTGCGGGATCGTCATCAATCCAGACGGGGTCGAGGCCCAGATGCAGGGGGGCATGATCTTCGGCCTCTCTGCGGCCCTCTATGGGGTCATCGACATCGAGGCAGGCGGTGTGAAGCAGAGCAACTTCCATGACTATCGCATGGTCAAGCTAGCGGATGCTCCACGACTCCACGTGACCATTCTCGAGAGCGACGAGCCTCCGGGCGGGGTCGGGGAGGTCGCGGTGCCCCACCTCTCGGCTGCGGTGGCCAATGCCATGGCCGTCCTCGGCGAACGGCCACGAGAGCTGCCCATCGTGGGCTAGATTGTCCTCCTCCCGAGGCACCCCCGATGAGCGACGCCCTGGTCATCTTCGACGGCCACGCCATGATGCACCGCTGCTTCCACGCGGGACGCCGGCAGCTCGCGCCAGACCATCGCGAGGTGGGGGCCGTGATCACCTTGTGCGACCAGCTGGTGGGGCTCCTCGGAAAGATGCGAGCCCGCCACATGGTGATGGCCTTCGATCCGGGCGGGCACCTGTTTCGCCACGACCTGGACCCCGAGTACAAGTCGAACCGAAAGCCGACCGACCCCGAGCTGTTGCCGCAGTTCGACTGGGTCAAAACCGCCGTGGAGGCCCTGGGGGTGCGCACCGTGTGCGTCGAGGGCTTCGAGGCGGACGACTGCATCGCCACCCTCACCCAGAAGGCCCGCGCCGAGGGCCTGTCGGCCTGGATCATCGGCCTCGACAAGGACCTCTACCAGCTGGTGACCGACACCGACCCGACCGTGCGCATGTTCGTCATGCCCACCAAGACCGTGGTCGACGAGGCGGCCGTCGTCGAGCGCCTCGGGGTCCCTCCGAGTGCGGCCCTCGACTACTTCGCCCTGGTCGGCGACAGCGCCGACCACATCTCCGGCGTGAAGAGCGTCGGGCCCAAGGCCGCGTCCGCCCTCCTGCAGGCCTACGGGACCCTCGAGGGCATCTACGCCAACCTCGACGCCATCCCCCTCCTCGACCTGCGCGGCGCCGGCCGCCTGCCGCTTCGCCTGCTCGACGGACGCGCGGACGCCGAGCGGTCGAAGGCACTGTTGCAGCTCCGCTTCGACGTGCCCCTGGACGTCACCTCCGTCCGACAAGACCTGCGCTGGTCCGGACCGAGTGCGGCCGCCGACGCGGTCTTCGCCGACCTGGGGGAGGACCGAGCGCTCCAGGCCGTGCGACGCACGCGATAGCCCCCCGGGTCGGGCCGCCCGCTTCATTGCCAATCAATTCTTAATAATGATTCGAGAAAGACCAGAGAATCAGACATGGTTCCAGGGGCTACGAGGTGGGCACCGACGGGGAGGCACGCCGCCCCGCCAAACCCTGGAGGCCCCATGAGCACCATGACAGCCATCACCGCAGCGCCCGACGGCACCCTGACCGTCGACCGCGTGGACCGCCCCCAGCCCGGCCCCACCGAGGTGCTGGTCCGCGTGGCCGCCGCCGGCGTCAACCCGGTCGACTGGAAGACCCGGACCGGCAGCGGCGTGCGAGGCTTCTTCCCGGAGGGCCAGCCGATGATCCTCGGCTGGGACATCGCCGGGGAGGTCGTGGAGGTCGGGGCCGGGGTCACACGCTTCGCCGTGGGTGACCGGGTCTTCGGCATGCCTCGTTTCCCTCGCCCGGCCAACGCCTACGCCGAGTACGTCGTCGCGGGTGGAAGGGAGGTGGCCCACACGCCCGCATCGGTGAGCGACGTGGAGGCAGGGGCCGCACCCCTCGCTGCGCTGACCGCCTGGCAGGCCATCGTCGACACCCTGAAGGTCGGCCCAGGCGACCGGGTGCTCATCCACGCCGCGTCCGGCGGCGTGGGCCACCTTGCCGTGCAGATCGCCAAAGCCCGCGGCGCAGAAGTCTGGGGAACGGCATCGCCCGCCAAGCACGAACAGCTGCGGGCTCTCGGCATCGACCACTGCATCGACTACCGGACCGAGCGCTTCGAGGAGGTGGCGTCCCAAATGGACGCGGTGCTCGACCTGGTCGGCGAGGGCGACTACCCCGTGCGCTCTGTGGGGGTGCTGAAGCGTGGCGGCAAGCTCCTCGTCATCCCCTCCCCAGCCGGCGTGCCTGACCAAGCCATCCTCGACGAGGCCGGGGTCACGGCCGCGTGGCTCCTGGTCGAGCCCGACTACGCCTCTCTCGAGGCCATGGCCGCCATGATGGCGGAGGGCACGCTGAAGGTTCTCGTGGGCGCCACGCGCCCCCTTGCGCAGATGGCCGAGCTCCACGCCATCGGCGAAGCGGGCGGGCCCTTCGGCAAGCTCGTCGCCACCATCGACTGACGCCGTCGAGCTCCGGCGGGTGGCGCCGCTCAGGCGCAGCGAGCGGACGCCCACCGACCTGGGTGCAGAGAAGGATGTGGGAGGCGTGAGAGGACCGCCGCGGCCCGCCATCCGGTAGGCTGCGCCACCCCCTGGAGGCCCCCATGTCGTTCATCTTGCTCCTTCTCGCCTGCGGCACCGCCGTCGAGGCCACGCCCGAGCCCGTCCCCCCCGAGCCGGTGGAAGAGGCCGCCCCGGCCCCCGCCAAGAAGCCCAAGGTGACGAACGCGGCCTGGGAGGGCACCTGGGCCAAGGATCAGCTGCTGATCACCACCGTGAAGAAGGGCAAGAAGATGCGGGTGAAGCTGCTCATGGACGGCGAGGTCTTGAAGGCTGGCGAGCTGGAGGGCAAGGGCCTGAAGCGCACCGCCGCCATCGAGGGCTGCGGCGCCACCCTGAAGCTGTCGGACGTCGGCGGCGACCTGAGCGTCGATCTCGACGGGCCCGAGTGCCCCATCGACTTCATCGGCACGTTCACCAACACTGTCTCGCCCTGACCCCTGGCGCCCTCGCCTCACCCATCGGTGACCTGCACCGACAGCGCGTGGTCCAGAGCCCGGAGCAAGGTGCCGTGGGTGAACGGCTTCTCGACGAAAGTGGCGTCCGCGGCCGACAACGTCACGCGGTCGGACCCGTCGGCGTAGCCGGACACGAACACGAAGGGCAGCGACGGCGCCTCCTTGCGGATGGCCTCGAACAGCTCCACTCCGGTCATCCGAGGCATGATCACGTCGGTGACGATCAGACCGAAGGCATCTGGCTCTTGTTGGTAGCGCTCTAGGGCGTCGGCCCCGTCCACCGCCTCGGTGACCACGAGCCCGTGTTGCTCGAGCAGACGTCGAATGACGCGACGAACCCCTGGTTCGTCGTCCGCGAGGAGCACCCTCAAGCCGCTCCTCGATGCCCCCAGCGAGGTCCGCTCCGGCTCGACGCCGTGGGCTGGGCCCGGGGCTGCTCGCCACGGCAAGAACACCATGAACGTCGTCCCGGCGCCGACCGTCGACTCGACCACCAGCCGGCCTTCGAGACGCTGCACCGTGGCGAAGGCCGAGGACAGGCCGATGCCGGTGCCATCCGCGCGCGACTTGGTGGTGAAGAAGGCATCGAACATGCGCTCCAGCACCTCGGGCGCCATGCCCACCCCGTCATCCTCGACCACGATACGCACCCAGCGGCCCGCCGCCACCGGACCCTGAGGGCCGACGAGGGGCTGGTCGAGGTCGACGACCCTCGCCTCCAGGCGCATCCGGCCGCCGTCGGGCATCGCATCGGCCGCATTGATGCACGCGTTCAGAAGCATCTGCTCCAGGGCCGCCCGCTCGACGTCGGCGTACGCACCATCCTCGAGATCCATGTGGATACGCATGGTCTCCGGCACGGCCAGCTTCACGAACCGAGAGAAGTCCTGCAGCAGCTCCGCGACGTCGACCCGCTGGGGTTCCTCGGGCTCTCCTCGGGTCATCGCCAGCAAACGGACCGTGACGTCGCGCCCGCGCCGCGCCGCCTGCTCGATGGCATCGATGTCCTCGAGATGCCCCGGATCCTCTAGTTCTTCCGCCAACAATCGAGCGTGCGCGGAGACCACCGTCAGCAGATTGTTGAAGTCGTGGGCGATGCCGCCCGAGAGCCTCCCCAGCGCCTCGATCCGACGCAAGGTGTCGACCTGCTCCGCGAGCGCCCGGCGCTCGGCATCCCGCCGGTCCCGCGCCCGGGCCACGAGCACGGCCATCGCCACGGACCAGAACAGCAACGTCGCGATGCTGAACATCTCCTGGAACGCGTTGGGCGCCACGTAGGGGAGCAGCTCCGCGCGCCGAACCCCGTAGAGCACGCCGATCTGAACCAAGAACAGCCACCCCCAGAGCACCGTCATCGGCTTCTGGCTGAACAGACCCGCGCCGAAGATGAGCACGAAATTCCAGCTGACGATGGCCAGGTGGAGGCCCCCGCGAGCGAAGCCCACCGCGAAGATCGTCAGGTAGATCACCAGCGCCCCGACGTCCCGCACCCGCCGCGGGGGCAGGACCCGAAACAAGGTCGGAACGACGAGGAAGCCGACCCCGGCCAGGAGCACGGGTACGGTCACCGACCACATGCCGTAGGCGAAGTGCTGCTCGAAGGCCAAGAAGAAGACGAACGGGGCCGCGACGAACAGCCCACCGACCGTCGTGCGCGCATGGGCGTGCTGCTCGGGGTCCTCCTGCAGCGTGGACGGGAGGAAGGCATCGATGAATCTCGAGAAGGATTCCAGCACGGCCAACCTAGGCTCCTCGCTACCGACCGAGACCATACCGTGCTGGGGAATCCGACGACGGTGAGGCCGAGATTCGCTCGATGAGCTTGCTTATCGATGGCGAATCGAAGGGCGAGCCTAGGAGGATTCTCGGCGAGCGGCCTTTAGGCCGCGCAACAAGTTAGATTCCAAGGGGTCTTTCGAGCGGAGCGAGACGGGCCGGTTGGAATCCGACGACGGTGAGGCCGAGATTCGCTCGATGAGCTTGCTTATCGATGGCGAATCGAAGGGCGAGCCTAGGAGGATTCTCGGCGAGCGGCCTTTAGGCCGCGCAACAAGTTAGATTCCAATAGGGCTTTCGAGCGCAGCGAGGCGGTCCGATTGGATCACGCCCGGTCGAGGAGCAAGCATCACGAGCCCTTCCAGACAGGCGACCTACCCGCCCTCGTGCCCGTTCCGCGCTGCCGCCGCGGCGATGCGTTCGTGGCGCAACACCCCTTCGGTGCGCCCACCCACTGCCCAGACGTCGACGGCCCTCCCGCCGAGGCCACTGGGGGCCGCTGGACGCCTGGCGTTGAACGACGGGCACACGTGCGCCAAAATAGCCTTTCCATACACCTATATGACCGCAATACGTGCGAGCCGACGCAACAGGATCGACTCGGCGTTGTCCGCTGCGTGAGGATTCTCGGCGATGCGGCCCCAGGCGTTCACATCCCCGTCGGCCGCAGCGAGGAGCTCCGGGAGCCAAGCCGCCAGGAAGTCGGCGAACTCGGTGTGCTCCCCCACCGCCAAGAAGGGCTCCGCTGAGATGCACTGGATCCGCTCGCGGCACGCCCCATCCCCAGCGATGGCTCCGGAGACATCCCGGAGCGCCACCACGATGCGGGCCATGCTTGGGCTTCCCCCTGCCTGCCGTAGCACGTCCTCGAGGCCCGCCCAGTCCCCCGCACCCGCCAGGACCAGCGCCGCGTAGCCGTGGGCCTCTGCGGCCACTTGGGTGCGGCCCGACGCCCGCAACGACGAGGCGACCTCGAGCAACGCCGCCACGTCCGGGCGCCGCTCCGCGGACAGGTGCAGGTCGGACATCGCCCGGAGCCGATGGGCGAGCCACGGGTCGAGCCCCATGGCCTCAGCGCCCTCGATCGCCGCGTCGAACAACAACACGGCCCTCGCGAAGGCCTGCAGCCGCCACAACCCGAGGCCGAAGGTCACCAGCAGCGACACCCGCAGTGCAGGGAAGACCCGGGCCTCTTCCAGAAGTGCATCGAGCTCGGCGAGGGCTTGCTCATCGCTGCGGACCAGCCGATACGAGAGCCGGTAGCCTTCGAGCTGCAGGCGGTCAGCCCCGTCGAGCTCCTCGCGAAGTCCCTCGAGCTGATCCGGGTCGACCCTCGCCGGACGCAGGAGTCGCAGGGCCTGCACCGCGTGAAACCGAACCTGGACGTCCGCATGGGCCAAGCCCTTCTCGACCGCGTCCAGATCTTCGGTGAAGCGGGCCGCAAGGAGGCGCACCGTCAGACTGGCTGGGCGCCGACGAAGGGCCGCCCGTACGGTGGGCTCGACCTGCTCGGGCAGCACGAGGCGAGCCAGGGAGACCAGGCGGGATGCCAGCTCCTCGACCTCTTCCAGCGGCACCGTCTCGAGCCCAGCGAGCAGCTGCGGCTGCTGGTCGCGGAAGCGCATCACGGCTTCTGTGTCGAGGGCGGCCATGAGCCTCCGGGTCGTCCATAGCGGGCCCGAGCGGTCGTGAAGCCGCCACCCCACCGAGCGCACCGTCTCGAGAAGCTCCCGGTGGGGGCCGAGCTTCTTGCGCAGGCCCCGGAGGGCCACCGGCACCGCCTCACTCGACACCTCGGGGTGGATGCCCCACACGTCTTGCTCGAGGGCTTCACGCCGAACCACCGTGCCTGCGCGAGACGCCAGGTAGCGGAACGCGCGGGACTCGATCGGCGTGAGCCGCACCACGTGCTCTCCCGCCCGAAGCACGAGGTCGGAGCCGAGCTCGAAGAAGGTCATTCCTGCATCTATCGCATGGCATGGGACCAGGACCGAGGAGGCCCCTCCCGAATCTACAGCACGCCTCTCAGCAGCTTTGCCACCTCGGCCGCCGGGGTGCCGTGGGCGATGGGCTGCACCATCTTCCCCCGTCGGTCGACGAGGAAGGACTGAGTGGAGTGGTCCACCGTGTAGGCCATCGCCGAGCCCGGGCTCTCCGCCTTGCGGTACTGCACGCCCCAGTCGGTCGCCATGCCGCGAACGCGCTCGGGGCTCCCGCTGCCAGCATGGAACTGGGGGTGGAAGTAGTGCGCGTAGGCCTGCAACCGCTCGAGCTCGTCCCGCTCGGGGTCGACGCTCACGAACACGAGGGCCAGCTGCGATTGCTCTTCGGTCGACAGCATGTCGAAGGCCACGGCCATCGTCTGCAGCGTGGTGGGGCAGATGTCCGGACACGACGTGTAGCCGAAGTACACGACCACCCCTTTTCCCAGGAAGTCCGAGAGCTTCAAGGAGCCGTCCGACGTATCGAGCACCAGGTCGCCGTAGGTGGCGCCGGCCTGTGGATCCACCATCAGCGGACGCTCCTCGGGGGCGGTCTGGACCCACAGGGCCGTCAGGGCGACGAGGGCCAGCAGCAGCGGCAGGATGTAGCGAAGGACCTTCATTGCCTCGTGCTCCACAGGAAGAACCCAGCCACCCGGTCGTCCAGCACGACGTCGGCCTTCCACAGCATTCGCTCCGTCGTGCAGACCGGGAGCTGCGCGGAGGCAGACCACCGGCCGTCCGCTTCGACGATGGGAAGCCGGAGAAAGCCCATCGCCATCTCCACCCCCTGCAGCTCCACCGCCACGGGACGGCCGGGCCCATCCACGGTCACCGACAGCACCACGGGCACCCCTGGGCCCGCCGGCTGTGGCGTCGCCGTCAGGTGCACCGAGGTGCCGTCCGCGAACGAAGCCGTGCAGGGTCCCAGAGCGAGGTCGCAGCTGCGCTCGGCCTCGGCGTAGGGGGCCCCCAGGGTCCGGATGCGAGAGATGGCATCGGGGAACCACCACAGCCCCACCACCGCTGCGATGGCCACGCTCCACAGCCCCCCCCTGGAGCCATCGACCCCAGGACCGGCCAGCAGGAGCTGCTTCAGTGCTTGGGGACGTCAATGGCCTTGACCGGGACCTTCACGACCTTCGTGCTCCCATCGGAGAACACGAGGGTGAGGGGGAAGCTCCGACCCTCCTCGAGCGAACCGTTCAGACCGATGAACATCACATGGAGCCCACCCGGCTGGAGCACCACATCTTCCCCAGGGGGAACCACAATCTCCGAGATCTGACGCATCCGCATCATCCCGTCCTCCATCACGTGGGTGTGGAGCTCCACGCTCTTCGAGACGGTGGCCTTGGCGCTCATGAGCTTCACCGCGACAGTGCCGCCGTTGTGGAAGGTCATGAAGGCCCCGCTGTTGGGGGTGCCAGGGGGCATCGCACGAGCACGGGGTGCGGTCACGGTGACGTGGTCGGCCATCGGAGCCGCGTCCTTCGCGGGGACACCGGCCGTGGCGGGCGCCACGGGGGCCGGCTCGGACGGACTGCAGGCGAGCAACAGAACCATCAGCAGGGACATGGGCTGAACCTCAGCCACGGAGCTATCCAGCGGCCTCCTCGGGGGCGTGCGGCATGTTGTCCCAGCCCACCATCTGGACGTTCGATCCTGCGCCCCCACGGGTCGCCCACGCAATAGGGGGTTGACCCGAACGGGAGGAGGCCGCGATGTCCGAACGCATCAACCCCGCCGACGACGGTGCCCACATGAGCTTCGACGAGCGCATGTCCTACGGTGACTACCTCAAGCTCGACCAGGTCCTGTCGGCCCAGGTGCCGCTGTCCGACGCCCACGACGAGCTGTTGTTCATCGTCCAGCACCAGACCTCCGAGCTGTGGATGAAGCTCGCCATCCACGAGCTTCGCGTCGCGGCCGCCGGACTGGCCGAGGACGACATCCGTCCTTGCTTCAAGATGTTCAGCCGCATCATCCGCATCTTCGAGCAGCTCAACTCGGCCTGGGACGTGCTTCGGACCATGACCCCGAGCGACTACCTCCGCTTCCGCGACGAGCTCCAGAAGAGCTCGGGCTTCCAGTCGCACCAGTACCGGGAGATCGAGTTCCTCGTCGGCAACAAGAACGCCGCCATGCTCCAGCCCCACGCCCATGTGCCGGCGGTCCATGCCCTGCTCCAGGAGTGCCTGGATCAGCCGAGCCTCTACGACCTCGTCATCTCCCTGCTCGCCCGCAAGGGCTTCGACATTCCGGCCGAGCTCCTCGACCGGGACTGGAGCCAGAGCCATACGTCCCACCCCGCGGTGAGGGAGGCGTGGCGGCAGATCTACTCGGACCCCGCGAGCCACTGGCAGCTCTACGAGCTCGCCGAGAAGCTCATCGACTTCGAGGACTACTTCCGCCGGTGGCGCTTCAACCACCTGCTCACCGTCCAGCGCATCATCGGCTCGAAGCGCGGCACCGGTGGCACGTCGGGTGTCGCCTACCTCGACAAGATGCTGAGCGTGGTCTTGTTCCCGGAGCTGTGGGAAGTCCGGGCCGACCTGTGAGCCCTGCGCACCGGGCAGGCCCGTGCTCGGCCACCGTGCCCTGAACCGGTCAGTGGCCGAGCACCGGCTCCGCTTCCCGCTTGGCCTGGGCCCGAGGGCTACGCTGATACACATCGATGGCCACGCAGTAGTCCGGGTCCTCGAGCACGTTGACATCGCAGATGGTGCCGGCCCGCTGGATGAGCCGGGTGCAGTCGGCGCTCAGATGCCGCAGGTGCAGGGTCTTGCCCGCCCGTAGGTAGCGATCCGCGAGCTTGTTGATGGTCTCGATGGCGCTCTGGTCCATGATGCGCGAGTCGGCGAAGTCGATGATGACCTCGGACGGGTCGCCCACGACGTCGAACTTCGTCAGGAAGGTCGTCGTGGAGCCGAAGAACAAGGGCCCCATGATCTCGTAGTGCTTGATGCCGTGCACATCGAGGCTCTTGCGGGCACGGATGCGCAGGGCGTTCTCCCAGGCGAAGACGAGGGCCGCGAGGACCACCCCCGTCACGACGGCCGTGGCCAGGTCGAACTGCACGGTGATGGCAGTGACGGCCACCATCACCACGACGTCGGCCTTGGGTACCTTGTCCAAGATCTTGAAGGTGTTCCAGGCAAAGGTACCGATGACGACCATGAACATCACGCCGACCAGGGCCGCGATGGGCACCATCTCGATGTAGGTCGCGGCGAAGAGGATGAAGCCGAGCAGCGTCAGCGAAGCCACCAGCCCCGACAGCCGGCCGCGGCCGCCCGACTGGATGTTGATGATCGACTGACCGATCATGGCGCAGCCCCCCATCCCTCCGAAAAAACCGTTGACGATGTTGGCGGTTCCTTGGGCCATGCACTCCTGGTTCGCGTTGCCCCGGGTCTCGGTGAGCTCGTCGACCAAGGTGAGGGTCATCAGCGACTCGATGAGGCCGACAGCGGCCAGGATGCCGGCGTAGGGCAGGACGAACCACAGGGTGGCGAAGGAGAACGGGATCAGCGGCACCGCAAACGACGGCAGGCCAGCAGACAAGCCCTCCCCTCCTCGATCGACGACGAAGCTGCCGACCGTGGCCGTGGGCAGGTCCCCGAGCAACACCACCGCGGTCACCACGAGGATGGCGGTGAGCGCGGCGGGGACCGCCTTCGTGAGCCGGGGGAGCAGCGCCATGATCGCCATCGTGAGGCCGGTGAGGCCCAGCATGGTCGCCAGAGGCCTGCCGGTCATCCAGCCGTGGCCGTGCACCTGGAACATCTCCAGCTGCGACAGGAAGATGACGATGGCCAGGCCGTTGACGAAGCCCATCATGACGGAGTTCGGAATCATGCGAACGAACTTGCCGAGCCGAAGAACCCCAGCACCAATCTGCAGCAACCCGCACAGGATGAGGGTGACGAACAGGTACTGCAGGCCCATGCCGCTGCCCTCGCCATGGAGGGCGTTGCCGTCGCGCACGAGGGAGACCATGACCACCGCCATGGCCCCGGTGGCGCCCGAGATCATGCCGGGCCGACCCCCGAGCAAAGAGGTCACCAGACCCATCATGAAGGCGCCATAGAGCCCGACGACCGGTGAGATACCGGCGACGAATGCGAAGGCGACCGCCTCGGGAACGAGGGCGAGGGCGACCGTGAGACCGGACAGGACATCGTTCTTGATGCTGCCCTGCTCGGTGTCGAGAAGGCTGTAGGACAAGCGGGACGCTCCGGGGGGCTGGGTGCGGGGCGGCCCGATGTACGTCGGCACGCAGGCGGGTGCCATTCGGCCCACCGACCATCGCTGACGGGCCGATTCGGTCGGCCGATGTAGGGCTCCCGGCGAGTTCGGGCCCGGCCAGAGAACCGAGGCCACCACGGGGTTGTCGGCGTCCGAGTTGCCCTACGAGGGGGCCCAAAAAACCTCGACCGGAATGGTGTCCACGAGGTCGCACCGCGCCGGGTTGTCGGGGGCCGACGGACCGATGGAGAGGGTCGCGGGATCGGGTCGCCCGGGACCGCGGGGGATCCTTGGCGAGGCCGTCGGGGGGGCTAGCGAACCTCGGCGGCGTCGTAGATCGAGGCGTAGGATTCGGTTCGGTACAGCTCCCCGTGCCCCGGCAGCATCCACTGCCACTGCAGCTCCCCGTCCCAGCCGACCTGACTGACCCAGCCTGCCTCGTCGTCATGATGGGTGAAGCGAACCCCCCCGGGGCCCGCAGCGTCGATGTCTCCCGCGGTGGGAAGCATGAAGTACTGCTCCGATGGCTCCGGCTCCCCGTAGGACCAATCCACCCACGCCGTCGTGCGGTCGGCGGACAGCACGTAGCGAACGAGACGGCTGTACGGGTCGCCTCCCGGCCGCGTGTTCCCGTTGTCGACGAGCATCATCTCCATCGTGCCGTCGGCGTTGGGGGTCCACTTGGGGGCGTGCTGGTGGTACATCCACTCCGCCGCCTCGGCCTCGACGTCGGGTTCGTCGCGCCGGACCAGCGCCACGTCGCCCTCCAATCCGACCCGAAGGTCCACACGGTCGGTGGCCGTGTCCACGCGAATCACCCAGTCCTGGTGGCGCAGGGACAGCCAGAAGTGATCCACCCCGTCGGTGCGCCCGTGAGCCAGCGCATTGGCGTGCAGCCAATCCCTGGGATGCTCAGGGTCGTTGCCGTCCCGCCCGTACGGCAACGCATCGGGGTCGATGGACCGGCCGTCCCCGGCGAACCCGTGGGCCGACCAGTCCCAGAGCACGTCCCGCGTCAAGGGATCGAACACCACGATGCCGGCGCCAAAAAGGTCGTTGTCCAAGGTTCGGGTGATCACAGCCCAGGCCCCCGTCCACGGGCCCTCCATGATCTCGATCACGTCGTGGGGGTCGAGCTCGTCGTGGACGAAACGCCGCCCCGCCAGGTCGTCCAGCCGCCACGCTGCAAGGGGCTGGCCGAGCCGGTTCATCTGCAGCAACACGCCCTCGATGTCGGGGTGCACCAGCCAGGTGCCATCGGACAGGGGCCGCACGAACATCGGCCGAACGGTCAGCGGCACGTACGCCATCGGTCGTCCCACTTGGTCCGCACAGCGGTAGGCGTGGGGGTCCTGCACGGCCGCGCAGACCACGAGACCTGCCTCGGGCTCCTCCGCAGGCACCGTCACCTTCCCGACCACCACGTCGTCGGGAAGGGAGGTGGTGACCGTCCAAGGAGCGCCGACCATGCCGTCGAGCACGGCCGCCACGGACCATTCCCCGGGGGAGAGCCCGAGCACGGGCAGCTCCACCTTGGCGCCCGGTCCCACACGCTGGGGCGGCGTTCGCTGGTCGAGGGCCTCGCCCACCCGGCCATAGGCCATGGCCAGCTCGGCCTCGGGGGCGTCGGCGGCCATATCCACGACCCCTCGGGCAGCCAGGCGGTTGGGCACGTAGTGCACCGTCAGCGCCAACGGCAGCCCATCCGAGGTCGATGGTGGCGTGGCCATGCCGGACGGGTCCTCGCCCTCGCCCTCGGCCGTGCGGCAGGCGCCAACCGCCAAGCTGACCACCACGGCGCCCCGCCATGCCCATCGTCCCCGACGCGTCGGGGCGGAATCGAGGAGCGGTCGGGTGGAGTCGGTCACGCAGCACACCATAGCAACTGCCACGGCGCACGGCGGCGGCGCGCCCCCGGAACCCGCGACCCCACGCTGGAGACGATAGCCCCCGCGACATCCCCCCAGAGGTTCCCGTGGACGTCGACCCCGCCCAGCTCACCACCGACGAACGCTACCGCCTGCTGACCGGCGCCATCGTTCCCAGGCCCATCGCCTTCGTCTCGACCGTGTCGCCCCAGGGGGCCACGAACCTCGCCCCCTACTCCTTCTTCTCGGGGGCTGGAGCCGACCCCATGGCCCTGGTGTTCTGCCCGACGACTCGGCCGGACGGCAGCGACAAAGACACACTTCGCAACCTCCTTCCCCGGGAGGAAGGGGGCGTGGGCGAGTTCGTGGTGAACGTGTCCAGCCTGGCCCTCGCCCGGCCGATCAACGCCGCCGCGGCCAACCTCCCGGCCGACGAGAGTGAGTTCGCGCTGACGGGGCTGACCCCCGCGCCGTGCTCCGTGGTGCAGGCTCCGCGGGTCCTCGAGGCGCCCATCAGCTTCGAGTGCCGCACGGTGTCGGTGGTGCGGCTGGCTCCCGGTGTGCCGGCCAGCGGCGTCGTCGTGGTGGGAGAGGTCGTGCACGTCTGGGTCCGGGACGAGCTGGTCGACGACGGCTTCCGCGTGGACATCGAGGCCCTGGCCCCCCTCGCGCGCTTGGCTGGCGGGTGGTTCGCCGGGGTGCAGGACCCGTTCTCACTCCCCCGAGGGGTGGCCGCCATGACGGCGCCCGTGCACCGGAAGCCCAAGACCCCCTGACCGCTGGCCCGGCATCCCCCCTCGTCAGTCCGGCCACTCGGCGAACCGTTCCTTGACGAAGGACCCCGCCGTGAACCCGTCCTTGGCGCGTTCGAAGTGGAGCGCCACGCGCTTGGCCACCAGATCGCTGTGGAGAAGCGGCGTCGCCAAGCAGGCCCAGAGCCTCATCTCGTGGACCGGAAGCTGAGTGCGGCAGAACGGCGAGAACTCGTCGCAGGTCCCATCGAGGAAGTCCTCGAGGTCGTTCGCCCAATACGCCTCGTGTGCTTCCTCTCCGTCTGGCTCCACCTCCACGAAGCCACGCGCTCCGTACCCGAGCACGTAGTCGAGCGTGGCCTCGTCGACGGTGCATCCGAAGTGCACCCGCACCCGGTAGGCGCCGCCGTAGCCCCCCAGAAGGTGCAGCACGGGGGGCATGCGCAAGCCGTGCAGGTAGGGAAGAAAGCGCCCATCGAGCAGGTCTGCGATGCGAGCGCGTTGCCGCTGCACGTCTCGTTCGCCCGACTGCAGCGGCGCGCAGGGAAGCGCTGGAAAGAAGTCCGACTGCTCGTCGAAGGTCCGGCTCGCCTCGTCGTCGAGCATGCGCAACCCGGCCATGGGCTCCACGTTCTCGACCCGCCCGGCAACGATGGTGTGCACGCCGCCCACCGTCAGGCTGTCGATGCCAAGGGCGAACCCGCTTCGCTCGGCCGCTGCCCGCTCCTCCCGCACGCGGTCCTCGATCCGCACGGGAAAGAGGATGCGCTGCCAGCGGGGGTCGAGCTCGTGGGGAGCCGTGAGGCCCTGACCATGGACCAGCCGCAGGACGTGGGCGCCATGGAACAGATCCTCGGGGTCCTCCACGGGGTCGTACAGCTCCTGCACGGCCTCCAGCATCTCGTTCACCGCGTAGTCCGCGAGGTCCTGACGGGCCTCGGTCGACGAGCAGTTCCGGCCCTCCAGGGTCCCCGTCAGTTCGTTCTCGGTGGTGAGGAAGACCGCCGACTCGATGCCCGGCGCCCGGAAGAACTGGCTGATGTAGTCGCGGAAATCCGGCATCTGGAGCGTCATCCGCGCGTCGGCCTCCACCAGCACCAGCTCGGTGCCGTTCAAGACCACCAAGACCATGACGTCCTCTTCGTTGGTGGGCTCGGGGCCGACATCGAAGAAGCCCAGCAGCTCCACCCCGCGAAAGGGTGTGGCCATATGGGGGTCCAGCACCCGAACATCGAGATCGTCGAGGTGCTGATGGAAAATTGGAAGCAGGAAAGCCAGGCTGACGGGAAGCAGCAACGTCGGTGGGTCCGGCAGCTCACCCCACAGCCGCACCAGCGTGTACGGGTCCAGGTGGTCGCTGTGGGCGTGGCTCAGGTAGACCCCGTGGATGGGACCGAGGTCGTTCGTGTCGAAGCGGAGGCGCGGAAACCGGCCCATGCCGTCGCCGGTCGAGTGGTCGGACAGCCAGGGATCGACGAGGATTCGGGTACTCTCGCCGGTTTCTTCGCTCTCGAAGTCCAGCAGGATGCAGCTGTGTCCAAGGGCCGTGATCTGCATGGAGCACCTCCGGCCGCGACCTACTCCGCCTCGGCCGGCGGGTCACCAGCGAGCGCGCCTCACCAAAAAAAAGGGAAGCGGGTGTCGATCTGAGGGACCCTCGTTCGTCCCGACAGTGAATCCCCCGAGAGGTGCCTTATGACCGACCTGACCGCCGACCCCGCCTTCCAGATCTACGCCGCCAGCGTCGTGGTGCTGGGCTTCAACCTGCTCGCCATCGCCAACAACACGGCGCTGAGTCGCGTGTTCACGGACACCGTCGTCAATCCGGAGGACACCAAGCTCAACGCGAAGGCCGACGTCGTGGGCTACGCCGGAGAGGAGCTGACCCAGCGCTACCAGCGCATGCATCGCAACGCCCTGGAGAACATCCCGCTCTTTCTGATCACTGGCTTGGTGCTCTGCCTCGTCGGGGTCAGCCCCACGGTCGCCGGGGTGCTGTTCGGCATCTTCACCGTCGCCCGGGTGAGCCACAGCGTGTGCTACCGCTTCGGCATCCAGCCCTTCCGCACCGCGTCCTTCGGGATTGGCGCCATCGCACAGGCCGTCATCCTGGGCTTCATCGCCTACGGCACCTTCTTCTAGCGCGGGTCTTTGGTCGATCGGACCATCCAACGCGCTGTGGGGGTGTGCACCATCTGGAGGGTCCCCATGCAGCGCCTCGTCGTCCTGTCCGTCGCCATCGCCGTCGCCGCCTGCAACCCGGGCCGTCGCACCCCACCGGTCGACATCGGCACCGAGCTGCAGGGGCAGGTGAAGCCCCATGGACCCTCGGCCGACCCGGACCGCGCCGCCGCCGTGCAGGAGCTGCTGGAGAACTTCCGGCGCGTGCACTTCGCCACCGACAGCAGCAGCCTGGCCGAGGAAGCCAAGGTCGCCCTGACGGCCAACGCCAAGATCCTCCAGGCCCACACCGATCTCGAGGTCGAGGTGCAAGGGCACGCCGACGAGCGCGGCACGGTGGACTACAACCTCGCCCTCGGCCAGCGTCGGGCCCGGACCGTGACCGGCTGGATCCAGGCCCACGGCGTGCCCGAGAGCCGACTCCACACCATCACCTACGGCGAGGAGCTTCCCTTGGTGGCCGGGAACGACGAGCGGGCCTGGTCGAAGAACCGTCGCGCGGAGTTCCGCATCACAGCAGGGGGGCGTTCCGTGATCGGCACCACCGAGTGACCATCATCAGGACCAGGGGCTCGCGGAGCTCCTCGTCGCCGCCGAGAGGACGTGAGCAGCGCTACGTCGGTCCCGACCAGCCTGACCTCTGAGCTAGAGTGGTCCGAAGACGCTGGAGGCTCGATGGATTGGCGCCAATCTCTGGCTGCCCTGGCACTGATCGCGGGCTGCACGACCAGCGATGCCGACACCGGCACCGACGGATCCGACCCCAGCTCCCCAGGGTCGACGACGGTCGAATCGACCCTGGTGATCGAGGGTGGCGACTCCTTCACCTTCGGCTGGGCGGCACGGGCGTACGCAGAGAACAACTACGAGACCCTGCTGGCCGGGACGGGGGCATTTCCGGGTTGTGACGCCGTGTTCGACGCAGATCTCGACCCGGTGATCGTCGACGGCCGCCCCCTCGCCAACGTCACCCTGAGTCAGGGCATGATCTCGGGCAACGTTCTGACGAACCCCGCAGACACCATGTGGCGAGACGGCGTCTACATTGCGCTGACGCCAACCCTCTACTCAGACGAGGGGGTCTGCGAGGTGTCCGCTGATGGTAGCCACGAAGTCTGGGACTGCGACTCGGACCTTGGGCCCGAACCCGTGAGCCCTCGGGTCACGATAGACGCCCACGCGTTCGACTGCGGTGACGCCGCCAACGCCAGCAACCGCTAGCGAAACAACGGGATTCCAACCGGCCCGTCTCGCTCCGCTCGAAAGACCCCTTGGAATCCCACTTGTTGCGCGGCCTAAAGGCCGCTCGTCGAGAATCCTCCTAGGCTCGCCCTTCGATTCGCCAGCGATAAGCAAGCTTATCGAGCGAAACTCGGCCTCACCGTCGTCGGATTCCAACCGGCCCGTCTCGCTCCGCTCGAAAGACCCCTTGGAATCCCACTTGTTGCGCGGCCTAGAGGCCGCTCGTCGAGAATCCTCCTAGGCTCGCCCTTCGATTCGCCAGCGATAAGCAAGCTTATCGAGCGAAACTCGGCCTCACCGTCGTCGGATTCCGCTGAACGCCCCCAGACGCGACACCCTCGACGACGGCAAGCCGTGCGCCGGAGCCCCACCGACCGAAGACGCTTGTGGAGTCGCAGGCATCGCAGCCGCCGAGGAGGCGAAGATGAAGATCTGGTTCGAAGGAGAGGGGCCGATCGCGTGCGAGCTCCGCGAGGTCGCGCAGGCCCACGAGGACCTCGGCGCGGTGTTCATCGCGCTGGTCGCTCGCATGCCGGGGCTAAGCGCGGTCGAGCTGGTCGACCAAGGTGAGGACAGGGTGGTCATCCGGACCAACGAAGGCCTGATGACCCGCAGCGGCATCACCGTGACCGCCGACGCGACGTCGATCGTGGTCGAGTTCGACGAGGTCTACGAGGCAGGCTCGATGGTCACGACGAGGTCGCACTACCGCGACACCTACACCTCCACAGAGGACGGCGTGACCCACCAGCTCGCCATCAGCGGCGTCGAGGCCCCGGGACTGCTGGGCTTTCTGTACCGGACCTTCGGCAACAAGAGCATCGGCAAGGCCGTGCTCGGGGCCAACAAGGGCCACTTCGAGGGAACAGCTCGGTAGGATGCATGCCCCTACGATGCCGTGGGGAAGGCACTACGGACCGCATCGAACACGAGCGAATTGTCGCTGCGAAGTCGATAGTCGTCGGACTGGTCGATCCAGACAATCGTGCCCTCCTCGTCCACGAGGAGCGAGGTCGGGATGGCCATGGTCTGGAACGATGGCCTCACATCCAGCGGGATCCCGAAGAAGATGAAGCCCGTCGTGTGGAAGCCGAACGCCTTGTGATGCTCCACCCCATACTGCCGGATGACCTCCAACTTCGGGTCGGACAGCAGCATGAGCCCGAGTGCGTCGCGCTCCTTGTGAACCGCAGCCTCTTCGGTCGTGTCCTTGCTGAGGGCCACCACGCTCACCCCGTAGCTCTCGAGGTCGGACGTCATCTGGTCGAAGCGCCGCAACTCGGCGCTGCAGTAGGGTCACCACCCGCCACGGAAGAACTTCAGCAGCGTCCGCTTGCCGAGCAGATCCTCGGAACGGAAGGGGATGCCCTCCGAGGTCACCGCCTCGAAAGCCAGCAGCTGGTCTCCGACAGCCACCCGTAGATCGCCGATGGGCGTCTTGCGCAGGGTCAGCAGCCACAGGAAGAACACGGCCATTCCGACGCCGAGAAGGGCCGGCAGGATCACCACCGCATGAACCGAACCGGTGGCCTGGAGGTTCCATCCCACCGCACCGACCGCCAGCAGGATGGCGAGCACCTGCAGGATCACGGAGCCCACCGGGCGAGCGGGCACCGCGCCGCCCGGGACCTTCGAGAAGTAGACGACCCATGTACCCATGGTGGCCACGAAACTGCCGAGGGCGAGTCCGAGCGCTACAAAATCCACGTTCACTCCATCGATTTGACGAAGCATACGCCTATCTCAGCGCCGAGCGGAAGCTTCCCCGACTGGAGGTCCACACCCAAGGCCCCGTGCCTTGCTCGACGACGCGAGGCATCGCGGCTGGGCCGGGACCCGCGAGCCACGGGCGCCCTGTCGTAGCTCGTCGATGGAGGCCCTCGAGGGCGACCCACGCTGCGGCACGAGTTTCTACGATTTCCAAGGAAACCCCAACGCATCCTTCAATGCGTGTTCTCTCGTCAAGAGCCAATACGACGCCGGGCACACCTGCCAGGAGGCATGTCTTGCCCTTTTCGTTGTCTGAAGCCTTCACCTCCGTCGTGGCGTCCCTGACCGCCAACCTCGGTCCCGGAATCCTCCAGCTCCTCGTGGTGCTGGCGGTCCTCATCGTCGGCTGGTTGGTCGCCGTCCTCTCCCGCGCCGTCGTTCGGAGACTCACCGGGAAGCTCGGCCTCAACGCCCGCCTCGAGGCCCAAGGGGCGAAGGTCGACATCGAGTCGATGCTTGCCACCGGCACGTACTTCATCATCCTGCTCCTGACGGCCATCGCGGTCGCTGGCCGGATGAACATGCCCCAGCTCACCGCGCCCTTGGCGGCCTTGGTCACGCCCCTCCTCGGCATGGTGCCGAAGGTCATCGGCGCTGCCCTGCTAGCGATCGTGGCGTGGTTTCTCGCCACCATCGTGCAGAAGCTCGTCGTCACCGCGGCCGATGCCACCTCCCTCGACGAGCGGCTCTCCCAGTCCGCCGGCATCTCACCCATCGGTCAGACCGTCTCGTCCATCGCCTACTGGGGCATCTGGCTGCTGATGCTCCCCGGCATCCTCGAGGCATTGGGCCTCTCCAGCCTGCTGGTTCCCCTTCAGGGCATCGTGGCGACCATGATGGCGGCCCTGCCCAACGTCGTCGCCGCACTGCTCATCGGTGGCATCGGCTGGGTCGTGGCCAAGGCCCTGCGCACCATCGTCACCAACCTCGCCGCGTCCACCTCCCTCGACGCGGTCGGCGAGCGCTCGGGCACCCTGGGTGAAGGCACCCGCTTGTCCGATCTGATCGGCGTGATCGTCCAGATCCTGGTCTTCGTGCCGGCCCTCACCGCGGCCGTCGACGCCCTCGGAATGGAGGCGCTCTCGGGCCCCCTGACCGGCATGCTCGACCAGGTGACCGGCACGGTGCCGCACCTCATTGGCGCCGCCCTCATCCTCGGCATCGTGCACTTCGTCGCCCAGCTGGTGCGCCCGATGATCGAAGGCCTCCTCGCGGGCCTCGGCCTCAACGACCGCATCCCCGAGCGCCTCGGCATGACCGAGCGCCTCGGCGAGATGAAGCCGGCCACCTTCGTGGGCCAGCTGTTCTACTTCTTCGCGATGCTGTTCGCGTTCACCGAGGCCAGCAACCGTCTCGGCTTCGACTACGTCGCGGACCTCTCGGCCACGTTCATCGCGTTCGGCGGCCAGGTGCTCCTCGGCGCATCCATCCTGCTGATCGGCTTCGCCATCGCCGGATTCGTGAAGCGCAGCATCCTCGCCGCGGAAGGCGACAACGCCGAGTTCCTGGCCACGCTGGCTCACGTGGCCATCCTCGGCCTCGTTCTCGCCATGGGCCTTGGCGCCATGGGCATCGCCCCGGAGATCGTGCAGGCAGCGACGCTGCTCACCTTCGGCGCTGTGGCCGTGGCCTTCGCCCTGTCCTTCGGCCTCGGCGGTCGCGAGGCGGCCGGAGAGCTCGCCAAGCGCTGGCTGGAGCGGTTCCAGCCCCGCAGCTAGCATCGCCCCTCACCCACCTCCGATCGGTCGCCCTGGTGCGACGCGGTCGGGGGCCGGGTCCAAGGCGTCCGCGATGCTTCTCGTGGGCGGCGGCGTGCTGGGCTTGGTGGAGCGCCTCGGATCGCGCTCCCCGGGTCTCGCGCAGCAGAGCCCCGTTGGTGAGCACGGCATACGACGGAGCATTCATCCTTTCGGGAAGGAGACGTGTGCGACGCAAGCCCTGGGGCCTCTACGACCCCCAGATGGACCACGACGCCTGCGGTATCGGCTTCGTCGCCCACATCAAAGGCGAGAAGTCTCGGTCCATCATCGTCGACGCTCTGAGCATCCTCGAGCGCCTCACCCACCGGGGGGCCACCGGTTCGGACCCCAACACCGGCGACGGGGCCGGCATCCTCATCCAGCTGCCCCACCGCTTCTTCAAGCGCAAGGGCCTCGAGCTCGGCTTCGACATGCCTCGGCGCCGCCGCTACGGCGTCGGTCAGGTGTTCCTTCCGAGCGACCCCGATGCCCGGCGCGCATGCGAGGCCGTGCTCGAAGACGTCATCGCCGCCGAGGGGCAGCGCCTGATCGGCTGGAGGGACGTGCCGGTCGACGCCGCCGGACTGGGGCCGGGCGCGACCCGAGTGCAGCCCCTCATCCGGCAGATCTACATCGCCCGGCGACGCGTCGTGGCCAGCGCCTTCGAGCGCAAGCTGTACGTCATCCGCAAGCTCGCAGAGAACCGGATCCGCGCCGAGGGCCTCGACCCCGACGGCTTCTTCCACGTGTGCAGCCTGTCGGCGGAGACCATCGTCTACAAGGGCCTGCTCACGCCCCGCCAGCTCCCGTCGTTCTACCCCGACCTCGCAGAGCCGGACCTCGTCTCGGCCATCGCGGTGGTTCACAGCCGCTTCTCCACCAACACCTTCCCTACCTGGGACCTCGCGCAGCCATTCCGGTACATCGCCCACAACGGGGAGATCAACACGCTGCGCGGCAACCGGAACTGGATGCGCGCCCGGCACGCCTTGATGCACTCGGCCCGGTTCGGCCTGAAGATGGCCGAGCTGTTCCCGATCATCGTCGAAGGAGGGTCCGACTCGGCCCAGTTCGACAACTTGCTGGAGCTGCTCCACCTCGGCGGTCGGAGCCTGCCTCGCTCGATGATGCTGATGATCCCCGAGGCCTACCAGAACGACCCCGAGATGGACCCGGCACGTCGCGCCTTCTACGACTACGTGTCCGCGGTCCTCGAGCCTTGGGACGGGCCCGCGGCCATCACGTTCACCGACGGCCTGCTGGTGGGCGCCACCCTCGATCGGAACGGGCTGCGACCGGCCCGCTACACCGTCACGACCGACGACCGCGTGATCCTGGCCTCCGAGACGGGGGCACTGCACATTCCGCCGGAAATGATTGCCCGAAAAGGGCGCTTGCGACCGGGTCGCATGTTGATCGTCGACACGACGGAGCAGCGCATCCTCGAAGACGAGGAGGTGAAGAACGACATCGTGCACCGGTTCCCCTACCAGCGCTGGCTGACGAAGAACGACGTGGCCTTCGACGACCTGCCCCCGGCACCGCCGCCGCTGCCGAAGGTCGGCGACGAGCTGATGCTCGTGCAGCGTGCCTTCGGATGGAGCGACGAAGACCTGCGGGTCGTGATCGGCCCGATGGTGAAGGACGGCAAGCAGCCGACGGGCTCGATGGGCAACGACATGCCACTGGCCATCCTCTCCGACCAAGCGCCGCCGCTGTTCCACTACGTCAAGCAGCTCTTCGCCCAGGTCACCAACCCCCCCATCGACCCCATCCGCGAGCGGGTGGTGATGAGCCTGCGCACCGCCATCGGCGGCAGCGGCAACCCCTTCGAAGAGACCCCGGAGCACTGCCATCGCATCGTGCTGCCGTCCCCCGTCATCGACAACACCCAGCTCGCGGCGTTGGCCGCCGCGGAGGACGCCGGGGTCTTCGAGCCCATCGTGCTCCCGATGCTCTACGACGTGAGCGAGGGTCCGGGCGGACTCGAGCGGGCGCTCGACACGCTGTGTGCGACCGCGCGGGAGGCGGTGGACGACGGATTCAACGTCGTGATCCTCACGGACCGTGCGGCGGATGCCCGCCGGATCCCCATCCCCTCGCTGCTCGCCACCAGCGCGGTGCATCAGGCCCTGGTGCGCGACGGCACCCGGCTGTTGACCGGGTTGGTGATCGAGACCGCCGAGGCCCGTGAGGTGCACGACTTCGCCACCCTGCTCGGCTTTGGCGCCGGTGCGGTCAACCCCTGGCTCGCCCTCGACACGACGCGGGCCCTGGCGGGGGAGCTGGGCCCCGAGCAGGCCGTGCGCCGCTACATCGGCGCGGTGGGCAAGGGCCTGCTGAAGGTCATGAGCAAGATGGGCATCTCGACCATGGAGTCCTACTGCGGCGCCCAGATCTTCGAGATCGTGGGCCTGGACCGGGCCCTGGTCGACGAGCACTTCACCGGGACCCCCTCGCGCCTCGAGGGCATCGGACTGCCCGAGCTCGATCGAGAGGCTCGCCAGCGTCACGCCCGGGCCTACGGTCCTGCCGCGGAGCTCGGTGGGGGGCTGCTGCCCCGGTCGGGTCGGTACCAGTGGCGACGGCAAGGCGAGCGCCACATCTGGAACCCGTCCACCGTGTCGCGGCTGCAGCACGCGGTTCGCAACGACGACCGCGGATCGTGGGAGGAATACCGCGAGCTCGCGTCGGCCGAAGCGGGCGCGCTCACGAACCTTCGCGACCTGCTCGCCTTCGGCACGGCGGCGCCGGTGCCCCTCGAAGAGGTCGAGCCCGTCGCGTCCATCGTGACGCGGTTCTGCACGGGCGCCATGTCTTTTGGGTCGATCAGCGACCGCGCCCACGAGAGCCTGGCCAAGGCGATGAACGCCCTCGGGGGCAAGTCGAACACCGGCGAGGGGGGCGAAGAGGTTCAGCGCTTCGTCGACGACCGCCGCAGCGCCATCAAGCAGGTCGCCTCAGGCCGCTTCGGGGTCCATGCGGCCTACCTGGCGAACGCCGACGAGCTGCAGATCAAGATCGCCCAGGGCGCCAAGCCCGGCGAGGGAGGCCAGCTTCCCGGCCACAAGGTCACCGAACGCATCGCCGCCGTGCGCTGCTCGACCCCAGGGGTGACGCTGATCTCCCCGCCGCCCCACCACGACATCTACAGCATCGAAGATCTGGCACAGCTCATCCACGACCTCAAGACGGTCAACCCAGAGGCACGAATCTCCGTGAAGCTGGTGAGCGAGGTCGGCGTCGGCACCGTCGCGGCCGGCGTAGCCAAGGCCCGAGCCGATTCGGTCGTCATCGCCGGCGCCAGCGGGGGCACCGGGGCCAGTCCCCTGTCGAGCATCCAACACGCAGGGCTCCCCTGGGAGCTGGGGCTCGCCGAGGCGCAGCAAGTGCTCGTGCAGAACGACCTGCGCGGACGCATCCGCGTCCAGGTCGACGGAGGCCTGCGCACCGCCCGAGACGTGATGGTCGCCACGCTCCTCGGTGCCGAGGAGTTCGGCTTCGCCACCGCTCCGCTTGTCACCTTGGGCTGTGTGCTGCTGCGCCGCTGCCACACCAACACCTGCTCGGTCGGGGTGGCCACCCAGGATCCCGAGCTCATCGAGCGCTTCACGGGCGACCCCGAGCACGTGCTCCGGTTCTTCCGGTTCCTCGCCGCAGACCTTCGTATGTTGCTCGCTCGGCTGGGCTTCCGGAGCATCGACGAGGCCATCGGCCGGGTCGATCGGCTCGAGGCCCGCACCGATCTGGCGCACTGGAAGGCCGATTCCCTCGACCTTAGCGCCCTGCTGGCCCACGCCGACCTCGGGCCCGAGGTCGCGACCCGGCACGTGACCGCCCAGGAGCATGGCCTCGAGACGCACCTCGACCACACACTCATCCAAGCCGCCGGGCCTGCCCTGGACGGGACGGAGCGCGTGGAGCTCGAGCTCCCCATCACCAACGAAGACCGCTCGGTCGGCGCCATGCTCTCAGGCCTCATCGGCCGCCGCTTCGGCCAGGAAGGGCTGCTGGGCGACGTCATCGAGGTCAGTTTCCACGGGTCAGCGGGCCAGAGCTTCGGAGCCTTCCTCGCCCACGGCGTGAGCTTCCACCTACGGGGGGAGGCGAACGATTACGTCGGCAAGGGGCTGTCCGGGGGGCGGATCTCCATCGCTCCTCCTCCAGGTGTTCGCTTCGTCGCCGAAGACAACGTCATCGTGGGGAACACCCTGCTGTATGGGGCCACCGCGGGGGAGCTGTTCGTCAACGGGCTCGCCGGCGAGCGCTTCGCCGTACGCAACAGCGGCGCGAGGGCGGTGGTCGAGGGCCTTGGCGACCACGGCTGCGAGTACATGACCGGAGGTGTCGTGGTGTGCCTCGGACCCACGGGACGGAACTTCGCGGCCGGGATGTCGGGGGGGATGGCGTTCGTGTACGACCGGGAGGGCAGCTTCCCGCGCCGGGTCAATCCAGAGATGGTCGAGCTGGAGAGCCTCGTCGAGGTGTCCGACATCCAGCTCGTCGCCGAGCTGATCGAAGCGCACCACCGGTACACGGGCAGCGCTTTGGCGCGGCAGATCCTCGACAACTGGGAGGTAGTGGTGCCCCGCTTCGTGAAGATCATGCCCACCGAGTACAAGCGCGTGCTGCAGCAGCGACGTGTGCGGGAGCTGGCCACGAGCCGCCCCGGGATGGGGGTCTAGATGGCAGCCGACTTCAAGCGTTTCGGCCGCGTGCGCGGCACACCAGCCCCCATCGACGAGCGCCTCGGGCAATGGGGCGAGTTCGTCGAAGACCGCACCGACGACGTGCGCCGCCAGCAGGGGGCACGGTGCATGGGCTGCGGCATCCCCTTCTGCCACCAAGGCTGTCCGCTCGGGAACGTGATTCCCGACTTCAACGAGGCCATCGGGGAGGACCGCTGGGAGGACGCATGGCGGGTCCTCGACAGCACCAACAACTTCCCCGAGTTCACCGGCAGGATCTGCCCTGCCCCTTGTGAGGCGGCCTGCACGCTGGCGATCAACGACGCGCCCGTCACCATCGAGGACAACGAGCGCGACATCGCCGAGATGGCCTTTGCCCAGGGATGGGTCGTGCCCCGTCCCCCCCGCAAGCGCACTGGACGCCGCGTGGCCGTGGTGGGCTCCGGCCCCGCGGGGCTCGCCGCGTCCCAGCAGCTCGCGCGTGCCGGTCACCAGGTCGTATTGTTCGAGAAGTCAGACCGCGTCGGGGGATTGCTTCGCTACGGGATCCCGGACTTCAAGCTCGAGAAGCGAGTGATCGACCGTCGTCTCGCCCAGCTCGTCGCCGAGGGCGTCGAGATCCGGACCGGCATCGACGTCGGAGCCAGCCCGCGGTGGGATCAGCTCGCGGCCGACCACGACGCCGTGCTGGTGGCCACCGGCGCGTCGCGGCCCAGGGATCTCCAGGTCGAGGGCCGGGACCTCGACGGGGTGCACCTGGCCATGGCCTACCTGAGCCGCAGCAACCACACCGTGGCCGGCGACGCTGTGCCCGACCCGATCCTGGCGACTGGGCGCCACGTCATCGTGCTCGGCGGTGGCGACACTGGAAGCGACTGCCTCGGCACCGCGCTGCGGCAGGGCGCGGCCTCCGTGCTGCAAGCCGAGCTCTTCCCGGCCCCCCCGTCGGCCCGAGCGGCGTCGAACCCTTGGCCGCGGTGGCCCACCATCCTCCGCACCAGCTCCAGCCAGGCCGAAGGCGGGGAGCGGGCGTGGGGCTGGATGACGACGAGGCTCTCGGGCGAGGATGGCGTCTTGCAGCACCTGCACGCCGTCCCGGTCGGTCCGGATCTGAAGCCCACGGGTCCCGAGCGGGCCTTTCCCTGCGACCTGCTGCTGCTGGCGATGGGCTTCCTCGGCCCGTCGACCGAGGGGCTCGTCGACCAGCTCGGCCTCGCCCTCACCGACCGGGGCTCCCCGCAGACCGACGATGCCTACCGGTCCACCGCTCCAGGGGTCTACGTCGCCGGGGACGCCCATCGTGGCGCGAGCTTGGTGGTCTGGGCCATCTCAGAGGGCCGGGAGGTCGCACGGGTGATCGACGCCGATCTGTGCGGCGAGCTCCGGTTGCCCACGCGGGGCCGTGACCGGAGTTGGTAGGGCCATGGGGGCCTCCGTGAAGATCGCAGCCTGCCAGATGCCCGATGTGTGCGGTGCACCCGATGCAGCCGTGGCCCTCGTGGCGCAGTACGCCGCCGCGGCCGCCGAGCAAGGAGCGCGCCTGGTCTGCTTCCCCGAGGCCTACCTTCCCGGCTACATCACCGAGCGGGAGCACATCGAGGCCTCCGCGGTCGAGCTCGCATCCCCCGCCTTGGCCCGATGGCTGGCTCCCCTCAGCTCCCTCGAACCCCTCCTCGTGATCGGGCTGTTCGAGAGGGACCAAGGAAGCATCTACAACTCGGCCATCGTCGTGGACCGCGGCCGCGTCGTGGGCTGCACCCGCAAACACCACCTCATCGGACGCGAGAACCACCTCTTCCGCCCAGGCACTGAGCAGCCCATCTTCGAGCTCGACGGGCTGACCTTCGCGATCCACATCTGCTACGACATGCAGTTCCCTCAGCTCGCCATCGACGCCGCAGCGGCCGGGGCCACCGTGCTGGTGTGCCCTGCGAACAACATGCTGCGACGGGCGACGGCCGAGCGCTGGAAAGGCCGCCACCAGCCGATCCGCTGCGAGCATGCCCGAGGTGCAGGGGTGTGGCTGCTGTCATCGGACGTGACCGGCACCCGAGGCGACCGGGTCTCCTACGGACCGACCGCGCTGATCGACCCCGCGGGTCGGGTGGTCGAGCAGCTTCCGCTCATGCAGCCCGGGGTGCTCGTGGTGGAGGTCCCCACCTGATCGCCACATGCAGATTCCAAGGGGACGTTCGAGCGCAGCGAGACGGTCCGGTTGGAATCCGGCCCGCGCAGGAGGCCTACGCCGGCTGAACCAGCCCGAACGTCGCGCCACTCGGGTCCGACACCACCGCCATCCGTCCGACCGCGGGATCGGCGAACGTCTCGGTGACGGTCTTGCCACCGTGGGCTCCGACCTTCGCGAGGGTGGCGTCGAGGTCGTCGGTCTGCACCCACGCCACGAACACCGAAGCATCGATGGGGGACGACGTCACCCCGCCCCGCGGCACGCCATCTGCTTCCAGCACATGGTACGGCCCCGCGGCCATCTCCTCCACCCGGGAAGAGAACCCGAACACCGACCTCATCCAGGCGACATCTTGGCCGGGCGTGGTGCTCTGGAGCTCCACCCAGTGAATGCTGCCAGGGCCCGGCGCGGCCACTGCGTCCTCCTCAGTCGCCTGGTACAGCCCAAAGACCGCTCCGGAGGGCGTCGTGACCACGGAGAATCGACCCGCCGGCAGATCGGTCGGCTGCACGAGAACCGTGCTCCCCTGCTCGGCGGCGAGGGCCGTGCTCGCGTCGACGTCGTCGACGGACAGGAAGCTGCACCACGACGGCGGTCCGCTCTCGGGGGCCTGGAGGTGTGCGACCGCGCCGCCCGGAGCGACGAACATCGGTGCGCCATCGCTGTCGGCGCGAACGTCCCACCCAAGAACGCCTGGGTAGAAGGCCTTGCCTTGGTCCATGTCGGTCGAGATGCCGTGCCAGCAGAAGGTGTTGCTCTGAATGCTCATGATGAAGTCCTCGTGGCCATCAGCGGCCACGAACGTCATCACCCGTGACCCTGACAGTTCGTGTCAGGGTCATCGCACCCAGGGGATAATACCTGCCAGAAACTGTCAGGGTTTAGGGGCATCATGCGACCATGAACACCGCTGCACGCCGAGACCGCCTCCTCAACCTGCTGCATCGCGGATCGACCACCGTTCCTGCCATCGCGCAGACGCTGCAGGTCTCCGAGCGCACCGCCTACCGCGACATCTCCGCCCTGCGCGACGCAGGCCACGACATCCATGCCACGCCCGGCCCCGGCGGGGGCGTACGCATCTCGCCGGACAGCAGCCCACGCCCTGTGCACTTCGAGGTCGCCGAGATCGTCGGCCTGGCCTTGTCCGTCGCCATCCTGAAGGCCAGCCCCCACATGCCGTTCGCCAAGAGCGCCGAGGCGGCCCTCGACCGCGCCCGCCGGGCGCTGTCCTCGGATCGACAGCGAGCCATGCAGCGCCTGGAGCGACGCATCCTCATCGGGTCGCCCGCCAGCGATCGCACGAAGCTGTCCCTCAGCGCGGTCGACGACACTTTGCTGTCGGTCTTCGAGCGATGCTTCACGGGCGCGCGGCTCATGAGCTTCGACTACGTCGATCGCTTCGGCGCGGCCTCGTCGAGGCGCATGGAGTGCGTCGCCCTCGTGCTCAACGCGCCCGCCTGGTACGTCGTGGCGTGGGATCTGGACAAGGACGCTCCGCGCACCTTCCGCATGGACCGCATCTCCGCCCCGGTGTGTGGGGAAGCCTTGGTCGACCCCCATCCCTTCGCCCAGGTCACCGCCCTGGCGTGTCCGGAGGCGGAGGCTGCCTACTACACCGACTGGATCGGGACACCGATCGGGTGAGACGCGGCTGGAGGGGCACCTCGCCCCGGGGTGCGACTCCCTCAGTCCGTCCACCGGCGCAGGCCGCTCGCTGGCAGGGGTTCGCGGAACCCCTCGACCCCTGCCGTCTCGTCCCATGGCCACCAATGGGCGTAGGGCCCGTGTTCGACATGGACGTACTGCGCCGGCACGTGGCCCTCCCCGACGAGGACGTAGACCTCCTCCCCGCGGGTCACCACGTCCATGATGACGGCGGCATGCTGGCCGGTCGGGGCCATCAGCACATCCCCAGGACGGGGACGGGAGACCGGAACGGTCGCCCCATGCACGGCATCGCTGTCGAATCGGTCGATGAGCCAAGCCTCCCAGTCCCCATCCGGGGCGAACGTTGCGCGACCCAAGGGGCCGCTCGTCGAGAATCCCGCTATGCTCGCCCTCCGATTCGCCGCTGAGAAGGAAGCTTCTCAAGCGAATCTCGGGCTCACCGTCGCGGGATTCCATCCGGACCGTCTCGCTGCGCTCGAAAGCCCCCTTGGAATCACACTTGTTGCGCGACCCAAGGGCCGCTCGTCGAGAATCCCGCTATGCTCGCCCTCCGATTCGCCGCTGAGAAGAAAGCTTCTCGAGCGAATCTCGGGCTCACCGTCGCGGGATTCCAACCGGACCGTCTCGCTCCGCTCGAAAGACCCCTTGGAATCGCACTTGTTGCGCGGCCTAAAGGCCGCTCGTCGAGAATCCTCCTAGGCTCGTCCTTCGATTCGCCAGCGATAAGCAAGCTTATCGAGCGAAACTCGGCCTCACCGTCGTCGGATTCACCGGTCATCGGAGCGCGCGTGCCGTACGGAAACCCTCTATGGACGACGGACGCCACGGCCGCCCACGAGGAGGCCGAGCGGCGGATCCGCCGCCTCGCAGACGCCGCCCAGAGCGCCACACCCCTCCGCCTGCACCTCCACGACCTCCACGCGCTCGTTCGCCTCCCCGCGTCTCTCGCCGACGTCGCGGGCCTCGAGGAGGTGCTCATCTACACGGACGAGCGCGGCCGTCGGAAGCTCCGCGGCGGCCACGCCTTGCGCGACTGCGGTGCCCTCCTTGGACTGAAGCAGCTTCGGGTCGTCGAGCTCTGGGAGACCCGCGTGGCCGACCTGTCGCCCCTGCAGACGGCGAAGGCCCTGCGGGAGCTCACCGTCTGCGGTGCCCCGGTCGCCGACATCCGGCCTCTGGCTGGCCTCACCTCCCTGGAGCTGCTCAACCTCAGCAACACCCAGGTCGCCGACCTCGACGCCCTGCGCGGGCTCGGCCGACTGCTCGAGCTCTACCTCTCCCGGACGAGGGTGTCCGACCTGACGCCCATTGCCGGCACGACGAGCCTCGAGACCCTCTTCGTGAACCGCACGCAGGTCACCCAACTCGACGCCCTCGTGGGCCTGACGGGGCTCGTGACCCTCAACCTCCACCACACGAGGGTGTCCGACCTGTCGCCGCTGGCCGCGATGGAGATGCTCGAGGACCTGGACCTGAGCGGCACCGACGTCTCGTCGCTGGCCGCCATCGAGCACCTGTCGATCGAGAGGGTAGACACCAGCGGGACGGCGCTGTCGCGAGCCTGACCCTCTGGGAAAGGTCGCCGGCTCCGCCCCAGTGGCTGCCTTCTCTGCTCGACATTGGTGCTGTGGCCGACTCGCAGCCCTCGTGGGCGCGAGCCTGAGGCGCCCAGCCACCCCCGAAACGTCCGCAAGGAAAACGACGAAAGCCCGCCACATGGGCGAGCTTCCGAAGAAAAGTGGAGGCGGCGGGAGTCGAACCCGCGTCCGAAATCACTCAGTTTAAAACGTCTACGTGTGTAGCCCTGGGAAACAACCCGGCCGCCTCCAGGACACGACGGACAACAGGTTGGCTACGACTTGAAAGGATTGTTTCGTCATCCCCAGCCAGGCGCGTTGCCACCCAGATCAGGATCAGTCAGGTCAAGACATGCCCAGATGAAGCCCCTGACAGCGATTCATCCGGACAGCTGGGGCCGTTAGGCCCGGGATGAAGGCCTAAGCCGCCATCCGCGCAGCGAAGTGGTTGTTATTATTGGCAACTACTTGGTTTTGCACGATGTTTTACGAGGTTGACGCACGTCCTCGACACGCAGTTTCGAACCTACCATGACCCCGTCGAAGCCCTTGCGCCCCCGTGAAGAGTGGAACCGGGTCGCACCCGGGGTGGTGCGACGCTGCTTCCATCTTCAACCTCACCACCGCGCGGCCCCGCGTCAAGGCCCCGCCGGGCAATGAGACGGCACGGGTCCCTCTGTCCGGTCGGTTCCGAGCTATCGTCGACCTCGATGCACACCGGCGACCCCCACGACCTCGACGACTGGCTGGAGCAATCCATCGCCGCCTTGCGTGGGGGCACTGCCGACCGAGACACCGTCCTCGAGGAGCTCCACCAGCTGTCCGCGTCGGGGGAACAGCTCCGCGTGTTCGGCGGTCCAGCCGACCTTCCAAACATCCTCGACGACCTGTTGGCCGAGGTCGACGGCGATCTGGCCTCGGTGCTGGAGCGCATCCGCGACGACACCTCCAGCGACGGAGCCCTGCCCCTCGGGCCCGATGGGGTCGAAGGGGCCGACGAGCTGTCCCCCCGCTACACCCTGCGGGAGATGCTGGGGAAAGGGGGCATGGGGGAGGTCCGCACCGCCTTCGATCGCCGCATGCGCAGGGAGGTGGCCCTCAAGCAGCTGCACCCGCGCCGCATCAACAAGGCGATGCTGGCGCGCTTCCTCCAGGAAGCCCAGGTCACCGGGCAGCTCGAGCACCCCAACATCGTGCCGGTGTACGACATCGGCGTCGGACCCGACGCCGCCGCCTTCTTCACCATGAAGCAGGTGCAGGGACAACCCCTGTCGACCATCCTCAAGGCCAACACCCTCACCCTCGTGGAGAAGCTCGAGGTCTTCAAGAAGGTGTGCGACGCGGTGGCCTTCGCCCACGACCGAGGCGTCATCCACCGCGACCTGAAGCCCGCCAACATCATGGTCGGCGCCTTCGGTCAGGTCTTCGTGCTCGACTGGGGCCTCGCCAAGTTGGTCGGGGAGGCCGACGACGCGTCGCAGGACCCGGTCCAGACCGACCGCGACCACCTCGACATGGAACGCACCAGCGCCGACCAGCTCATGGGCACCCCCGCCTACATGGCCCCCGAGCAAGCGCGCGGCGACCAGGCTCGCATCGGCGCCCGCTCCGACGTGTACGCCCTCGGCATCGTGCTCTACATGATGCTGACCGGACGCCGTGCCTTCCCGAAGGGCCCCGACCTGCTCGAGCGCGTGCGCCGCGGCGACGTCCAGCCGCCCCATCGCGTGGCGAGGGTGCCGCGGCCGCTGTCGTCCATCGTGGTCAAGGCCATGTCCTTCGACCCCGACGACCGCTACGCCACAGCGGATGTGCTGAAGGCCGACGTGCAGGCATGGCAGCAGGGCGACGACGTGTCGGCCCATCGCTACACGGCGTTCACTCGGATGGAGCGCTGGATCGCTCGGCACGGGACCGCCGTCGCCGCCTCCATCGCCGGGACCGCCGTCCTCGGCGCCATCGCGCTGGCGGCCATCAGCATCTACGTCGTGTCGATGGGCCTCGCCCTGGACCAAGCCCGAGATGCCCGCCGCCAAGCCACCATCGCCCTCGCGGACAGCGACCTGTCCACCGCCGTCGTGCTGGCCGAACACGGCCGCTTCGACGAGGCCGTGGAGCGGCTGCACTCCGCCGACGCCACGTTTCAGCAGCTGGGCATCCCGTCCGAGCGCGCCGACCTCACCCGCGCCTGGCTGGCGCCCCGCATCACCGAGCCCGCATGGAGGGTCCGAGGCGCGAGCGTGCACAACGTCGACCTGTCCCCCGACGGGTCGCAGGTGTTGGTGCGGAGCAACACGCCGACCCGCCGTGGCCTCGAGCCCCACTCCCAGTCGGGCGTGCTGTTGCTCGGGTTGCCGAGGGCCGACGCGCGCGCCCACTACGTCATCGACGACCGCCGCACCAAGGGCCAGGGCTTCGTCGACGGCGAGGCCGTCCTCGCGCGGTCGACCGGCGAACGGGTCGAGCTGGTTCGCTTCGACGGATCCTTGGTGACGTACCTGGAAGGTCCGGATCCCCTGGGCGACAGCCTCTCGTGGCTGGTCATCGAGCCAAACCGCTTCTTCGCGGTGAACGGCAACCTAGGCACCTGGGAATATGCGACCGACGGTGCGCTCCTGCGCGGGCCCTTGCCGTTCCAGCTCCTCCCCGAGGCCCAAGCCCGAGGACACTACCGACGCACGATCGAGGTCGGCGCTCGCACGTCGAGCGACCAAGTGCAGATCCGCGACCTCGAGTCCGACCTGGTCCTCTGGAGCGGCTCCGACTCCAGCCGCATCCTGGACCAAGGCGCCGGATGGATGGTCCAGGACGACGAACGACGCGCCATCGCGCTCGGGCCCGACGGGGCGGAGCTGTGGGCCCACACGATGCAGGGCCTGGGGGGCATCACCACTGGACCAGGACGGGTCCTGACTCACTCGGGGGGGCGCAGCATCCACATCCTGGACGAGGAAGGACGCCAGCTCGGCGCCCAGAACCTCTCGGTGGGTCCGAGCTCCTCCAGGGGCCATGCGGTCATCACCCAGGACTCCCTGGCCGCCCTCACCGTGGCCGACGGCGAGCTGGCCATGACCTGGCTGCGGGAAGGCACCGAAGGAGGGGGCTTCCAGACCCGAAACTGGGCCGCGGACCTCGCAGTGTCGAGGGACGGATGGCTCGTCGCGATCGGCCATCGCGACGGCGGCGTGGAGCTGCGGGAGCGAGAGACCGGCCGCCTGCTTCAGGCGTGGGAGACCGGCAGCAGCTGCCACGAGGTCGCCTTCGACGGCGCCACGGTCCTCGGCGCCTGCCGGGAGGCCGGCCTGTGGGCCTTCGCCGTCGACGGCCGCTCCTGGAACGTGCTGGACGGCGACCCCCACCTGGCACAGTCCGTGGCCGTCGCTGGCGGTCGACGCTTCGTCGGCACCCGGGAAGGGCTGCTTCTCCGCCTGGCGGCCGATGGGACCGTGGAGGCGCAGGCGAGCATCCCCGGAGGACGCATCTGGGACATCGTGACCAACGACGAACACGTGTACGTGGCCAGCCGCTCCCACGCGCACCCCCTGTTCTTCGCCTTCACCCACGATCTCGAGCCCATCGAGACCCGAGTGCCCCACGATGCCGCCTACCGACTCGCGACCCTGCCCAACGGAGGCGTGGTGGCGTCGAGTCACCGGGGCGTGCTGCGGCGGGTCGACGCCCCGGACGGCCCGCACCGAGAGCTGGACACCCACACCATGGAGACCGTGATGGCGGTGGCGGCGAGCCCGGACGGCACCCGGCTGGCCATCGGCCGCTACGACGGCTCCGTCGAGATCTTCGACCTGGAAGCGAACCGCACCGTGCACGCCTTCCCGACCCACCCGAGGGCGGTGATCGACGTGGCCTGGCCGGACGTGGGGCCCGTGTTCCTGACAGGTGGCGGCGTGGTCGAGACCCTCGACGCACGTCGTCCCTGGCCCAAGCCGTTGACCCTCTCGTTCGAAGCGCCCGCCGACGGCGTCCCCGCCCGCCACCTGGTGCGCTCGGCCATGGCCGCGGACGCGTGGGCGGCGGTCGCCTCCTTGACGCGCTCCGATCCGAACGTTCTCGACGCGCTCACCCCCGAAGAAGCCGTGCGCGCCGCCTTCGTGGCGGGCGACGCCGCCGCCCTCGACCGCGCGGCCCAACGCACGGACACCATCGATCCCACCACCCTGGTCGCGCTGCGCGCCGCGCTGCGCTGACCCTGCGTGGCCCGACGCCAAAGGGCCTTGCCACGCATTACACCCAGGGGGCCACGTCACGGAGCGCCCTCCATTGCCCCACGTCGCCGTCCACCACCGCACGGGCTCGGGCCCTCCCGCGGTCTTCCTCCACGCCAACGGCATCCCACCGCGGGCCTACCTGCCCTTCCTCGACGCCCTCGGCACCGGGCTCGACGTGCACGCCCTGGCCACCCGCTCCTTGGTGGCCGAGACCCCTCCCCCGCCCGACCTGCCGTGGGCCCAGCTCGGCCACGACGCCCTGGACTTCGCCCGCTCCACCTTCGACGAGCCGGTCGTGGCCATCGGGCACTCGATGGGTGGCACGGGGTGGATCGAAGCGGTGGCGGCGAACCCCAACGCCGTGCGTGCCCTGGTGCTGATCGAGCCCGCCATGGTGCGCCCCTGGCAAGCCACGGCCCTCCGCTGGCTCCCACGCACCCTCGGCCAGCGTCTCACCCCGGCGGGCCCCACCCGACGCAAGCGCGACCGCTGGGACGACGAGGCCGCCTTCCGCGCGTCGGCCACCCGCTCGGGCCTGTACGAGGGCCTCTCCCCCGAGGCCTTCGAGGCCTTCGTGGCCGCCGCCATTCGCCCCCCCGACGACGCCCCGCAGAGCGACGAACGGACCCTGGTCTTCCCCAAGGTCTGGGAAGCTCACTGGTTCGACATCCCCCCCAACCCCTGGCCGGCCATGGCGAAGGTCTCGGTGCCGGTCGTGGCCGTGCGGGGCCGCTCGTCCATCTTCCTCGACGACGTTCGGTGGGAAGGCTTGCTCCGAGGCGCACCCCACGCGGTCCGGCACCAGCTCGTGGACCATGGCCACTTGCTTCCTCTCGAAGCCCCCGCACCGACCGCACAGCTCGTGCTGGATGGGCTGCGCACGGCGGTGGCCCGATGATCGACGTCGCCATCCTCGGGGCCGGCGTGTCCGGCCTCACCGCCGCTTGGCGCCTTCGCGCGGCGGGCCTGCACGTGGAGGTCTTCGAGGCCCGCGATCGTCTCGGCGGCCGCGCGTGGACCCATGACGGCTTCGATCTCGGCGCCACCTGGGTCTGGGACACCGAGACCCACATCCACGCCCTCCTCGAGGAGCTCGGGGTCGACACCTTCGCTCCGGCCACCAATGGCCTCGACACCTTCGACGACGGCACCGTGCAGCGAGGGCGACTCCCGCAGAGCGCTGTGCCGGAGCGACGCATCCGTGGCGGCATGGCCGCGCTCGTGAAGGCCCTGGCCACGAAGGCCGGGCCGGTGCACCAGAGCCACGCGGTGCAGGGGCTGCGCGCCACGCCCGACGGGGTGAGCGTGGTGCTGGCGGATCGCTCGGTGACCGCCCGCCACGTGGTCGCGGCCCTCCCACCCTCCCTCGTCGCCCCATGGCTGACCAACGACGATGGCGCACTCTTGGCCCATGTCCCAGTGTGGATGGGCACCATCGCGAAGTGCGTCGGCGTGTTCGACCGGCCGGTCTGGCAAGATCAAGGCCTCAGCGGACGCGCCTTCAGCCGCGTGGGGCCGATGGCGGAGATCCACGACCTCAGCGGCGACGCGGGCCCCGCGCTGTTCGGCTTCGCCCCGCAGACCGACAGCGTCGACCTCGAGACCCGCGTGCCGGACCAGTTCGAGCGCCTCTTCGGTGCCCGCCCGTCCCGCCTGGTCGTGCAGCGATGGTGGGACGAGCCCCTCACCACGGCTGGAGGCCGCGAAGACCAACGGCTCTTCGGCCACGCCGCCCTGCGACACCCCCTCCTCGACGGCCGACTGCACCTGATCAGCTGTGAGACCTCAGGCGTGAGCCCGGGCCACCTCGACGGGGCGGTGGAGCGGGCCGAAACGGTCAGCCGACGCATCATGGGGTCCCAACCTGGTGTCCCAGCCTCCCCGAAGTCACCGTGACCAGGTAAGGCAGAAGAACGCCCGCGGGATGCCGAAAGGGAATCCTGGAAGAGGACGGGATGGCAGACCCGGCACACATCGACAAGGTCCCATGATGCAGGCAACCCTCCGCGAGGCCCGGGACGCCCATCGGCGCCGCTTGGTGCGGGCGTGCGTCTTGGCGACGTCCGCGGCGGGTTTCCTCGCCGTCGGGGCCGTGGCGGTCTTCGTGGACCCTGCCGCGGCGGCGTGGGCGCCGTACCTCGCCGCCCCCCTCGGCGCAGCTGCCGCGTGGGGCCTCGAACGGACGGGTCGCCGGGCGGCGGCGGTGGGCCTCATCGCTACCCTGGCGGCCGTGGTGGCGGCCCAGTCCGGCGTCCGTGACGCCACCTCCGTGGGCAGCGCCCTGTACCTGCTGCCCGTGGCGCTGTTCGTGCTCGCGTTCGTGGACACGACCCGTGTGCGCCGCGCCCTGCTGGCCGTCATGTTGTTCGCCGCCGTCCTGCAGCGGCTCCTTCGCTCAGCCGCGGGCCTCGACGTGTCCTTCGACGCCTGGCTGGAGGGCACCTTCCACAGCGTCGCCATCTTCGTGATGTTCGGCGTGCTCGTGGAGGTACTCCACCACCGCCAGGCGGAGGACCGGAGGGCCCTCGAGCGCTCCTACGACGACGTGGCGGCAGCACGCTCCCGCGCCGACGCAGAGGCAGCCGCGGCGCTGACGAGCAGCCGGACGACGTCGGGCTTCCTCGAGGCGATGAGCCATGAGCTGAGAACGCCTCTCAACGCGGTCGTGGGCTACGCGGAGCTCCTGCTCGACGACGAACCGACCGCGAGCGTCGGCGACGACCTGCGGCGCGTCCGGGACGCCGGGATGCACATGGTGGGCCTCGTCGACGAGGTCCTCGACGTCTCCAAGGTGGAGTCCGGGCGACTGCAGCGCGACCAGGGACCCGTCGACGTCGCCCGGATGCTGGCGCGCACCGCCGACTTGGCGCGCCCCCTGCTCAGCCCCGGGGTCCACCTGAGTGTCGAGGTGCCAGAACACATGGGCATCGTGGTGAGCGACCGACAGAAGCTGCGTCAGATCCTGCTCAACCTGCTCTCCAACGCCGCACGTTTCACCCCGAAGGGGCGCATCGTGCTCTCTGCGAAACGGGAGGGACACGACCTCCACTTGGTGGTGCAAGACACCGGGATCGGCATGGATCCCGCTCGGGTCGAGGGCATGTTCGAGGCGTTCGCCCAAGCAGACCATCGCCACGGCACCGGGCTGGGCCTGGCCCTGTGCGCCCGCTTCGCCGAGCTCCTCGGCGGCGCGATCACAGTCGATACGTCCCTCGGCCGAGGAAGCCGCTTCACGGTCACCGTGCCCGTCGGCCCTGGCGACCACGACCTCCGCTCCGAAGAGGCCGTCGTCCCCGTCGAGGCCTCCGTCCTCGACATGGCCCCGCGCCGCGAGGCCAACGCCGGCAACTGGCTCCGGATCGGCTCCATCGTCGGCGGCCTGTTCGGGGTCGTCGTGGCCGGCTTCGTGATGGCGGGCCTGCTGGACTCCCACCTCGGCCCTTGGCCCCCTCTCGCGTTGAGCCTGGCCAGCCTCGGGGCCTTCGGCTTGGCGCGCAGCGGAGCGACGCGACCATCGCTGGCCGTCTGCGTCACTGCTGCCGTAGCCATGGCGGCGTACAGCCACGGCTTTCACCCCCATGCCCAGGTCTCCGTCCTCTACCTGTGGGTGATTGCGCTCCTCGTGAGCCTGGTGCTGCCCCCGAAGCACCTGCCCTTCGTGTTGCTGACGGGGGGGGCCACGGCCATCGCCATCCTCCTCCTCAGGGCATCCCAAGGGCTCGACAGCCCCGACGCCATCGCGTCCAATGTCATCGACACGGTGCTGGTGTACGGGGCCAGCTCGTTGTTCCTCGGCATGTCCGTGCAGCGGCACCGCCACGAGGAAGAAGGCCTGGTCGAGGCGGCCTTCGACCTGGACCGCCTGCGCGCCCAGGCCACGGCCCTCGCCCACGCGGCGACGGCAGCGAACACGGCAAAATCCAGCTTCCTCGCCGCCATGAGCCACGAGCTTCGATCCCCTCTCACAGCCATCATCGGCTACGCGGAGCTCCTCGACGACGAGCTGCCCCCCGACGACGACCGCCGAGACGATGTGAACGCCATCGAGCGTGCCGCTCGTACCCTGCTCGCGCTGATCAACGAAGTGCTGGACTTGGCCCGGGTCCAGGCCGACCGCATGCCGGTGTCTCGAGAGCTCCTCGACCTCCGCGAGCTGCTGCAGGACCGCCAAGCCGACCTGAAGGGCGACGGCCACGCGGTCGTGGACCGGCACATCTTCGCCCGCGTCGTCGGCCTGTTGGTCGACCGAGGAGCCACGACGCTGTGGCTCGAACCTGGGGGGCTTCACACCGACGTGGCGGCCGGCGGTCCCCACGATGCCAGCCTGTTCGATCCCTTCACCGTCGACCCCATCATCGGCCGTCCGAGTGCCGGCTGGGCCCTCGTCCGCGAGCTGTGCAGGGCCATGGGTGGCATGGTCGCCATCGAAGACCGACCGGGCGCGTGGAGAGTGCATCTCCGCTTTCCCCATGATCAGCCCCTCGCGGGCTGACGCTCAGGGAGGGTCGGCGGCATCCCGAATGGCCGCCAAGTCCGCCAGAGAGGCGTCGCACAGCTCCAAGTCCTCGTCGGCCACCCGACCCGACAGCTCGGCCCGATCCCATGCGTAGTACATGAGACAGTCGGGGTCGGGGTCGTGGTGGACATGCTCTGGGTCCTCGTGGTCCTCGACCATCGGCGCACCGTTGCCGACGAGTCCGATGACATGCCCGGCTTCGTGCCGCGCGATGGCGGACCACGTCGCCTCGCAGATGCGGGTGTGGCCGGATCCGCTTCCCCCACCGGCCGCCGCATCGCAGGCCTCCGTGAGCGGGTCGACGAGCAACACGATCCGGGACCAGCTCCAACTCAACCCCAGCACGGGGTCGTCGTTGTCTAGGTACGCACCCCGGGCGGCCAGGATGTCCATGACCGCCACGTCGCCTCCGACAGGCTGGGCCAGCCGGTCGAGCTCCGCCTCGTACCCGTCGAAGGTCCAGTCCTGAGACGGCAGAGACACGGGGACCACGTCGACCGAGATGCCGCCCGGCTTGTCGGTGACCTCCTCCAGCAGGTCGACCAAGCGAACCCAAGGGTCCCCAGGCACTTCGACCCCCTCCTCCACCCACACCCGCACCTGCAGCTCCGACGCGACGTCGCCCCGTAGGAAGCGTGCCACCCGATCGATGGGTCGATCAGGGAGAGTGCTGGAGGGGTCCGTGCCCGGGCCCCCGCCGGCGGTGCAGCCGGCGAGGAGCATGGACAAGGCCACCGCCTTCGGGACGGAGGCCTTCACGTCAGTTCAGCTCGTAGTCGAGGTACAGGACAGCCTTGTACAGGTTCAACGCCTTCCCCTCGCCCTTGATGTACACCGAGAGATCGAGGTCTTCGGTCAGCTCCACGCCATTGATGGTCACACCGGGCACGTCGCCGAACTCCTGAATGGTCGGCGCGATCCAGCCGGTGGAGAACGCGAGGGGCGACTCCGTCCCCGCTTCCCAGTCCAGCAGGTTCAACACCGTCGCGGTCAGCTCGCCGTTGTTGTACTTGATGAAGTCCTTCTTGATGGGGGGCTCCATGCAGTCCACGCTCGGAATCTCGACGCCCGGAATGTCCTGCCCAAACTTCGGCGCCTTGAGCCGCCACCGAGGGCCCGTGCCGCTGACCGGGTCCGTCTCGAAGGGGTCCCGATCGAGGGTGGTGTACCAGGCGTTGGTGAATCCGCCCTGCAGGTCGGCGCTGCCCGCCTGGGGAATGGCCCAGGCAGGGTTCTTCAGCACGGTACCTGCGGGGATGAAGTCTCCGTCGGACTCGTAGCAGTCCACGCTGGACGTCCAGGTGCCGTCACTCTCCACGTTGTAGGACGGCAGCCGGCCCGTGGCGCCCTCGTTCTCCAGATCCTCGGGGCGGACCTGGTCGTTGGGGCTGTTGCCGATGGTGTGCACGACCGCGAGCTCCGCACGGGTCACCCGGTACACGTCGCCGGTCTTCCACTCCGGCGGCAGCTCGATGGTGGTGAGCAGCCGCACGTCGGTCGGCGCCTTGTCCCAGGTGCCCCAGCGGAACAGGTACTTGCCGTCGTCCTTGAGGGTGACGGCGAAGTCCTGGCTCGACACGATGTCGACCAGATCGCCCTGGTAGGGCTCGAGGTCGTCGATGGCGACCTGCGGAATCAGGTCCAGGGGCATGCACACCTGGTCGAATAGAGGATCAAGGGCGTCGCCTGTGACTGGGTCGTAGTTCATGTACGGCACGGTCTCGTAGCAGGTGAGCGCGTGCTCCATCGACACGAAGTGCTCGGACTCGCACTTGATGAGGTCGCCACCGAGGCCACCGCACCAGCCACCGCGGGGGTAGCCGACCTGCAGCGCCTTGGTGTCGGGCGAGCCCACGAACACCCCGTTGTGCACCGCCATCTCGTCGGTGAGGGAGCCGATCCATCCGTCGTCGTACTCGCCGTCACGGTCTTCGCCAAAGGCCCCATAGAAGTCCTGGACCCAGTGGCCCCAGTCGCTGTCGATGGCCATCATCCCCGGCCCGGGAGCATCCTCGAAGGCGTCCGGGCAGGTGGTCTCGTCGCAGAGGATGGTGGCGTCGTCCCAGGCGGTGGCGCCCGTGGCGTCGCCCACGATGTCTTCGACCTCGAAGGTGATTCCCGCGCTGTAGTCGTAGTCCGCGGGATCCGGCAGCTCGACGGACTCGGGGTCCAGGTATTGGCCCATGCCATGCCCGGTGTCGGTGTCCGTGTCCGTGTCCGTGTCCGTGTCCGTGTCCGTGTCCGTGTCCGTGTCGGTGTCGGTGTCGGAATCCGTGTCCGTGTCCGTGTCCGTGTCCGAGACGATGGGGTCCGTGCCCGCATCAGGGGACGTGGTGTCCTTGTCGTCCTCGCCCTGACAGGCGGCGAGGAACACGACGAGGGACAGCAACGGCAGGTTGGATGAGCGCATGGAAGGTCTCCTGGAGCTGTGGGGGGGGGCAGGCACCCAGAGGCTGACCACCGGAGGACTGCGAGAGCCGTGCCAACCGGAGGAAGTCTGCACGTCAAGAATGTCCCCGGATGCCCGCACAGAACAGGGGGTGCGACCATCGACCACACGGGCGAATCCACACGACGACTTGTGGGATTTCGCCCGCACCGCTCAGGGTGTACCTGGTGCGCCCGACATGGGCGACGGCGGAACGACGAGGAACCGCGAAGCGCCGATCGCCGCCCCTATGGAGCCGAGGCCGTCGACCAGTCGAGGGGCTCGGGCCAACCGGAGAAGCGCTCCATGTTCGCCGGCTCGTGTCCGGACACCACCACCACACCACGCTCCGCGAACCAGTGGATCGCGGCGAGCGCCTCGACGCCCTGCTTCCAGTCGACTTCGAGCAGGTTCCGGGCCGACCAGCCCTTCGGACGCGGTCCCTCCTGCCAGTTGGCGTCGACCCAGGCAGCGTCTCCCGTGAAGAGCCAGGAGCCCTCCGGTTGGTGGACCAAGTACATGACGTGACCGTGGGTATGGCCAGGAGCTGGCAGCGCGATGACGGTACCGTCGCCGAACAGGTCGCCACTGCGTGGAACCGGACCCACCGGGCCATCATCGAACAGCACCGGCGCAAAGGTTCGGTCGAGGTACGGCTCTGGCTCGTAGCCGCTCAGCAGTCCGCCGTCCTGGGCGTCCACCCACTCCCGTGCGTCCCCGCGGATCACTGCCGCAGGGAGGTCCTCCACGCCGCCGATGTGGTCGTGATGCAGATGGGTGACGTAGACCTCCGCGATGTCCTCCGGCGTGAGACCCACCTCGGGCAACGCGTCCGCGATGGTGCGCTCGAGCTTCACATCCAGCAAGTTCCGAGTGAACTTCTTCGGGTAGGTGGCGGGCTCCGCGGTGGACGAGCCATAGCCAGCGTCGATCAGAACCGGCGGATGGTCGGGATGCTGGACCACCACCACGGAGGTGGCCCCGCGAAGCTTCTCCGAGCTTCCTCCTCGAGCTGTGGCCTGGCGCGGGGTCATCTGGAACGTGGCACTGTGCATCAAGTGGAGGGAGACGTCGGGAAGCGCCTCACGGTCGACGGACCAAAGGACGTCGGGAGGGATGGCGACATCCGGGAGGCGCGGGCCGCACCCGACGAGCACAACAAGGGCGCAAGCACCACTTAGACTTGAAACAGATCTCCGATAATATATGCGCAACTTACACCTGTCATCATGCCATTCAACCAAGCTTTTTGCGCACATCTCGCCTAACCCACGCTTCGACAACTATTTAGAATTGCAGAGCATATGACTGCCACGCCCTCACCCGCTTTCACGGTGATGGTGAGCATGTCCTCAGAGCCGTCTCGATCGGGCCACTCGACCCGGAGAGCGTACTCGCCAGGAGGCAACGGCCCTGGCGGGAACGTCCCGCCGCTGCCGACGAGCGTCCCACTGCCCTCTCCACCCGGCGACCAGCTCAGCGACCAAGTTCCGCTCGCTCCGGCTGGCGAGGGTCGCTCCACCGGTCGCACGGTGGAAGGCGATGGAGCGGGAGCGGGAGCGGGAGCGGGAGCGGAAGGCGGCGCGGCGGACGGGACCACCTTCTCTGGTGCGGGCGTCGGCAGCGAAGGCTGGGGCGGAGGCCGAGACGCCGGGGCCACGACCGGCGCGGGAGCCGCGGGCACAGGAAGAGCGAGAGGGGCGTCATCGACGGGCCACATCGACAGCCCGACCCCCGCCGCCACGAGCCCGATCGCGACGACCGCGACAGCAGCGGTGGCGGACACAGCGAGCAGCGGGAGGAAACGGCGAGCCGGGGCCTCGGACCCCCGCGGAAGCGGCGCGACGGCAGGCGCAGCAGGCAATTCCACGTCCGATGCGGTGGGCTCCGACCCGGTCCATGTGGCCGGCCCGACGGACGCGTTCGATGCCACGGTCGCCGAAGGCTCGGCGCCCTCTGGAGCCGCCGGCACCAACGGCAAGAGCGCATCGACATCCCACTCCGCCGGACCTAGGCTCGCTTCCTCCAGCCCACGACCGGACGCGTCCCATGCGGACCAGAATGCGTCGACGCTCTCCCAGCGTTGGTCCAAGGGCTTCAATGCCCCGGCGACGGCCGACAACCAGGCATCGGGAAGCTCCGGCCTCAGCGCCTCCAGACCCACGAAATCCAGCTGCTCCACAAGTGTAAGTATGTCGTACACATTATCAGCATCGAAGAGTGGCTGCCCCGTCAGCATCTCCTGGACCATCACGCCTAGGGACCACACGTCCGCCCGGGCGTCGACCTTGTCGGCCCCACGGATCTGCTCTGGCGCTAGGTACTGGGGGGTGCCCAGCGTGGCCCCGGAGCGGGTCTTGGACATCCCTCCCTCAGTGCGCTTGGCCAGACCGAAGTCCGCCACCTTGGGCACCACCCCACCCGCCTCGATGGCCAGCATCACGTTGCCCGGCTTTAGGTCGCGGTGCACGATGCCGAGCGCGTGGGCCGCCTGCACCCCCGCGAGGATGCGAGGCAGCAGTCGCTCGACCTCCTTGGCGCCCAGGCGGCGGCTCTGAAGGAGGTCCTCCAAGCTCGGCCCCCGCACGTAGGTCATGATGAGGCCGGGGTCGCCGTCGATGTCGACGATGTCGGTGACGGCCACCACGTTGGGGTGCTCCAGGGTGGCCTGCACCCGTCCTTCCTCAGTGAGGCGCTCGGCGAGGGAGCGCCCCCCGACATTGAGCACCTTCAGCACGTGCTTGGACCCCAACACCCGATGGGTGACCAGGTAGACCGACGCCATGCCCCCCTCCCCCAGGAGCCCGGCCACGATGTATCGGTCGATGACATCGCCCGCTCGCAGTCGCCGACTCATGGGGGGCACGCCACGGACAGCGTGTAGCCAGAGCCCGCCGCGGCGGTCACCACCAGCACCCATTCGCTCGCATCGCCAGCGTCGAACCGCACGGACGCCGGCCCCGGAAGTCGCCCGTTGTCCGCGTTGGCCAGTGGCAAGCCGAGGTTGCAGTGTTCCCTCGGGCAGTCCCCCTCCGGCCAGGCCCACAGCACCACCCCCGCCAGGTCCAGGTCGAAGTCGACTGCGGTCTGGGTGAAGTCGTCCCGGGGGCTCAGCACCACGTCCACTTCGCCGTCGCCCTCCACGGTCAACGACCACAGGTCCTCGTTGGGCCCGTACTGAGCCAGCTCCTCGCCGGAACGTAGGGGATGTAGGCAGGTGCTGGTGCCCAGGCGCTCCGCGCGCGACACCTCCGCCTCGACCACCTCCCCGCAGGCGATGACTTGGTCCGGCTTGGGCAGCGCCGCCACACTGCCGTTCTCGTCGTTGCAGTCCTCGCTCATCGGGACCCCGTCCCCATCGCGGTCCCGCCGCGCGCGGTCGGCCTCGTCGTCGATCCATGTGCAGGACGCCACGCCGGACAGTGCCACCGCCAGGAGGGTTCCGAGGTGTCGTCCTCTCAACGTCCCCCCACCCAGCCCGCACGCTGACGGGCACGTCGGTTGTGGAGCAGCTGGTTCAGCGGCAACGCGACCACCGCCGCATAGGCTCCGTACGCCAGCACCACGCGGCCCGCCGATGCATCCTCGCCCGCCTCCGGGATGCCACGCACCACCAGGGGAACGGCGGAGAGGAGCCCCGTGAGCACCGGGACGCTCACCCGCCGCACCGTGCCCCCCTGGGCGACGATGCTCCGGCGAGACGCCTGAGCCTGACTGTCGAGCAGCGCGGGCAGCACCAGCATCCCGATCGACGATGCCCCCAGGAGCCCCACGGCGCCGACCTGCTGCCCCGACACCCCGGTTTCCTCGAGGCTGGGCGACGTGGCGAGGTGGGCCACATGGTTCGCCGCCGGCGCCATCGCCGCGATGGTCAGCGCCGTGCGAGACCTGCGCAGCGCACGCACGTCCGTCTCCGCAAAGGCCACGATGGGCTCGATGGGCGCAGCCAACGCCTCCGCGTCGAGCCATCCGGGTCGGACGGGCTCATCGGTGCCGACCCCGGCCTCCGCCGCGCCGCCCCAGATCAGCACCGCTACCAGCACCCCGAGGCGTCCTGCTCTGCCCTGCGCCACACCGCCGTCCTGTGGTTCCGCAGAGCATACACCCGACCGGTGACCCGGCGATGCTATCGTCTGCTCGTGCTCTTCCTCGCCATGGCCCTCGCTGCCCCCTGCCCCGATGGCGCGCCTGCGACCGTCGACGGGTTCCGTACCGAGCTCGACGCCCTCTGGCGCCAGGGCCTCGCCGGCGACGACGTGGTCTTCCGAACCGGTGTGGCGCAGCAAGAAGCATCCCTCTCGTGCGTCGCCGAGCCTCTGCCTCCCCTCGACGCCGCTCGGCTTCATCGCAACCGCGCCCTCCTCGCAGCCCGCTCCGGCGACCCGCTGGGGGCCGCCCGCGCCGTCGCCAGCATGCGCCGGGTGGCCGATGGCTCCGAGGACCCCGGGGCCGACGACCGCTGGCTGGTCGAGAGCGACACCCTCGCTGGCTTCGCGAAGACGGATGCCGCTGCCCCTCCGACCGCCGAGTTTGGCACGAGCCTGGCGGCGAGCGTGTTCATCGACGGCCGAGAGACCCAGGAGCGACCGCTGGATCAACCGGTCGTGGTCCAGGTGGTCGGCCCCGACGGCTCGATGGTGGACGCCACCTGGCTGCCCGCACGGCAGCCCCTCCCCACCTGGGTCCAGTACCCGCCGAGCGCATGCGACGAGCGGCAGGGAAGCGCGGGGCTCGTCCAGGCGTCGCGCCAGGCGGAGACCGCCTTCGCCAACCTCGACGTGGACGGCTTTCGGGAGGCGTTGCGCACCGCCGCCACGGGCCTGCCCTGCGCCGATGGCGTGCTGTCCCCGAGCGAGGCAGCGGCCATCCATCGCCTGGAGGGCGTGCGTCTCTACACCTTGGGTGCACGGGACTCTGCCCTGCGCTCGCTGCAGCAAGCCCGCATCCTCGACCCCCTCGGCACCATCGAGGGCGACGCCCTGGCTCCAGGGTCGCCCCTCGCCCGGCTCTGGGACCAGGCCGCGACCGCCAGCCCCCCTCCATGGGTCCCCGTGGACGCGCCGGACGGCCTCGACGTACGGGTCGACGGCATCCCCAGCCGACAACGCCCCGCCACCGTGCCCTCCGTCGTGCAGCTCGCGACCCCCACCGGACGCGTGATCTGGACCAGCTACGTGCCCGCCATGGCCTCGCTCCCCTCCCTCGCGGCCTTCGCCGGCCCCACCCCCGAGCAGCTCGACTTGGCCCCGGCCCGCCGCGTCTACCTGGAGGACGAGCTGCGCCGGAAGCGCTCGACCCGCCGCCAGGCGCTCCTCCTCACGGGGTCGGCCCTGCTGGTCACCAGCGGCATGGCCTGGCAGGCCAACCGCAACGCCGTGTCGGACTACAACGGCATCGAGACCGCACCCGAGCACCTCGAGGGCCACCGTCGTCGCGCCAATGCCATGGCGACCGCCGCCTCCGCTTCGGGGGCGTTGGGGGCCGGCTTGTTCGGGGTCGTGCTCCTCTTCGAGCTCTGACGACCCGTCGCTCACGGCGTGAGGATGTCGACCACCTCGTCGTGCCGGGCCGCCAGGGTGTCGCAAGCCTGCACGTCGTGGAACAGGTCGCAGCCCATGTAGCGCTCAGCGCGGTAGGTGTAGCCCCCCTGCAGCTCCAGCCGGCTCGCCACCATGCCGGTCGCCCGGTCCACCTCGACCAGCTCGCTCCGGCCGAAGAAGGTGGCTTGGGTGAGCAACACGCGGTCGCCTTCGAGCAGGTCGATGTCGCCGAGGAAGTCTTCCCGCCACCCCGGCTCGGTCCAGCTCCACAGCAGCGTCGCCGTCTGGGCCACCGGGTCGATCGCCCACTCCTGCGCCGACGAGCTGCCGCGGTTCTGGCCGTTGTCGTAGACCAGCAGGTGGTTGGGCTCGAGGACCTCGAGGCCATGCTGGCACTGGGGAAGGAAGGCGTCGGTGAGTGGGGCACCCGCAGCATCCAGCACCGTCCAGCCCTTGCCCGGGCCGAGGTGCCACTCGACATCGCCGGTGGTGCCATCGAGCGCGAGGATGGTCTGGTCGAAGCAGAGGCTGACGTACAGCGTGCTTCCGCCGAGGCCGTCGTCCTTCAGGTCGATCCAGTTGGCATGGTAGGGGTCGACGTCGAAGAAGCCGCCAGCGGTGCGAAGCACGCCCTCGTTGACGTAGCGCTGAGAGTTGATGTCGAGGTCGACGACCCCGGTGGCTTGGTCGTGGGCCCGGATGCCGAACCCATCCCACACATTCCCGCTGAGATCGGCGTTCTCTCGGACCTCCAGGGTGATCAGCCGGCCGTCCTCCAGACGCTTCGCGTCGTGGTGGAACCGCACCGCCTGCCAGCCGACGGGGGCGAAGGCGTAGAGCTCGTCGTTCCACAGGTCGATGACCCGCACCCGTCCCTCGGAGGACTCACCACCTCCGAACACGACCTCGTCGAGATCCGGATCGTAGAGGGCCTCGTAGTCGATGGTGACCCCGGACGGCACCTCGTGCCACCACCGCACCCGGCCCTCGGCGTCCCAGATGACGATGTAGGCCTCACCGCCAAAGGTGGACAGCTGGTACGAGGCCATCGTCCACTCGCCGGTCATGCCGAGCTTCTTGTCGATGTCGACGTCGACCCGCCGCAGGTCGCTCGGGGGCAGGCCGATGGTGTGGGTGACCTCGGCCGGGGAGGCGGACCGCTGCAAGCAGTCCGGCGCGGCGTAGCAGGTGTAGGTCTCGTTGCCGATCAGGCCCGTCATGCGGAGCTCGTGGTCGACGACTTCGTCGGTGGACTCGACGAAGAACACCTGGGACGGGTCGCTGTCCATCACGCACCGGGCCACGACCGGGGCGGCGGCGTCGAGGGCGATGCCGAGCTGCACGGAGGTGTCGATGGGCCCCTCGGCGATGGTGAACGCGGTGACTTGCGGATCCGCTGCGCACCACGGAGGGGGCCCCTCGCCGGTGTCGGTGCTGCCCGTGTGGCCCGTGGACTCATCCCCGGTGTCCGTGTCCGTGTCCGTGTCGGAATCCGTGTCCGTGTCGGAATCCGCATCCGCGTCCGCATCTGCATCCGCGTCCGTGTCCACATCCGTGTCGGCGTCCGCGGGCGCATCGGTCGACTTGTCTTCGTTGCCATCGTCTCCGGAGCAGGCCGCCAGGCAGGCCACCACCAGACCGATCCACACACCACGCATCCGCACCTCACCCATGGACCCTCCCAGCTCTCGCGCATCTTGGCGTAACGTGCAGCGATCCGCACGGACGGTGGACCATCGCTCTGCGCCCGGTGCGGCCCATCGGCCCCGACGGACGCCACCACAGGACCGACTCCATGCACGACGCCTACTTCCACCGCCGCCACCTTCCCCTCTTCGGGACGGTGGCGAGGGGCAACCCGAAGCTGGCTGAGCTGTTCTTCGCCTACTACGGCGAAGCCTTCGCCGACGGCGCGCTCTCCGCGCGGATGAAGTCCCTCACCGCCCTGGCCGTCGCCCACGCCGTGCAGTGCCCCTACTGCATCGACGCCTACACGACCGACAGCCTGGAGAAGGGTGCAGACCTCGAGCAGATGACCGAGGCGGTGCACATCGCGGCCTGGGTCCGTGGCGGCTCGGTGCTCGACTACGGGGCCATGATGACGGCCCAGGCCGGACAGAGCACCGGCGTCCCCGGCCCCCCGAACGCCGATGCGTACTTCTCCCGGGGCCACGGCCCGGCACAAGCCCGGCTCGCCCAGGGACCCTTCGCCACCTGGGAAGCGGCCGTGAAGGAAGAAGGCGAGCTCGAGCCCATCGAGAAGGCCACCATTGCCGTGGCCGTCGCCCACGTGCTTCAGAACCCCTACGGCATCGAGCGCGCCACCGCCTGGGCGTCCGACGAGGGAGCCAGCGTCGAGCAGCTCACCGAGGCCGTTCACGTGGGGGTGGCCATCCGCGGGGGTGCGGCGTTGGTGCACGCGGTACAGATGCTCGAGCAGCTCGACCAGCGAGGCATGGCATGACCGACGGCACCGCGCCCCCGTACGTACTCGACCCCAGCGACGACTCTCCCAAGGCCGTCGCCTCTCTCTTGGCCCGTCGAAAGCCCCTCGCCGACCCAGCAGCCCAGCTGGCCCTCCTCGACGGGGTCCGGATCGAAGGCCAAGGCAACTTCGACGAAGCCCTCGCGCCCCTCGGCCACCATCCGTTGATGCGGGCGAAGCTGGAGGTGTTCCAGGTCAACGTCGGCAAGCTCTGCAACATGACCTGTCGGCACTGCCACGTGGACGCCGGACCGGACCGCCGGGCCGAGGTGATGACCCGGGAGACCGCCGACGCCGTGCTCGCCGCGATGGACCGCACCACCGCCCACACCGTGGACCTCACCGGCGGCGCCCCGGAGCTGAACCCCCAGTTCGAGCGCCTCGTCGACGGCGCCGTGGCCCGAGGCAAGCACGTCATCGACCGCTGCAACCTGACCATCCTCCTCACCCGACGCATGGCCCACCTCCCACAGTGGCTGGCCGACCGAGGCGTCGAGGTCGTCGCGAGCCTTCCGCACCCGAGCGAGCGCAGCACCGACGCACAGCGCGGCGACGGCACCTTCGAGCGCTCCATCGAGGCGATGAAGCGGCTGAACGCGGTGGGCTACGGCCAAGGCGACCCCAAGCGCGTGCTCACGCTGATGGCCAACCCGGTGGGCGCCTTTCTCGCGCCCGGTCAGGTCACCCTCGAGGCAGAGTGGAAGCGGAAGCTTCAGCGCAAGCACGGGGTCACCTTCGACCGCCTGCTGGCCCTCAACAACATGCCGATCAGCCGCTACCTCGAGTGGTTGGAGGCGACGGGCAATCTGGCGTCCTACCTGCAGCGGCTGACCGACGCCTTCAACCCCGCAGCGGTGCCCGGCGTCATGTGCCGCAACACCGTGAGCGTCGGCTGGGACGGGTCCATCTACGACTGCGACTTCAACCAGATGCTCGACCTGCCGGTGCTCCGCCCCGACGGAAGCCCACTCCATGTGCGCGATCTCGCCGCCGACATGCTCCAGCCCGTCCCCATTCGCACAGCGCGCCACTGCTTCGGCTGCACGGCCGGTGCAGGAAGCTCCTGCGGTGGCTCGACGGCCTGACGCTCCTTCCCCTCGTCGGGCATCATGCGCCCGTCCTTCGACTCCTGGAGCCCCCATGCATCGCCTCGTCCTGTTCGCGGCCGCCTTCAGCCTCACCGCCTGCTCGGGGGGAGGGTCTGGCGACGACGGTGGAGACGACGACGACCGCGTCGAGACCGCGGACACCGCGCCGGCCGTGGCCGCCCCCTTCGGGCCCGACAACGCCTGGTTCCACGCGACCGTCGACGACGTCCCCGTGGACCTCGGCCCCACGGGGAGCACGGGCATGGGGGAGCGCCCGGGCGACTTCGCGTACCAAGACCAGAACGGCGACACCGTGTCGCTCTACCAGTTCTACGGCAAGACCGTGCAGCTGGTGCTGATGGCCCAGTGGTGCGGCCCCTGTCAGGCGGAGGCGCCCCTCATCGGCGACACCGCCCGCGACTTGCTCGACGACGACGTCATTGTGCTCGAGTTGATGCTGGAGAACACCGCAGGGAACCGTCCCGCGCTGACCGACGTGCAGGCCTGGGCCAGCGAGTACGGCGCGGACCACCCCGTGCTGGCCGTGTCGGACAACGCCTTCGATGCCTGGCTCGCGGGGGGCTACCCCACCCTGCCCATCCTCGACGGCGACCTCGTGACGGTGGTGGCCGACAACTTCCCCTTCAGCCCGACCACCCTCGAGCAGCAGGCCCCGTAGCGAGCCGCGGCCCGCTCCGGTCGGTCGTGCAGCAGGTCGATAGAAGACCGCCATGCCTTCCGTGTTCGACCACGCCCGCCGCCAAGGCGCCAAGTTGCTGCTCCTGCCCTCCGTGCTCGGACCGTGGGGCACGTCGACCCGGCTGGCGATGGTGGAACGGTCGATCCGCCTGAAGCATCCCGGCGTGCCCTCGGTCGACGTCGAGCAGGCCCGAACGCTCATCGATGCCGGGGCCCTCTGGGTCGACGTGCGCACGGAGGCCGAGCGGTCGGTCAGCCGCATCCCTGGGGCCGTCGACGGGGAGACGGTGCTTGCCGACCCAAGGTCCTTCCGAGGAAAGGTGCTGCTCGCCTACTGCACCATCGGCGTACGCAGTGCCGACTGGGCAGCCGCTCGACGCGTCGACGGCCTCGACGCGCGCAACGTCCAGGGAAGCGTCATCGCGTGGGCACGGGCGGGGGAGCACTTCATGGCGCCAGACGGCGGTCCCACGACCCGCGTCCACACGTGGTCCCACCGCTTCGACTGGTTGCCCGACGGCTACGAGGGCGTCTCGGATCCGCCCGTTCGCACGTAGGCGACGCACCGCGCACTTCACCGAGCGGTGGGGGGCCCGTCCAGCCGACGAGCGGGGGCGAACACGGCCTGCCGCCCCCCCATCCCCAGCGCGATGACCCGCTCCCAGTAGGCTTGCCCCCGCTTCACCAGCCGGCGCTCCAGACTCGGCCGGCGGGCACGTACCCCCTCCATGGGCCCCACGAAGGCCCGCATGACCCATGGAGCGTGCCGCCAGCGGTTGCGCGGCAACTCCAGGGAATCCGCCATCTCCGGCTCCGTCAGCGCCCGGCACAGCCCTTCCGGCATGCCCTCTGGCGCGACCCGCGCTCCCTTCGGCGTGAGCAACGCGCGCACCAACGCCCGAGCGTCGTCGTCGGGGGGCTCCTGTGTGGTCCGGATCACCTCGAACATGGCGCGGCCGTGAGGCACGTTCCGGGGCAGGAGGTCCTGCTCGACCCCCAGTACCCGGCTCGCCCGTCGCCACAAGTGGAGGTGGTCCTCCTGCTCCTCAGCGTCGATGGCGAACCCGAAGCGGCGCACGCCGTCCAGCCACACGACACTGAACAGCAGGCTGGTGGCAACGAGATCGTGCTGGTTGAGGGGATGGCCCCAGGCGGCCTCGTCCCAGTCTCCCCGCTCCATCAGCAGCAGCCGCACCTGGGCGTGCATGAGGCGCACCCGAAGGCATAGCTGCCAGCCCTTGGCGCCCGGCTCGAGCCCCCCCTCCCGGTGCACCTCGGCCACGAAGCGCCCGGTCTCGGCGAGTCGCCGGTCCCCGTCCCGCTGCAGCGCGCCCGTCTGGACCAGCGGCTTGTTGCCGGCCGGCGAGCAGTAGCCGGCCACCAAGGACCGGGCGCCCAGCACCATGCCGCCGATCGGTCCGGTGCGGAAGAACACTCGACCAGCCCGGGCCAGCCGTGGCCGCTCCTCCACCTCCAGCCCGTCCGACACCCCGTCGAGAAGCGCTCGGACCGGCTCGGACGCAACCTCTCCGCGGAGCGCCGCGTCGAAGGTGCCCCAGCCATCTCGCCGCAAGGCCCGCACGGCGGCGTCGCCTGCCGGGTCGCCGCGCCACAAGGCCGGGGCGAGCCGATCGACGAGGGATCCAAAACGCTGCCTGGCGACATCGACGTGGACCAACCGGGAGGGGTACGGGCGGGAAGAGGACATGCCGAAGGAGTATGGATTCCCGCCGGCAACGCCCAGCGGGTCAGCCCCGCGCCACCATCCGCTGCACGGCCCGGTACACCGCCTCGTAGGACTCTGCCGAGCGATTCCAGCTGCTGTCGCGGCGCATGCCGTTGTCACGAATGCGGGCAAAGGCCTTTGGGAATCGCTTCATCGTGTGCAATGCGGACTGCACGGCCCGACCGAAGGCATCCACCGAGTGGGAGCGGAACGACCAGCCCGTCGCGTCCTCTCGGCCCGTGTCGGCGGAGATGACCGTGTCGGCGAGGCCTCCCGTGGCATGCACGATGGGCACGGTGCCGTAGCGCATGGAGTAGAGCTGGTTGAGCCCACATGGCTCGAAGCGGGAGGGCATGAGGAACAGGTCGGCGGCCGCCTCGATGCGATGGGCCAACGGCTCGCTGAAGCCCACCCAGCCCCGGGCCTGACGCGGCCAACGGCGCTCCACCATCCGGAAGAACGCTTCGTATTCTGGACTTCCGGAGCCGAGCATCACGAGCTGAACATCGTTGGACAGCAGCCACGGAGTGATGGACTGGATGAGGTCGATGCCCTTCTGGTAGTCGAGGCGGCTCACCATCGACACCATGGGAACGTCCCGCTGGGGCAGCCCGAGGTCCGCCTGCAGGGACCGCTTGCATTGGGCCTTGCCCTCGAGGTGGTGTCGATCGAAGTGGGCCGGCAGATGCGCATCCGTGGTCGGATCCCACTCCGGGCCGATGCCGTTGACGATGCCCACGAGGTCGGAGCTCCGCTCTCGCAGCAGCCCTTCGAGGCCAAAGCCCTGGTCGACCTGGATCTGGCGGCTGTACGTGGGCGAGACGGCCACCAACCCCTGGCTGGCGACGATGCCGGCCTTGAGGGGGTTGATGTGGCCGTGCATGTCGACGACCGACCACAGGTGCCCAGGGATCTCGAGGCCTCCGAAGGCGTCGGCTGCCGTGGTGCCCTGATGGCCAAGGTTGTGCAGCCCGAGCACCACCGAGGCGCGCCGAAGAACCCCGCGAGGCTGGTACAGCGCCTGCAAATAGACGGGGAGCAACCCCGTGTGCCAGTCGTTGGCGTGGAACACCACGTCGTCCCCGAACGGCCGCCCGTCGAGGTGGTGGAGGAAACGCACCGTCTCGATGGCGGCGCGGGAGAGCAGCGCGTAGCGGAACAGGTTGTCGCGGTAGGCCCCCTGGCTGTCGCCATAGATGCCCTCGCGATGGAAGCAGGGGTTGTCGACCAGCACCCAGCGCACGCCATCCCGGTCGAGGACGTACAGCTCCACGAGGTGTTCGACGCCGAAGAGGCGCACCAGAAACTTCACGCCGCTGTTCACGGCCCCCTCGACCGGCTTGTAGCGGGGGGAGATGGCGAGGACCCGATGGCCCCGCTGCGCCAGGGCCTTGGGCAGGGCGCCGGCCACGTCCGCCAGGCCGCCCGTCTTGCTGAACGGGGCCATCTCAGAGGCGACCCATGCGATGTCCATTGCACCCTCCACTGACGCGGCCGGAGCATATGCCATGGCCATCGGCGGGGCCCGTGGCACGGGCTACACTGCGGGGAGTGAGCAGCGACCTGCACGACCGGCTGGTTCGAGACCGCGAGGCCGAACGCCCCACCCTCCTGCGACTGCAGGGGCCGGGTGCCTACGCCGCAGCGGCGTCCGTCGCCTCGATCTGCCAGGACGTTTCCCTCGGACAGGCGCCCGAGGCGGGGGACGTGCTCTGGCTCCACGACGGCCCCGGCGTTCGCGCCCACGCCGACACGGCCGTGGCGAGTTTCGCCCTTCGTCCTCGTCCAGGGGCCGTCCTCCTCACCGGCCTGGCGCGGGACGGCGGACACCCGGACCTGATGGAGGTCCTCGAGGTCGGAGAGGGTCCCTCTGGAACGGCGTCCCCGACCCGCGTGGGGCTGCCCGATCTGCCTGGTGACCCGGCGGCCCTGGCCACCCGGGTGCGCGACCTCGACGACGGCGGGGAGTTCACCTGGGCCCACGGCGCCTGGGAGGCCCTGCGCGACCTCGACCCCGCGCGAGCCGGGCCGCTACGGTGGATCGACGTGCGCCGGCTCAACTCCAGTGGGCGTGCCAAGGAGGTGATGGACCGCGCCCAGGCGGGCCTCCAGCCGGGCGACGACACCGACGAGCTGCTGTACCAAGTGGCGGTGGCCGCCCACTCCCTGTGCCGGGCCGAGCGAGCAGAGACCTTGCTCGGGCTGTTGGCCATCAGCGCCTCGCGCCCGGGCCTGCGGGCGGACGCTCAGTCCTTGTTGGACGAGCTGCTGATCCACGATCTACGCCCCCATGCCATCCCCCATCGCCCCCACATCCTGGCGAGCCACTCCGCGGTGCTGCGGCGTCAGGGGAAGGACGTGGCGCGCCACCCGGTGCCGACTCGGTACCAGACCCTGGCGGACGACGTCGCGATGCGGCAAGAGGACGCCACCACGGCCGCGCTGGCGGTGGAACTCGGCGTGTTCCGCCGAGCCGCTCGCCTGCACCGAAACAGCGGCCCCTCCCGCGCCGTGCTCGCCTACGCGGACCAACTCGAGCGCAGGGTCGAGCTGGACTGCCGGCGGGCCCTGGAGCGCGGCGACATCGTCGAAGGCCGGCGCCACCTCGCAAGGCTGTCTCAGGCTGCCCAGAACTGGGCCTTCACCCACAGGGCACTGGCCACCAACCGAGCCTTGATCGCGGTCTGGGACGATGACGTCGCACAGCTGGAGCGTCTCCTCTTGGAGCGCTTCGACCCGGAGATGCCCGGCCTGCACCGCGACCGGCAGCGGCAGCTCGAGCGGCTCCTCACCCGGACCGAAGGCGCGCCGCCCCACGCAAGGGCGACCGTCCTGCACAGCGTCGCACTGCACGGCAACGACGAGCTCCGGTCTCGGGCCCACGCCGCTCTCGAGGCCCTGCCACCCCGCCCGATGTACCTGGGCGCCTACGCCCTGGAGCGGCCCATCGGCCACGGGGGCACCGCGGACGTGTGGTGTGCCCGCCACGCGTCCCAGGACCAAGACGTGGCGGTGAAGGTCCTGCGGGGAGCGGCGGGACACACGTGGCAGGCCTCCTTCCGAGACGAGATCGAGCTCACGACGCGCCTCGAGCACCCAGCCATCGTGGGGGTGCTCGACTTCGGGACCGTCAACGCGGGGGCCGCCCGGCAGTCCGGCGGCCGGCTCACCGATGGGCAGCCCTTCCTGGTGATGGAGCTGGTGGAGGGAGGCACCCTGGCGGACCATGTGGGACGTCTCGCCCCCTCCGAGGTCAAGGATATCGCCTTGGCCCTGCTCGACGCCCTCGCCTACGCCCACAGCCGTGGGGTCGTGCACCGAGACCTGAAGCCCGCCAACGTGCTGGTGACCAAGGATGGGCAGATCCGGCTCGCGGACTTCGGCCTCGCGGGCTTGGAGGGGCTCGCCGCAGGCACCCCCGCGTACATGGCCCCGGAGCAATTCCACGGCGTGACCGACCCACGCACCGATCTGTACGGGCTGGGGTGCACCCTGTGGCACCTCCTCACCCGGTCCCCCCCCTTCGAGGGAGGCCCCACCGAGCTCGCCAAAGCCCACGCCAGTGCGCCGCTGCCCCCCGTCGAAGGCCTCCCCCCGGCCATGGCGGGCTGGCTTCGTACCTGCCTCGCCAAGTCCCCCACCGAGCGATTCCCCTCGGCGGCCGCCGCCCGCCACGCCCTGGTGCACGAGCAGGTGGGCACGGCACACGCGTCGACCGGCTTCGCCCCCATCGGCGCCGCTCCCCCGACCTTCGTGCTCGACACGATGCTCGACCTGCCGGAGATGACCGGGCCAGCCCCCGTGCTGAGTCGCCCCATCGACGAACGGACCACGCTGCGTCCCCCCCTGCCACGGGCAGCCTTCCGGGCGCGTCCGCCCACGGCGAACCTCCAGGACCGCGGCGACCCGCCCCTCATTGGCCAAGCCGAGGCGAGGCAGGCCCTCAGGACCGCCTTCGAGGAGGTCCTGCGCACGCGGCGCCCCGTCCACGTCACGCTCACCGGGGAGGCGGGGGTCGGACACCACGCCCTCGTACGGGCGCTGCGCAACGAAGCACGGGAGCAGGGATTCGCCGTCGCCTCCACCGCACAGTCAGGCCTGGCCGTCCTCGACGGTACGGGCACCTCCCCCGACGACTGGACGGGGCCCTTGGCGGCCGAGCCTCCATGGCTGGTGGTGCACACCGACGGCCCCCCCTCGGGCCAGGCCATTCCCGTCCGCCTGCTGGAACCCTTGGAGCTGTTCTTCGTTGCCCGGAGCCGCGTGCCCTTGGAGCCCGCCACGGTCGTGCGGGCTGGAGCCCACGCCGTCGGGCGCCCTGGGCTGCTCCTCCGGCTGCTGGAAGAATGGCGGGTACGCCCTGGATTCCAGGCCTCCCCGTTTGGCCTGACCCTCCGGGGCGAGCCCCCACGTAGCCTTCCTTCGGTGCGCCAGTTCTGGGAAGAGGCCCTCGAGGCCACCGACGTCGAGACAAGACGAGCCGTCACCCTGGCTGCCCACCTCCAGGACAGCTTCGCCGAGGCCAGCTTCCGCGCCGTCGCCAAGGCCCTGGGCCAGCCCGCAACGTTGCCTGGCTCTTGGCTCGACGGACGCTACGGGCGCCACACGCTCCCCCCCGAGCTGCGCGCCCTCGTGCTCCAACGGTGTCCTGACACCCGCGACATCCACCAGGCGGCCGCCCAGGTGACCCACCACGAGCGAGAAGCCAGCCAACGAAAGGTCTGGCATGCCGTCCTCGGGGGGGAGACCCACCGGGTCCCCCAGCTGGTGGCCACCCTCCGACGGATGACCCTTCGGCCCTACGGGCCTCGCCAGTCGTCGTTGTCCCGCGACGCGCTGAGGCTGGCCACGGAGCTCAGTCTCGGGCTCGGCGCCACGGACCTGGCCTGGGTCGACGTGGCCCGATCCCGTTCCGTGGCCTCCGTCGAGCCACAGCAGTCCTTGCGCCTCGCCCGTCGAGCCGAGGAGGCCGCCCGCGGAACCGGCTCCGCCGCCCTCCAGGTCGCAGCCTGGGCCTGCGCCGCGCGGGTCGGAGACCCAGGACCTCCCGACGGAGCGATCGCAGCGCTCCCGAACATCGCGGCCCCCTTGGAGCAGGCGTGGTGTGGCGCCCTGCTCGGCCCCTCGCTGCGGTCCAGGGGCCACTTGGAGCTGGCCGAACAGGTGAGGGAGCACGTCATCCGCCAGTCCCGCGACCTCGAAGAGGGCTCCGATCTGCGGGCATCGATCGCCTTGGACCGCTCCTTCGGCGTCCCTGTCGAGGACATGGCTGCCACCCTCGACCCCGCCTTCGCGGCCAACGACGACCTGCTGCGAGCCTTCGCCTACCAGCACCTGGCCCACGCCCATCTGGCCCTCGGCCGCCCCGCTGAGGCCTTCCAGGCCGCCGAGCGCGCCGATGCCCTGGCCCCCGGCAGCCCCATCGCGCTGATCAACCTCGCCTCGGCCGCCGCCATGCTGGGACGAAACGAGCGGGCGCTCGAGGCGGCCCTGCACGCCACGCGCATCGCGTACCTCGGCGGGCCAAGGACACTGGCAGCCGGCGCCCAGACCCTCGCGGCCGCCCTCACCCCCCACTGGCCCGAAGCGCGCTGGCAGGACTTCGCCGCCTCCCTTGGGCCTCCGGACCGCATTCGACCGATCCTCCAGTCGGATCCCACGCTCTGCGAAGCGACCCGGATGGCCGCAGCAAGCCTGCCCCCGAGCCGCCAACGCGTGCTCGCCGCCCTGCTCTGAGGCCGGACGTGCCCACCGCCCCGCCCCTGTTGTGGCACGACGGCGACCGCGAGCTCCGCATCGATGCGGTCTGCGGTCCCACCGCCGGCGTCGTCGCGCTCCTGCAGAGGGTCGAGTGGGGCACGTCGGGGCCCCGCTACCGCATGCACCATCTGCAGGAGCTGGTGGCGTCGATGGAGGACACCGAGTGGCTGAGGCTCTGGCATGGCGAACAGCTCGTGGGCTGCTACGGCCTGGCCCCGCGCCAGGTGAAGGTCGGCGACACCCGGGTGGCGGCCCACCACCGGACCCTGCTCGCCGTCGACGGGCCCCGCACGAACCGAGGCTGGGGCCGGGAGCTCGTGACCACGGCTCGCCGGCACTTCCTCGACGAGGCCGACGGGCCCCACCTGCTGTACGGCTACATCGAGACCGACAACGCCCGCTCCCTACGGCTCTCCGAGGACGTGGGCTACCGCAGCGTGGGCACCTTCACGTGTCGGCTGGTCTCCGCCAGGCGGCCGAGGCCCCATCCTCGCGTTCGGTTGGCGCGGCCCGACGATGGGCTGGCGGAGCGGCTGGAGGGCCTCTGGGGCGACCATGCCCTCGCGGATGACGTGGTGGGGAGCATGGAGGCCCAGGGGAGCTGGGTTCTCGAGGACCGGCTGGGGCGCCCCCTCGCGGCACTGCAGGTCCGCCCCGAGCGCTGGACGGTCACGTCGCTCGCCGGTCGCTCCGGTCGGCTTCTCGTCGGGCTGCTCCCGGCACTGCGGGCCTTGCTGCCGGCCGTGCGGGGTCGCGACCTGCAGTACCTGCGGGTGTCGCACCTGTGGGTAGCCCAGGGGCAGAACGACGCCCTGGGGGCTCTGTTGTCGGGCGTGATGGCGCAGACGGGACACCACGCCGCCATCCACTTCGGGGACCCGCGGTCTCGGACGACGGCTCGGCTGCGAGAGGCGTTCCGGCCCGGGCTGTTGGGGTGGGCTGGGGTGGAGCCCGAGGCGCACGTGATGGTGGGCGCGAGGGGGTTGGACCTTACGCCGTGGGAGGGACGAAGGGTCTGGATCAGCCCGAGAGACCCCGCCTGAATCGCAGGTCGTGGGTCGTGGGTCGTGGGTCGTGAGTCGTGGGTCGTGGGTCGTGGGTCGTGGGTCGAGCCGGACCGGGGAGGGCCGCCCGGTGGACGGCGTGCTGGCGGACGTCGGAGGGGCCGCGGGCAGGCGCGGACCTGGCCTCATTCGCAGCCCAGACCCGTCCTGAGAATGCCCCCGGGCATGTCAGCCCTGGACCGGGCCTGGCGCCAAGGGCGCCTCGA